>Ga0326512_10000221_pt1 | contig 49246 bp, 70 predicted proteins | sample 1_2617_0518_D_FD_203652 | JGI IMG/M metagenome (GOLD analysis project Ga0326512, IMG submission 203652) | Bovine rumen microbial communities from UC Davis, California, United States - 1_2617_0518 | ecosystem: Host-associated > Mammals > Digestive system > Stomach > Rumen | place: USA...
GCGGCAACGTCCACATATACCGAACACGGAGCTATCTTGTTTACTTCAACCTGCTATCCTATCAAGCATGAGTGCTATGTGCATGGGGCAGATGTGGTGGAAGAGTAACTGAGTTAAAGCACCATTTAAGTAACAAAAGATTTTTCAAAAAAATATTTAAAGTCACATAGATTGTAAATTTTCTGTTAACTCTCTTTCATAGTTGTTTACAAAGTTATAACTTAAGAGTTATAATAAAATAAAAACACTATGAAAGGAGTTCACAGAGATGAATGATGAAAAGGAAAAATTGATAAAAGAAATCGAATATTGCTTGACAGCAGAATATGCAAGAAATGGAATCAATAGTTCTCAATTGAATGAGTGCTTATATAAGCTTGTTTCAGTCGTTGGAAAGTACGATGTACAAGAAAAGAAGAATGAAATAATTGAAATTAAGACTTCTAATGCAAAGCTTTTTAAATTATATGTTTCATGTTTAAGACTTGAAGGGAAATCAGAAAACACTATAGCTCAGTATCTTAGAACAAATAAAAATTTTAATTATTTTATCAATAAGAGCTTTTTGAATGTTGATTCTTTTGATGTAAGAATGTATCTTTCAATGTTGAAAAATCGAGGGTGCAGTAATAGAACTTTAGATACTCAGAAAGCTTATATTGCAGCGTTCTTTAAATGGCTTGTAAAAGAAAGATATATTGAGTTTAATCCCGTTGATAGTATCAACAAAATAAAGTTTAGTGAAAAAGAGAGAGTTCCCTTTAATGATGTTGAAATCGACATGATGAGAAGAGCTATAACTAATAAGAAGCATAGAGCTATGTTTGAGATGCTGCTTCATACTGGTGCTAGAATTTCAGAGTTATGTAACTTTGATCTTAAAGATATAGATCTTGAAAATAAGGTTGCATATATCATTAATGGTAAAGGTGGCAAAAATCGAAAGGTATATTTTAATCAGCTGACAGCTAAATATTTGAAAGAGTACTTTGAGACAAGAAAAGATAATAATCCTGCAGCTTTTGTTTCTAAACAAGGAAAAAGAATGAATCCTAATGGTACGAGGGCTGTTCTTAAAAGTTTAAGTGATAGATGTGGGGTAGAAAATGTACATCCTCATAGATTTAGAAGAACTTTGGCAACTACTCTTGCTGAAAGAGGAATGCCGTTAAATGAGATCATGATTATTCTTGGTCATACAAATCTTAATACAACTAAAGTTTATATTGCTACAAGTGATAGACGGGTAAGTAATTCTTATGAGAGGTGTTGCTTATAATTGCCTCTTGTTTAGCATGAAAGGAGTGGTACCATTGAGATGAAAGATTTACTTGATTTCCAAACAGTAACATGGCTTGCAGGTGTTGTGTGTGTAGTGCTTACATCTTTAGTTCAAGCATTGAGTAACAAATACAAGCCTTGGACATGGCTAGCTCAGCAATTTGGGAAAGCTGCTAATAAAGAGATGCTTGACAGACTTGATAATGTAGAGAAGAAGATCATTAATATAGAAGAGAGCAATAAGCAGCAAGACAAGAAGTCAGAGGAAGATAGAGCAAAAGCTGCAAGAAGAAGAATCTTAAGATGTGCAGATGAAATAAGATCAAAGGTAAGACATAGCAAAGAATATTTTGATGATGTGTTATCTGATATAAGCTTCTATAAAAACTATTGTAAAGAGAATCCAAAGTTTGAAAATGAGAAAGCTGTAGTTGCTATTGAGCTGATAGAAGAAATGTATAAAAGATGTTTACGAGAAAATGATTTTTTGTGAATAAAATTTGAAAAGAGTATTTACAAGCGTGGTTCTCTGTGTTAAGATAATTACAGATAAAAACAACAAGTTCCTAGAAGGGAGGACAAAGCAATGGCAAAGCGCATTTGGACAGAAGATGAAATTCGTGATTATGTACAGACCAATGACAAGGTTCTGTATGGTGCGATCAGAAAGCTTTATGATGAGCAGACAGCAGACGAGAAAGAAGCTGGTCAGACAAAGCACTACAATAACGTTGGATTCAATGGAGCAGATTCCAAATTCATGAGTAGTGTTGCAGAGTTTCTTATTAGAAGAGGTTACCTTACAGAGAAACAGAAATTCGCTGCAAGAAAGAGAATGGTGAAGTATACCAAGCAGTTAACTCGTCTTGCAAACAGATAAAAATAGGGGGTTTACAAATACTCTGATTTATGATAAGATAGAATCAAGTTGAAGAATAGGCCTCAACTGTTAGTCTCTAGAAGGAGGATAAAGAGATGGCAATCATGATGAATTGTGCACAGGATTGGACGTATGATATGTTTCTTGAGGATGTGAAGCTTTATGCACCTCTTCCGATCAAAGGAGTTCATTGCAGAGCAAATGCTTCTTGGAGGGAGCAGTTTATGAGGAACCTCAAGACATTTGCAAGAGACTTCGAAGAGAAGTGGCTTGAGGAGCATGAAGGTCACAGATATGATAGGTACGATGGATGGATTGGAGATGCATTTGAAAGAGCTCTGATCAATTGGGATTTCAGTGATTATTACAAAGATACATATGGTCAGAGACCTCACCTCAGCATGTGGTATTATGTACAAGCATTTGGATTCCAGCATGGCGAAGATACGAGTCGTACATTCTGTGCTAATCCAGTCAGAGATGCAATAAGAGATGCTAAATATGTGAGAGAGGTGATGGCCCAGTGAGGGCCACCCTTTCATATAGAAAATCTTTAGAAGGAGGTGCTAAATGACAAGGGAACAGATCTTGGAAATTCTTGAAATCCAGGAGGAAGTAATTGACATGTTGATTGAGATTAATGATGGAAATGAAACAAAAGTCATTAAAAATCTTGAATCAATGGCAGAGCAGAAGCTTACTGAGAAATCAAATGGAAACAACTAGGAGGTTGAAATGAACAGAGAAGAACTTGGAAAGAAGAAAGTTCGTGAATTAATGAAGCTGGCAACGAGCTTAGGAATCAAAGGTGCATGGAGCATGAAAAAGGATGATCTGATCAATCAGATCTCTGAACTTAAATCTAATGGTGATAAGAATGATAGAATTCAGAATGCTCCTATTGGTACAATCGTTGCATTTAAAGCTCCTGGAGGGAGAATCAGATCTGCGAAGATTAAACTTCGTTCTACAGCAAACAGGAGACTTCTGGTATGTACTGAATATGATGCAGAGTACAACATCAGCTATGATGATGTGATCTGGGTAAAGAGTGGAAAGCGTTGGCCCAAAGGTGTTTATAACCTTCTTAAAGGGAGGGCTGCAGATGGAAAACAGATTAGCTAAAATTGATATCAAGAGATTTGAAACTGCAGTCAAAAGATACGTTAAATCGAAGCAGGATTTTGAAGCTGAGAAACAGGCATTTACAAAAGCAGCTGAGATATTCTTTTATCTAAAATGTGATACAAAGCATACAGTTCAGACTGGAGATGACACATTTCTTCTTGTGTCAAAAATTCAAAAAGCTAGAATCTCATGGAACATATCAAAACTTAGATCTGTTCTTGGCAAAGAAGTATCAAAGCAAGTGATTGACAAAAAGTACACAATTGTCAATATGCAGGGATTGATAGAGTATCTTAAATCTTGTGGTGTTGATCCTCAAAAATTTAAGAGCTTTATCAATGTTGAGGAAACTGTAAATGTCAAAGAGCTTGAGCAGATGGAACAACTTGGAAAAGTAAATGGAGAAGACTTGAAGAGCTGTTATTCTGTTAAACTGCAAGATCCGTATTATAGTGTAAGAAGTGGAAAGACTATGAATGGAAAAGCAGAGTGATGAAGGAAAGAATCTTGCCAAGATCTTACAGTACTATAATCTATTTCCAGATCATACAAACAAAATAGTTTGTCCATTCCATCAAGATATAAAGCCAAGTCTATTGGTTAACTTAGAGCAAGGAAACTGGTATTGCTTTGGGTGTAATAGATCAGGTGATGCAAAGAAGTTTGTGAGACTTTTGAATCCAAGATTAAATGACTTACAAGCTCTTCAGAAATATCAGAAGATACTTAGATCGAGTAAAGTTTCTAATCTTAAACTAGAATACTCACAGAAGGCATCCAGAGGCTCACAGAGACAATTTTATATTGAAGCTTATGATTATTATCATGGACTTAGAAAGATCAACTGGGAGTCTCCTGGTGACTCAGAAGAGGTAGAAGAAATTATTGACTATATGTCAAAAAGGGGATTCAGTCCACAGACTTTGAACAAAGCTAGAGCAAAGGTAAATTATAGCAGAAGTTATGGTTTAATCTTTCCTATGCTTGATAATGGAAAGTTTAAAGGATGGGTCTGTAGAACAATGATCAAAGAAGTTGAACAGCAGAGGAAATATTTGTATAATGAAGGTTTTAGCAGAGCTACAACTTTAGTTGGAGAGTATGGATCTGAAGACTATGTGATTGTTGTTGAGGGCTTTATGGACAGACTTAAATTTGTTCAGAATGGTATTGACAATGTAGTTGCAATACTTGGTTGGAAAATGTCACAAGAACAAGAAAAGAAGCTTAAAGATTCGGGTGTAAAGTATGTCATAAGTGCACTTGATAACGATGAATCTGGAAGAAAGGGAACTGAGTATCTTAAGACAAGATTTAAAGTTGTTCGTTGGTCATATTTAAAGAGTCTAAAAGATCCTGGAGATATGACAGAAAATACATTCAAAAAGATGTACAATCGTACAATGAAATTTTTCAAGAAGGAGAAAAGAAAATGGGATTGATTGACAAGATCAAAGCTGATGCAAAGAAGTCAGGTGGAAACAAGGGAAAGTTCATTTATATCAGAGAGGGAACTAAGCTTCGGATCAGATTCCTTCAAGATATGGATGAGGGAATGGAAGTAACTTTCCATGATAGTTATGAAGCCGGAATTAATGTTCCTTGTCAGGAGCTGTTCGGAAGGAATTGTCCTTATTGTGATGATGATTCTGTAAGAACGAGATCTTTGTATCTTTGGTCTGTATGGAACTATGAAGCAAAAGAAGTTCAGATCTTTATGTTTGCTGTGAACAACTGCAGTCCTATTCCTGCTTTGATGGCAATGTATGAGAATTATGGAACAATTACAGATCGTGACTATGTGATCTCTGTAAATGGTAAGCAGACCAATAAGACTTACTCAGTTGTTCCTATGGATAAGGTTAAGTTCCGGAATGAAAAAGCAAAACCTTATTCTGAATCTCAGGTCTTAAAAATGCTTGATAAGGCATGGCCCTTTGATGGAGATGAGGAGGAAGATGATCCTAAGCCGAAGAAGAAAACTGGTAAGCCCAGCACAAAGAAACCTGCTGTTGATGATGACGATGATGACTGGGATGAAGATCAAGAAGAGACGATGGATTATTCTGAGATGTCTGCAAAAGAGCTTTTTAAGCTTTGCAAAGAGAGAGGCATTGAAGTAAAGATCAAGAAGCCTGAGAAGTACTATATTAAGTTGCTTGAGGAATATGATCAGCAGCAGGAAGACTGGAATGATGACGATGATGAGGAAGATGATTGGGAGGATGAAGATTGATGTTCTCTGAACTGTATGAACAGCAGATGAACTTCCAGCAGAATCTGATCAGAAAAGGTGTATATGATAATGTTGGCAGGGATGAAAAACTCCCTGCTGACAATCCTAAACTTGAGTCATATCACATTCAACAACTTGTTTCTGAAATTGGTGAAGTTCTTAATGCTGATAAGAGGTGGAAGAGCTTTAGAAACAGCAAGGTTGATCTTGAGAATAAGAAAGAAGAGATTGCAGATTGCTTTATTGTTCTGATGAACGTTGCAATGTTTTCTGGTTTTACAGCTGAAGATATTCTGAATTCTATTGAAGAGAAGATCAAAGTAAATAATGAAAGGATAAGAATGAAATATGAAGAATAAGATCTATTTTGCAAGTCCGTTCTTTAATCCTGAGCAGGTCGAAAGAGAAGAGCGTTTGAAGAATAAGTTGAGAGAGATGGGTTTTGAAGTATTCTCTCCGAAGGAAGCATATTTTTGTAAGCCTGATGAAAGTGATAAAGTAAGACAGATGGTCTTTGATGGAAACTGCAAAGCAATTCAGGAATGTGATATTTTGTTTGCAGTTACAGATGGAAAAGATATGGGAACGATCTGGGAAGCAGGATATGCAAATGGAATCAATGCTGTAGTCTATCCGTCAAAGAAAAAGATCATTGTTTACTATTGTGAAACACTTCCTGAAGGTGGAAAGTTCAATCTTATGCTTGCTCAGTCTGGAGACATTATTATTACAGATTTTTCTGATATGGATCAGCTTCCTGAGTTGATTAAATTTGGAAGGGTGATGAAGTATCATGGAAAGATTGAGTGACAAAGAGATAATGCAAGAATATGTCTTGAGTAAGATAATTCGATATAATCATAGAAGAAGACTTCAAGATGAATCTGTTGCAGAACATAGTTTTTATGTTTCATTATTCTGTTTGAAAATTATGAAGTCTTTAGATCTGAGTGTAGAAGAACAGAATCAAGTTCTTATTCTTGCAGCTTTACATGATACAGCAGAAAGTAAGACTTCTGATATTCCTCATGATGTAAAACAGAATTATCCTGAGATGAAAATCATTCTTGATCATATCGAAAAAGATTATTTTCATGAAGCTTGGAAAGAATATGAAAGAATAATTTCTAGAAGCTCTGAATTAGTAAAGTCAATTGTAAAACTTGCAGACAGTTATTCAGTATATCAGTATTGCTTGAATGAGAAATCTCTTGGGAATGTTTCATCAGATATTCATGAAATTTATCTTGAGTGTCAAACAAGAATTGACATGTATATTCATAAGATCAATGAAGAAATAAGAAAAAGGAGAAAAGAATGAAAGGAATTCAAAAGGGATACAAAGGAATTGATGTTGAGATCATTAGTTACACAAAGCATCCTGCAAAGATTATTTGGGATATGCTTAAACAAACATGGATTAGTTTACATGATAAAGAATACGATCCTTCAGATCCAGTTGTCTATGAATTCATTCAGGATTCACTTGCAAAGAGACTTAATCCTGTTCCTCAGGAAACGATCTTGGTTCAAGTCGTATTCAAAGGAATTAGCAGAGTAAATCTTGCTCAGCTTACAAGACATCGTGGATGGATCTTTAATAGTGAATCTCAGATGCCTCAGCCGGTAAACCATAATGTAATTATTCCTCTGAACATTCTTGATTCTGAATTTAGAGAAAGAGCAATAAAGCTCATTGAAGATTCTCAGAAGCTATATGATGATATGGTTGCAGGAAATGAGAATCGAGAGACAACAAATATTCCATATCAAGATGCAAGGTATCTTTTGATCCATGGACAGACTGCTGATATTTCTGCATCGTTTACTCTTCCTCAGCTGGTAGGTTCATGTGGAATGCGTCTTGAGAACAATACACATGATGAGATCAATTATACATTCAGGATTCTCTTAAAGAGATTGAGAGATGCAATCTGTAATGATAATGAGATGGATGATCTCGATAAGATGATCTACAATGTAATGCTTGATTGCTGTGATGTTTTTGGAGCAAACAGAAAAGTTGGAACATGTCATGATGCGATGTTTGGAAATTCATTTAAGAGATTTCCTGATGCAGATGAATATGTGACAAGAACAACTGAAAACTGTTTGTTTGATTATAGAAAACTTGCATGGTATCAGGAGTTGATCAGGATGTATAAAGAAGAACCGTGGCTGTTACTTCCTGGCGAAGATGAAATGATTGAATCTTGGCATGGTATGAAGTAAATAGGAGAACAATATGTGGTTGATATTTGAAGGACTTGACAAGTCTGGAAAAACAACTTTGGAATGGAGTTTTCTTAAAGCAACAAACTACAAGCACAATGTTATAGACAGAGGTCCGGTTGGTTATCTTGTTTTTGACAAAGTTTTTGGTCGTTCAACAAAATTGGGCGACCAAGAATTTATCAAACAAGCAAGAAAAGTATCTAAGTCAAAGAACTTCTTTGTTGTATATTGTAGAACTGATAAAGATGTTGCGGAAGAAAGACTTAAACTTCATAATGAGACTTGTCCTTATGATTATGAAAGCGTTCAAAAACAACTTGATAAACAAATCAAAAGGTTCTATTCAAAAGATACTGTTTTGATTGTTGATACTAGTCATAAATCAATTGAAGAATGTACACAAGAAATTGTTGATTGGTTCATGGAGAAAGTAAAATGAAGAATGCAATTCTTGTACTTGCAAACAATATGGAATACTTTAGCTTGATGGTAAAGAATATTCCGAATTCAATAAAAGATTTTGATTTTATTGTTGTAAATGAAACAAGAATCGGAGATAAAACAGATAAGATAAAGAAGATTCTTAAAGAAAGTAAAATCTCTAGATTTAGAGTATTTACAAGTGATGAAATAAATGATAAGTTTAAAGAAGAAGTCATTGATAATGATTTTGTTGATGACTATTCAATGTCGATGAATATTCTTTCTCTTTGGTTTGTTTATAAGTACAATAATAAGATAGGAAAGATATTGCTTCTTGATGATGATGTGATTTTGAGAGATGGATTTGAAAAGATTTTTGAGTCAGATCATCATTTATTTAAGAGTAATCGTTTATCAGCTGGTCTTGCAGAATTTCATAAGCAATCTCAAAATGCAATTGACATTTATGAAGAATGGTTTAGAATCTTTCAGATAAAGTTTTCTGATGACTGGTGGAAAAATGAGTATCTTAAAAAGTATGCAAATAGTGGGCAGAGATTGATTGTAAGAGATATGTTTGATTTAGATCAATATGAGAAGAAATTAAAAGAGTTTTTCGAATCAGATCTGTTCTATAGATTCTGGATTGATAGAAGAAATCATGTTTCTTGGTATTTTGATGAAAGATTTGAGACATTCTTTTTTTTTGATTCTTTGAATAATGAACTTAAAGATACAACTTATCTTGTTTTGTCAAAACCAGAAAAATTGAATGATGGAAGCTTTAGGAAAATGATGAGGTCATCGATCATTCACAATGCAACTAATTCACATAAAAAGAAAGTGTATAACCTCATGATTGAAAGAGGTATCATACAAGGTGATTTATTATGATTGATCTTCATAGACACGATGAATGTTCAACATTTGATGGATTTGGAAGACCTGAAGAATTAGCAAAGATTGCAAAAGAACTTGGATATACTTCTCTTGGTATTTCAAATCATGGAAATACAAATAGTTTAGTTCGTCATTTTTATGCATGTAAAGAAGCAGGAATAAAACCTGTTATGGGATGTGAAGGATATTTCTTGCCTGTCTATAAACCTCAGACAAGAGGATTCCATTTATGTCTGTTTGCAAAGAATAATATTGGATATAGAAATCTGAATACGATTCAGTTTGAAGGAGAGAAACAGAAGTACTATAATCCGATCTGGACATTTGAATTACTTGAGAAATATCATGAGGGTTTGATTTGCACAACAGCGTGCGTTGCAAGTTATTCATCTCAATGTATTCTTAAAGGAAAAGAAGACAAAGCAAGAGCATATCTTAGAAAGATGAAAAAGATCTTTGGTGATGATCTTTATATTGAGATACAGCCTTATGTGATTTCTGAAGCTGGAGCTCAAGAACTTGTCAATCGTGGAATGATAAAGTTAGCTGATGAGCTTGAGATCAAATGTATTCTTACATCTGATAGTCATAGAGGAAGAAAAGAAGATCTTCCGACATACATTAAAATGCATGAGATTGCAGGACATAATCTAGCTCATATTGAAGAGACTTATTCAGAAAGATACATGCCTTCTGAGAAAGAGATTAAGGTCAGATTCTATAAAATGCATAGAGATGACTATGGTGATAAAGAAGCAAAGAGAATGGCATGTGAGATGGTTAAGAATCTCGTTGAAATTGAATCAAAAGTAGATGGAAATATTCTTGACAATCTGAGTCAGAAGTTACCTGTATTTGATGAGACTAAAGATTCTTTTGAATTACTGATCAGCAAGATAAAATCTGGTTTGAAGAAAAGAGGAAAATATACAAAGCAGTACATTGATCGAGCAAAAGAAGAATTGAAGGTTATCAAGTATCATGGCTTTGAAGATTATTTCTTGATGGTTGCAGATTATACAAACTGGGCAAAGACTCATGGAATAAGAGTAGGTCCTGGACGTGGATCAGGATGTAATTGTTTAGTAAACTATGCATTGAATATTACAGAGACAGATCCGATTCTTTTTGATCTTGATTTCAGTAGATTCTTGAGAATTGATAAAAAGAAGATGCCTGATATTGATCTTGATTTTGAGACAGCAAGAAGACCTGAAGTCATTGAATATTTGCTTGAACGTTATCCGAATCATTCAGCTCAGATTTGTTCTTATGGTTTGTATCGTGTAGACAATTTGATCAATGATCTTGCAAAGACATGTGGACTTGATGAGCACAAAGATGAAAAGCAACAAATCAAAAAGTTCATCAATGCTCATATTGTTGATGGTCAGATTGATATGAATGGAATTGTGAATTCTGCAGAAGCAAAGATGTGGAATAAACAATATGATGACATTATCGTACATTTCTCAAAGCTGTACAATAAGATCAGATTCATTGGTACACATGCTGCAGGAGTTGCAATAACTGGTGGAAATATTCTTGACTATACATCAATCAGAGTTGATAAGAAAACAGGAAAGTACTTTACAAGTTATGATCTGAATGATATGGAGACAATTCAGGTAATCAAATTTGATATTCTTGGATTGACAACAATGAGCTCATTAGGAGAGCTTAGAGATCTCACAGGTCATGATGGATTTGATGAAAGCTGGACGGAAGATCCAAAGCTTATGAAAGCATTTGGTGAAGGAAATTGTGATGGAATATTTCAGTTTGAACAGAAGTCAGTTCAAGACATGTTGAGGCTGATTCAATGTGATTGTTTTGAAGATGTGATTGCTGCATCAGCAATGAATAGACCTGGTCCTTTGACTTTGAAGATGCCAGAAATATATGCAGCAAACAAGACAGATAAAGATCATATTGACAGATCTCTTCCATATAGTAAGTATCTTGAGAAGACTTATGGATGTGTTATCTATCAGGAGCAGATTCAAGCTATTGCTGTAAACATCGGTGGACTTGAATGGCCAGAGGCAGACAAGATCACAAAGATGTCTCGTGGTGGAACTGAGAAAGCAATGAGAAACTTCGAAGAGAACTATGATAAGTTTGTTGTTAAATTCGAAGAAGGTGCAAAGCGATTCGGAATGACAAAGGAACAGTCTTATGAGATCTTTGATAAGTTCTTCAACTATGCTTTCAATAAAGGACATGCAACAGGATATAGTCTGATCTCTGTAGAAGAGATGTACTATAAGATTTACTATCCAAATGAATTCTGGTATGTGAAGATCAAGTACACAGGTGATGATGTAAAGCGTGCTAAGTTCAAACAAAATGCAGTTAAAGATGGTGCAGTTATTTTTCTTCCTCATGTGAATTATTCAGCACAAGATTCTTTGAGAAAAGTAGAAGGATCAATGGTCATTCAAGAAGGTCTTGGATCGATCAAAGGTGTTGGAGAAAAAGCAGCAAAAGAAATAGAAGACGAAAGAAGAGCAAATGGAATCTTCTTGAACTATGATGACTTTGTTGATAGATGCAAAGGAAGAGTTGTTCATAAGGGTGTCATAGACAAGCTTAAAGAAGCAGGAGCTCTTGAATTCAGTAAGAAGATTTATGTGAAGAGAGTAACGAAATATAATTCAGCTCTATATTCAAGAGCAATAACAGGATAGTCTCCAGAAGCCCCAGAAAGCTCATATAGGAATTTTTAAAGAATGGATGGATAAAATATAATCCAAGAATGAAAGTTTCTATATGAGTCATTCTGGGGCTCTTAAAAGAAATTGAAGAAATTTTAAATTGGCTATTTACATTTATATAGAGATATGATATGATAATCTCAGATGAAACGAGAAGCCAAGAACGAACAGTAGGTTGAGGGTCACGACGTAAGCTCCGATCTAAAGACCGAAATAAGTGAGGCATCTTCAAACACTCAGAGGAGGAAAAGGAAATGAGAAAGCAGTATGATGTAAGACTGGTCCAGAAAGTTGAAGACCTTATTGTAAAGAAGATGCTGAAGAGCAGAAATGGAAGAGAAGCAAGTCTTGAGTATACAGGAAAGAACAAAGTCTTAGGGTTCGGTGGAGTGAATGAGTTCTTCTTCCAGAGAGGATCCGATGGATATAGCATCTATCAGGGATGTGATCTGGTAGTTGGTGATACAACCCTTGGTAATTGTGTAGTAGCAATGCTTCAGATCTGCAATATGTGAAATGATACACAAGAGTTCTAGAGAGGAGATAAAAAGATGTTAGAATTTGCAGTCTACGAAAAGATTAATCCTATTTGGGGAGATTCCTATACAGAATATGTTGGAACTGTTGTTGCAAGAAACGAGAAGTCAGCAATGACTAAAGCTACTAAGCAGTTCAAGTATGATAGAGGAGGAGTTCCTGCAAGAAGACGTAAAGCTGAGAACTTTGATCTTAGAGTCAGGGGCAGAGTATATAACGATTGAGAATATCTAGGAGGATGAAATGAAGCATATCAAAGAGATCAAATTAATTCCTATTGTTTGTGGTATGAGTGGAGATATTGATGATGTGAAGTATGATGTGAAGATGGTTTACAGTGATGGAACAGAAGAAATTACAGCAATGGAACATACATTTAGTCAGCTTCAGAATGATACAATGGTAATGATTCATGAAGATGTTCTTGATCGGATAAGAAAGTGAAACAGAGCAATAGCTCATAATATAGATGTTCAAAGAAAAGGAGAAAAAGAATGGACATTAAGAAATTCGCAGATGGTTTTGGTGCAAAGATGAATGATCTTTATGCTCTTGATGAGAAGCAGAATAAGATCATTGATGAAGCAAAGAAGGTGATTCATGATGCATTTGATCAGTATCTTGAGGAACTCAAAGATCAGGTTAAATTGATGACCAGAGAGGATATTCAGGAGTATCTCAATATTGCATCTAGATCTGGTCACAATACACATATGCAAGCACTTGCTCTTTATGCATTTGCTGAGACACATGAAGGAAGAGATAAGAGGGCTGCAGAAAATACGCTTAAAATCTTGTGCATGAAGATGGATATTGATGATCTGACAGATATGCTTGCAAGTGTACTGACAATCTAATATGATTATGAAATGGGAGGTCACCACAGGTTGGTGGCCTTCCCTAGTAATAGGAGAAAAGCATGGCAATTACAAACAAAGAGCAAATCATCAAACTTTGTAATGACATTAATAAGAAAGAAGGAGAAGGATCTATTTATTCGATTGGTTCAAAGAGTGCAAATTTGAAGATCAATCGTTGGAGCACAGGAATTGAAGATCTTGATTCAATCATTGGTGGTGGAATACCGGAAGGAAGAGTCATAGAGATCTTTGGTCCTGAAGGATCTGGAAAGACAACTTTACTGTATCATTTGTGTGGATTGCATAATCTGTGTCTTGATATTCCGATTGAAGGAACATTTGATGCAGAAAGAGCAAAGGTCTTTGGAAATAGACCAAAGCAGATGTTGATCTATAGAGCTAATTATGGTGAAGATGCTTTTAACAAGACGATTAAGTTTGCTAAAGCAGGAATTCCTTTGATTGGTATAGATAGTATTCCAAGTATGATTCCAAAAGAAGATGTAGAGAAAGTACTTAAGTCTGCAGACAAAGACACAATCGAAGAGCAGAGAATTGGTGGAACTGCAAGATTGATTAACAAATATTTGCCAGTTGTAGAAGAGATCATCGAGGTGACAGGAACAACAGTTATTTTCATCAATCAGGTTAGAGATAAAATGAATGCTTTGATGTTTGGTGAAAAGACTGATACACCAGGAGGAAGAAAACTTAAACATGCTTGTTCTATTCGTATTCAAGTAGCAAGAAGAGCATGGATTGAGATTCCAAATAAAGATCCGAGGAACTCAGCTAATACTGAGAAAGTTGGTTTCATTATGAAATGTAAAGTAGTGAAATCAAAAGTGAGTAATCCTATGGGTGAATGTGAAATTCCTTGTTTCTTTGATCGTGGTTTTGTTTCATTTGATGATGTTAAAGCAATAAGACATGAATTGATGAAGCAAAGAGCAGAACAGTTTGGAAAGAGAGTTCCAAAGGATTGGGAGGATGATAATGAAGACTAAAGATGAAAAGATGTTTCCTATGATCAGACCACCAAGACCAACAAAAGATGAGTATTATCTTAACATTGCATTGGCTGTTTCAAGCAGAAGCACATGTCTAAAAAGACATTATGGATGTGTTCTTGTAAAGAATGATGAGATCATTTCTACTGGATATAATGGTAATCCAAGAGGAATGGAAAATTGCTGTGATAGAGGTTTTTGTGAGAGACTTGAAGTTCCTCATAACTCTGGAAATTACAATAATTGTTTCTCAGTTCATGCAGAACAAAATGCAATGCTTAGTGCATCAAGAGAAGAAATGATTGGAGCAATAGCTTATCTTGCTGGTGTAGAATATATGATTGATAAGGATAAGAGCTCAAGATATCAAGAAGATGTCTATGGATATATGGAAGTAGATGCTGAGCCTTGTCCAATATGTTTTAGAATGTTGAAAAATGCAGGAGTAGAAAAGGTCATAAATAGAAGAGGTGAAGTATGTATGTGATAGAGATTCTTTACTTGGATCTAGATCAGATATATAAATCAGGCCAAGTATTCAGATGGATAAAATTAAAAGATGGAAAGTATATTGTGATCAATAAAGATAAGACAGTCAAAGTTGAGCAGAAGAAAACAAGATTTATGTTTGATTGTTCAGAAGAAGATTTTTATAATGTCTGGTGGAAGTACTTTGATCTTCAGACTGATTATTCTATTCCGAATTATGCAATAAGTTCAATAGGAAAAGAAGAAAAGATTGCAGCAACAAGAGGAAAAGGAATTCACATTCTTAACCAAGATCTTTTTGAGATCATTATAAGTTGTAGTTTAGAAACAGCAACATCTGTTCAAAGAGTTTCTCAGATGGTAAATGGAATAGCAAAGAAGTGTGGAATCAAACATAAAAATGCTATGAGAGAAGCAGGTCAAGTTATCTGGTATGAATTTCCTACTGTTGATCAGATCATTGAGAAGCAAGATAGTTTGACAGCACAAGAAACAGGATATAAGCATGATATGATTATTGATCTTTGTAAGTCAATAAGAGATGGATGGTTAGATTTTGATGTGTTAAGAACATTAGATTATTATGCAGCTAAATCTTATCTTACAGACTTTAATGGAATAGGACCAAAAGTAGCTGATTCAATTTGTTTGTATGGATTGCATCATATGCAAGCTTTTCCTGTTGATATACATATTATGAAAGTACTTAAGAGTATGGATCTTGATTTTGAAGACTATTATTCTTGGTTTATAGAAAGTAATGAGACTATAAGAAATAATGCAGGATTGCTTAGACAGTACTTATGGTATAATGAAGTAAATCCACCAAGGAGGATTGGAAATGTCAAGAATTGATGAAGTTAATATTCCAGGCGATGTGAGCAGTTTAAGAGATATGATCTTAAGAGAAGATTACTCTGAAAAGTTTGATGACATTAGAAAAGCAATGGTGATTACATCTCACTATAAGTATGGAGCAGTAAAGAATAACTTTGGTGATTTTGGTGGTGTAGATGCAATTGAAACTTTGAAAATGTGTTTAGAGAAGTTTGAACAAACTCATAATACAGAGTATCTTGCTGATGTTGCTAACTATGCAATGTTTAGATTTATGTTTCCAAGAGAAGGAGAATTCTATAAGCCAACTGATTCTAATGGATCAGCAGGACTTTCTGGAATCTCCGAAAAAGAGATGGAGAGATTGAGGACTAACTCATGGGTTTAATAGATAACATTAAAGCAGAAGCAAAAGGAAATAGAACAATCATTCAAAGTTCTGATGCACAAGCTTTATCAAAGATCTTGAATAATGCTTTTTATCTTAACAAGAACATAGATGAAGAAACAAAGTTCATCAGACAGGTAATGACGAGAGGTGCTGAGACACAAGAACGAATTGGATTGCATGCATCTGCTTTGATTACAGGTGATAAAGATTTTTGTGTAAGACAACAAGTCTTAAGCTTAATTTATAGACAGCTTCAAGGTGAACAATTGCCAGTTGGATTAGTAAGAATCTTTGAACAAGGAAATGCAATTCATGAAAAGTGGCAAAGAATGTTCATAAGAGCTGGATATTCAAAAGCTGGAGATCTTGATGTAACTCAATTCAATAAGAAATTTCGGATCAGTTTTACTCCTGATATTATTTGTCAGATTCCAGAGTTTTATGATGGAAAGATGATTGGTGAGATCAAGTCTGTCAATACATATCAGTTCCAGAAAATGGTGAGACATCCTTCAGCATGGAAGCAGTTACAATGGTACATGTATCTTACTGGTATTCATAAAGGATTTGTTTTATCTGAAGACAAGAATAATCAAGACTTCAAACTGGAAGTATATGATTTTGATCAAAGTATTGTTGATCCATTTATTGATAGAGCTGAACAAGTAAAGTACTACTACAAAAGAGTAATGTCAGAAAAGAAAATGGTCAAAAGACCAAAAGATGCAAGCAGTCCTGAATGTAAAAGATGTACTAATTGTGCAATGAAGAATGCATGTTGGAATATAAATGGTGGAGGAGTATTGATCAATGCAAAGTGATTATAAAACAGAGATCATTAAAGTAAAAGGTGACTGGAGAGAAGTAGTTGATGACTGTAGATCAACAGTAGGAAAAGCTGGTCTTGGTAAAGATCCATCTCAAGACTTCAGAAGGAAAATACTGATTGCAGAGCATAGTCCGATCAGAGACATAAAGATCAAGTGGAAATGGAATTCAATCAAATCATGGATTGCTACACATTGGTCAAGACATAAATGGGAATGTTTTATCAAGACACAGAGATCTGATCGTACAAATGTAGACAGAGACAAATCTCCACAAGATACTTTAGTCACATTTACTGGTGAAGCAAATATTCAGCATCTGATTGATACATGGAGAAAGCGCTTATGTTATCAAGCACATCCAGAAACAAGAATGTATGCTGAAAGCTTTAAAGCTCAGATAAGTCCTATGGAAATGGAGATCTCTGATGTTCTTGTTCCTAATTGTGTTTATCGTGGTGGATGTCCAGAAATGAAGACTTGTGGATTTTATGAACAGTTCTTAAGAGAATATGAAGAAGAAGCAGATATGAATAATATTCAATCAAGATATGCTGCTTATAATGATCTGTTCTGGAAGAAGATCAGAGATTAGTTCTGGATTATCAGGAGGCCCATAGAGGAACTTTTATCAGATGGCAATATAAATATCCATCCAAAATAAAATGGCCTGTATGGGCCTCCTAGAGCCCTAAAAATATAGGAGTAAAAATACATGTCAAAAGACTGTCCAATAAAAGGAAAAGCTATCTATCTTGACTGTATTGAATGTGAAGAAAAAGAATGCAAGAAAAGTACTCAATATGATCAAATCATTATAGGCATTGACCAGTCATATAAAAGAACTGGGGTAACTGTCATTGTCGATTCTAAGATCAAAATAATCAGATCAAAAGACTTATCAAAATATAAATCAAAATCAGATTGCAGGAGAGCATTGAGGAATTTCCTTGATGGTCTCCTCAGATCAATTATAAGAAAAACAAAGAACATAACTTGTATCATAGAGAGAATCCGTCTCAGATCACAAGGATTCATAAATATCAACTATATCAAAAGCATTGGTGCTCTGAATGCAATGATCGTAGATTTAATGTCTGAGTATGATGTACCGGTCTATTCTGTTGATACAAGATGCTGGAAAGCAACTGTGATAGGAACAAGCAAGCCAGAAAGCAATAGCTTTGGTGTACCAGAAGAGAAATGGCCCACTGTTAAATGGGTATGTAATCAAGGATTCAAAAGCAGCATATTACTAACGATTTCAACCAGAAAGACAAAAGGAACTTTTACCAGAAAAGGGAAGAAGTACATGTTTGATAATGATGCTGCAGACAGTTGTGGAATTGCTATGTTTGGTGTGATAGGAGACAAAGACAAGTTAGAACTAGAGACATAGTTTCTTTCTTTATATATTTCTTTCTTTACAGAGTAGGATAGTTATAGATTTCTGGTGTTAGAAATTTTTAGTGAAAAAGTTAAAATAATTGTTTACAAATTCTTTGTGGTGTGATAAGATAACTATAGATGAAACATGAAGAAATCCTTAGAGGAGGAAAGAAAATGAAAAAGTGGAGTATCATGAGTCTTGTAACTGCTGACTTAGGTGTTGTAGATATGAGAGAAGTTGAAATCGTTGAAGCACCTACATGGAATGAGTTTCTGAAGTATGTAAAGAAGAACTACAAAGTAGTTAAACAGGACAAGAGATCTGGAATGATCTTCGTGAGATAAGATAGAGAAAGAATTCTAGAGAGGAGAAAGAAAATGAAGTACGATGAGATGAACAACATTTATGAGTTCGATAGCATGTCTGATTACATCAAGACAATTACCACTCACAAGAATCCGAAATGTGCGGGTGGACACAGTGATCGAACATATGATTCTGAATGGTATGGAACGAGAACATTCGATGAAGCAATCAAACTTGCAACTGAAGGCTGGACAGAATGTGCAGAACGTCTCAACAAGAACTACAATGTAGCAGTAAGACAGGAAAATGATAAGTACTTCAAAACTTTCCTTTCACAAGCTGGTTATCAGGCAATCGTTCCTCTGTGGTTGAATGGATGCCCGAACAATATGATGAACCGGAAGATGGAAGTGAAGAAGCAGAAAGTTCTGACGATCGTGAAATCGGTTGGATTCAGAGCAGATGCTTCTGCAAAGCAGATTGAAGAGGAAAGCCTCAAGACATTGATTCTGGTGAACATGCTTGAGAAGAAAGGATACAGAGTTAACCTCTACACGCTGAACGGATTCACAATTGGTTGGGGAAGACCTTATTTCGTAAGGGTGAAGATCAAAGCAGCAAACGAAAGATTGAATATTTCCAAGCTTGCATTTCCTCTAGTTCATCCGTCAATGCTTAGAAGGTTGAACTTCAAATTCAGAGAGGTGTTCTGTGGAAATGATATGGGTGGAAGCCTCTACACCAAGAGCGAATGTGAGAAAGCAATACGGAAAGGTGAGATCTTTGTTCCGAGCTTCATGAAGATGTCGATCGATGACATCAAGAACATCAGTGATGTGGAAGATGGACTTACAGTTGAAGAAAAGCAGGGTAGATGGTAAGCAAGAAGTACATAGGGGTGGAAAACCACCCCTTAAACTTTTAAAGAAAATTTTCAAAAAAAGTGTTTACAAGTACATTGCTTTGTGATAAGATAATTACAGATGAGAGGTAAAGACCTCGGAAATGAATTCACAAGTCTCTAGAAGGAGGACAAAGCAATGGCAGCAACACAGAGAGTTAACATCACGACAGAAAAGATTGAGAAGGGTTTCAAAGCACAGACAGTTTATATGATCGTCAAGTTCGATGGATCCGAAAAAGAGTACTCCTACGTCAGGAAGTACGAAGAAGATAAGGACGGAAACCTGTTCGCAATCATCAGTGGTTGCAGAGTTACATTTACAAAGGAGTTCACACTCCTGAGCATTACAAGAGAGTACGATGTAGCAGGATACAAGAGAAGATCCACAGCCGGAATCATCGGCAAGAGAGATCCCAAGAATTCCACCACTCCTGAAGTGGAAGTAGTTCCGGAAGTCAAGGTCATTCCTCAGGTTGAAGAGAATGGTGAAGTGAGACATGAGAAGTATGAAATGATCAAAGCTTGCCTCGAGTGCAACATCCCGATCTACCTTGCAGGACCTGCAGGAAGTGGAAAGAACTTCACTGTTGAGCAAATCGCAAAAGAGCTGAACTGGAACTTCTACTTCAGCAACAGCGTTCAGCAGGAATTCAAACTTACAGGTTTCATCGATGCAGGTGGTGATTACCACGGAACTGAGTTCTACAAAGCTTGCACAGATGACAACGATTGCATCTTCTTCCTGGATGAGATGGATGCATCGATTCCTGAAGTGCTCGTTCTCCTGAATGCAGCGATCGCCAACGGGTACTTTGAGTTCCCGAATGGAAGAGTTGATCTGAAGCATGTTCATTTCGTAGCAGCTGGAAATACAGTTGGATCTGGTGCAGATGAGATGTACACCGGACGCCTGGTACTTGATCAGGCAACACTTGATAGATTTGCAATCATTGATTTTGATTACAGTGTTAGAATTGAGATGGCAATCTCCAAGAACAATACAGATCTGGTAAACTTCATCCATGAGCTGAGAGAACAGGCTACTGATAAGGGAATCAGAGCAACGTTCAGCTACAGATGCATTACAATGGTGACCAAGCTTGAGAGCACCGGAATGGATCTCAAGGACATCATCAAGATCGCTGTTATGAAAGGTCTCGACAAAGACACGATCAAGACTTTTACCCTGCATGGTACAACAAAGTATCACAGAGGACTGAGAGGACTCCAGGTGGCATAAGCCACCAGGGGTTTTCCCTTTAGGGCTATCGCCAAGTGGTAAAGGCACAGCACTTTGACTGCTGTATTCGTTGGTTCAAATCCAACTAGTCCTGTTTGGTTTTGTTGAGGTAGTTACCAGTTATCCCAGTGCTGTCGGATGCAAAAGAATCTCAACAGTGGTGGTAGATCATCCCTGTACATAACCACCACTCATCGGGATGTAGTTCAGTTTGGAAGAACGCTAGTTTTGGGTACTAGAGGTCGCAGGTTCGAATCTTGTCATTCCGATTAGGTTTATGAAAGGAGGTATGGTCCAATGGTTTAATTAGCTTTACAACTATTACGAATACTATTTAGATCGACTTTGCTAAACCTAAACAAGGTGGTACCGTAATTAATCTCAATTGGAACTTGTCGGGTGTCCGGAAATTACCTAAGGCAATGTGCAGGTTCGAATCCTGCCGGTACCATTCAAGGAGGAAAGTAAAATGAGAAATAAGAAACCAATCCGCATGAGGACATGCAAAAGAGAAGCAAACTGCGAATTGTGTGAGAACAATACTCATAATTCATTAGAAATGTTCCAGTTCCAGATTGGAGATACAATTCATACAATATGTGATCAATGCTTAGAGCAGATCTTTCAGAAAGCATTATCTGGTGTATGTCATGTAAATGCAAAGACAAAAGACAATCATGATATGGCAATTATTAGAAAGCGAAATATAGTTTTGAGAGATGTTGGAATGACGATTAATGAAGCCCTGAAAGATGTTAATGTAACAGAGGATTCTGATGATGATTGACTTTGATGTCATGCCATGTAAATATTGGTCTGATCAAACAAAGATCAGTTTACTTCAAAGAAGAATTCTAGTTTATTCAATTCAATATTATAAGCTGTCTGAAACTGTTATCTCAGATAAAGAATATGATAGCATTTCCAGACAGCTTTTACAATTACAAAAGACAGCATCAAAAGAAGATCGAGAAGATTCTCAATACTGGTATGTATTTAATGATTTTGATGCTAATACAGGTTTTGATCTGTATGATAGATTAACTGAAAAGGATCAAGATTATTTGACAAAAATAGCAATTCTTGTTCTTTCAAATTATCAAGAAAAAGGAGTAAGTCAAAGTGGAATTAAAAGAGCTAACAAATCGAAAGTATGAAGGCAGTGATTGTATTGGTTTTGCTTATTCAATAAAAGAAGAAACAAGCGATACAGAAATTGAATTCAAATTTACAAGAAAGATAAAATCAAGATTGTGGCAGATGGAAGTCAATCTTCCAAGAACAATAAATGCAGATATGCAATGCTATGTATTCCAATATGAAATGCCAAGAGACAATATGCAGCTTACTTTGATCTGTGCTACAGGTCTTGCATATTTTCAGATGTATCTTAAGAATGAGATCAGTTTCAAGTCAATGATTGATTTTGAACTTGGTGAAATAACGAGGAATATGTGATGAGTAAACGATCTGGAAAATGGTACCGTAATAATGAAAGAGAAGTAATGGAAAAGCTTGGTCTTACTCCTACCCCTAATTCTGGATCAGGCTGGATAATAAAAGAAGATGGACAATCTGAAGACATTATCTGTCAGTTAAAAAGTACAGATGCAGGATCAATCAAGATAAACTTGCAAGATCTTCATAAGCTCCAGTACAATGCTTCAGTTGTTCATAAGGTACCAGTATTTGCAGTTCAGTTTATAAAGACAAATGAGGTCTTCCTTCTAATCAGTCCTGAAGATCTCCAGGAGGTCCATAAAGGACTTTTAAGTTCTGGCCATATAAATACAAAGGCATTGGATAAAAGTTCCACAGAAAGCCTCCTGGAGCTTCAGGATGATACTCCAGTTAAACCAGTAAAGGTTATCAAATCATCTAATTCGGCAAGACAGGAAATGAGGGAAGAAATGAAAAACAAATATGTTAAAAAGGAGAAAAGTGCAAAATGGCTATAGCTGTTAAAGTAAAAGAGGTCGTCAAGTATGATGGACATAATGTATCAGCAAATGGATCTGTAAACTTCAATCTTAAAGCTGGTTATTCAGAATTGGTCAATTCAATTCAAGCTATGCAAATGCTGAATAATGATGTAACAATCAAAGCAAAGATCCCTGGTTCAAAAGCAATGAAGTTAGGTATTTTTAGGATCAAGCAGATTGTGATTGATGGTGATGGAGAATCTAAGCTTAAGTTCAATGGTTTGAATGACTATATTGAGATGGATAATCTTAATTTGCTTCCTCTCAATTCAGAAGAAAATAAAGAATTTACGATCATGATGGAAGCAGAAATCGAAGAGGAAGGAGGAGAGGAAGACAATGGCGAAGAGTAATAATAAAGTAGAGTACACAGAGATTGCAAGAGCAAAGGTCACCAAGTCAAGAAATATTGTGATCAGTAATTGTTCTGAAGGTGGATTTACAATTGCTCAGCAGTTTGAAGCTGTGGAGAATGGAAAGATCATTCCAGTATTTCTAAAGGGTGCATTTCATGTAGATGATCTGACTGGTCTGTATGAACTTAGAGATGCAATTAATCTTGCTATCAGTAAGACAGAAGCAGATCAGAAAAATGACTGGGATCCAACAGAGGAATCTGATCAGTAAATTTTTTAAACTTTTTTGCAAAAGATGTTTACAAACTCCTCTAGACATGATATGATAGATTCAGTGAGAGATATATGATCCTCACGAAGCACTAACTTGAGTCTCTAGAAGGAGGAAAACAAAATGAGAAAGATTTACTCAAAAGAGAACCAGGTAGAAAAGCACGGATTTGTCAAGACTAAAGAAAAGGTTGAGGTTACATTCAATGGATGGGATGGAAAGAGCTATGATGGTGAGAGCAAGGTCATGAACGTTTGGACATGCCCTACACATCCCGGAAAGAAGTTCGTCTATAAGAGACAGGGTGGATTCGTAAGTGCTCAGAACGGAACTTACAAGATTGATGCAGTCTTTGAGATCACAGATAAAATGGTTGAGAATAAGAAGACCGGAGTTAAGCATCCTGTAGTTGAATACTTCTGGTCGGAAGAAGTTCCTTATGTTGAGTGGTGATCATAAGTGATCGATGGGGTCACAATCGTGGCCCCTTGAGATAGAGAAAACAAAAGCAAATTTATAGAAAGAAAAGGAGAACAAACAATGGCACAGAATTGGAATGTGAAGCAGGCTTACGCAGCAATCAAGAATGGTGAGAAGGATTCGATGATTGATATTGGAAGAAGATTTCCTCTTGCTATGGCAGCACTGATCAAAGTTGGAGAGAGCGACGCAATCGAGAATCTCTTCAATACTTTCCCTGATCACCTGACAATGAGGAAGATCGAAAATGCACTTCGTGAAGGTGTTAAAGTCGATGATTCTGATAATGATGTTGAAGAGGAAGCAGTTACTCCTGAATCAGAAGAGACTGAGGAAACAGCAGCAGAAGAAGCTGGTGAGATCGATTACAAGAAGATGTCTGGAAGACAGGTCTATGAACTTCTTCGTGACAAGGGTCTTTACAAAGATTGCGTTGCCAAGATGGGTGGTGGAAATAAGAAGCAGATGCTTGAGTATATCGAGAAGTATGGTCTTGATGGTGGATCTGAGGAAGCTGAGGAAGAGACCGAGGAAGAGAAGTCTGAAGGATATGAAGCAATGTCTGCTATGGAGCTCTTCAAGGAGTGTAAGAAGAGAGGGATCAAGATCAAGCCCAGACAGAAGGCAGCAGTCTATGTTGAAGCACTGAAGAAGGATGATGCAGCCAAAGCAGAATCTGAGACCGAGGAAGAAGAGTCTTGGGAAGAGGAAGATCAGGAAGAGAAAAAGCCTGCTAAGAAGCCGGTAGCAAAGCCAAAGGCAACTGTTAAGAAGCCGGCTCCGAAGAAGGAAGATTCGGAAGAAGAAGATGATGACGATGATTGGAATATCTGAAGCAGATATATGAATCCTCCTGAAGTCATCTAACACTCACAGCAATAGGCTGGTAGGTGAAGAGCTTACCAGCCAATATTGGTATAAGGAGCAAGAATGAAAACAAAAGAGATTCTTGATCTAGATTGTAGATTTGAAGAGAATGAAAAGATAATACAAAGAGTGCTAAGACAGATAAAACCTTTAAGCAAATGCAAAGGCGATAAAGTTCCAATTGAAAAGTTGGAGAAATGTATTAAAGTCTTATGTGTGAAGTACCAGATCTTTCCTAGACAAATCTCTCCTGATGTGTTTGCAGCTCATGAAGATATAATTTGGAAATTTGAAGCTGTTGATATAACTGATCTAGACACAATATTAGTGTGTTATGGTAGAAATCTTTATGAGGTTCTTGCTAAAGCAACAATTGGTCTATATGCAATGACAAGAAAGAGGTGTATAAATGCTGATTAAAGTCTACACAGATGGATCATGTTTTGGTAATCCAGGACCAGGAGGATGGGGAGTAATATTTGTATCTGATAAAGGTCTTGAGAAGATGTCTGGATCAGATAAATATACAACAAATAATAAAATGGAATTGCTTGCTATAATAAAAGCAATTAGAAAGATCAAAAAGGATTCTGTTCATAAAAACAATACATATGAAATTTATTCTGATTCAGCTTATGTGGTTAATGCGATCACAAAAGGATGGTTAGATAAATGGAAGACAAATGGTTGGAAAACTTCTGAAGGAAAAGATATTAAGAATAAAGAATTATGGATTGAATTTAGTAATCTCTTAATGAGTTTAAAAGTAAAACCTCAGTTCATAAAAGTGAAGGGTCACTCAGGAAATCAATATAATGAGTATGTTGATAAATTAGCAAAAGGAGAAATAAAATGAAATGGTATTTCAAAGCGTTCATTGAAACAGTAAAAGATGTAATTGATCAAGCTTTCTTATGGTGTATTGACAATCTTAGAAACTTTACATTGTTGATCAATTTCTTATTGCCATATGCTTGTTTGTGGATAGGTCAGTATTGTTACCATTGGAGAGCAGGATATGGTATTGGTGGAGAGATCTTATTCCCTATGATGGTATTCATCTTAATTCATATCATCAATATGTTTACAAATAAGATTGGAAAGGGAACAAGTATACCGGTACCATCAAAGAGATTTACAGATATTGCAGCAGATGGAATGGTGAGCATACCTAATGACAGATTAGAAGAATTGATTCTTTATATTGGTGATCTTGAAGATTGGATGGAGAAAAATAATTTAATGTAAGTCTCTAAAATGATTATAGATTATATTGAGGTGATAATATGAATGATTTAATCAGCAGACAGGCGGTGATCGATAGAGCCACAAAGGAACATGACTTCTTCCGTGGTGCTGTGACTGTAAGCGATAAGGCACGGCGAGACGAATTGCTTAATGTTATATGTTGGTTAGGTGAGTTACCGCCAGCACAGCCCGTCATTGTGCCTTGTAATTACGTGGAGGCTTGCAATGTGGCAACAATGGACAAGCCAATAAGTGCATACACATATTTGAGTGTTCTGAAAGATTTAAAGGACCATGGGTTTGTACTTGTGGATATGAGAGAGGTGACGGAATAATGTATGAGGATGACATCAAGCTGATAAACGAATGGTTTGAAGCACATACAGAGAATTACGGAACATATCACACCGACAATGAATACAGTGTGTGTGCAGATGACATTGAGGAGTTTACCGACTTTTTGCGTGATAAATTCCCCGACATGGTGGGCATTCGTTGTTATGTCGGAACTGGTGACAGTGCAATTTGGTTCTTTGAAGATGATTTAAAAGCCACACAGTTTATATAAAGGGGGTGACTGAATGAGCAGAGAATCATTAATTGTTGTATCAGCCGTAGTAGGTTGTACTGCGGGTGTGGCTTTCTTGTTTGGAAACATCGATGGAGCAATAGTTGGTTATTTATGTGCAATCTGGCTGTTGCTGTTGAGCGACAGAGAATAGAGGTAACGGAATGAGTAATGAATACAAGTTACCATTCAATGAATATAAAAGAATCCAAAAGATGTCTAGAGATAAGATGAGCGAATGGATAGAGAATTTTGGAAGAAATATGTATCAAGAAGGATATGAAGCAAACAACCAATTTGATCCAGAAGAAAATACAATTATTGTATTTGCATCAGATAAAGAACTGTATGACTATTTGATTCAGATCAAAGGTATGGGACCAGAGTTGACAAAACGTGTAGTAAATGCTCTATTGGATTTGGAGGCTCCAGAAGGCCCATAAAGGAACTTTAGCTAAAACCTATATAAATATCCATTCAAGTCATAAAAATCTATCCTGAGCCATTCTGGAGCTTCTGGGGACTATTCTAAGTAAAAGTATAAACCTAATTGTGTAAGAAAATCACATAAGTGATCTGTATGATCAATTTACTAAGTTTGGTGTAACAATAATAAAATGTTATGTCAGACTTAGTTTCATTTATAAGAAAAGTTTGAAAGGAGAAACAAATTGAAGTTGAATGGAAAACATTCAAATATGTTTGCTGATCCTGAAGATTGGGTAACAGATGATAAGCTAATGCTTTTAGAATGTTGGGCAAGAGATGGATTTACTTTCAAGGATATAGCAGACAGAATTGGAATAACAGATAAGCAACTCGGTAAGTGGAGACGTGAGTATCCTGAGATCACAGAAGCACTAAACAATGGTAGAGAAATAATTGACTATAAGGTTGAAAACAGTCTACTAAAAGCAGCTTTAGGATACAGAACAAAAGAAGTAACAGTAATAACAACTCTTAGAAATGGAAAGACAGTAGAGAATACTATTCAGACAGTAACTAAAGACGTTCCTCCTAATGTCAATGCATGTCAGACATGGCTCTATAACAGAAGACCAGATAAATGGAGAAACATGAATGGTAGAAATAGTCTAATTGATGAGTTATCAGATAAAGATTCGTCTATTAGCATTACTGTTACAAGAGCTTCTAAGAATGGAGATAAGGATACAGTAGTAGAAACAGAAGAAGATAAAGAATGGCAAGATAGTGTTAATACTTCTGTAACATTAAAGAAAAATGAAGAAACAACTCAAAAACAGAGAAAAACAAAGCAAAAAGACTCAAAAACAGAGAATCATAATGATTTAGACTATTGGCCTGAAGACTGGGAAGATGAGGATGAGGACTGATGCCAGCATTCAATGTAAGAAAGATAAGAAAGCAAGTACCAGGACATTTTGAAGAGTTTGTCTTTGATTGGGACTATGAAACGTATTTGCTTCTTGGTGGATATGGATCAGGTAAGTCTTATCAGATAGCATTCAAAATAATCTTAAAGCTCTTTGAAGAGAAAAGAAAAGTTCTAGTAGTAAGACAAGTATTTGATACGATCAAAGAAAGCTGTTACAGTTTGTTCTGTGAGATACTTGATGATATGGAACTATTGACAGAGGATAGATACATCTTCAAAAGGAAGCCAAATAAAGTTTTAGCTTGTAAGAGTCCTCTAGGATTCAAATTTCCTAATGGTTCAGAAATCATATTCAAAGGATTAGACAATACTGAAAAGGTAAAATCTATCAATGGTGTAAGTATAGTCTGGATAGAAGAATGTAGTGAAATAAAGTTTAGTGCTTATGAAGAATTACAAGGACGTATCAGAACACCAAAGCTAAGTATGCACTTTATTCTTAGTTGCAATCCTGTTGGTTTTGAGAATTGGGTATACAGACATTTCTTTGTACAGTTAGATGACAAAGGAAAAGAAACAATAATACTGAATCCTGATGAACTGTATGAGAAAAGATGTATTGTGAAAAATGGCATCTATTATCATCATAGTGTTCCAACAGATAATCCATGGTTGCCTTGGCAGTATCTTAAGAGACTGGATAGAATCAAGAATTATGATAGACAACTTTATGGTGTAGCAAGATGGGGAAAGTTTGGTGCTGCTGGAACAAGAGTACTTCCTCAGGTAAAAGTAGCAGAGAATTCAAAAGTATTTAAGAGACATATTGATGAATTGGGTCCCGAGAATATGTACTTTGGATTTGACTTTGGTTTTGAAGAAAGCTTCAATGCTGTTGTATGTATGTCTTTGGATACGAAGAAGAGTGTTCTGTATATTTGGGATGAGATCTATCGTAATCAAATCACTGATGATAAGTTTGCTCAGTTACCAAAGATGCAGAAGCTTAAAGAGAGGATAGAATACTATAATAGACAAGGATACAATAAGACGATTGTTGCTGATAATGAAGATCCAAAAGCAATAAGCTATTATCGTCAAGTTGGATTTACTATTAGAGCATGTAGAAATAAGTTTGCTGGTTCAAGACTTAGTAATACAAGAAAGATAAAGAGAATAGAAAGTATAGTAATAAGTCCAAAGTGTCAGAACACAATAAGAGAGCTTAGATGGCTAACGTATAAGAAAGATGCTAAAGGAAATGTAATCTATGATGAGTTTAATATTGATCCTCATACGTTCTCGGCAATATGGTATGCATTAGATATGGTGACAATAGCAGATTTCAAAGGTAGAGAATACTATAGTAAGACCGGATAAGGAGGTAAAGATGGGAGACAATAGAGAAATCTTAAATGAGGAGATTGAAGAGGCAAAGCAAGCAGTAATTCATATTGATTGGAAGCGTAAGTTGACAAGTCGTAAGTTCTGGGTTGCTGTTTGTGGTTTCATTACTTTGATTCTAATTGCATGTGGTAAGACAGAGGCAGAAGCAAAACAGGTTGCAGCGATTGTTATGGCCGGTGCTGTAGTGATCGGATACATTCTTGGTGAAGGTTTGACTGATGTTGCTGGTATGTCTACCAGTACAGAATATGAAGATGATTATAGTGAGGAGGACTACGAATGAGTTGCTGGACTGCTGAAACAGAGAAGATCATAAATACTCATAAAGCAGATTTCAATAGTTCTAATTATACATCTAAGTTGAAGTCATATGGCGGCTATTCTGTTTATCTTAATAGACTAGGTGGTGTATTCAAGAAGTGGAATGGGAAGAATGCTAATGTAAAGACTGCAGCTCAGTTTCAAGAGATCGCTCAGTATGTGTTTGGGCTGATGGCAATCTACGGATTCAACTACAACAATGGTCAGTTTACAGTTCATTGGGGTGGAGGATCACCATTCTATAATTCTGCTAATGATGGTCGTTGTAATTGGGGAGAGATTGATGACCTTTGTTCCAGATCGGACAAGGCGAAGACCACTAATTGTAATTTCGGTATGGATTCACTCTATTATAAGGCTGGCATCATGCCAAAGCAGGTGGAGCTATCTGATATGTTCAAGTGGCAAGCAAGGCACTACAAAGTTATCCGCAAAAAAGCTGATTTGAGAATCGGTGACCTTGTGCATATGTTTGGACATCGCATCACATCAAGCAACCCAGATACGTGGTACGACTGGCATCATGTTTGTTGTGTTGGTGAGATAAAAGGTGGAAAGGTCATTATGTATGATAGTGGGTCAAGATTTATTTCGTCTGGTGATTTTAAGCATGAACTGATTGTGGACAAGAATAATGAGCCAGAAGGTGATTACTCCAACTATCATGGATGGGTCGGCATTCGTATTGTTGAGCTTGTAGGCAATAACGGTGAAGTCAAGACGGACAAGGATATTGCCGTCGAAGTCATTGCTGGCAAATGGGGCAAAGGAGAAGAACGCAAGAAGAAGCTCGGTGCAAAATATGAGAAAATTCAGACTGCGGTTAATTATTATCTCATGGAAGGTGATAAAGGCAAACAAGCTTATTTGCGTTCTGCAGCAACATACGTTCTCAAAGGATTTGCTGGTATTGGAGTGGCACGGCAAAGATTTTTCGGAAAGTACTACAAGGATGTCCAGAACAAGGTCAACTGGGTCATTAAGACTGCACAGGATGTCATTGCGGACAAGTACGGAACTGGAGAGGAACGCAAGAAAAAACTTGGTGCTGATTATGATCTTGTGCAAGCGCAGGTAAACAGGATGGTGTGATATGGCTAAGAAATTTATTGATGCTTCTGAGTTTAATGATATTGATTGGTCTATTGCCAAAAGTGAATTGTCTGGTGTAATGCTTAGATGTGGGCTAAGAGGATCTTTGAAATCAAATAAGCAATACTACAAGAAGATAAGAAAAGACTTCAAGTTTGATTTCAATCAAAAAGAGTTGCAAGTATTAGGTATTCCATATTCTGTTTATTATTTTCCTACAGATTGTACTGATGCAGAAGCTACTGAATCTGCTAAGTGGTTATATGAACTTGTTAAGAATTTAGATCTTAGTTTTCCTATTGAGCTTGATGTAGAGAATGTTAAGGGAAGCAATGGTGAACAAGGTAGAGCTAATAATCTTAATAAGAAAGACAGAACAAGATTTCTTAAGATAATCATTGATTTCCTTGAGAGCAAAGGATACAATGTAGGTATATATGCGTCTGCAAGCTGGTTCAATAGTAAGATTGATATGTCGGCTTTATCTGATAATGCTAATGCTTGTACATGGGTTGCGGATTGGGATGCTCCGGTAGATTACAAAGGCAAATATTGGTTATGGCAATATGGCAAAGTAAATATCAAAGGATGTGCAAAGAAAGTTGATGCAAGTACTGTTATTTATAACATGCCTGCAAAGATCAGTAGTAATGTTGAGAAGAAAGAGAAGATTAAAGCTAATCCGGTTGATGTATTAATCAGTATTGCTAAAGCAGAAGTTGGTTATCACGAGGGTGTCAACAATTCCAATAAGTACGGAGATGAATTACACCGTATTCAGCCAAGCAATATGGACAAGAATGCAGCATGGTGTGATGCCTTCGTTGATTGGTGTGTCCTGCAGATGTGTCGTGTATTTGGTTACGATGATGTAATGGCGAGGAAAGTACTGTGTGGTGACTTTGATGACTACACATATTTCAGTATCAACTATTACAAGAATGCAAAGCGGTGGACTACGAAGCCCGGTGTTGGTTATCAGATATTCTTTGGCGGTGCCGGTCATACTGGTATAGTTTGGAAAGTTACATCTATCAAAGTATATACTATTGAAGGCAATAAATCTGATGAAGTTAGATATTGTGAGTACAATATCAATGATTCTAGAATTCTTGGATATGGAATGCCTAGATATGATCTTATTGGTGATGAAACAATATATGAAATTCCAAATGCAGATAATATCTTGAGAAAAGGTTGTATTGGTAAAAAGGTTAAATTCTTACAACTGTGCTTAGGAAATCTTACAGTAGATGGAAGCTTTGGATGGAAGACTCTAAATCGAGTTATTTTATTTCAAAAGAATTATAAGCTTGATCCTGATGGTGAGGTTGGCCCTGAAACATGGGCTGCAATTATAAGAATTCTTCCAATGATTCGAAAAGGAAATCAAGGAAGATATGTTGAAGCACTTCAAACTATTCTTGGTGGTCTTGTAATAGATGGAAGTTTTGGAAATAAGACATTAGCTGCTGTAAAGAAATTCCAAAAAGAAAATGGTCTTGAAGTAGATGGTATTGTTGGTCCTAAGACATGGGCAATGATTGTTGCAAAGCTCGTGATGTAAGGAGATGATATGGTAGAATATAAAAGTGAAGAAGAAAAAGTAATAGAAGTAGGAAAGCAACCTGATATACTTACTGTGTTTAGAGATATTCCTACTGCTCTTATCAGTGCAGAAATTGATGGAAGTACAAGAGATAAGATTCAAGAGTTCACAGAGATAAAAAGATACTATAACATCTATCAGAATGGTAATAAGTTTACAGTTGAGGGAAGTAATGGAGACTATATTCCTGCTAATCTTGTGTTTAAGATGGCATCAAGTCTGATTGACAAAGAGGCAAGATTTCTGTTTGCTGAAAGTCCTGATATTGTGATAGAGCCTAAAGGAGATGTTGGTAAAGTATCTGATGAAGCTAAAGACAATCTTACTACTCTCAATGATATGGTAACATCGATCTTAGATGAAAACAAGTTTGAGTCAGCACTTCTTAAAGCTGCAAAAGATTGTTTCATTGGGAAGAGAATTGCTGCATTGGTAAATTTCAATGAAGAAGATGGAGCAACTGTTACATTTATTCCAAGTACTCAGTTCTTATGGGAGACAAAGCTTGGCAATTCAAACATTCTTACAAAGTTTGTTGCATTCATTGTGATAAGAGATTCAATTGATAGCAAATCGAAGAGGATCTTTAAGAAGAAGTTTGAAAGAAAAGGTGATGTTGTTTATCTAGAAGAGATCTTGTATGATGGTGCAGGAAAAGAACTTGAGGTTGTTACAAAATATCAACGATGTGATATTCCATTCATTCCTGCTGTGATCATTACAAATGATGGTCTTACAGGTGATGAAGATGGTGAATCTGAGATCAGATTGATACAAGATTATGAGTCTTGGTTTTCAAAACTTGCTAATGCAGATATTGATGCAGAACGAAAGAGTATGAATCCAATTCGTTATGTTGTTGATATGAATCCAAACTCAACAAAGAATCTTTCAACATCTCCTGGTGCTTTATGGGATCTTGGATCTGATCAGAATACAGACAAGCAGAAAACAATGGTTGGTATGCTTGAACCAAATATGTCTTATTCAGTTCCTTTGAAGACTACATTGGATAGAATCAAGACTGTTGGATATGAGCAGATCGATGTTCCTAACATTACACTTGAGACAATGGTCGGAAGTATTACTTCTGGAAAAGCGTTAAAAGCAATTTATTGGCCATTGATTGTTAGGTGTAAAGAAAAAATGAAGATATGGGGACCGGCGCTTCAGAATATTGTGAACATTATTATTCAAGGTGCTTATACATTTCCTAATACTGTGAAGAAGTATATTAGTGATCCATTGGTTCCTGTTGCTTATGAAGTAAAGATTGTTCAGAATATTCCTTTACAAGAAGATGAGATTGAAGAGAAGAGTATTGATCTTTCTGAAGTTGCTGCGGGTACTATGAGTCGTAAAGCTTATATGCAGAAATGGAGAGGTCTTACTGATGATGAGGTTCAAGAAGAACTTGAACAGATGGCTCTTGAAAAACAGTATCTTGATGAAGTGGCAATGCCTATGCCTAATCAGCAAGAAGATACTGAAGAAATTGATGTCGAAGAACCAGTTGAAGATGAACCAGTTGAAGACATTGATACTGTAGAAGAAGATGAATAAAGGAGGTAATGCAGATGCCATCATTGGTATTCAAAGATGCAGAACAAGCTCGTGATAGCATCTGCATTGAAGATCAAAGAAAAATAAGAGATCTATATGCTGAATGGGCTGATAAAGTTGCTGAGAGAGCAGAATTCTACGAAAAGAAAACAACGGCAAGTTCATATTGGCAACAGCAACAGATGCTTGAACTTGAAAGACAACTAAGAAGTCAGTCAATGCAAATACATAAAGAGATTGAAGCTGGAGCAAAGTCAAGTATGTATATGATTGCCGACTCTGTTGTTGGTTGTAATGCTGAATTTCTTAAATCTTTGGGGTTTAAAGAGGAAGGAATCAATGCTGCATTTACTTCTATTCCAAATAGAGTAGTCAGTAATATTGTTACTGGTCAGATCTATGAAAGTGGATGGAGTTTGAGTAAAGCAATATGGACAGATAATCAGAAAACATTATCAGATATTTACTCTATTGTTGCTCAAGGTAGAGCAATGAATATGAGTGCTTATGATGTATCTAAAATGTTGGAAAGATATGTCAATCCATCAAAAGCAAGAATGTGGAATTTAAAGATGGCTGATGGTGTACGGATTTATAAAAAGTCTGTAGATTATAATGCACAACGATTGGTCAGGACTTTAAATCAACATGCATATCAACAAAGTGTCATCCAGGTTACAAAAGATAATCCATTTATTCAAGGGATCTACTGGAGAGCTAATGGAAGTAGAGTATGTCCTTTGTGTATGGATAGGGATGGAAACTTTTACAAATGGAATGAGGTTCCAATGGATCATCCTAATGGAATGTGTACAATGGAACCTGCTATTGATATGGAGAAAACAATTGACCAATTAGCAGATTGGATAAACAGTCCAGATGGCACGTATCCTGAGATTGATGAGTTTGCTGAGAAACTAGGATATGAACCAATTAGTAAAATACCTAATGGATTTGAAGATAGAGCTGAAGCTTATGTTGGTGGTGGATATAGTGGACCTGAAGATGTCTTTACTTCAAAAGATCTTGAATATATCTATACTAACATGGATGAGACACGAAAAACTCTATATAGAGTTGAAGATTCTGAATTTACTGCTGATCGACTTGATAATGATGAACTTGATACTGATGGATTTAGATTTAATGGTTTAAGAAGCTTTACTGAAGATAAAGATGTTATACGAGAAATGCTTGATGAGAATTCAGACAACTGGGCAGGAATAGAGAATCCAGTTATATTTGAGATTACCGGCAAGAAAGATAGATTCGATATGCAAGAGTTTACAAAAGGATATATGCTTATGGATCAAAAGGAAAGTCTGGCTGGTGGAAAATATAAGTATAAAGTTGTTGGAGAAGATATTCAGAGAATGAAAGGAATCTTTGTAAGAGTGATAAAGATAAAGCAGATCTAATGGATCACCAGAAGGCTCATAGAGGCTTTTATATTACTATCCATATATTTATATGGAAAATTGATAAAATGGTCTCTGTGAGCCTTCTGGTGCTTCTGGAGGGCATCTTATAAACCTTCATAAACATAATCTGAAATAAATAGAATAGTGGATCAAATATTTTTAGAAATATTTAAAATAACTATTTACAAGATTTTTGATCTTTGATATAATAAATTAGGTTAGGGGTAAAGAAAAGGAGCTAAAGTAAAATGAGAATAAAGTGTCCAAAATGTTCTGAGAACACTTTGCTTGGACCTGACGATATTCAGGAATCTTCTTGTGTGTCTGATGGTGAAGAGTATAGGGTTCTCTATTTTATTTGTTCTAAGTGCAAGTCAAAAGTTGTTGTCCAATTGGATGATGTAACTTCTTTACAAAAACTTGAACAATGCAAAATCTTAATGAGGAAGATCATGAAGCTGAAACATAAAGGAAAAACAGCTGGTAAAAAATTATTAGATGATTTTGTAAAGGGAAGAAAAGACTTATCTGTGTATAGGAAAAAGCTAAATAAAGAACTTACCAGTAAGGTGTTAGTGGATAACAAAACTGGAGAAATTTATGAGGTATTCTATCATGAATAGAAAGTTAGTTTACTGTGATCAATGTGGTGATCCCTTTGAGATTTCATCTATTGAAATAAAAGTAAAAGAAATAAAAGGGATAAATTATTTGATAACTTATTTTGTCTGTCCTAACTGTAAAAGACAGTTTATTATCTGTATTGAAGACAAAACGTTGTTGAATAAGAAAAAGAATTTGCGGTGGCTTGTTAATGAGCTCCATAAGATGCAAGCAGACGAAGACTGCAATAAACTTTTGATTGAAAACCAGATAAGATCAATTCAGCAAAAACTTAAGGAATGCAAAGAGTATTCTGATAAATTAAAAGATAAGCTAGCTGATGAACTGGATTAACCATATTTTTTATGGATATACACAGCAAGGAGGAAATAAAAATGGCTGATGTTGATAAGAGAGATAAGACAGAGGAAATTGAAGAGGAAGAAATCGATGTAGACGAGTCTGGAGACCAGAAAGATAATGAATCTGGTGAAAAAGATGACGATAAAAAAGATCAGAAGAAAACTTCCAGAACATTTTCTCAAGAGCAAGTTACTAGAATGATGACTCGTGAGAAAAATCAGGGTCGAAATGCTGCTTTGAAGGAACTTGGAATTGATCCAAAAGATACAAAAATGATTGCTACTGTGAAAGCTTTGATTGAAGCTCAGAAATCTGATGAGCAGAAGAAGATCGAGCAGGAACAGAAGACAAATTCTGAACTTGATGAAGCCAATCGAAGAGTGGCAATTGCAGAAGCAAAAGCTGAAGCTATGCAGTTGGGTGTAAAACCTCAGTTTGTTGATGATGCAATTACCCTTGCTATGGCCAAAGTTACCGATGATACTGATCTGAAGACAGTTCTTGGTGAATTCAAGCAGAAATATCCTGTATGGTTTGAAACGGATGAAGATGATAAGAATTCCACTGGTAAGAAGGGAACTGGATCATCTGTTAAAGATCAGAAGGGTGGAAAGAAGAAAGAAACACAGACACTTGGTGCAAGACTTGCTGCTAAGAGAAGACCAAGTGCAAACAAGAAATCTTATTGGTCTAAGGACTGATAATGATCTAAGGAGGTAGAATTTATGTTAAATAGAAGTGGTATTACTTCTGCGAGCTATGGTGCTCCAAGACAGATTCTTGCAAATGTTGAGCTTCAAGCTTCTGTTGGTTGCATTGTTGATGATGCAATCGTAGCACAAGCTGATGCAAGAGGGAAAAAGATCGCTAAAGCGGGAACTCCGATCGTTGTAGATTTTAGTAATCTTCAGACACCAGTTGTTGCTCCTACTGTAGCATCTGGCAATGATCCTGCTGTTCCTGCAAATGCTGTGCTTCTTCATGATGTTGATGTGACAAATGGAGATGCAAATGGTACAGCTCTGTACTTTGGTGTTGTTAATATTAACAGACTTGACACAAGTGTTCAAGCTCTTGTTACTGCCGGTGTGAACACGATCGGTGCTGTTACATTCATCAAGGCATGATCGATTAGAAAAGGAGGAAATAAAGTATGACTATTTTTGATCTTATGACAAGTCAGGAACTCACTGCATACTGGGAAGAGCTTGTTCAAGATGAAGCCCCATATCCTTGTGAAGAACTGTTTCCTGATGATAAAAAGAGAGGTCTCGAGCTGAAGTGGTTGAAGGGAGCCAAAGGTCTTCCGATCGTCTTGAAAACATCTGCATTTGATGTTCATGCTATTCCGAGACCAAGGATCGGCTTTGAGAAGCTTACTGCTGAAATGCCTTACTTCAAGGAATCTACATATATCGATGAAGAGCTTCGTCAGGAACTGAACATGGTTCTTGAAACTGGCAATCAGGCTTATATCGATTCCGTTATGAACAAGATCTTTGATGATGAGGTTCAGCTGCTTCGTGCTGCAAGAGCATCCCGTGAGAGAATGCGTATGATGGCTCTTACTACCGGTGTTGTATCTATGGCCAATAATGGCCAGACATTTACTTATGACTATCAGGTTCCTGCTGATCATAAGGTGAATGCTGCAATTGCGTGGTCTGATCATGCGAATTCTGATCCTATGGAAGATATTCGCCTTGCTAAGGAAAAGATCCAAGATGATACTGGTGAAGTTCTTACGAGAGCTATGTGTGATGGTGCTACATGGAGACACATCAGAAACAATGACAAGATCAAGAAGGCGATCTTTGTTCTTACCAATGGTGTAGGAGCAATCTCTGATGCTAAGCTTCGTCAGTATCTGCTTGATGAGCTTGAGATCGTTGTTGTTGTGAATGACAAGCGTTATAAGGATGAGAATGGACAGTCTACCAAGTTTATGCCTGCGAACACATTCGCTATGTTCCCTGATGGTGAACTTGGTAAGACATGGTTCGGAACCACTCCTGCTGAGTCTGATCTGATGACAAGCAATGTTGCCAACGTTTCGATCACGGATACTGGTGTTGCTGTTACGACTGTTCAGAAAGCAGATCCTGTTCAGGTTGAGACGATCGTTTCTATGATCTGCCTGCCTTCGTTTGAAGGAGCTGATAAGATCTATATCCTTGACACGACTGCTGCTTAATTGAAAGGGGTAGCTTATGGTTACAATTAAAAATGGAGATAACATCCATGTTGTAACAGAAGGAGCTTATAAGGAAATCTTCTCTAAACTTGGATATGAAATTATTTCAGGTAAAGAGGAGGTTTCCATTGAGACCCCTATTGACATGGATGACAATGCTATGAGTGAAGAAGAGATGGAATTCATTCTTGGTGTTGAAGAAAAGCCTATTTCTCAGTGGTCAAAGACTGAGGTGAAGAAATATGCAGAGCTTAAACGTATTGATATTACGGGAACAAAGAATGTGAATGAAGCAAAGGCAATCATCAAAGAATTCTTGGGGTAAAAAAGATGGCAGATACTTCAGATTTTTATGCAAAAATTGATAGAATCAAGAGGGAGATTAGAGAAGATCAAAGCCCATATTTTGAAACTGAAGACTTTGAATATTATCTTGAGAAAAATAATGGTAATGTAAATGACACAATTTATGAAATGCTTATAATTAAATCTGAAGATTCTACAATATCTGTTAGTGGCCTTAATACTGGTGATACATCTGCTTATTTTAAAAGACTTGCGTCAAGATATAGACCATTCAATACAGGTATTCTTGGAGGTGGTTAAGTTGATCAATACTAAGTTTGAGATCTATAAACTCCAAAGAGAATTAAAGAGAAATGGTATTTCTTGTGTCTTTAAAAGATATACAAAAAATGAGTTTGGAGAACCAGATCATGTTCATGATAATATAGTTTGTGAAATTAAGTGTTTATATCATGAGCAAAATAGCAATATTCAAATTACTACTGGTGAAACAACTCAAGTAAGAACCAAAAAGATTCCAATGCTCTTGTGTTTATATGAAGATACAAGTCTTCTTAGACCAGGAGATTTTGTAATTCTTAATGAAAAGAAATATAAAGTTACTGGTATTGTAAATATTCAAGAGTGGAATCTTATTGGTGATATTTCTCTTGAGGTGGTTGATAATGTCATTCAAGATCGATTATCCTTCTAGTTCTCTTAGTAGAGGTCTTGAAAATATGCAAAATAAAATCGGTATTGCAGTCAAGATGTATGCTATCACTAAAGCAGCAGAATTAGAAGCAAAGATGAAATTACAAAGACCATGGACAGATAGATCAGGTCTTGCAAAAGCAACATTAAATGCTCAAGTATCTCAGCCTAATCAGAACTTGATTCGTATCACATTAGCTCATGGTGTAGACTATGGAATATGGTTGGAATTAGCTCATGAAAAGAACTGGGCTATTATAGGTCCAATTATTACGCAGGAATCACCAAATGTTATTAATGATATGAATAATTTGATGAGTAAGTTGGTGTAAGATGATTGATACAAGTAATTTTGTTTATAAGCAGTCAAGATGGCAAGACATTTTTAAGTGTCTTAGTGACGATAAGTTTGATGTATTTTCTCCTGGAATAAAGATTGGTGAATGTACTTCAAAATATGTTGTTGTAAAGTATGATGGAGGAACAAGACATACTCAATTCAGTACAGATATTGATACATATTCTGTTATGTGTTATGTTCCAAAAGATGCTTATAGTGAGTTAGAACCATTTGTTGCTAGTGTAAAACAATCAATGAAGAAATTGATGCCTATGCTGAAGCCTAATGGAATTCAAACTCCAAGCTATTATGATGATACGTATAAAGCTCATATGGTAAGTGTTTCATACACTAACTATAAGAAAGTTGAAGGAGGGTTATAAATGCCTACAGTTTATAAATCAAAGAACGAGATTCCTACAATTGATTGTGAACTGATTACGATCGAAACAGTAGTTACTCCAGCACAGGGATCTACTCCTGCAGTAACAAGGGAATTTGGTTTTACAACTGCAAATCAACTTGGTGTAGAACCTCAGGTTGAAACAACTGATGCAGTTAAGCTTATGATCAAAGGAAAACTTAAAGCCCAGAAGAAAGAGGAAAGCACGATCACAGGACATCAGCTTACTCTTACTGATAATGTTTTCAATCCTGAGCTTGTTAAGATTCTTCAAGGTGGTACTATTACTTATGATGAATCAGGAAATCTTACAGGATATACTCCTCCTGTTGTTGGATCTGATGATAAAGGTGAAGTATTTACTCTTAATGCTTATTCAGCTCAGTATAATGCAGCTGGCCAGATCGTAAACTATGAAAAGATCGCATATCCTAATTGCACAGGTGTTCCTGTTGCATTTGGTGCAGAAGACGGAGTATTTAGAGCTCCTGAATATACGATCAATAGTGCTCCAGATAATGGTCAAGCTCCTTATGCTATTACTTATGTTGATGCACTTCCGACGCTTATGGATCCTACATAAGTAAAGATAAAGTTATCAAATGAAAGGAAAGTAAAAGATGAAATATAGTGTAGAAGAATTAAGAGGATTAGGACTTACTGAAGAGCAGATCGAAGCTGTTCAGAGTACATACAAAAAGGAAGTAAAAGATATTCCTACTTCTCCATTGTTAGAAAAGGTTGTTCCGATAGAAACAAGTGCAAGAAGTATTGCTAGTTCTTCTCTTACAAAGGTCACAACAATTGAAGATCTTAAAGAATATGCAAAAGGACAGATCGTTCAGCTTCCTCCATTTGCGGATGGTCAACCTCTTGTTGTGAGAATGAAGAGACCAAGTCTTATGATCCTTGCAAAGTCTGGAAAGATTCCGAATAAATTACTTAAGACAGCAACTGAAATGTTTAATGGTGAGAAGAGTACAGATGATGAAGATTTTGATGCTTTGTCAAAGACTCTTGAACTTCTTGAGATCATTTGTGAAGCATCTCTTGTTGAGCCAAGATATAAAGATTTTAAGTCTGCTGGTATTGATTTGTCTGATGAACAGTTGATTGCAATATTCAATTATACTCAAAGGGGGATTGAAGCTTTAAATTCCTTTCATTAAAACAAAAAGTATCTTAAATGCGCTAGGAATGGCAAAGCTATATAATTGTCGTCCTAGTGCATTTTTCGATTTAGGAGAATATGAAGCTTATTGTTTTGATGAAGCTTGTGCATACATACAATTACAACTTAAGGAAGGAAAAGAGCCGGTATTTGAAGAGGATAAAAAACAAAAACACTTTAAGAAAGCCTCTGATTTATACAAAAATCTCAATTTGAGTAAATAAGTGGGAGGTATAAAATATGGCTGTAAATGTTGGATCTGCAGTTGGTTACCTCGACCTTGATATTTCTAAGTTTAAGTCTGCTTTATCTAAAGCTCAAAAAGAAGCTCAAGAGTCAGCTAAAACACTTGAAAATACATTAGGAAATGGATTAAAAGGTGTAGGAGATACACTCTCATCTGCAGGTTCAGTACTTACAAAAGGAATAACTACTCCCATTATAGGAGCTGGAGCTGCAGCTGTAAAAACAACTGCGGATTTTGATTCTTCAATGAGTAAAGTTTCAGCTGTTTCTGGTGCAGTTGGAAAAGACTTTGAAGCGTTAAGAAGCAAAGCAAGAGAGATGGGTGCTACTACTAAATTTAGTGCTTCTGATGCTGCTGATGCTATGAATTATATGGCTATGGCAGGATGGAAAACAGAAGATATGCTTGGTGGTATTTCAGGCATTATGAATTTAGCAGCAGCATCTGGTGAAGATCTTGCAACAACATCAGATATAGTTACTGATGCATTAACTGCATTTGGTAAAAGTGCTGAAGATTCAGGAAGACTTGCTGATATTATGGCAGCTGCCTCATCTAATGCAAATACTAATGTTGCTATGATGGGTGAATCTTTCAAGTATGTAGCTCCTGTTGCTGGTGCTATGGGATATACAATGGAAGATACAGCTTTAGCTATTGGATTACTTGCTAATTCTGGTATTAAAGCTGGTCAAGGTGGTACAGCATTAAGAACTATGCTTACTAATCTTGCAAAACCTACTGATGATATTAAATACAAAATGAATCAGTTAGGTATATCTCTTGAAGATGGAGAAGGAAACATGTATTCTCTTAGAGAAGTCATGGGCCAGCTTCGAGAAAGCTTTTCAAATATACGAATGCCAGCTGATGAATTTCAGTCAAGTATGGCAGACATTCAAAGTAAATTTGATGAAGGAAAAATATCAGAAGATGAATATGTTGATGCAACATCTGAGTTGATGAAACAAGCTTATGGTGCAGAAGGCGCATTAAAAGCAGAAGCAGCAGCAACTATTGCAGGTAAAACAGGTATGGCTGGATTACTTGCTATTGTTGGATCATCAGAAGAAGACTTTAATAAGCTTGCAAATGCTATAGATAATTCTAATGGAACAGCTGAAGAAATGGCTAAAGTTATGCAAGATAACTTGAATGGACAAATCACAATTCTGTTATCAGCATTACAAGAATTAGCTATTTCTGTTGGTGATATATTAATGCCAAAGCTTAGAGAATTTGTTGCTAAAGTTCAAGATATAGTTGATAAATTCAATAAGCTTACGAATGAGCAGAAAGAAAATTTGATTAGATGGATTGCATTAGCTGCTGCTATAGGGCCAGTTTTACTTGTTGTTGGTAAAGTTGCATCTGGAATTGTTGGTTTAGTTTCAACGTTCAAAAAACTTAAAACAAGTATAGAACTTATTAAGTCTGGAATGACTTTACTTGGAACTTCTATTGGTGGTATCTCAGCTCCAGTAGTTGCTATAGTTGCAGTTATTGGTGTATTAATTGCAGCATTTGTTACATTATGGAAAAATAATGAAGAATTTAGAAATAATGTAATAAAGATCTGGAAAGGAATTCAAGAATCAATTTCAGGTTTTGTTGATGGAATCAAACAAAGATTTAATGTTCTGAAGACCAATATGAGTGGTCTTGTTGAAGGATTGAAAATCATCTGGAATGGATTCTGTAAATTGCTTGCTCCTGTTTTTGAAGGTGCATTTAAAGGAATAGCAAATATTCTTAATGCAGCTTTTGGTGTAATAACAGGTTTACTTGATGTTTTCATTGGAATATTCACTGGAAATTGGCAGCAAGCATGGACAGGAATAAAAGAGATTTTTACAAGCATTTGGAATAGCCTTAGTGAAGGAGTTCAAATTGCTTTTGATACAATAAAAGCTATTTTTGAAACTGCATTTACTTTGTTTGGAACAACATGGCAAGAAGCTTGGGAAAGCATAAAACAATTTTTCATTGATACTTGGAATAATATTGTTGAGACAATGAAAAATATTGCAACAATGCTTGGAGAAGCAGCAAAGACTGCAGTTGATTTAGTGGTTAAATTTTTCTCTAATCTTCCATACAATATTGGTTATATAATAGGTCTTGTTCTTGGCTATATAATCAAATTTGTTTTGGATATGGTTAATAAAGCTAGAGAGCTTGGAACACAGTTTTTACAAACTGTAATAAGTTTCTTCCAACAGCTTCCTGGAAATGTTCAAAAGTTTATAACTAATACTTATAATCATGTTGTGACATGGGCTTCAAACATGAGATCGAAAGCTCGTGAAGCAGGAAGTAATTTTCTTTCAAATGTTATTTCATTTGTTCAACAGTTGCCGGGAAGAATTCAAAGTTTTCTTATTCAGGTCATTTCTAGACTTGCTTCTTGGGTTACCAATATGGGAACAAAAGGAAGAGAAGGAGCAAAGAAACTTTGGAATGGTGTTGTAGATGGTCTTGCAGGCTTACCAGATAAAATGGTAAGTATTGGTAGTGATATTGTTAATGGTGTCTGGAGAGGAATTCAAGGTGCTGCTGGATGGTTCTATAGCCAAGTGAATTCATTCTTCTCTGGAATTGTAGGTGGTGTCAAAGGTGCTTTAGGTATAGGTTCACCATCTAAAGTGATGAGGGATGAAGTTGGTAAATGGTTACCACCTGGTGCTGCGGTAGGTGTTGAAGAAGAAATGCCGAAGACAACAAAAGAGATTCTTGGTAGTTTTAATTCAATGGTTAATCAAGTTTCAAAGGGTTTGAATCCTATTGTTGTTGGAAGTAAAGTGACAGATCTTGTTGTTCCTAATAATCTTACTGTTGATCAGTTTAGAGCTGGAGTAACTGGACAATTAATAGATTATTATGCATTAGCAACAATGCTATATCAGCTTTTAAAAGAAGCTCCAATAGTAATAAATCCTGAAATTTATATGGAAGATGGTGATGTATACTTTGATACTGAAAGAGTTGGACGAAAAGTAGCACCTGTAGTTTCGAGAGTTGTAGCAATGGGTGGAGGTTGATGTTATATGTTTGATAAACCGTATGATGATAAATATGGACTTACAGACCCATTGCTTGGTGATCTAATTACTGTTAATGGAGTAAGTCTTTATGATTATAATGCTGATTTGATTAGTTATGAGCCTGTTATTGCAACTATAACAAATGATTTGTATAAAAAGGTAGGTAGACATTCTTATCTCATAAATAGACAGACATTTGGTAATAATGGTATAAAACTAAGATTTTATATTGGTGGAGTAAATTTTCAACAGGCTCAAATCAATTGTAATAAAGTACTAAGAGAATTGAGCAAAGATGTAGTGGTAATAAATATTGGAGATACTGAATTTGAATATGTTGGTGTATTAAATTCATATACAACAAAATATACAGAAGTTTCTCATTATTACTTACTTGAAGTTACAATGATAGCTGTAAAGAGACTTCCTTATATTGTAAAAGAGTTTACTGAATCTCAGATTACTCAAGGGATTGTAATCAATAATGATGGAGTAATTAATTGTGGTGTTCTTATAGCTATTGATGGATTGTTGACAGATGATTCTATTAAGGTTGTTGTTAATAATATTGATGTTGATATAAACAATTTTTCGAGTTATAAGTATCATATAATTGATGGTCTTGATGGTAAGATTCTTTGTGATTCTGTTGAAGAAGGGATATTTACAAATTTAAATTCTAGTGAATTTGAGCATGCTACAAACAACTTTATAAATACAACTTTGGTTGAATTTCCGTATTTAGTACCTGGAAATAATACAATAAGCATAGTATGTGATAATAATTCTATATCAAGAGCTATAGTTAAGTATTATCCGCTTTTTGTAATGTAAGGAGTTAATATGGCTGTATTAAAAGTTTATGATTATTCTAATTATGAAAATGCCATACCAGTTACAGTTGAGAATGATAAGTGTTATTGTGTTCATAATGCAAATGGTGCTGATCAATTGAAATTTGAATTACAGAAAGCATCAGGGGGATATGGATATATTTATGAAGAAGTCAAAGTAGAATGTTTTTCAAATAGATTTATAATAAAGAAGATTGAAGAACAATCAGATTTTGTTGTTGTAACATGTGAGCTTGACTATGACGATTGGCTTGAAAATATCTATATAGATTACAGAAAAACAAACATAAATCTTCCTAGTGTATTAGCTACAATACTTCCTACTAATTGGTCTATATCTTATGGTGATGGTGTAGATTTAGTTAGAAGAGCTACAGTAGAATATCAAGAAGGTGTACCATTCAGAGCATCAAATGCAAAAACAATTCTTGATGTAATAGGTGCAACATATGGTGTAGTTTTTAACTATGACACAATAAAGAAAATACTGTATGTTATAAACATGGGTTTTTATTCACCATCAGGTGATTACTTTATTGAAGATTTGAATATGTCTAATTTAAAGTTCACTGGTGATAGTAGTAATTTTATTACTAGATTATATGTGTATGGCAAGAAAGATGAAGCAACTGGAAAATATTTAAGCATAGCATCTATTAATGATGGAAAAGAGTATTTAGAGGATACAAGTTATTCTGATAAGATTATTTCAGATAGTGCAGTAGATGAGAGATACACTGTTGTTGAAGATCTTAAAGCATATGGAGAAAGTATATTAGCTGAAAGAAGTATACCTAAGAGATCATATACATTTGACATTGAAAATATAGATGGTACAATGTATCTTTATAAAGTTGTTACAATAGTAGATAAATCAAAGAGATTAAGACTTAATCATCAATGTATAAAATATACTGAATATACAGATCATTCTTATGATATGGTAACGTTAAGTTCTGTAGCTCCATCTATTGATCTTGTACTTAATTCTGTATCTTCTGGTCAAGCTGCTATGACTGGTAGAATAAGTTTTACGGAGACTAATATAGAAGCAATATCTGAATTAATGTTAGGTACATCTGGTGGTTATTTTAAATGGATATTAGATTCAGCTGGTAATAAGAAAGAATTTTTGGTATTATTAGATTCTACATCTGTTGGTACAGCTAATAAATTATTCAAGCTAGATGAAAATGGATTGCATTATTCATCTACTGGTTACAATGGTGCATATACAACAATCTTGAATGAACAAGGTTTAGTTACTGCTGCATCGGCAACATATCCGGATTTACAAAATAAGCCGCAGATAAATGGTGTAACTCTTACTGGAAATAAAACACTTGCAGATTTAAATTTTAATCCTTTGACAGAAGCAGAAATAAATGAGATTTTAGTATAAGGTGATGATATGTCTTATTTAGATGGAAATGGTCTGTCTATATTATGGTCAAAAATAAAATCATATGTAGATGGTATAGTTGTATCTGGTGTTCCAGATCTAGGTGTTACAACAGCAAAGCTTGCTAATTTAGCAGTTACAACAGCAAAGATTGCAAATAATGCTGTTGATATGGGAAAGCTTGGAACAGATGTTACTAATATATTGAATAGTATAAAAATAACAACAAGTACTGTAAATTCTGGAGGTGGTAGTACAACAATAGCATTTCCAATATCTTCAATTCATTTGCTTTTATGTTGTGCTAGAAGTGAATATGCAAATGCATATTGTGGAATATATTTTATAGCTTGCACAAGTGGATCTGCTATTGGAGTTGGTGAAGTTAAAGAAAGCAATATCACATATACAACTAGTGGCAATAGAGTTATATTTACAAATAATAATTCAGCTCAACAGGTACTATATATGATTACACTAAATGGTGGTACTCCGACAATCGTTTAAAGGTGGTGAAATGGCTAATTTTGTTATTAATGAATATAAGTTAGATATAGTTCCACAAGGCAGTTATCCTGTGGTATACTTATCTCAATATGAAGATGGTAGAGATATAAAGTTCTATATGTTAAATAGAGGATTTCCATTGGAAATACCTCAAAGTGGTATATCTGTATTTGTTAGTGGATTAAAAGCTAATGGTGGATATTTTGAGCACAGTTGTGAAGTTGTAGATAATAATACAGTTATTATGCATTTGGAAACAGATATGACTGATGTATCTGGTAGAGGTGCTGCAACATTAACTTTTACAGATTTGGATAATAAAAAAGTAATATCTGCAAAATTCATAATAAATGTGCAAGATGGTATTTCTGATGATGGTATAGAGGTACCTACTGAAGCAGAAACTATACTTCAGCAAATACTTGATGAGATACGATCTGAAGCAGCAAAGTTGGATTTAGATATGGATGCTCTTGATGCTAAGATCGAGGAATTTAAATCTGATGTAAATGCTGATGTATCTGAGTTTAAGTCTGACGTTAATGCTGACATGGATAGTTTTAAATCAGATGTGAATGATGATATTGATGTTATTAATGCTAGGGTGGATAATTTCCTTGCATCACAAACAGGTGTTAGCAATGGTGAGAAGTTTACGATCACACCATTATATTCTGCACCTACAGATGGTAGTGCTAGTTCGTATGTGACATTATCTGATGACCCAATTAACTATCCATATCTTATTATTCAATTTGGTGTATATACATCTGGTACAAGTGGATATAAAACAGTTGATAGAGCAATTGTTTCTGGTTCAGATTTTAGGGCAGCAACACAAGCAAATCCATTTATATGTAATGCTTTTGGGGTATTTGATAATGCTTCAGAAGGTGGAACTAGATATTATCCATTACGTGCTGTACAGTTAAGTATGTGGAAATATACAACTGGTGAAACACAGTATAAAGCATACAGGTCAAGATTTGATTCACTTGATTGGTCTGGAATGGGAAGTCAAGATGCATATGGTTATTCTGGTTCTGGTAATGATTTTATAGTTAGAGCAGTATATGGTATTAAGTTTGTTGATGCAGGTACTAGTAAAGACCCTGAGCTTACAGATATTAGAATTGGTGCTGATGGTTATTCATATCCGTCTGCAGGTGCTGCTGTAAGGTCACAGATGAAAGGTCAGATAGAAGGCACAGCACTTAATCTTGGTCCTTTTGATGATGAGACAACTATACCAAAATCTAAATTAGATAGTGAGCTTAATCAGTTATTAGATGGTATGTCATCTGATATTGATACAATAGAAGAGAAGTTGATAAATAACAATGCTACGATAGCAGAACTTTCAGCTTCAGATTTGAATAATGTAAATATTAGTATACCGAATTGTAGTAGTACATATACATTTTTGATAGTTCAATCAGATTGTCAAGGTTGGAAGGATATTGTTATAATTCCTACAAGATTTGTTGCTACATGTAGACTATATATGGGTTATAATCATGGAAGTGCATGTACTGTAGCATATACATCAAATAACTTATTGTTTAAAGATCCGTCATTTATTACAGGTGTTACATCTGCTACAATAAGAGTATATGGTATAAGAAGGTAAGGAGGTGAATTTACATGGCAATAGTTGGTTCCATAGACCAATTAAAATTTAGAGATAATGTATATGAGATAGTGCCAGAAATTGCACCACTATTTCAGGATACAGCAAGTTATAATTCTGGTGATTGGGTTATCTATGAAGCTGGTCTGTATAAGTTTAAAGCTAATAAATCTGCAGGTGCATGGGATGCTACAAAAGTAGATGGTCCATTTAAAGTCACAAATCTAATAAGTGATTTAAAGAGCGGAATCGGTGGCATGGGCATAGCCAACATCGAGGGAGATGGTACGACGGACGTAACCACCGCCATCCTGTCTGTGCTTAATGCTAGTGGAGTCTGCACTCTGGGCGAGGGG
>Ga0326512_10000222_pt1 | contig 49056 bp, 43 predicted proteins | sample 1_2617_0518_D_FD_203652 | JGI IMG/M metagenome (GOLD analysis project Ga0326512, IMG submission 203652) | Bovine rumen microbial communities from UC Davis, California, United States - 1_2617_0518 | ecosystem: Host-associated > Mammals > Digestive system > Stomach > Rumen | place: USA...
ATTATGGACCTAACTCTGATAATGTAATCTCATACACAGCTTCCCGTAATACTGGATACTCATACGCGATGGCAACTGGTGATTCTTATGCTGATTCTTATACTACAAATATAATGAATAAGGTACTTCCATCGTTTGATACTATGTATAATTGTACTGACCTTGATGGTGATGGTGATAAAGAACTTGCAGACGCTTGGTGGAAACCAATGACTGAATTGTCTGCTGATGGTTCTACGAGATGGCTTCGTTTTTTGCCGGTGTTAAGATGGGATTGGAATCCTTCTGGCTTCGTATATATGAGTTCTGTTGCTTGTTTTGAATCTCTTTATTACGAAGATATGGATTTCAGTCATACTGGTGCTAATCTTAATATTTATATTCCATGGAAGGTTACTAGTCCAGTATCTCCTGGATTTGGTAATGTCACAGCAAGAAGAGGTAGTCCGAGTACATATTTTTCAATAGGTGACTATGTAGATGATTTACATTGGGTTTCCTTAAATGATGATGTATTAGGTGGTAGTGCTACGAATCCTGTTGGTCTGTACACATGGATATACAATCATCGTTCAGATCAAACTGAAGCTATAAATCAGACATTATCTCATCAGGTTTATGCTACTATTTGGCAGTCACAAGGATGGGTTAATACTTGTTCGCCTGGTACTTATCGTATAGCTCATTATGGCGGTACTTCTGATTATGCTTGTACTCTTGGTAAGAATAATGAAGCTAGGTTAATTCCTGCTGTATTTGCATCTGAAGGAATTAACGATGTAGAAGTTAGTGGCTATGCTACTGCTAATATGACTACTAGTGGTTATCTTGCAGAAGTAGGACCTTTTAACTTAAATGATGATGCTGGTAATGGCTTATGGTCTAATGCTGTAGCCCCTTATGTATCATTTATGTTGGTTGTTGGTAATAATAACCAGGGTGCTAGGACAAATCTTTTTACGGATAGAAATCTTGATGGTCCTAGTCTTACTGAATGTGTCAACTCATCTAACGGTGCTGATATGAATATCGTTAAAGATACATTTACTGTTAGATGTCAGTATAAGGAAAATCTTGGTGATATATACGGTAAGAGTACTCCTCTTATAAATGATGTAGTTATTCATAATCCAGTGTCAACTGAGTACTGTTATGTTTTTGATGCTGATACGGTTGATAATGATGCAGTTGATCAGCGTACTGTTGGTAATGTAAATGCTACTGATAGACAGTGGGTAAATATTGGTGGCGTTTGTGGTGTATGGTGGTCTGATTTTGGTAACTTCTATGATGACAGATATACTGCTAGAACTAATGGTCCTACTAAGTATAGAGGATTTGGTACTGTCGACCCTGAGGGTTGGAACTGGAATAATGGTACTGATTTGAATACACTTAAGGCTCGTGAATTGTTACTTGTTGATGGTTCTAAGGATCAGCAGCATTTACTCTATTATGGTCATATTAAATCATGGGGTATTGGTGGCGGAGATTGGGGTCCTGGGTTATGGTTATCTAGGTCTTCTGATGGATTCTATCATAACTATGGTTTTGTAGGTGGTAATTTCTATTCTAATGGTACATTGCCAGATCATGCTGTTGTTAATTGGGGTAATATATCTGATTACAAGAATGACTATTGGGCTATGCAGGGATATATGTATAACATGGATAATGGTGTAACATATAATATTCCGTTTATACAGACTATTGATCATGATCCAAATGCTAAGACTGGAAACTTTATAGGTATTGGTATTACTAATGGTGATACACAGTGGGGTGGAAATTACCCTATTATGCGTTCCGAATATTCAACTAGTGGTTCACGATATTTCGCAACTAGACGAACTCCGGAACTTTCTGATGATGCACCTGCTATTATTGATGGTGAAGTTTATGCCGATCCTGCATGGGGTAATCAGGCTAAGAGTTATCCTCTTGGCAATTCTTGGAAAGGTTTTGCTGGTGCTCAGTATTATCTTACTCAGCTTTATGGAAATACTGGTTACATGAATTATATGAACTGTGAAGAGTTTGTTGGTGAACGTTATATTGTATTCCCGTATCCTGTTGGTTGGTACGATGCTGAAGGTAATTGGAATGTAACGGGTAAGGGAGAAATGGTTGATGTTAACAAACTGCTCTTTAACTCTGCAGGTGAAAAGGTTACTGAGATGCAGGATTATCGTACTGCTGTTGTAAATATTAACGGTGAAGATGTACGTCTTGCAGACCGTGAGCCTTTGGCATTAGAACATCCTGACAATAATGTACCGGGAGCTACAATGGTTTCTGATATGCAGCCAGGTTACTTCTTAGAGTTCTACATTCTTACTTCTGCTGAAGAAGCGCAGGATGCAAGAGTTGAGTTTATCTCAATTGCTAAGAACGCTCCTGATAATTCTTCTGGTGCTGTTGATATGGAATTGACTAATGCAATGCCTAATAATGGTGACCGTTCAGATGTAACTTATGCAGCTCTTCATTGTGCTAAGTCACTGTTCTATGTAGATGTTGTTGGTAGAATAGGAAATCCTGCTATTGAGGACTTTGGTGATTTTAGATTTTCTAATCTGTTTAAACAGCCTACAAGTGAATGGTTGATTCCTGGTGTTATTCATAAGATTGACATTGAACGTCCTAATATGATGATCTCGGTTCCTCATGATATATTCATGAAGGATGTAACAGACTTTACTGCTCACCATGCTTCATTGTCTATGACTGCTTGGGTACTTGATGCTCATTTTGATGGTGAGAAATTGGTTGGTAAGTCTGGTGAATTCAAGACTCTTCCTTTAACTCCTTCTGATAATAATGTACAGGATTACAAATATACTATTCCAAGAATTGGTTATGATATCTATATGGATATTGAAACCGTTGGTAATTACTATGGTGTAAACTCTACATCTATTGATTCTGGCTCTTGGAAAGATGATGATGAATCTAAGAAGTACAAGATGACAATTAAGCCATATTGGTACTTATTGGATCTTGATACAAGTGAGTTTGTTCCTGTTGATTTCTGGTATGGTGAGGAAGGTTCAAGAGTTCGTTGCTATGAATTTGGTTCTGATAACAGAGATTATATGGACTGTAATTATCAGCTTGAAGTAGATCTTCCTACTGAGTATATGAGACGTGATATTTCTGGAGCAGAATATAATTTGAATACTGGTACTAATGCTGCAGGACAGAATGTCTTTGATATCTGGAATGGTACACTGTCTGATGGTGTTGCCATAACAAATCCTTCTCATGTTAATCCGTTAGAGACTGGTCCGGATTATATTGGTTCGGCTTCTCAGATCTATCTGGATGAATGGGATAGGTTATACATTGGATCACCGGTTATGTATGGTACTCTTAATGTGGATGGTGGTTCTTCTCATTATACAGATATTAAGGCTTATCTTGGTAAGGATTATGAATCTACTGGAGTTGCTAATCCTGATATTGTTGACTTACGTGGTGATGGCTCTAAGCCTAACCCGTCTAACCCTGATCCTCATGTTTCAGATATTATCTGGAATAGATGGCTTGGTGGTATGTTGTTCAATCAGTTGATGGGTTATAGTTCTAAAGATCCTGCTGACCCGCCTGCTAGTGGCGGTAATGGAATGTCTTATGTGAATGCTGGTATTAATGGTGCATCTTATTTGAACAGACTTTCGAACTTTGCATTCTATGAGCAGTCACAGCGTTGGTATTACACAATTGGATTACCTAGTTCTGCACTTGCAGTTCCTCATAGTTCAATCATAGATCAGAGGCAGTTTACAACTGTTCATGAACAGATGGAAGCTGATCATCCTAGATATACCTTTGTTTGTGCTCTTACTTACGAAGTTAAAGGTGAGCCTTGGACATTGGCTTATGATTGGGAATCTTCTGGTCTTATGGAAGAAGACGCTCTTGGTAAGTACATTCCTATTCGTGTCTTTGATTTAGTTGACCCGACTACAGGTGATCCTCTTTATGAGTATAAGTTCAGAGAGGGTGGCGGTGGAAGCACTATAACAGACAGGCTTATTCCTGTTATTGTTTGTGGTGGTGAACCCGGTACTGTTGATGGACGTGACCCTGTAACAGGAGAAGATATACATTCTGATGGTGGTGGTGGCAATTCTCCTGAAGATCTTGATATTTATGGAACTCATTAATGTTTCTTAATTAGTTTCAGCTTCATGTGGGAGGCTGCATAAAGTAGCCTCTCACATTGAAACTAATTTTATTATATTCTAATCATATATAGAAGAATATAGGGTTTTAAGATATTCTAAATTAAGTTACAGTAAATTGTGTCAAACAATTCAAACAAGGAAAAATGGAGGTTAACAAAATGATTCAGGAATTTTTACGTACAATTACTAACTGGGATGGCTGCTGTGAAACGGATACTTTGGCTCTTGGTACTGATGACAGCGGCACTGAATGGCTCTTCTATCCGAAGGAAGGATCTTTCTATTATTTTCAGCTTCCTGATGAACTGGAGATTGTTGAAGAGGATGAAGTTGCTAACTGGCGTATGACTATCATCAATCTCATTGAGAAAACGGAAACTCCGGATAACGGTTATTTCTCGTATGCTATTATGGTAAGAGATAGGGGTGTCTATAAAGTCCTTCGTATCTTTGAGGACGAACTCTATCTGGATGATGTTGATATCTATGGTGAGGTACAGAGTCTCGATATTTCTTATAGCGAGTTATCTCCTCAGTCTGTAGAGTTTAAGGTTTACTCTGTATAGTTTCTGGTACAATTATAAATATAGAAAAGGAGTAATTTCAATGTTTGATTGGAATGAAAATGATCATACTTTATGGGCTCACAAGTATAAGGATTTCAAGACTGAGGTTCTTGAGCCGGGATATGTAAATCCTAAGTACAAGGAGTACATGGATTTTATCAACAAGGATTTGCCTGATCTTATCACAAAAGAGTTTATTCCTGCTTTGGAGGAATATGCTAAGATGGATCACCTTAATGTTGTGGAAGGACCTATCATCTCTCCATATAAATCTGACCTCATTAAGGATAAGATGCAGGCTGGTAGGAAGTTAAGAAAGGGCACACTCTCTCAGTACAATCTTCGTGGAACAAAAGTAGAGCTGCGCCTGAACAATGGTATGGCAACTTCTGGTCTTATTACTTTCATGATATTACCTTATATCAACGAACAGGGTATTTTGTGGAAGTGGAATGAGACAGAGTCAAGATGGCAGTGTTATAGCTTTATTGACAGAATGGAATCGAATCCTTCTGTTAACCTGGATGGTAGAAGTAAGAGTGTTAAGTTTGTTCTGGACTCTACCTATATTGAGATGCATCCGGGTTATACTTTAAAGCTTTCTACTGAACATAGTAATTCTCAATCAAGAAGTATCCTGAAATGGGATCTTATCTTTGCTGCTATAAGTATGGGTAGGTTTGAGAAGTATAAGACTCCTGAGATTAAGAGTATTCTCAAGAGTGTTTCTTCTCCGAGCTGGACAAAGAAAATCAAGAACTTTGATCAGTATCTTATGGTTGGTAGAGGTAACCGTGATTCTATCAATGGTGAGGATTACACAACGAGATGTATTTCACAGCTTGCTCATGATACTCCTGAGCGGACTGATAATTACAACATCGGTTCTATTCGTAGTTATGTCAATAAGTTCTTGTCTATTTCAAGAGCTAATGGATATACTGTTGCTGATGATGTCTATGATAAAAATGGAAATCTTATTGTTGGTGCAGGTACTGTTATCGGCGAAACAGCAATAGCTGCATTCCATAGAAATCATATAAACTCAGTTAAGGTATTTAAGAAGAACAAACAGTATGATTATATGCTTGCTGAAGATAAGCGTATTATCACAATACCGGCTGCTACGATAATCACCGATGATATTCGTGATCTTTTACCTGAGTCTGAACATGGTAATATGTATGTTTCGCATGATATAGATTTAGGTGATAGCTTTAAGGTTATTCGCAGAACAACCAGAATCAATGAATCTGTTATGATGTTACTTGAGAAGAATGGCTATAATGAAATCAGTGTTTATGATGGAAAGAAGAAGCTTGATATCACACTTACTGAGAATATTGTAGGTAACAATACTTTCATTGATCAGAGTCGTACTTCTGGCTGGGTATATGACGGTAAGGACGGTTCTCAGGAATGCACTGATCATTTAACATTCTATGATATGGTTGCTATGATTTCTGCGATGAACCAGATCAATGCTGGTGATACTGATGTTATGAACATGCTTGGTAATGTTGACCTTACATTCCGGAAAAGATTTACTCCGTTGAGAGAGTCACTTATTAAGCATGCAAGGAACTCCTTTAAGTTCTGGAAGGATAATAATGGAGCCTACAGATTTAAGGAGAAGAATAAGAACTTATCAACAAGTGAAGATTTTGCTAAGGATGAAGAGGGCTGGTCTCAGTTATTCTCCGGCTTTTCTGGTATCTTCAGGGATAGACTGTTTGATGATGATACTATCATCGTATCTCTTTCCGCAGATAATAACTACAATCCGATTCACACTATTTCTGGTATGACTAAGATTGGTGTGTCTGCTAAGATGCGTGAGGCTTCTGATAACATGATTGCTATTCCTATGGGTTCCTTTGGCAAGATTGATACTTGTGAAGTACCACAGTCTCATAAGCTTGGTCTTGTTATGAATAAAACAATTCGTTGCAGGACTGATAATGGTGTGCCTAAGACTCCCTATAGGCGGATAGAGAGAAGGGGAAACTCTTTCTATATTGGGTCTGAAGATGTATGGCTTTCGGTAATGGATGAAGAGATGCATAATATTACGGATATTGGTAACTTCGAAATTGATGATACTGATAACCGTATTCTTGCTGCAGCTACTGATAGATTTCAGTGTAGGTCTCCTATGCATAATGGTGAGGAAACACAGGCTCTTGATGAAGTTTGTCTGAGCGAGATTCAGTTTGTATCCGTATATCCGGATCAGGAAGTTTCATGGGCATCCTCTACTATTCCGTTCTTTGGAGCTAATGATGGTATGCGTGCTATCTTTGGTGTATCACAGGCTAAGCAGGCTAAGGGTATTATTCAGCCAGAAGCACCCCATGTTATGACTCCTGCAAGTATCAACATTCCGAGGATGAATAATCAGTATTGTATCTTTGCTGAAGCTGATGGTTATGTTAAGAGTGTTACTCGTGTATCATCTGCACCATTCGAGGATAAGCTTGGTCTTGGTGATGGTCTTGACAGACGTGATGGTGTGTGGGAAATCATCTTTGATACTTGGGGCGGTGTAACTGATGAGATAAGACAGGCAGCTGGTCCTATGACAGCTTTCTATCATCATCCGGAAGATCATCTTAAGGAAGAAGGTCAGACTCCTGCTACAATACAAAAGGAACACGATAAGTACTTGAAGCGTTATGTATTTCAGTCTGTAGTTAATACAGGCTATTCAGTACTGACAATGTATCCTGTAGTAGCACAGGGACAGATGGTTAAGAAGGGTGAGTTACTTGCATCCTCGAACTTTATGTATGGTAAGTATATGGCAATTGGTGCTAATGCATTTGTTGCTTATTGTCCTGATGGATATAACTATGAGGATGGTGCTCATGTATCTGCATCGTTCACAGAGCGTATGTCTTCTGTTCGTATCAGTAAGGAGCATTTACCTGTACATAAAGACCAGACTGGAGCTTTTGTTTTTAACTCGGCTAAGAAACATTCATGGGTTAACAAGGGTAACAGCATTTGTTCTTATAAGCGCAACAATACAGTAGTTAATGTTACGACCAATAAGGTTGATGGTTTCTTTGAGAAGATTGAATTCCCGGCAGTTAGGGAACATTATGGAGAACGTCACCATGAGGTTGTATTAAGCGTTGCTAATGTTACTAATCTTTCTATTGGTGACAAGATGGCAAACAGACACGGAAACAAAGGTGTTGTATCTCGTATAGAAGATGATAATAAGATGTTCTATGCTATGAATGGTAGACCTTTTGATATTGTGTATAACCCTCTTGGTGTTATATCTCGAAAGAATATCGGACAGGTTTTGGAATGTCATTTGTCATTGGCTTGTGAGGTTCTTGGTATTCGTGTTATTACGGAAACACTTAATGGTATAACAACAGACGAAGTAAAGACTTTACTTAGCATTGCATATCAGCTTGCTAATACTACGAATATCAGTAGTGCTAAGGATGGTCATGCAAAGTATCCGGAATTTCCTATGGGATTCTGGAACTATGTATTTACTCCGGAAGTACAGGATAATATCAGAAAGTGGACTGGTGTGTTTAATGAGCGTGGTGAGGGTTATATAATCAATCCTAACAATGGACATAAGAAGACTGAGACTCCTTGTGTAATTGGCTTTATGCATGTGTATAAGCTTATTCAGGAGTCTGCAAAGAAAGCTCATGTTCGTGCTGGTTTCTTTGATAAGGAATCAGAATACACAAAGGTTGGTGCAGCTCCTACTCATGGTTCAGACAAACATGGTGGTCAGCGTATTGGTTTCATGGAGCTTGATGCTCTGTCCTGTTATAATGTACCTAACTTTATTAACCAGCTCTATAATGAGCGTGGTGATAATACTACGGCTAGGTCTAAGATGTACCTTGATGCTCTTGGTTTTGAGGACAATGGAGAATTTGATCATGGTCGTAGGCGTAGTCTGACTAGACTGATGTATTACTTATTATCGTGTGGTATACTTATGGAATGTGATGAAGATGAGTTTATCAATCTTTATGATCGTGGCTCTAACAACTTCAATAATATCTCATTCCGAGCTTTACAGAAGTATATGAACGGTGAAAAGGATGCAGCAAGTCAGGTTGGTTCTGCTGAAGGAATTGCAGCGTTGGATAAATTATCACAGGCTTTTAAGCAGTGAGGTAAGATTTATGAATGGTGTTCAACATAAAGCTGTTGGAGTAGCGTGGGGAGCTGCGGCTGCCTACGCTGCCATTCATGGTCAGGGAGATAACCTTGGCATCATATATGCTTTCACAGCAGGTATTGGTGCCATGCTTCCCGACATTGACCATGATATGACAAAGCTTGGAAGAAAAAGAAAATTAGCAGTTAACATATCTAAGAAGCTTATTATCATAATTGGTATTGTAGCTTTTGTGGTATTAGCTGCTGGCGTTATTGGTCTTGGTATTAACTTGGAGCAATATGGTTTCAATCGGAAACTATGTTTGATTCTATTGGTCGTCTTGATTATAGCAGCGCTTGTTGGTAAGCTTGCTTTGAACTCTGACACAGTAAAGTGGTGTTGTAAACATAGAGGGTTTATGCATACACTTTGGCCAGTATTAATCATACTTGCTTTTAAGTTTGTATCACAGGCTCCGATATGGTGTTATATTATCAATGGATTGGCAATAGGTTATATATCACACCTTATTGCAGATGCATTGAATAAGGAAGGTGTTCCTATTGCTTGGCCTCTAACGAGAGCTAACTTTAGGATACTCTCAATCCCTACAAAAGAAGTATCTATGTGTTGGGTTGCTTGTATGATTATTATGGTTATCCCTATCTTTGTTTCATTAATATTTTTCTAAAGGAGTAAACGATGAACGATAAAGAGTTTTATCAAATAATCTCTACAATGGAATATAATCCCAATGGGACTATTTCCTTTCCGGGGCTGAAGTCTGGTCTTTTGTTTGATGTTTATGTAAGATTAATTAATGATATCCGGACTTCAAATATTAGAACAATCAAACCAATAGGATGGATATATCGTGGTGTTGATAATAGCGTAACATCGGTTGCTGGTGCTGGTGTTGATTATATTGGTAGTATTCTTACTGTTAATAAAGGCTTACAGAAACTTCTGTTGTATGATACCTTTGACTGGTCTTCTATAGACATAGAGCTGAACAAAGAGTATATCGATTTTTCTGAGGCTGAGAAAACACAACTTGCAGCTGCAAAGATAGATGTGCCGGGATGCACACATGTTACGCAACCTCATGATACATACTTTACTGCCGAGTTCCCTTCAGAGCTTTTGAACTATCGTACTGAGGGTGAAGTTGGTGGAGTCAATCGTCCGGACAATTGGCCTGCTGGAGATCTTATCTGGCGTGTTAATAACAATGGTCCTGCTACGATGATTGATCCTAATAATGAAGATGAGTTTAATGCGTATTATGATCGTATCTCATTACCTTTGGCTTGTAGGAAGGATTTGACAGTTCTGACTTCTATACCATATGTTGCACATGGTGGGTCAAGATATATGAACTGGACATTATTCTTCATTAAGAGCAAAGGCGATCCTTTTGGAAGTGCTAGCAAGAAGCATAATGTTTCTGGCAAGTTTTCCTATAAGGATGCACAGAAGTATTTTGAGAAAAGTGATGTTATTCCGATTGATCAGTGCTTTTCTTTATCTCCGTATCTTTCGATTGTTTATCCTAATGAAGGGGATACAGTTCTGAAAGTAATTAGTGATAAAGATTTTCAGGAAGATAAGTTGATAAGGATAATAAAGGATAATGCAAAAGAGGAGTTACAATCATGATTAAATTTCGTCCAGTTACTCGTAATGACTTTAACGGCAATAACAGCAAGAGCATACGTGCGCAGGCTATTGCTACTGCATCTCAGTTTGGTTCAAGTAAGGATCTTATTTCTGATAAAGAAAAATATGTTATTGAGAATAAGAACAGGAATTCCAATAAAGAGGAAGATTTCAATTTGAGTTTGTACATTGATCTTCCTCAGGCTACTGGTGTTGAGGGTCTTGCATTCTTTAACCCTTGGGCTGTTGGTACTAAGTGTTCTCTTCTTAATAATCTTCTTTGTGGAGATAAAGATCTTTGTAAGCAGGATAACATTACAAAGCTCGTTAGTGGTGAGTGTATCCTGAAAGTTACCAAGCTTAAGGAAGAGGTAATAAACTCTGATACCCTTAAGGAAGGATTCAGCTTTGATGGTAGGGTAGGAAATGATACAGTCTATTACTACGGTCATAAAGCTATAAAATATCTCTTTGATAAGTATTGTGACCTTGATGTTTATACAACACGCATGCTCTACTTTATCTTTTCCGATATGATTAAGGGACTGGCTATAAAGAAGAAAGACGCAGCGAACTACTTAAGTATTACTAGTGGTAATGGTGAGTATTATATTACTCATAATCTGTATCTGAATTTCAATTCACTGGAGAATCCCGAATGGAATCGTGTTGATATAGAAGATAGGATAAACAGTGCAATTGCATCATATATTTGTAGTGGTGAATATACTAAGTTTGTAAACTGCTACTGCTTCACAGAGAATCCGGATTTGTTTAAAGGCTTATTGATAGACTTTATTCCGATCATACCGATAGGGTTCAGACCTGTAATATCTGATAGAGTTGATCCTATGTCTATTAGGTATAATAGGCTTCTGCAGCAGTGTAGCCACTTCTTGAATATTATGGCGAGCGCTAAGACTACTTTAACCTGGGCTATGTTTATGCGTTCCTATAAGGACATATACAATTGCATTATAGCTATTATGATGCATGAGACTGACCCTAGGGAACTGAGGAAAGACAATAGTTCCTATAAGCCCCTAAAGGACTTGATTACTGGTAAGCATGGCTTAATAAGAAATGATGGTCTTGGTATTCGTACTGATTATTCCGGACGATATGTTATTACAGTTGATAAGAGTATACCGATAGATTCTGTTGGTATACCTATGAATGCATTACCTAAACTGCTTGAGTATGATTGGGTAAAGATGAAGCGTGAGCAGATGGGTTCTGATTTCAATGTTACTGAACTCGAGAAGATTAAGTATGAGAATCGTATCAATGATTGTATGGAGTTGGCTAAGGGTAGATGTATTGTCATCGGTCGTCAGCCTACTTTGTTTAATCTTGGTATGCAGGCATATAAGATCAGACCTGTTCCGGGTAATGCAATAAAGTTAAATCCTCTTTGTGTTATGCCATTCAATGCGGACTTTGATGGTGACCAGATGCATATTGAGTATCCTGTTCCTATTGATGGAAAGACAAATGTGAATGATGAAGTTATGGAAGAGATGGCTTCTATTCATAATGTGCTCTATCCTCGTAATGGTTCTATCACTGTAGAGACAAGACATGAAATTCAGTATGGTTTCTATATGGCTTCTACAGTTAAGCAGAGTCCGTCAGGCAATCCTTCTCAGACACTTACAGAGAGTTATATTAAGGCTCTTTGGTTTGAGCAGGATAACGAAGAGAATATGGAAAAATCTAACAGCACTATGTGGATGTTATTTGGTCTTGCACAGAAGCAGTTAGTTAATATCTATGACACTGTTGGTTTTGATGAGCCTCAGTATCATGTAAAGAAAGGTATGACTGTTGGTATAGCTTGTATATTATACTGTGTTGGTTCAAACCTTTCTAAGTATCAAATCGGAACGGTACCTCTTACTGAGGGTTCTGATCACGGTGTATTTACTGTTGAATACAGCAAAGCAATTTTCCTTGAGCTGGCTAAACAGGATGTAGATGGTGGTGATCGTTTCGTTAAGGGTATCAATCGTATTATCAGTTTTGGATTTGCAGTTGCTGAGATTTATCCTCCCTCATTGTCAGCTGTAAACTTTGATGATGCTATAAAAGCCAAGGTAGATAATTTCCAGGCTAGAGTTCACTCTCAGGAGGAATTTCTGGATAAAGGCTTTATTACGGAAGAGGCATTTCAGAGTTACTTTGATGATGAATTCACCAAGCTTGATAAAGAAGTTAAGGGTATGTTGATGGATAGACCTGATATTTATTCCGGCTTTATTAACATGATTAAGTCGGGTGGTAAGGGTAGCTCGTCAGATATCTGTCAGGCATTTGGTATCAGAGGAAGAATGCAGAAGAATGATACTGCTACATTCAATTCTATCATTGCTACACCATTGGCAAAACAGCTTAATCCTTTTGAGCACTTTATTACGACATATGGTTCAAGAAAGGGTCTGGCAGATAAGATTCTTGCTACAGCTAAGCCTGGTTATCTTACTCGTATACAGTCTCACCTTGGTTCTTATCTTACAATTACTTGTGATGACTGTGGAACCAGAAATGGTATAAGATGGACTTATGATGACTTTGTTGATATCTTTGAGGACTTTGACTCTAAGTCAATATCCGATAAGTTGGCTAAAGCTCTTGCCGGAAGATACGCTGTTGTTAATGGAAGTGATGTACTGATAACAAAGCAGAACATAGGTAGTCTCGTTAATGAGTACATTGTTAAGTTTGCTGAAAACAAGGAACTCGTTAAGGGTGAGGGACTTGTTGTGAGATCACCTATCACCTGTAATAACCCTTGTTGTAAGAAGTGCTATGGTAAGTCATTGGCAACAGTTGATGGCTCTATTAAGATTGGAAAGCATGTAGGTCTTTTGGCTTCTGCATCCATATCTGAACCTGGTACACAGCTTACTATGAAGAACTTCCAGAAGGGTGGTGTAGCATCTGATGCAAACCTTACTTCATCGTTTGATCGTATCAATGCTATGTTCCGTATTTTAACACCACAGCCTAATGGAAAGGTTATGTCATATGACCCTATCTCTCCTTTTGAGGGATATGTACAGCAGAAGTTAAATGGTGATGGTACGAAGACTCTCGTACTGTCTGAAGATCAGGAAGGTAGACGACCTTTAAAGTCTTCTCCGAGATGGGTTGTTGATCAGTATCTTAATGTTAAGGACTATGTAAAGCCCGGAATGAGTATTCAGAAAAAGACTGGTACTCTTGCAGTTAAGGAGCTTATGAAGTATGGTAAGAGGGGTGAAGATTCTGCTATAGATAGAACAAAGAAATATTTAATTATGTCTCTTTGGGATATTTATAATGCTGAGAAGGATATCAATCTTATTCACTTCGAGTGTCTTGTATTCGGTATGGTTTACTATATCGTTACAGATACTAATCTGAAATCTCCTTATAAGCCTGGTGAGTATCTGAATAGAACTGAGTTTCTGGAGAGTGGTGCACAGCACTATGTTGAGACAATTGTTTCAGCTTGGGATTCTCCTTCAGTTCGTCATGATGCTATGCAGCACCTTATCATTGAGAAGATTGGAGCTAATGTTCCGAGATTGCTGTTCTATAACAATACTGACTCTGGTAGGGATATTAAGGTTCAAACTATTCTTGGAAAGGTAAAATGATATGAAAGGTTTTTTAAAGCTAAAGTGGAATGAGGCAAAGGATTGTGACATCAGAATGACTATCAACCACAGGGATAAATCTATTGAGGTTGAACCTGGTGAGTTAGAGGATATGGTCTTCGATGATAGTGTTGTTCTTGTTTATTACAACATCGTTACTGGTGAACCTCTCTTTGCTGCTGAACGTGTTGATGGTAAGTATGAGCAGTTGTTAACAATGCAGGTCAATATACCGGGATTTAAATCTTCGGTTGATTTTGGTCTGAATGATGAGGGTCAGGACTTTACACAGGTACTTCATGTATCAGAGGCAATCATCAAGTAAACGGCTTATTATCATGTTGGCTTTTGTTTCCTTTCTGGTGTGGTCACTGTCACAGATTAAGTCTGTGGCAGCGGCTGATACCGTTAAACAGCTCTTTGACTTATATGGTATTGAAACGTATAGTCCTGACCAGGAAGTAGTAGCACAAGCCATAACAGACATTGAGCAGGATATAGGAAACCAACAATGGGCATCAAGCAAAGTAGATGAATATAATGCTACTATGGATTCCTACTATAATCGTATGGAGTCTGATAAAGCTGATACGATGGCCTCTATAAACCAACTCATAGATAATAATTCTAATATAACTGCTTATTTTGCTTCAAGTTTGGAATCTATGTCTGTTAACGATATTATCTATTATGATAACCTATTTAAGAGTAATGTCAATAAGATTGAGGAATATACTTCAGTACTTGATCAAGTTGAACACAAATACTCTTATAAGAATATTGAAGTAGATATAGATGCTCTCGTAAATGATCTTAGCTATCAATATGAGCTATATAAAGAATCTGAGAACTATTATGTCTTAGGTGATGTAACAGACATACAGTTTGTTATGCCTGTTGATCGACATATAAATTCCGGATTTGGTAATAGGCTTGATCCGATATCTAAGAGAAATATTTCTTATCATGGTGGTACTGATTACCGTGCTAATACTGGCACGGAAGTCTATGCATTGTTTAATGGTGTGGTTACAAATTGTGGATGGTCTGACACCGCTGGAAATTTTATAACAGTTGAGTGTGGTGGTGAAGTTAGGTACTTTGTTTGTCATCTTAGCGAAATCTTAGTAACTAAAGGTCAAGAAGTAAATCAATATGACCTTATTGCAAAAAGTGGTGGTACTGGTTCAAGATGCACTGGACCTCATTTACACCTTGGTTTGTATATAAAAGGTGTTGCATATGATGTTGACAAACTGTTTGAAAGTTCAAATGTAGTATATTAATCCTATATAGGAAAAAATGAAACTATGAAAGTTATTTTATACAAATATAAAGGAAAGTTATATTCTGATAAGCCTTTCAACACAAGGGTTGTTGGTGAGACATATGATAAGGATACATTGACAGTCCATGCCAATTGTGTAACAATTATAAGTTTTCTTGATATATTTTGTCTCATTGCTGCAGTTGCAATATTTTTGGTAAGTATGTTTTATAAGCCAGTTCAATGTTCAGTAAATGTTAACCCGAATTCTTATTATTCTGAAGGTAAACTTTATTGTAACATTAATTATGATATACCAAGTTATTTAGGGTGTTGTATTGAAGTTTATGATGAACAGAGTAACTTGGTCTATACGACAGATGTGACGGGTTCTGGTCTTATTTCTTATATAGATGTTCCTGAGTCTAATATTTATAAAGTTGATGCTTATCTAAAGTTATACAATTTTAAGATATCAAAAAGATTTAATGTTATTATTTCCTCGGAGGGTAGTTATGATAACGAATATTGAAGATAGGTTTATACTGGCAAGGTGGACTTACCTTTGTGGTGACCCTGTTGTTTCTGATGTCGAGTATGAAAGGACTAAGCAGGAAGTTGAAGCACAAAATCTTCTTCCGGACTATAGAGCAAGAACTTGGTCTTTTGATCCGATGCCACCTGAAGATATGTTTACTCGTAATGGTCTTGATCCTGATAAATACAGACTTGATGAATCCATTGGCTACTATGCAGAATCTATTGAGTCTATCAATACAGATGAGATGTTCGATAAGGCTTTCAAAGATATCAATGAGAAAACTAGAGTCTCATTTAAAATTGATGGATGGAATTGTCGTGTTACTTATGTTAATGGATATATAAGGACTGTTGCATCGAGAGGAAGAAATGGTGCTAATCTGAATATGAACAGTATATTCAAAGTATTTCCGGCTTGTATAAAGGATTGTGGATATGACTGTTCCGGCATAGTTAATATTACTGGTGAGCTGAATATAGACAACAGCAGCTGGGATTCTTATAAGTTGGCTACTGGTAATAAAGATCAGCGTAGTAGTGTACGAACAGCTATTGCTAATTCAGATTGGAATGTACTTAACTTTTTGGCTTTCAATATTGAGGGTGCTAACTTCACGAGTAATGTTGATAGTTATGCAGTATTGAAAAGTCTTGGTTTTAAGACTCCTTTTTCTGTCTTTGTAAACAACTATGATCAACTGAAATCTGCAATAGATAAATTAACAGCAATGCTTCCTAAGTATCCCTACTTAACAGATGGTATTGTTGTTGAGAATAAATCTTTGCAGTTGGCAGTTAGGTTAGGTGGCTGGGCAGAAAGACCTTATTCATCTTATGTGACAGGTTACTCAGAGGAGTATGGATTAACAGGCACATACATATCTGTTCTTATTCGACCTATTGATATAGGTGGCAGAACAATATCAAAAGTAGCGATAAATAATATCGCTAGGATTGAAGAAAACGGTTTATATGTAAATGCGCCTATTGCATTATCTTTACGATCATCTGCTAATCCCGTTTTGGATGAAGAAGTAACGGCAGAATTACAAATGCTTTGGGCTAATAATTACGAAGCATATAAACAAGAATTGGAGGAAAGTTTAAATGAAGAATAAGTTAGTGAGATTTATTTCATTATCTATGATCGCTATCATGCTGGCTGGTTGTACTAACCCGCTCGCAAAAGACAAGGAAGGTAAAGATACTGACGTCGAAGTAGATGCTAATATCAACACAGCTATTGAAGGGTTGACTTTCCATGTAGGAGAATCTGTATATCCGGATCAGCTGGTATATGTTGATTATACTCGTCCGAACAATGGTATCGTGCTTTATAGTGCTGATGGTACTGAAGCTGATTCCTTTATCCCTACTGATGCTCTTATTGGTCAGCAGTCTGTAGGTGTTCGTATTAAGTATACAGACGAGGAAGGGCCTGTTGATATTGTTGTACCAATCACAATTGCTCCGGCAGAAGAGCAGGCTACTACAGATGCTGAGCCTGCGGCTGGAAGTTCTCTTACTGGTACACCTTATACGGTAGAGACTGATGGACACTCTATTACTTATGTAGATGATAAGAGTGGTTTCCCGGTCAATTATGATAAGGTTGACTCATCAAAAACTACACTCAACTTCAAGGGTGTTGATATTGATGGTGTAAAGGTTGAGCTTAATCTTGTTCCGGCTGCTAAGGCTGCAAGTGATATTACCATTGAAACAAACAATGCTGACGCAAGTGGTGAACACAAAGTATTATCTTCTGCTACAGTAAGTATTCCATTTGCTTCAAGTGAGTTCACTATGACAGTTACTCCTTCAACCTCTTCTGGAGATTGGACAGGTCTGATTAGTGCTCTTGAGAGTGGTGGCTCTGTTGAAGATTACTTTGCTGAAATAGATGAGGAAACTCAGTCTAGTTTAAATCAGGAAGTATCTAACAACAATAAAGTATTAAGCAGTTCCAATCTTAAGACTATCGCATCTTATATCCAGAGCAGATGCTATGAGGGAAGTGGTAATGGACCTGTATCCACAGATGATATTGATCCAAGTAATCCTGCTGGTGTTGTTGATGCTGATGGTAATATTGTTGCACTTACATATGAGCAGCAGCATCCTACATTCTATGAATGGAGAGAATCTGAAATCCTTTATAGAAGATGGGTTTACTTACCGGATCCTGAAATGGATATGAAGTATATGGGTACTATGATGTGGCGTGATGGTCGTATCATTAGATTGATTGATGACCTTATTGCAGCTACTGGTACAGTATATAGTCAGTATAGTGATGGCACGACTCCTAGTGGTGGAAATAATACTACTAAGACTGAAGCTACTCTTAAGGGTCCGGATGGTGAAGTAAAGGTTTCAACAAAGGATACTCCTGTGTATAAGATTGAAGACTCTAATTCTAATAGGGTTACAATCGTAAGTGATCAGAATGATTACTTTATTTATGAACTGATGACAAAAGCTTCTTTCAATACTTCTATAGATAGCAAGCTTTTCCAGGTAACAGAAAAAGACTCTAATACTGAGATTACAGTCTCAGAGGGTGAAAGCGTTACTACTAATATTGGTACATTCAAATGCTACAACGTTAAGTATGTGACAAATGGTGCTAGTGTGATTAGAGCTTATTGCTACTATCTTGATCTTGGTGATAAGTATCTTGTTCTTCATGGATTGGAAAATCCTATGAATATCACTGAAGCTACAGCATTCCTGAAAGATACTCTTTAATGTTATTATTCGGGAGCACTTGAAATATAGTGCTCCCTTTCCTTGGAGGAAAAATTAATGAAAAAGAAAAAGACAATTATAATACTTATCATTGTTATTGCAATAGCTTTGATTGGTATTGGCCTTTATCTGATTTTTGGAAAAAAGAAAACTCCAGATGGACCTACAATTTCATACAATGATCTTATCAATTTCAATAATGATACAACTGATCCTAATGCTTGGGTTCCACCTGATATTGATAGAACACTGAAGTTTGATGATTATGCTACATATACTCGTACTAGTGAGTCTGGTAGTTTCATAACTGATTATCATGACGTTGGTGGATTATATGTTTCTCATTATGATGAAGATTTAGGTGAGATTCATGTTATAAAATATATAGATAATCCTAATCTTTTTCTTGGTGAGGAGGATGGGATTATATATGGAAAATTTACAGATTCTTGTACTATGAGATGGAAGTCTGTTGGAAAGACAGATATTATTACACTAGCTACAGATATGTTAAATTATAATGGGTTGTTAAAATATACAACATTGCGTGATAAAGAAATCACACCGGATATGTATATTGCGTATGATGATGAATTATCTGGGTATGACTATGAAACTCGTAACAACCAATCCTATATTTGGGAAGATAATTTAACTGAGTCTGATGAATATTATGAATGGTTTAAAGAAACTTGGGGATATGATATTCGAGATGTTGCTCAGGATTGGGATAGTTTATCAGAAGAAGAAAAATCAAATGCCTCTTATCATATGAGTGCAACTACCTCTGGTAATTGGAGAGTTGTTTGTGATACTACTATTTCAAGTGACGATTATATTGCTAGCATCTTGGCTATTTATAACTGTGAATCTTGCCAGTGTAACGGTATTATTTATATCACAAGTAAGGTTTGTGATGACCTCGGTATTGAACTTATTTATGAAGATGTTAGTTTTCCGGAATACATAGTTCAGTACGCTCAAGGGATGATTGATGATTCTCTCGTTTACTTTACATTTGATTCAGAAACTTATGAAAGGAAGGATTAATAAATGATTTGTGGAATTGATTTAGGTACTACTTGCTCTGCTATTGGTTATGGTGATAAGCTTTTTACTAACCTTGTAGATTCCTCTGTGGACTTTAGTAACTGTAAACAGGTACCTAGAACTACGGTAGGTGATAGTATTGTTGCATCCTATAAGAAAGATATGACAATGGGTGATAATGGTAAGACTGCTATTAAGGCATCTTCTATTATTCTTCGTACTCTTGTTGATGCAGCTATGGCTCGGACTGGTGAGCATATTGAAAACATCATTGTATCTGTTCCAGCTGCATTTACAAACATTCAGAGAACTGCAGTCATTGAGGCAGGTAAGCTTGCTGATTTAAATGTAGTATCTTTGATTAATGAACCTACTGCTGCTGCGTTATTCCTTACAAAGAATAATCCTGGACTTTATATTGTTTATGACCTTGGTGGCGGAACTTTTGATTTAACGATTATTGATAATCGTGTTGGTATTCCTAAGGTTCTTTGTACTGATGGTCGTATGATTGCAGGCGATGATTTTGATAATGCTATTCTTAATGATATTATATCTCAGCTTAATATCAAGGTTAGATACCGTACTAATACTAATAGGCAGATTATGCTTAATAGGATTAGGGAAGCTAAGATAAATATTCAGAAGTCTGGTGTTAATCAGATTATTGACTGTGATGTATTTGGCGTTGCTTGTGATTATGAATTAACTGTGTCCCACTATGAAGAGATTATGAAATCAGTTTTTGGTGAGACTATTACTCTCATTAAGAGACAGCTCAGTGTTTATATTCCCAGGCATGAAAAGCCAACTATCTTATTTGTTGGTGGTTCTTGTAACTGTCCATATCTTAGGAGTTGGGTATGTAACGAAACAGATCTCAATGAATATGATGGAGAGAACTCTGATGTAGCTCCTGATTATTTAGTAGCACTTGGAGTTGCTGAGTATGCGAAATCCTATGAAGAGGGTGGAGCTGCTGAGATGGTTCGTGATGTTACAAAGAGAATCTGTATCGAGGATTATCGTGGAGTTGGTGTTACAGTAATCGAGGATAATACTATTATTCCTTATACTACACAGTTCCCGGTATCCAATGATGAGGATTGCAGTAAACTTGAAATCCCTCTTTATCAGGGTAACAATGTTATTGCAAAGAAGAATGAATATATTGGTACTATGATTTATGATTATGGTCGGACAGTTCCGGCTCATATGGGATTAGTCTCTATTGAGATAAGTATCAGTATTGGTGGTGTCCTTACTCTTGTTGCGATGGATCCTACATCTGGCAAGAAACAGGAAATCACCCTAACAATAAGGAGATAAGTGTATGTCTGATTTTGATGAATTGATGAATACAACTGTTTCTAACAGTCCACCCGATTATGGTGGACCTGTGCAGTTGCCAAGGATGCCTCACTTTCAACACATGGGGCCTCCATTACAGCAACAGCCACAGCCAATTAATGTTGTAATCAATAATGCACCTGATAACTCAAATCGGAATGAAAGTAAGAATGATAATGCTAGTTCTGCTTCTTCTGATAACACAAACACAAACACAGATGTTAATGCTAATGTTGGCGTTAATGCTGGTGTCGGTACTGGACCTGCAGGGTTACTAGGAACATTATTTGGTGGAGCTGCATCAGCTATTCTTATGGCAGCAATTCTGATTTTCGCATGTGTTGTAATTATTTTTATGATTAAGTTCTTTGATAAAGTAGATGCTCAGCATATAGAAGAGCAGGACATATTCTCTATTTTTGAGAAAGATGAACCAGCACCTGAATCGGATAATGGGTTTGGTTCACAGTGGACACCTATTGGAGGAGAATAACTATGATAGTTGGTAGTAAGGACTTTGATATGAATTTTGTTTTACACAATTACAAAGATGATAGTAAGATTGATGAGTATGCAAGGTCTTTACTACCTCCTCATTTACAGGGTAACAAGACAGTTTTAAACAACCAGATAATGTATATGTTAAATGAATTATGTGGTGAGGCTACTGTTGGTGTCGAACTTCGTAATGAATTGATTATGTATCTTTCAAGACCTTTCTCAGGTTTTATGAACTTGGGTACTGAATTAACAGAAAAGGAAATTGAACTACATTTAAGCAAATATAAAGGAGATATTTAGTTATGATGTTATTATTATTTTCGGCGGCGATTATAGTCTTTATCTATGCATTGAGTATAATCATTGCTACGGATGGTTTTGCATATGAATGTTTCTTAATTATGGGACTCTATTTTGCTAACTTGATCAACACAATAATTTGTGTTAAGAGTAAATCTAAGATCAAGAAAGATTACTTGGTAATGCTTATTGAGTTATTATTCTGGGAGAGCGGTGCTTTCTACATAACCTATTTATCTTTCCTATACATCAAGAGTTATAATATTATAATTCCATTCTCTAGTGGTGACCTTGGCTACTTTATGTGTATCACCTTTATGACTTTCTATGGAATTATCAATATGTTCCATAACTACAGTAAGTATTCTAGTATTATGGAGAATGCTTCTTCTATGAAGAAGATGAGAAAGTTATCTCGTAAGTATGCTATCTATCTGGCAACTATCGTAAAGACTATTGCTATAACAGTTGTCTTTTGTGTAGCCGGAATTATCCGTACTAATATTCAGGACAGATATTATCTTATCCCTTTGGCAGTATCTATTGGTGCTGTTGCTATCTCTCATTATTTCTTTAAGCAGGACTTTGAGAAAAAGATTTCTCTTATTCTGAAGAAACAGGAGAAAGAAGCTGAAGCTGAAAAAGCTGATGATGATAGGATCATTGAGATGCAGAATAAGATGATTGAGGAATGGGCTGAGGCTGAAGGAGAACTAAATGAGACGGAACTTGAGACAGTCGTTATTGACGACGAAGGGAACTTTACTGACGGAACTTCAGATGCTAACGAATAATGCTAGTACTGATATTGGTGAGCTTATTAATATAGCGTCAGTGGATTTTAATAAGAAACAGTTAGTGACTCAGGAGAATAAAGTAATAACCGAATCGGCTATTGCTGTTGAATCTCTTGATGACTTCTTCAATTCTTAAGGAGGACATTATGTCTAATACATATGTTGGTGTAGACAATAAGCCTCTGTGTGACATGGAACCTATGGAGTTCTATAACTATTTAAAAGAGCGGTATTCATTTCCATTGGAAGTTATTAGACAGCTTTATGAGAATAGGTATATAGGGTATAATCTCTATAGGTCTACTGAGTTGATTATTAAATCAGGAGGTAAAAATGTTAGTCACACAGAAGTACGATAACTATCCCGTTAAGACAATTATCGAGGATATGCTTCAGAGAGAAGGTCCTGCCGATGAAAATTCCTTCTCTCCTTTTGATGGTATCTACAGTTACTTCTCAGCAAAGACATATAATCATAGACTTCCCTCAGACTGGTTTGAAAAGGCGTTTGGTAATAATGATTATGATCCTACGCGTACAAATGAGAATGAGATTCAGACTGAAGATTATAATATCATTGGTGAGAATGCAGGATTTAAGTTGCTTGAAGAAGTTCAGGAATCTGCTGAGTATCGTAAGAAACCTGAGCTTTATATCAAGGCGCTTATGAACAAGAACGCAATTTGGTTCTCTGAAAATAATATCAGAAAGTTTGCTCTGTATCAGCATAGTGCTGTTATGGATGACGATGGAGATATGCACTCTGAATCTGAGATTCTTACGGAAGATAGAGACTCAGATGAGTACAATGATGCTAAGAAGATTGTAACATCTATCGCTTATGATATGCTTAAGCTTAGGGATATTTCTATGGAGCACTTCTACATTGATATGTTCACTATTCTTATAGCTGCAAAGAAGATAGAGAATATGGGCTTGGATAGTAAAGAGATAAGACACTGGGTTAATGCTAATGGTATAATACTCAAGTATAGACCTAGTGGTGAGCTTATTGGATTCACAGATCATTTTAGTGACAATAAGATGGACAAGTATCGTAATGCTGTTGCTGTATGGCGTAGCGATGCTTGGAATGAATTAACTAAACAGGTCAAAGAGTTGTGGTATAGTATTTCTGAAAAGTGTGAACAGATACGAGTCGATCTTGGTGCTATTGATTCTATGAAGTACCTTGAGATACTTGATAAACTTGCAATAAATCGGGTTATGACTAATGCTGAGTATATTGTTAAGTTTGGTAAGATTGATATTGAACTCAAGAAACTGTTTGACACTGATACTGCTTTATTTGATAAGTATAAAAATACTGTCAAGAAGTCTAAGCAGGCTCTACAGAAACCAACCAATGTAAGTTTCTCCAATGTTGAGGAGAAGATTATCAACCATATTATTGAAAATAGTGAGTGTGTTACTGATGCTGAGTTAAGTAAATATTTGGAAGATGATCCAGAGGAAGCACCTCCTCGCATTGTTGGTCAGGCTATTTTGAGAATCACTAAAGAGTATTACATTGACAGAGGTTTATATGTAGACAGGAACTATAACCCAATAGAGTACCGTACTTGGGCTTACTTATTTGTTTTTGGTAGAAAGCATTTATATGCAATAAGTAAGAACTATGAAGTCACATTCGAGTCCTATGATCGGCTCAAGAGTTTGGAGGACTTAGATAAATATGATTACCGAGAACGGAAGTTTATTTAAAGTACCATTTGATGAATTTAATATGAAAATGTTAGATTCGTTACTGGACGAGAACATAAGATTTAATTTGGATACTTTTGCAGAGGATGGTAAATTTTATGTTAGAATACGAACTGTTGCTGAAATATCAGAAGACTCCGATTTCTGCTTGCAAATGCAACGAATTGCAGATGATTCCGGAACTTGAACCGGCATATTCTTATGTCGAAAATAGAACTATATACAAGGTTGATATATTCTCAGTACTTACTAAATACTTTTCTAAGGAGATTTATGACTCTGTAAGACTTCATATCTTTAGGATGGTTGGTAAGTTTTATTCTGAGGATGCTATCCTTAAGGTGTTCAGGACAATTTATGAAAATGATTCTGTATTTAAAGAGTATGTAATATCTACTCTTGATGATTATGATGGGGATGAAGAGAATACCCTATTTGATATTCTGTTTAATCCTATGGTTTCATTATATACAGATACACTCAGTAAGTTTACTGAATCCCTTAAGGGTACTGGTGTGTTCTTTATTGCTGATTCATTTGGTTATGCTTATGTATCAGTTAAGCAGGAATGTGATTATACTTGTAGTTTTCCAACAAGTGAAATAGGAGCATAAGTACTATGATAAAGTTTGGAACATTTACTTCTTTTGAAACTAATGAACAGTATGCTATTGTCAATATACAGGACTCTAAGGGTACTAATGTTATTGATATTACACAGGATGCTGCAAATTATAGTTTCTTCAATACTCTTAATTGTACTGCATGCTACATATTTAAGTCACGAGAATATTTTTATGGTGATCGTACTGTTTTAAATACAGCTATGCAGATAATGGAACAGGTTATTCATTTCAATGGTATTACTACAACCAAAACAGAAATGAAGGATGGCTCTATATTCCTTATTAAGGAAAAGACAAGTGAGAACAATAACATGAGATATAGGCTTGTCATGAAGGGCCTTAAGAAAGATTCTGAGGAATTTGAAACTGAAGATGGTTCTATTGTGTTTACTCAGATAGATGAAGAAGATCAGTCTACATATAATATGCCTATTAATATTGATTACTACACTACGACTGATTTTAACAAAGGCGTTAAGCTGGCTACTAGTAAGAACACAAAAGGACATTATTCATATGATGAGTTACTGAAAATGTATCCTCAGGTTTCTCATGTACTTCGCGAAGACTATGGTGTATGTTCTAGTGAAGAAGAAGCTATTGAGAAACTTGATATTTGGGTTAAGTCTAAGGAACAGTTAAAGTCATTCGATATTGAGTCAATGGATAAGGAATGGGGTGTCTTTTCTGAGAATGGTATCACTGGTATCTTCTTAGGATTTGGTGAACACTGGTCTTGGTATTTTCCTATCCGTCAGGATAACTTTGACTTTAATCTTGATGTATCTTGGATCAAGAAAATCTTTGACGCTATAAACAATCAGCCTCCGGCTCCGGAAGTTATTCTTCTTGCACATAACGTAAAGTTCGAGATTGAAGGCTTCTATCATGAGCTTAAGGATTATGTTAGATTTGATATTGATACTTATCTTCTGGCAGTACTTGTAGACCCTATGGTTAAGAAAGGTACACATACCCTTAAGGCTTTAGCTGCTAAGGTTGATGACAGATTCTACTTAACTCTTGAACAGATATTTATTGGACCTGTACAGTTTAATGTACTTCCTCCGGAAATAGTTAAGCTCTATGGTTGTCCTGATGCTACCTCTCCTGCAAAGGTATATAAGTACTTAATGCAGAAATTCCCGAAGGATGAATCTTATGTGTTATCCTTGGAGATGCAGTTGCCCTATATCAAGGCAATGAATGAGTACTATGGTTTACCTATTGACATGGAGAGACTTAATAAGTTATTGAATAGGACACGAGATAATGAAGAGTTGTTGAAGACTTTATTTCAGAAGGCGCATCATACTTCAGAGAATATAAACTCGTATCCGGTATTAAGAAGTATTCTTTATGATAAGTTACAATGTCCTGTAAAGGTTAGGACATCAAAAGGTCTTCCCTCAACATCTAAAGATGCTATTGATTATATTGTTAGTCACGCATCTAAGGAAGCAAGTGAGGAAGATAAGGTAGGAGATATCGTTGACAAGGATAACAATGTTCTTGTTAGTGGTAAGGATTTATCTACAAACAAGTATCCATCTCTTGTGCTCTATCAGAAGTATAAGCTGCTTGGTAAAGAGCGTGGTGCTTTGGAACGTATCAACAACCATTCAAGAAAGAACAGATTTATGTTCTATATTAATCAGTCTGGTGCTGGGTCCAATAGGCAGACATCTGATGCTCATCAGTTTAATGATACGATGAAGTCTTGTGTGGTTGCTGATTCTCCTCATCATGGTTTAGTATCTTGTGACTGGAAACAGGTAGAGCTTCGAGTGCTTGCTTGGCTTGCTGGGCAGGAAGACTTGATTAAACTTGAGTGTGATCCGGATGTAGATATTCATCGAGCTATACTTTCTATTATTCAGGGCAAGCCTATGTACTTGATTTCTGAGGAAGATAGAAAGAAAGGTAAGTCTGTAAACTTTGGTGTGGTTTATATGATGACAGAATATGGTCTTGCTGCTAGAGATTTTGGACCTGGTTATACTAAGGAGAATGTACTTGAAGAAAGACAGAAGATTACTGACTTCTTTAATGGTCTTCCGAAGATTAAACAGTTCCTTGCAGCTAATGAATCATACCTTGAGAAGAATGGTTTTATCAAAACAGCTTTTCATTATTATAGATACTTTCCACAGTTACTTGATCCTACTCTTGATAAGAAGAGAAAGCGTTCCCTTATTCGTTCTGGTAATAATACGCCTGTACAGGGAACAGCAGCTCAGATGCTCAAGATAGTCGAGACGAAAGTATGGGAGTATATCCGTAAGAAGGGTTGGGATAAACCTAAGGACTATGATGGCGTAATGTTACCTATGGTTCGTATGATGTTACCTATTCACGATGAGATTCTTCTGTCTTATGATAAGTCTATACCTAAGGAAGAAATCATATCTATGTTTAAGGAATGTATGGAGTTAGATATAAAAGGTGCTCCTCCATTCTTTGCTGCACCGGCTTTTATTAACAGTTGGTATGATGGAAAAGATGCAGCATATGAGGTTGATATACCTTTTAGAGATGAGATAGTTGAACGATACAAGAAGGGTATTCTTACATTCTCTGACGATAATTATTTGGAGGTTTTAAACAATTACCGAAATGGTACTCTGAATGATTATATGACTACTCTTATTTCTAAGTATCATACTCCAGAAGAAGTTGCTAAGCATGTTACGCATGATTCTCTTACGCATACTCTTATTGAGTCTATGATTCCGAAAAAGGAAAGGAAACATATGACTCATATGGAGCGTATTCAAGAGGCTGTTAAGAGATATATGGATAGTAACAAAATTGCTGATGTTGTTGAAGTCAAAGATGTGTCTGAAGTATGGGATGATGAGTCCGATACAGAATGGCTTGAGCAGAAGATTCGTATTACAGAAGATGGAGATTTGGAAGGTGAAGAAGTTGATGAAGTTGATGATGGTAAGCTAGACTATAACGAAGACATCAATGAGGAACAAGCACCTGCTGCACCTCCTGTTCTGTACATTATGAATGCTGTTATGATATCTTTGGATAAGATGACTACTGAACAGCAAAAAGAGTTTCATAAAAGGGTATCTGAATTATGTAAGCCAGATTCTTATTACGAGATTGTCTATCTTAAGGGCAGTGAAGAGTATAGAACTGGTTTAAAGATTGATTACATTCAGACCCAGATTGATGAGTTATATAAGGAGGTTTTAAACAATGGGCTTAAATCCTAATGGTCCGGCTATTGATACTTCAAGTCTCAATGTCGGTACACAAGTTGTTAATACGGGTTCTATGCCTACTACTGAAGCAGGTGTTCCTAATGTTGGAGGAATGGATGCTGGGTCAGTTCCTAGGAGACCTATGAATGCAAGACAGCGTGCTATGAATAGGAGACCTATGCCGGGAAGTAATCCGGATTTGGATGCTATGAGCAATGGTAGTCCTGCTGGTGCTTCTATGCCACTTCCGAATGCAGCACCACCTACTTCTATGCCTGGTCCTGAAATGGGTCCTGTCATCAATCAGGATCCCGCACCGAGACCACCTGTACAGAATCAGGATTTAGGTGCTGCAGTACCTAGGTCTCAGAGTCAGGGTGCTGGTTATACAGAAGCATCTGCATCGAATCCTCAGCAGGGTTCTACGACTGCTACTCCTCAGAATAATGCTGAACCGCCTCAGGATACTGGGGCTGGTTCAGGTTCAGGTTCGCTCAAGGAATTACTTAATCCTACTACCATTGTTGCTATGGTAATTATTCTTCTTGTTGTAGTGGTGTTTACTGCTATTATTATCCACAAGAAGAGTGGAAAGAAACCGGCAGAAGAAGAAGAGATTCAGCAGGTAGAAGATTTTAGTAACTGGGGTGCTCCTGCAGATATACCTGCTCAGCCTACTGAGGAGACAGATCAGTGGCAGGAAGTTGAAGACTTTGACACTTTGGAACCTGTTGGTGGTTCTAATGATGTTTGGAAATATACTGCTAAGCAGATAGAGAGACTTCGTGCTGCGGGTTATACTGGTGATGAGATTGAGGAAGCAGAGCATAATATTGTACCTTATGAGCAGTTAATTGCTGAGGCTGAACAAGCTAAGAGGGATTATATTGCTAATGACCTTGCTCCCTTATTTGACGAGACAACAGATGAGTGGAAGCATTGGATGAAGCAGACTTGGTTTGGTCTCGAACCTCGTGATGATATGTATGAGTTTTCTCAGGGTAATTATACACAGTATAGTGTAACTGATAACCTGGATTATGAAAAGATTGATGTATATGGTAATCAGTGTTTTCTCAAAGTTTACTTTGATGATAATGTTCATGACTACTATTTCTTTATGACTGTAATGCCGGAGCGTTGGTGTGAACTGGAAGACTTTGGTAATATAGTTATAACATACAAATACATTTGTCCTTATGTAATCAATGATGATGGTTCTAAGACTGAAGATAGGTCTCGTATGTTTGTTATATCTGCTGCTGAAGAAAGGGTAGAATAATGTGGGTTAAATATAGTGATGATGTTTCTACGCCAAAGGAGATTCTTGTGCATCTCTCAAAGAATTGTATGTTCTGTAATTCTGAAATGGAACATTACTTCAATGATGATTTTCGCTGTACAAATAGGAGATGCTCTAATCCAAATTGCAAATCCTATATTGCAGCGAAGATGGATGTGATGCTCAAGATTCTTGGCATAAAAGGTATTGGTTTTAAAACCGCTATTAAGATTATTGATGAGAATGGTTATACAAGGCACTGGCAATTACTTCAGTATCTTGATTTAATGCCGGAGATTGAACTATTCACTTTTATGCGTATTGTTAATATTGACGGTATTGATAGTGGATGGGAGAAAGAGCTTGTTACTAACCATATCTTTACTTTGGAGGATTTAGCTACTAAGTACACAGGAAAGTACAAAGATGTTGTGGATGCTCATAAAGATGATATACTTGATGCTGCAAAGTACTTTCTTATAAAGACTCCTGAGTTTGTTGACAAGACCAGTGATAAAACAGTTTATCTCAATATAATGATAACTGGTGTTCCGAATGGATTTCAGTCTAAGGAAGCATTCATTGATTATTGCAATGATATTTGTGGTGGTTATATTGTTATCACTCACCAGAAGACTAAGAGACAGTCTGGAGTACATTATCTTATAAGAGAGCCTGGGTCAACAACAAGAGGTAAAGTAGAGGCGGCTGAAAAGGGTGGAATACCTATTGTTACATCTAAACAGTTTTTCGCTTCGTTAGCTGCAATTTTGAGAAACTTGAATTGAAAATAAATTCAGCTAATTCTAATCATATATAGAAGAGGAGGATTGTACTTATATGAATATTGTTGATTATATCAAGAAGGTTGGTATGGACAAAGTTATCGAAAGTAAGATAAGTAATCCATACAAGCTGATTGAGGAGTCTGATGATTTACCTTACGACCGTATTGGTATTGATGATTCAGGCGTTCTCACCAAGTTAATTGAGATTGATGATGAAAGAGTCATCTCAATTTATGATTTGATTTCTTATTCAAGTGTTGACGAGATTGAGGCAAGTGATAAGGAACTTCGTGAAGTGTATGAGATTTATATGACACAGATTGATTTGAAGGATCCTAAGATTGCTGATATCCAGTCCATGGCACGGGATTATATGAACTTTTTAAGGAGTAAGAAATGATTCTCTACCACAAGAAGAGCAATATTATTCTTCCGGATTTCGATCTGGTCTTTCGTGGTTTTAATGGTCTTGATGAAATGTCACCAATGCTTTCTGTTACTTGGCACGGAATGTATAACATCTGTATTAAATCTGATAATTATGATGAAATAATTAAAAGAGTTGATTCAGATATGTATATTGGATACAGGGTTTATGTCGAGGTTTCTGAGAATATGTACAATTATATTCTTATGCATAAGCCATCTATTGCTACATTGCGTTCCAAGGATAACATGGAAGTCTTTAATGAACTTGTAGAAGACCGTGGTATTCTATTTGGCAAAGGTTTAAAGGACAAACTGTATTATGCTTTGCCTCATGACTATAATAAGATAACAGATGTACTTGACCAGTTAGCTTTTAAGTTCCCTGGTGAAGAGCTTACACTTGATCAAATCAAGGAGGTGTATCCATTTGAAGATTTAGTGTGGCCTCAAAGAGTATTATCTGCGTTTCTTAAGTTAAACAGAAGTAGGTGGAGTTTACTCAAGAAGTGTTATGACCAGTTTGATCATGAGATGATATACTATATGATTCGAAAGAAGTTAAAAGCTCTTGTCGAAGATAAGATAGGATATCTTAAATCTGGTGCTGGTTCTGACTATATCAAGAGTATACCACAAAAGAACTTGGTTTTACTGTATGATATATTTTGTACAAAACGTACTGTAAAAGATTCGTACATATTATTTTATATCTATGAAAAGGAGATCATGATATGATTATCAAAATTGAAAAAGGTGTAAAGTTACCATTACTTCCTGATTGTGTAATGGTTACAGGCGAAGAGGACTATGACTTCGACCTGCTCTTCGGTAAGTCTACTTATCTGCAGGCTATTAGGCTCTACGATAAGTTCAATGGCAAGCTTGGTCAGATTCATCAGTTTGTTATGAATAAGCTTAACGCTGATGATAAGATGAAGAACATTGCCTCAAGATTTATAGAGCTTCTTCCGGACGAGATTGCATCAGTTGGTCCTATGATTATGTATCTTGTAAAGTACTGCAAGGTTGATTGGGATAATGCTACCAATGAGGATCTTATTGGTTATATGCATATCTTCTCCCAGATGTATGACCTGAATGCACTCGTCAATGTTGACATCAATACGCTGAATGATATCGGGCTTTCTGATACTCTTCTGAATTCTTATAAGAATTCTTGGGAAGTTATCATCAGAGAATTCGAAGGAATACATAATGATATGGAGTTTGCTACTAAGGTTGTTGAGGCTGCTATCAATAAGATGGTCCTTGAAATGCCTGCCGTAGCTGCAGTTGCTCCCGTAAGTAATGTAATTCCTGCTCCTATTCCTTCGGCTGCACCGGTACCTATGAGTCAGGCTTATTCTCCGGATCCTGTGCCTGTTGAGGAGAAAGATGATGATGCTCCTCAGTATGTTGATGATGAGGGTAATCCTGTAGATATTGATTTCAGCTTCCTTGCTGATTTGAAGCCTGCTACTATTGGTGCAGAGAAAAAGGAAGAAAAGAAAGAAGAGGAAAAAGAAGAAGAAGTTCCTATTCCGGATCCTGAGCCTGCAAAGGAAGAACCTAAGTCTATCGGATCATCTCTTGATGTTGACCAGCGTAAAGCTGAGGCTGCTGAGAACAATAAGATTCTTCAGAACTACGGCCTTGCTGGATATGTATTCACTTAAGATATAGGAGGATTATGTTATGGATGGAAATACTATAATGTATACTGGCATGTTCTTAGGAGCAGTACTGGCAATCTTTATTTGCCCGTGTATCTTCTCTATAGGACTTGCTAAGGTTGGTGGATACTATAAAGGTATTACTCCGATTATATCTGCTATACCTTTTGTTAATATTATCTATTCCGAAATTAACTATTATGGAAAAGCATTCTTATGCACATTTAGTAATATCGGAATTATTCTGTTTACAGCAGTAAGACTTGTTATAGCATTTACAGTACCTCGTACTGAGGCTAATGCAACTATTCATACGATAACGGTTATTTTATTTATCTTATCTTGGCTGTTCTTTGTATTTGCTACATTCAAGTTTGTATGGGATGCTTTATCAGATTCAGGAAAGGTTCCTAATGTAACTCACAGATTCCTCATGTCATTACTTTTCCCTATAGGGGAATGGTGGTACAGCAGTAAAGTCACAAGAGTATTGGTACGTGAGATGAGGGAGAATGGAGATGGGTCAGATTGATGTTCAATCACTTGTTGAGACTACAGAGAAGAAAGTCTATCCTAACATTCAGTTAGAAACATTTGATATGACATTACCCATCTTAGCACGTAATTTCAAGAGTGGTGATATTCCTGTGTATGCTATATACAAAGGAGTAGAGAAGGTAGTTGCTAATATATCAGCTAGTTTGATTAATTACAATAACATTCTCAGCCTATATGGATCCTTTATTTTGAATGAGTCTCCTGATGTAACGAAACGAGTTACCTCACTTGATGATATTGTGGAGGGTTAAGATATGGACTTTATATTATGTATTGTAATTGTAGGCATTATAGGCTTAGTCAAAACTAGAGATAAATCTGGTAGTGCTTCTGCTGATATAGTTATGAAAACTAACAGCAGCAAACTGGTTGATACTAGCATACCTATTGGAAACAATCTTGGGTTGCGAAGAGAGCCTGATGTTTATATGAAGATAGTAAGGCAGTTAAATTTAAGATAGGAGATATTATCATGCTGACTGGTATGATTATAGCCCAGTTTGTAGTATGGATATTGGGCTTCTTTGTTAAAGGTATATGTTTGTACAACATTCTTTTAATAATTCCTACTGTTATGTTTGCAGGTAGGAAGATTGGTTTTTACAAGAAATGGACTTCAAGTTTGGTTGTTGAAGTTCTTCTCTTATTATTCTCTGTAGTTTGGTCTTTATTATTCCACAAGTTTATTTGGTGGAAGTATTTACTTATTTTAATTTTAAGAATCATAAGTATTGGAATAATCTTTTATGATGATTCTGTTTACCTGTATATAAGAGAGGAGTATACTGACGATGAATGAGAAACTTACGGGAAAAGTAGAAAGTGTAACATTGGTAAAGAACATTGCGGAAGATCTTGATCTCTGTCAGATTCAGATTGACTTTGATAAGATCTTTATATTCTACAATCACAATGAGTTGATGTCTTTTGTTGGCAATGATGTAGAGTATACAATCAGGCGTGATATGGTTATGGACAAGATGGAAACAGTTATCTGTAACATTGCTAAGATAAGCAATATTCAGGTGGCTGCAAGTTCAACCATCACATCTATTGTACCGCAGGCAGAGGAAAGGCTTACCTGTAATTTTAAGTTCAAGGATTTGAAGTTTGGTGAGTATTACCCGGCTTGTACTGGATTGCTTACTTCTTATGAAGTTGGCTCTTCTGATAAGTCTCGTTGGTTAGACTGTACTGTTCTTGACAAGGAATCTAAGGCTGGTACTATCAGACTCTTTGTTATGAACAATCGTACAATTGACGAGTCTGAGGAGATTATCAAGGAGTATGTAGGACACTATATCCAGTTCAATCTTGAGTATACTAAGTATGGTTATCAGGTAAAAGAGATTACTTGTCTGACTGCAGAGGTGGAGTTATCTCCGGCTGTTGTTTTATCTGAGAACTTTATTCGGTCTGTTGCTGCTGAGGATAACCTTATTCAGGAGTATTGTGACAAATACGATTTCATAAACACTATTAAAGGTCTCATTGATGGTGAGCCAGGCTATGCATTAGTTCGTATTGCCACAATGTTGATGTTCATTAATACTCTGGATAATACATCTGCTGAGTTCGATATTAAGGCTATGAAGCGTGCAGCCTTTATGATGTATGGATATCTTTTACCGCATAAGACCAACTTTTCAAAGAGTGTGTTAAATGTCAATAGGATTATGTACAGCAAGGAACTGTTGACAGATAAGGAGCTTCTTATCATTCTGGATGTTTTATCCGAGGAAGAGATAACTCCTACTAAGAAGGCATTCTTTACTATTTCTGATGCAGTAAATGCTATCATTAATATAAGGAGAGGTTCAGATGAAGAAGTACTTTCTAATCTTATTAACAGTTCTGCTGTTATTGACCGGTTGTTCAAATAAGCCTACGGAAGTATTTTATAACGGATATGATTTCAAGATTGGTGACACTGTCATCAATCTTGACTCGTACTCCGGTGATTCCGCTAGGGTTTTATCAGATGATACTTATACTGTTTACGAGATGAATATGATATCCTCTAAGAATTGGTGGGAGTCTGAAAACAATCGTAAGCACAGGGTTAAGTCTGAGTTTCAGAAGAAAGATAAAAATTTCTATTACTATTGCGAAAATCTAAGCACTAAGATTATTTGCTATTATGTGATAGATAAGACTGATACGATTGAATGTATCTGTTATACAAACAATAGTACAAATGCATCTCTTATGATCAATAATGCGTATGACTATTGTAAGAGTATTGTTTGGAATAAGAATGGTTGTACTGTAAATGTCAATGATTACTTTAAGATTGATAATGCAGTTATTCAGGATGATGCTGTCACGATACCAGGAATTATTACAGTCAGGTATACTGGTGATGAGTCTAAGTGTCCTAATACAACTACTCTTATGCAGGGTGAGAAGGCTATCACGATTAAGACTTCAGCTGACTATGATTTCAATTATTACTATTACAATGGATTTCTTATTATAGTCAAACCCGGTACAGAGATTACAGATTATTTGAGGTTTTAATATGAAAAAGATAAATCCGCATTTATCAACTGTTTGTTTAGGTAATCGTATTTCAAAGGATTCACTTGATACAGTTGCCTCTATGTTGATGGATGAATATAAGAAAAAGAATGGTAAGATTCTTGGTTATGCTGCAACCCAGCTTAGTTGGGACCTCCCTATATTCCTGATTAAGTGGCATGATAAGACAGTATCTATTATTCATGACCCTGAAGTGTTATGGTCATGGGGTAACAAGAAATCTAATGAGGGTTGTGAATCACTTGGCCCTAACAGGTATATTGTTACAAGACCAAGACTCTGCAAGGTAAGATATTATGAATATGATCTTGAGGATAAGGTTTCGGTTCAAAGAACACGATTACTCTTTTCTCAGGATTCACGACGCTTTATGCACGAGTATGATCATTTGTGTGGTACTACTATCAAAGACAAAGGAGAGCTTTATCGATGGAACTCTATTTATCTGGGCCTAAAGAAACAGCATACTTAGCTGATATGGAAAGAAGCCTTATCTGGAGACAGAATATGATAAAGTATCTTAATAAGATACTTTCTTGTAGAAGTGATTTAACTATCGCAGTCTCGGTTGATGATAAGGTTACTCAGAGTATTCTTAATGAACTTGCTATTAAGTATAAGAAATTATACTTTCTTGATGAAAATGAATTTGTTGTTTACACCAAGATTTATGAGTATCCTGAGTTTACTTCGGATTGTGAGCAGTTTCTGGATAATGCTTCTAAGGCTGTTAATAAAACTGTAAGACGGGATAACATGGATGTTTATAGACAGGATGTTGCTGATCTTATGCATAAGAGAATCTCGTATAGGATTGGTAAATACATAGACAGTGTTAATCTTATAATACAGTTCAATGTACCTCATAATAACCTTATTCGATTATCTGATATCTCTAAGCTCAATAAGCTTGTGGGTATTATTGATATCACACAGGATATACCAGCTTATTATGTCGGAGACATTTCTGTTGGTAGTGATATATTTTATCAATACTTGGAGGTTTACAATGGAGAGTAAAATTCATCTTGTAGACAACTATGAGATTGTCAAGTTCGATTCTGATGAAGCAGCTCAAGCCGCTATAAAAGAGTTAGCTAATGTTGAAGATTTGATATTTGACAAGCGTCATGGTTTTTACGTAAGGAACTGTTCTATCCAGACGGATCCTGATATTATGATGGAGAACATGTTCAGGCTTCTGAATAGTGTTAACGATCGTTGGATTAATACTGGAATGTTTGATGCTGGTTTTATTCCTGTAAACTATGCACCTTCATTTTGTATGAACAATAAGATCAATGATGTTATAATCAACTTTTTGAACTATAATGGTATCTACTATAAGGAATTAAAATCAAGATCGTTATTAATCCCTGGTTATACCGGAGATGTTGTTGACATCTGGGTTCCTCGAGTAGAATTACAAAAGTTAGTCAATGCTGGTATTTTTGATATCAGTACATTAAGTTTTTATCTTGGAGTTAAGTTTCGTGACAGTGGTAGTGGTCGGACTTTCTCTCTGGGAAATTTGTATTCTATGTCAGCACGGTAGGAGGAATTAAATATGGATTATCTTGAGTTTACTGATAACCTTTTGAAGGTACCTGATAATGTTTGTAACGCTCGATCAAAGGCAGATTTGGATGAGCTTACTTCTGATTTCTATTCGGCACTTCTATCAAGGGAATCTGGTGAAGTTGTTAAGGCTGAAGACTTTAGCGCTACTATAAGTTCTTTGACCAAGGCAAAGATATTCACAAAGCATGAAGCAGAAGATGCTTTCTACTCTCTTAAGACTGGATATGCAGTAAATGGTGTTCCGCCTAAGCTGTTGTTCCTCTTAAGCAAGCTGTTAGGAATTAGCAAGAAGTTTGCTTATGCTCCAAATCAGGCTATGTGTAAAGTCTACAGACACTTCGCTCCCTATGTTGGGTTTAAATATTTCATCAATGGGGAGTATGTAACTCTTGCTGAGTTAATAAGTTCCTTTACACATGTAAATGATGTGAATTGGATTCAGTCTTATAATCTGGTTGTTCCGGTTTATAATCATCCTAATAAGATATCTGAAGCATACTACAATGATAACAGTGTCGAGGCTGTAGCTACACTTCCTGAAGATATTGCAAAAGAGTTTCCACATGATTCATGGCTCTTGGTGAAGTATAAGAAAGAGTCAGGTCTGGTTATTGAATCTGAGGGTGTTGATGTTCCTCTGAGAAAGTTCAATGGGAGACTTGGTATTGTGTTAGATGATTTTAAATTGGAGAAAGCTGTATAGGAGGTCTACATGAGAACTGTTGATGAGTATTTGGATGAGCTATTGACTCAACCTTGTGAATCTCTTAAAGCTGCTCTTGATCATGCAGATGAGCAGTCTTTTGATTTTGCTAGTTTTATGTTTGATGAGATAGCTAAACTCAACAGTCTTCAATATGAGTGGGATAAAGCTCCGGAAAAGAAGAAGTACGAGTGCGAGCAGGCTTATAGAGCTTATTGTTCAGAGATGTTTGAACGAATGACTGAGCTTAATAATAAGATTGCTCAGGCTAAAGAATATTCAAGCAAGGTTGCAGAACTTCAACTTCATGTTACATACAATGATATTATTCAGTATATTAATGCTGATATAACATTACAAAAGGGTGAGGTAGCAAAACGCTACGAAGATAAGATAGATAAACTTACTGCTCAGATTCAGAGTATTATTAAGGCTGATATGGATAAGCGTCATGCCAATAATGAGTCTTACAAGAATGATATTAGTTCTTATAATGATATCTATAATACTCTGATTCAGAAGCAGAAAGAATTATCTGTTTATTCAGATAAGATTCTTGAGATAGCATCTGAGTATGGTATATCTGCGTATGATATGGAAGTTGATCCTGAGCAGTTTACAAATGAACAGCTTGTTGCTCTGTATGATAAATTTATACATGAGCTTGAGGCTGATGAGGTGAAAGGAAATATCATTACATGGTTACGTGTAAAGTTTCCTTCACCTACTGTACAGGGTATTATTCTTGTTGTAATGTTTGCATTATCATTCACTCCGGTTCTTGATATATTTGCTATTGCTTTTATTATCTATTTGATAAAGAGTAGTATGGGAATGAACAAGAACCTCAAGGTTTATGCTACAGCTTATTCACTTGTTTACAATGTGGACTTTATGAGTAAGTTAAAACAGCTTGATACTAATCAGCTTGTAGCAGAAGAAATATCTGATGCTGAACTGGATGCTATGGAAGAGGTTACTCCACTTTGTAAGGAGCTTGGTGAGGTAATGGATGCTTATGAGGAAGAGATAAAGTGTAATGATACTGTTCAACTCCTTAATGAGATAAGCAAGCGTCAGGGAGATATTAGCAAACGTATACAGGAAGTAATTGAAGAGTGTGAAGAGTTAAGGACGAATATTGTTAATAACATAAATTCTGAGATTGATATCTTACTTGATTTTCAGAAGAGAGTTATGTCAGATAGGCAGAAGTTTGGTAGAGCATTCAGGCTTGAACCATATTGGAACCCTATGTTTGAATTGGGTTATGGTATGGATCCTGTTACTCAGCAGGCTTCTAGTCTTATCAAACCTGTTACATATAATCAGACTCTACGCAATCAGATAATCAGAACACAAGGTATGCATGGAGATAAAGAGCTTAAGTCATTCTTAAGATGTCTGTATGTTAATGCACTCCAGTCTGTTAAGCCTGATTGTCTTGAAGTATTCATATGTGACCCTAATGGTCGTAATACTATTTTTGCTGCTTTTGATGATCCGAATATGGCTACGGTATTACACTCTGGTGAGACTGATATAAAGAAAGTACTTGAAGATGCACAAAAATTCTTTGATAAGAATTATAAAGATGCAAAAGGTATGTCTATAAATGACTTCAATGAAGAAGCTTATAAGAAAGGTTCTCGTACTCTTACTTACAGACTTATCATTATTGCATCTCAACCCAAGACACTTGAAGAGAATGAAGCGCTTCGTTCCTTTATGAATCTGTCTACTGATGGTGGTGTGTTTGTTTGGGTTGTTTCAAACGAGCTTTCTGTATTTGATGCAGATGATGCTCACAAACCTATCACTTGGCAGGCACCTTGGCAGGGTATTAAGTTTCCTTATTCTGACCAGACTGGTGATGATAACTGGTGTCGTCAGTTCACAAAGGAATTTCTTACTTTCACTGCATATGCAAGAAAGAAGAATCCTGGTGTTAATTGGGATATACTTAGAAATAAGATTATTCCTGAAAGTCAGATATGGACATTTGATTCACGTGAACAGCTTGATTTGTTCCCTGGCTATGAGGATGGTGATCCTGATCGATATCCTCCTCAGAGTATTGGTAACTCTACTGGTAATGTTCATGTGCTTGCTGCTGGTGGTACGGGTGCAGGTAAATCAGTATTCTTGAACTATATTATAGCACAGCTTTGTATGAGATATGATCCTTGGAATTTGGAACTTTGGCTTTGCGACTTTAAGGGTGTGGAGTTCTCCTTCTATATGAAGGGTGATGGTAAACCTTATATGTTGCCTCATATTAAAGCATGCTTGTGTACGACTGATGGTGACTTTAGTAGTTCGCTATTTAGAGCATTATCAGATATGACTGAGAAGAGACAGAAACTGTTTATGACAAGAGCATGTAAGAACCTTGTGGACTGGAATAATACTATGGACTCCGATGCTAGGAAAGCAAAAGAGGATGGTGATGAAGAAGCATACAAGGCTGCTATTGCTGCTAAGCTTCCTCGTGTTATTCTTGTCTGTGATGAGTTCCAGGTTATCTTTGAAAAGGCTGATGACAAACAAAAGATGGAAATCACAAAGGCTATTACGCAGATAGCTAAGGTTGCTCGTGCTGCTGGTGCTCATCTGTTCTTTACTTCACAGTCACTTAAGAAGACTGTCTCTGATGACGTCTTACAGCAGTTCTCAATGAGATTCTGTTTGCGTTGTGATAAGGAAGTATCACAGAGTTTGTTATATGGTAATCCGGCTGCAGGTGAGATTCGTGCTAAGAATGGGTGGCTCTATGTAACTAACTCGGCATGGAAGAATGAACCTCGTTTGCATTCTACTCCATATATTCCGGAAACTATTTCTCCTGATAAGAAGAAATCTGAATTTGATTCTCTTCGTGACATTATTAACTATCTCGGTAAGCTTGCAGAAGAACGTGGTTGGCATAGAGACAAAGTTATAACTTATGAGGAAACTGAAAAGCACTATATAGATGAAATAGATGAGGGTTATAAGAAGTTCAGAGAAAATAATCCTGATGTTGATATTTCTAATATATTCCTTATTGGTTCTCCTATGGTTGTGTCTGAATCTTCTATAACTAACTTCTTGGTTGATGTAAAGGATAATGAACATATCTTTGCAGTGTTTAAGGAGTATATGGATATATGGTATTTCTATGCTACAATTATGCGTAACCTTATTATCAAGAAGAAAGCAGATCCTCAAACTCAGTTCTTTGTTAATGTGATGATCAATGACTTAGTCGAACTTTTGGATCCTGTACAGGACTATGCTGAATTTGAGGCAGAGTATGAAAATGCTCCTGTACATTACAAACGCTACTTGACACCTAAAGATACAAATGTTAGGGAGATGGTAGGGTTTATTAAGAGACAGCTGGAAGGTAGAAAGAAGCTTATTGATGACGGAGTAATAAAAGCCGGTAATGAGTATCCGCCTTTATACTTTATCCTTGTCGGTTGGAATAAGGCTGATGGTTTTGGTGTATCTCCTGATACAGTAGCCGTTGCTGACTTTGCAACTATCCTTAATACTTGTGCATCATTGAATATACATGTTATATTTATATGCTCAGGTTTGGATAAGATAAGGGAAAGTATTTATGGCTCATGTGCTCATAGAATTACAGGTCATACTGATAGGGATACCTCTTTATCAATCATTGGATCAACTCATGGTGGTAAAACCTATGATGATATGTCTGATGGTTATTACTTCTTTATTGATGATCGTGGACTTGTTAGTAGACAGAAGTTATTTATCTCAAAGCCTCGTGCTACTTTGAAGGCTAAATCAATTGTAGTTTAACGCTATGTATACTGCCCTGTACATTGTTATGGGGCAGTATTTATAAGAAGAATGTTAAAGGAGATTTAATTATGCATATGTCAGCTAAGGAGAAATTTATAGGTTCTCTTGCATTAGCTTTATCCATATTTGCTATCTTATTTATACTTGCATTGAACTATAACAAGACTAGTACATATCATGATGATTATGTTCCGGGTGATCAGTATGCTCCTGAATTAAGTGAAGTTAATACAACTATACAAAATCAGGTTGCATCTGGAACTTCAACTAATCAGAAAACATGTATGTATACAACTCCTATAACCTATGGTAATCCTTTATTCAACTGTGAGAACCTAGGTAAAGAGTTTAGTCATGTTTATTGGTTATTACCTGCAACTAGTTATAGTTCAACTGCAATTTTGTCTTATCCTACTTGGATTGATAAAACTGAGTTTGGTAAGAATATTATTGGTGTTTCTTCTATACTTTTTGATCCTACTAATGTTCCTGATGAAACGGCTAAGGTTTATGTTACAAGTGAGATTGCAGAAGGTACATATGTTCCAATTATATGTCCTTTTTCTGCATTGTGGAATAATACAAATCTTGGAAGTGTTGTTGCTGGTAGTACTGATAATTGGAAATCAACTATTGAGATAATTTCGAGTGATAAGCGAATTCTTATAAAGATTTCTGGTGCTTATTGGTTCTGCGATGGAAATCCGGCAACTTGGACAGATGGAAGACCTTATGGTGATGATGTTTCAAATCATTACTCTATTATTGGTAATTCAGCCTTATCTAACTCAAAAGTAGTGTCTGCAGGTAAGATTATTGGATATGCTACTAAAGATACAAAATTTGAGTTCTACGAATTAGTAAACAACAAATATCAGCCTATTTCTATTTGTGATTGGCTGTGTAGATGATGATTGAATAATTTTCATCGCTTATACTAATCGTATATAAGGGGTAAGGGTAAGCAATAGACTCCACCATAAATCGTTGATGTTATGATGAATTTAAGTTATTAGTATAGTGTATGTAGGTTTACACTATCAAAAGTACTGGAACTACAAATCTACAAAATCATCGGAGGTAATTGTACTATGATGAAAGTCGAAATTGAAGACGCTCGTAATGAGCTTGCTGCAATTCAGTCAGCAATGAAGGAGCTGGAAGATTTCCAGGCTACCTTATCTACAGCAGTATCTACCTTTAAGGGTATGACAGCAACAGCAGAGATCGGCCCTAAGATGGCAGAGATTCTTGAGCCTATGAACGTTGTTGTGGCACAGGCAATCGAAGCTGCTCAGACAGCTAACACGAACCTTGTTCGCTTGATCGATGCACAGGAGAATCTTCTGAGCATTTCTGCAGCTGGACTGGCTGACTAATTACAGGAGGTAAACGATTATGGCAGGAAAATCTTTCGTATTTGATAAGGACCAGGCAGCTGAACTTACCCAGCTGACCATGAACATCTCTCAGAGCTTAGAGGAGTTAGCTGCAAAGACTATCCCTCACTGCAAGCTTCTGGCTGATGAGGAGACCGTAATCTCTGGTAACGATACTCAGAGCACCAAGGATCTCTACACATCTCTTCGTCTTACATTAGAGAATATCCAGAACGTTGCTGGCAATATCAACTCTAACTGCAAGACTGTTGCTACTAAGATGGGCGCAGCTATTGATGCTACTGCTCAGTCTTCCAGCAAGATTGGCGAAGATCTCGCTGCTCTGGCTGCTAAGTCTCAGTCCGCTGAGAACCTTACTAGCAACTAATTACTGAGTTATCTGAACTATAATGGTATAACCTACAATCGAAGTTAAATATAATGCCTGCTAGAGTACTCCCTACCCTAGCAGGTTATTAGTGATTTTCGCTAATTAAAAAGTTTACTCTTTAAAAATTTAACCATATAAGAAAAGGAGAAGAAGATGGATTACAAAATTACGCACAAGTTGACAAAGAATGGTACACATGTTGGTTATGAATATGTTGATGAATCTGGCAACATGTGGTCTACAAGTCCTTGGGGACTTCTTAGTGAGTCTGTATTTTTCAACTTGAAACGGGCTGGTTACAAGTTGTATGGGTACGATCCTAACAAGTTAGCTCTTAATGACAATTTCATTACTAACCTTCCGTCACGTGAGGTTACTCCTGACGATGAGGAACAACTTGCTTATGCAATGGATCCACTCCCGGAGACAGAAATCTGTGGACAGATATCTTATTCAGACAAATCTTCCATGGTGTTTGCTAAACCGGACCCGCAGGATATTGTTATCCACACAAGAGAGGAACTTATTAGTTTCCTTGCTTTCGAGAAAAAGAATATCGAGGTTTATGGGTACACAATGAACCCGTTACCTATCAACGCCATCACAGAGCCGGAAGCTCTCTTCACTATTGATGAGATTACAAAATCTAATGGTGAAGAAGGTGAAAGTATGCAGGACAACACTTATTGGATTCTTGACTTACTGCTTACTCGTACTTCCTACATTGATATGCAGCAGGTTGAGCAGGTTAAGGACTTCCTTAGGTCAAAAGGTCTCAAGTGTGATACTTTCACAGAGTTCCGTGTTGCTATGCTTCATTGGGGATTTGATGGCATAAAGGATTCTTGTACATCTATGAAGATGGATGAGCATCAACGTAATACACTGTCTTCGGGTAATCTTATACACGAGAACACTGTTTCTACTGTTGGTGTTCTGTATAATGACAGACATATTCATGTCAATGGTCAGGATTATGCTGTCACTGGTACTAACAAGGATATCATCAAGGTTGGTGATCAGACAATGCTTCAGTCATATCTCTTGAAGATGTCTGATATGCACAAGTCTGCTATGCTTGTTAAGTGTACAGCACCTGTATTTAACGATATCATTTCTATGTTTTTCTGGAATGAAAATATCAGCAGCTCATATGTTATCAAGCTTGGTGACCATGAGATTGCTATGGGCTGGGTTGGTAGAGACACTCTGTTCTACAGAAAGTGTTATACTGTTATGTCTACAATTAACAGAGGTGTATTCTTCCCTCTGAAGGATGTATGGGATAACAAGTATATGCTCTATGAATCAGCTGCTACCGGTATCTATGCATTCACTTTTGAACAGACAAAATCAGAGTCTCTCAAGAGTTCTTTCCAGCTCTTAATTGATGCTGGTTTTGGTCCGGTTGGTGCGGTTAAGTATATGTACTTTGCTCTGAAGAACTATGCAGATAAGATTAATGCTGCTAGTATCCTTCAGCAGTATAGTGCTATCACTGGAATAACTAATTTCCTGAAATATGGTTTGCAGGCTATTCCAGATGCTATTGCTGAAAAGGTTAGTAGTATCAACGACTCTATTGATCTGAGTATGCCTTCTGCTGATATTGCAAATGCTATTCTTGCTGATGATAATTTCTTAAATGATTATACAGCAAATAAGAAGGTTGAAGCCACTATGGATATGGTTGGTAAGACTTTCTATGAGGAGGATTTTATCCGTCCTTGGCAGTGGGCTTTAGCAGTTAAGTTCTTTAATGACTGCGTTGCCGGTGGTATCAATGTTGATAGCTATGGTGAAGGCTTGGCTGCAGATAAGAATAGTATTACTGGTGATATCATTTCAGCTTTTGCCATCTATGCTGACAGTAAGTACGGAGATCAGGCAATCGAGGTTCTTCGTAACAGCTTTGTGAATGTTATTTCAGACATTTATTATAATGATGTTCTCAGTATCACTCATTATGCATATGATGGTAATAAGGCTGATAAGGTTAAGTATGCGAAGATGAAGCGTGATTCTGCTATCTTCTTCTATGCTCTGGATACTTTCAAGGAATTGGGTATTGATGACAATCTCTGTGACTGGGGCTTTAGAGCTCTTATGGTTGCTGAGCGTGATTCTATTGTTCAGAGTATTGAGAGACTTGTTATGGAATCTCCGGAAAGACTTAAGCTTACTGAGCAGGAGAAGACTAACATTACATCAAGTAAGGAAGTACTTAACTACTTTGCTAAGAGTGTAAGTCTTGAGTTCTTATATGCAAGGTATCTTAATAAGGATACAATTCGTATCGGTGATGATAAGGAGTTTAATCTGTCTGACTTCAGCGATATCCTTAAGTATTGCCAGGTAAAGGATCATATCAGAATTATCAGCTGCTATGAGTTCTGTGAGAATGAACTGTATGAGATGGACAGTCGTGTTTACTACAGCTGCGTCAATGCCACTATTACTCCTTGGACAGTTGAGTTTGAGGATCGTAATGATGTTATTGATGACTCCGCTCAGCACAAGAGATATCATATGTTGATAAACTTCTATGATGATCTCACATTCAAGAACTATTCTGATGGTTTCAAGGAGAAGATGAAGACTGCTAAGATTCTTAGTCTGGACTTGGATTATGGCAGAGGAACTCCGGTTGACCATTTCAAGAATCCTACTCCTAAGATTGCTGAGCCTTTCATTAATGAGCTTCTGGTATCCGGTAACTGGAATGACATGGGCTACTTCCTTGATGAGACAGTTAATGAGACTTACCGTGCTTATATAACAAGGTTTATGTCAGCTTGGGAAGCTTATAAGTCTACCGGTCTGAAGATCATGAGGATGCGTGTCAAGTCTGATTATCGGTTTAGTGAGCTTGCCAATATGATGGGTATCAGTAGACCGGATGAACAGTTCATTACAGCTACAATTGCTAATGAGTCTCGTAACTATTGGTACAATGTTGAACCGGAAGATGCAAGCTTGTTTAAGGATTCAATTCTGTGTTCTGATAACCTGAATAAGGATGCTCTGCTTATTGCAACTTCTGAGCGTATGAGTTCGGATGATATGCGTGAGCTTCTTCTCTATGAGGTAAATGGTAAACTTCGTCTCAATAATATGGTAATGGTTAATGGTGATTTGATTACCATTGCTAATGGCGGTACTGTTCAGACAGTTAATGTAGATGATTTTGACCAGGAGAAGTATAAGAGTCTTATTCGTGTTTGTTCTTCAGGCACTAAGTATCTTGTTGCAAATGCATTATATATTTGGAGGTAATGTATGATTGAGGTTGAGTTAAATTCTCAGGACCTTTTATCAACAGACGACCTTATTAGTGTACTTTCTGGATATAACTCTATAATGCCTATCTATTTGGATTTGGATAGAATTCTGTATATCATTGCAGATCTTACTATTCAGATTCGTAAGTATGAAGATAAGCTGTTACAGTTGGTAAGTCCAACTGTAACAGTTACTTTCAGTAATGGGTATGATAGTAAGTACATTAAGTCTGTTGTTGCGGAGTATATTCACAAAAGAGTTCCTTCCGAGTTTCTTGTCTATACAAAGACTATGACTATTTCTATGTCTAAGGAAGCTTTAACTGAGACTATAACAGGTCTTGGAAAAGACTATCCTGAAGAGGTTGATGTTATCCGGACATACTTGGACTGGAACAGTGCAGTCTATAACAAAAGGACTATGTTAGGTTATCTGACTTATCCTTCAGTTAACGATAAGCTTTCTATTGAAAATCATAGGATGCTTAGGTGTATGCCTACTTGGGCTCCTCAGAATAGTGGTCGTGTTGGTATGACTAATCCTGCTATTCAGAATATCAAGAGAGAATATCAGAACATTGTTACCTGTCCTGCAGGATATAATCTTATTCATGCAGACTCTGGACAGATTGAACCTCGTATTGTATATTCTTGGATTATTAAGGATCCTCAGATTCAGACTTTGATTAATCTGTATGATGATTCTTATTATGGTGTATTACATTACTGCACGATGCCGGAAGAGGATATCACATCTGGTAGGCTTGACTTTACTCCTATGGAGATTACTCCGGAGTTAAAGGAGAAGCGTAAGAAAATTAAGACTTATACTAATGCGGTTATGTATGGGTCTACATCAAATGCGGAAGCAGATCCGATTAAAGATGCAATGATACAGCGTATTGGTAAACATCCTATGAGATTATCTTTCTGTAAAACCTTGGAGGAACAGATTGATAGAGGAGTTCGTAAGTTCCCTACTGCATTCGGAAGACTCATTGATATTTCAAACAGTAAGAAATTAGTTGGTGAGTCTAATGAAGATGCTGTTGGTTCTCTCGAAGATTTCTTGAATAATAAGAATGCTGGTTATAAGAGTTCTGACAGATATCAGCTTTTGAAGCTAGCTATCAATAATCCTATTCAGGGTACTGCTGCAGATTTTATGAATAAGTCTGTTCAGTATGTTCAGCATCTGCTGTTGGAAAGAAACTGTATTCGGTCTTCTATTGCTTGTTATATTCATGATGCTGGTGTGTTCTATGTACATGATGATGATATGGATAAGATAGGTGATGAGTTAAAGGATGTTGTTGCATACCATGTTAATGGTTGGTTACCTATTCATGCTGAAGCTGAGGTTAATTCCTTTAGTGGAGTTGCTCAGGAGTTTGCATACTAATGCACGTACAGATTTATACTGATGCCAGCTATCATCCACAGGAAGTGGATGGTAGCTGTGGTATCGTTATATTTGGTAATCAATCTTATATTGCTAGTTTCGCATTGTATTTTCAGGATGTTAATTCTGCATTAACCGCTGAGTTGATAGCTATCAATACGGCTATTGACTATGTTCGTAGAAATATCGAAGGTATTGAATCGATACACTTGGTTACGGATTCTAGTAGGGCTGCAAGAATTTGGAATGGTAGAGCTAAAGATGATCCTAATATATCTATTACATGGCTCAGAGGACATTCTAAAATATTTAATCCTAACAATCTTGCTGATAGGCTTGCAGCACTTTCATATACATTAAAGGAGAGCGTATGGTATACGGCATAGTTTCTAATGAAGTACATACTGTTGTTAATACTATTGAGAAATTGAAATTGCTCGAGAAGATGACAACATATGTAAGTTGGAAAGCTTTTCAGTTTGAATCTGACGCATGGGAATGGGTTAATAAAACTTCTCGTGTTTGGATAAATAAGTCAATAAAGGAATATAACAGAGATGTTATTATTCCAAAAGAGTCTCGTATAAATTATGTTGGCTTAAACTATGTTATAGGTACTGACGCTATATACTATAACATTGATACATCAAGAATTGGTTTTATCAAGTTCTATGATAAGAATAAGTATTTTAAACAATCTGCATCCTATGGGCAGATAAAGTTACAGAGGAAAACAAGTGGCATGGATAACTCCCTTATCTCTTGTCATTGCAGAGCTATTATGGATTTGATTTCTCAGTTTCCTATATGGCTTGGTTGGATTGTTACTGTTCCGGATTATTCTGTCTATCTTGGTCTTGAAAGAGAAATCAATAAGGCTGGTGATAGCAGGATGTACAAAGGA
>Ga0326512_10000223_pt1 | contig 48996 bp, 88 predicted proteins | sample 1_2617_0518_D_FD_203652 | JGI IMG/M metagenome (GOLD analysis project Ga0326512, IMG submission 203652) | Bovine rumen microbial communities from UC Davis, California, United States - 1_2617_0518 | ecosystem: Host-associated > Mammals > Digestive system > Stomach > Rumen | place: USA...
CAAGACGACCTGCCTGTGCATCGCCATTTCGCTGCTGATGCTGTGGCACGGCGACAAGAACATCATCTTCCTCCGCAAGACGGACGCCGATGTGGCGGAGGTCATCAAGACCGTCAACCGCATACTGAAAAGCCCGCTGATGTGCGACATCTACCGGGCACTGACGGACGACGCGCTTGAAATACGGCGCGTGACGTCCAGCGAGATCACCACGAGCACGTATACCGCGCCTCGTGGTGCTGCTCAGCTTTTGGGCATCGGCATCGGCGGCTCCCTGACCGGCAAGCACGCGGACATCATCATCACGGACGACATCGTCAACCTTAAAGACCGCGTGAGCCGCGCCGAGAGGGAACGCACGAAAGCGGTCTACATGGAGCTGCAGAACATCTGTAATCCGGGCGGGCGTTTCATCAACACGGGCACGCCGTGGCACAAAGAGGACGCCTTTGAACTGATGCCCGAGCCGGAGCTGTGGGACTGCTACTCTACGCACATGCTGGACGATGAACAGCTTGACGACCTGCGCCACAGCATGTCCCCTTCCTTGTTCGCTGCCAACTACGAGCTTCGCCACATCGCGCAGGAGAACGCGCTGTTCGACACGGCGCCGACGTTCACTGATGATGCACGGCTGATATGGGACGGCATCGCCCACATTGACGCGGCCTACGGCGGCGAGGACTACACGGCCTTCACCTGCGGCCAGCGCCGAGGCGACACGCTGTACATGTACGGGCGCATGTGGCACGCCCATGTGGATACAGTGCTGGATGCCATCATCGCCGACGCCCAGCGGCTGCGCTGCGGGCCGATCCACTGCGAGTCCAATGCCGACAAGAACTTCCTCGCCAAGGAGATCATGCGCAGGGGCTACAAGGCCCGCACCTACACCGAGCGCGAGAACAAATATATGAAGATCAGCACCTGGCTGCGCAAGTGGTGGCCGAATATCGTCTGGCTCGAAGGCACTGACCGCGACTACCTCGCGCAGATCATGGATTATACCGAGGATGCCGAACACGACGATTCCCCTGACAGTTCTGCCGTGGTTTGCAGGTATTTCGACCATCGCAGCGGCACGCCGTATGTTTCGCCCTTTGGAGGATGACAAATGCTTACATATCAGGATTTCACCGCCGCCGTCGAAAAGGGACAGCTCTTGAAGTTCATCCGCGACGCCATCACGCGCCACCGCAACAGCGACGCCTTTGAGACCGCCCAGATCGCCGACGACTACGACCGGCAGCAGAACCGCACCATCGCCGAGACCATCCAGCGCATCTATACGCTCACCGGCAAGCCCGCCGAGGACTTCACCGCGTCCAACAACCGCATCGCCTCGAATTTCTTCCGCCGCCTGAACGTCCAGCGCTGCACCTATTCCCTCGGAAACGGCCTTACCTTCGATGACGACGCTGTCAAAGACAAACTCGGCCCGAAGTTCGACACCGATCTGTTCCGCCTCGCCTACCGCGCCCTGATCCACGGCGTGTCCTTCGGCTTCTGGAACGTCGACCGGCTCCACATCTTCCCCCTGACCGAGTTCGTCCCCCTCTGGGATGAATCCGACGGCTCCCTCCGCGCCGGCATCCGCTTCTGGTCCCTGGACTGGAACAAGAAGCCCGTCTACGCTGTCCTCTACGAGGAGGACGGTTATACCCGCTACGCCTCGCGCGGCGGCAAGTCAGGCCTGACCCTTGAGGAGGTCGCCCCCAAGCGCGCCTACCGCCAGACCATCGCCCACACCGACGCTGGCGGGGATGAGATCGTCGGCGAGGAGAACTATTCCTCCCTTCCCATCGTCCCCCTCTGGGGCAATTCCTTCCACCAGTCGACACTCATCGGCATGCGCGCCGCCATCGACAGCTATGACCTCATTCAGTCCGGCTTCGCCAACGATGTCAACGACTGCGCCCACATCTACTGGATGATCGGCGGGGCCATGGGCATGGAAGACGACGATGTCCAACGCTTTATGGACAGATTGCGCCTGCAGCACGTCGCCGTTGCCGACTCCGACAACAGCACCGTCAACGCCTTTACGCAGGAACCGCCCTACACTGCCCGGGAGGCCTACCTCTCCCGAATTGAGCGCAGCATCTACCGGGACTTCGGTGCCTTCAATCCCACCGACATCACTTCCCGGCAGGTCACCGCCACCGAGATCAATGCCGCCTACCAGCCTATGGATGAGGAAGCCGACGCCTTTGAGTACCAGATCATCGAGTTCGTCCAGCAGCTCCTTCGCCTGATGGGCTTCGAGGCCACCCCACAATTCAAACGCAACCGCATCAGTAACCAGTCCGAGCAGGTGGACATGATCCTCTCCGAAGCCGAGTATTTGGACGAGGAAACCATCCTCGAGGAGCTGCCCAACATCGACGTCGACAAGATTCCCGAGATCATGGCCCGCCGCGCCGCCGAGAACGCCCGCCGCACACCCATCGAGGAGGAGGAACCCGTCAGCCGCGTCATTGACGACGGCAACGGCGGTCTGAGGTATGAGGAGTAACAACGATCCCGGAGGCCGCACCTCCGGCGGCGGAGCCGGGCGCACCCGTCCAACACCGCTGACCGCCACACCCGGCGGCGGCAGGACCTCCGGCGGCGGCGCAGGGCGCGACCATCCAGCCCATGACTACCTCGAGCAGGTACAGGACACATACGCCCCGGCCTATGACGCCGCCCGCGACCGCGTCGACGCGCTTGTCTCTGACTACATCCGGCAAAACGGATTCGAGATGAAGGCAGACCACACATCCGGAGGCAAGACCTCTGGCGGCGGCACCGGACGCTTCCGCACCGGCTTTCACACCCGCCAGTCCGACGCCCTTGACCGCCTCTTCCGGGGCCTTCGATGGATCACCGTTCGCGCCGAGATTGTCCTGACCCTCTACCGCGCCAACGTCGCCGCAATGCGCTTTATCAACGACGCGCTCTCCCGTGTCTTCGCCGAGGGCGCGACCCAGTCCGAATGGCGTTTACAAAAGCAGGTGGAATACTATCCCTTGCCCTACACCGAGGCCGTGGTGGAAGCCCTCGTCCGGGACCATCTGATCGACTTGCCCACGCGCACCGTCTACAAGAGCGAGGACACCGCGTGGCTCCGCCGCGTGCTGCTCTCCGTCATCGCCTTTGAACGCCTGCAGGGCACGCCCCCGGACGAGCTGCCTGCCAACATCGCCCGCCACCTGACCCGGCGATGCCAGCAGGCCATGAACACCACCGCGCAGGCCATGATCTACGGCGTCTTCGACATGGGCATGTATCAGGCCGGGCTTGACGCCCTCGACGCCGGTCTGGATGTCGAAAAGACCTGGCTCTCCATATTGGACAATCGCGTCCGCGATTCCCACCGCCACCTGCACGCGCAGACCCTGCCCATGCCTGATCGCTTTCGCGGCTTCCATGGCACCCTGCGCTTTCCCCACGATCCCACATCCCCGCCCGCTGAGACCTACAACTGCCGCTGCCGTATGGCCGTCCATCTGGCAGGGCACGCACCCAGAACGCCTACAGGCCCCCTCAGAGGCGCGCAGCTCGCGGCCTATAAACGCTGGCGGGACGAAACCATCGACGCTCTCGGCGGCACTCTGGCCCTTGAGGCAGCGCAAAGGAGGCGGTTCAATGCCCATGCGCTTTCGGTATAAGGACAACAGCAGCGCCATCAAGCGCCTGCTGCGCACCAACGTGCGCTCCGCCCTTGAGGACGTCGGCCAGTACATCGCCCGCGAGGCCAACAACAACGCCCCCGTCGGCGAGACCGGGCAGCTCTCTCAGTCCTATACTTACACCGTGGACATGACCGACCAGTCCGTCCACGTCGGCAGCCCGCTGAATTATGCGCCCTACGTTGAGCTCGGCACCGGCCCGCACTACAACCAGCCGCCCCAGTGGCTCATCAACCGCGCCCAGCGCGGGCACCATGACATTGACCCGTGGTGGTACATCGGCGACGACGGCGAATGGCATCAGGGCTGGTTCATCCGCGCCAAGCCCCACCTCCGCCCCGCCGTCATGGATAACCTCAACCATATCCGTGACATCTTCAAGGACCATCTGAAAAACAAATAAATCCAGCGCCCGCCGCAAGGCCGACGCTGTTTTTATACCCGTGACAATCCGTCACAGGTTGACCCACCGATCATTCAGGGTAGCACCCGTAACAGCGAAAGGATGATTACACACATGGCTATTGACTTTGAACAGATCATCAGCAAGCACGCCGACAGCGACGGCAATATCCCTGCCGCCAGCATCGGCAAGATCGCCTCCGCCGTGGCCTCTGCCGTGGGCCGTGAGTTCGTCCCCAAGGACCGCTACAACGCCAAGCTGGACGAGATCACCCAGCTTGAACAGGACAAGCAAACCGCCGAGGACGAGCTAACCAAGGCCAAGAAGTGGGAGGACAAGTACACCAAGGAGCACGACGCCTTCGAGCAGTTCAAGACCGACACCGCCGCCAAGGCCAAGCTCGCCGACGTGAAGGCCGCCTACCGCAAACTGCTCACTGAGGCCGGCATCGACCCCAAGCGCCACGACACCGTCATCCGCGCCACCGTCTTTGACGGCATGACGCTCGGCGATGACGGCAAACTGGAAAAGGCCGACGACCTCAAGAAGGCCATCGAAACCGAATGGGCTGATTTCAAAGTCAGTACCCGCACCAAAGGCGCAGAGGTGGAAACCCCGCCCAAGGACGACGGCAACGACGGTCCGAACCCCCGTGCCGCCGAACTGGTCAAGAAGTTCCACGAGCGCCGCTTCGGCAAGCCCCCGGCCGACAACGGAGGCGCAAATACCTAAAAGGAGTGAAACAGCATGAGCTTCATCGCCAATAACAGCGCGAAGGGCTGGGAGGCCGGTCACTTTCTCGTTGACGCTGAAAACTGCACCCGCCTGACCGCCACCATCGCCGCCAACCACGCGCAGGTCGTCACCCGCGATGACGGCACCAAATACGTTCCCGCAGGCGCGATCATACCCGCCAACGGCGCGACCGCCAAGGGTATCCTTTATGAGAACATCGACGTGACCACCGGCGACATGCCCGGTTCCATCGTCACCGACGGCATCGTCTATACCGACCGTCTGCCTGCCGCGCCCGAAAACGCCGCCGTTTCTGCCCTCACCGGCATCAAGTTCGTCGCGGCCTCCCCCACCATCACCCGCCCCAACTTCGGCGAATAACAGAAGAGGTGAACGACAATGAGCATCTTCCGCAATAACGTCCTGGGCTTCATCCCCGAGAAGGACTGGCTGACCGTCGGCTTCGACGCTGCCATCCCCAACGACCCCATCGCCGCCCTGTTCGAGGACATCAAGACGAACAACCTCGTCGCCCAGTGGCAGTCCATCGCCAATGAGTATATGATCCCCGTCATGGCCCAGTTTCACGGTTTTGATACCGAGGCCCAGAAGACCTTCCGCGTGCCCATCGATACCCACAACATCGAGAAGGGCCTGATCAAGGTCAAGAACAACACTTCCGAGCTGATGCGTGCCCTCACTCGCTCCGGCGTGCAGGGTGACGAAGCCCTGTATGAGTACGTCTTCAACGACGGCCAGCGCATGGCTGAGCAGGTCGTTACCCGCGCCCTCGTCGCGAAGAATGAGCTGCTTGCCACCGGCAAGGTGACCATCAAGGAAAATGATCTGAATGTTACCGTCGACTACGGCGTGCCCGCCGGCAACACCAGCAAGACGCTGGACGTCGGCCCCGGCGCTTCCAAGTCCGTTCCCGACCAGCTTCAGGAGCTCGTCGACGAGGCTGCCTCCAAGGGCATCACCCTCACCGGCATGGTCCTCGCCCGCGCCATCCTGACCAAGTTGCGCCAGGACGAGGCCATTCAGAAGGCCGTCAACGGCGTCTATATGGTCGGCCAGCTCGTCCGCAATTCCGATCTCCGCGCTTACCTGAATGAGGAATTCGGCATCGCCGACATCATCACCAACGACCTGACCTACAACGTCCCCGGCGCTCTGAACGCCTCCACCGGCATCCCCGCCCTGACCGCCAAGCGTTACTTCCCGAACAACAAGGTTTCCTTCTTCGGCACCAACGCTTCCGGCCGTGTCGGCGCTGGCCTCTGGGGCGATCCGCCCGAGGTCGACGCTGCCCGCGCATTTGACGGCGGCGTTTCTGCCTCCGGCGCGTCCCCCTACGTCTACATTTCCCAGTGGGGCGAGAACGACCCCGCCGTGCTGTGGACCAAGGCCTCCGCCCTGTTCATGCCCGTCCTCTACAACCCGAACGCGCTGTATGTCGCCAGCGTGACCGAGACGCCCGGGGCTTGATGTTCCGGGTGATCTCTACGTTCGCCGACCTGCAGGACGGCAAGTACCTGTATAAACCGGGGGACGCCTTCCCCCGGCAGGGCTTGACCGTAGACGCGGCCCGCATCGCCTCGCTTGCGTCATGCGACAACGCAACCGGCAAGGCGCTCATAGAAGCCGTAGAGCAGCCCGCAGAGTCGTCGAATGACGAACCCAAGGAAATACCCGTCCAGAGCGAGGAGCCGCCCAAGAGGCCCCGTAGAAGCCGTCAGAAGGGGTGATAGCCATGATCGAGCGCATCTGTGCGCATATCCACAACTATTTCACCCGCCGCGACGGCCAGCCCCTTGACCGTGCGCAGGGCGATTTCACCATCTCCGGCGGTGCGCTGACCGTTGACTTCCTCAAGCCCGGCAATCATTTTCTGATTCAGGGCAGCGACTTCAACGACGGCGTCCACGTCTACCCCGCCGATGACCTCGTCGACGAGACCTTCACCGGCGCGATCTACAAGATGGCCCCGCCCCGTGCCTTCCTCGCCCTCGCTGCTGACATCTCCGCATGGCAGCAGAAATACGCCGACGTCCTCAACAGCCCCTATCAGTCGGAAGACGTGATAGGGGTTTATTCGTACTCTAAGCTCACCATGAGCAAGACCAACACATCCGGCGGCGCGATGACGTGGGAGATCATGTTCGCCAACCGCCTCAACCAATGGAGGAAGTTGTCCCTATGGCTATGATCCTTGACCTGATGGAGGACTATATCGTCCTCGTCAAAACCCCCGTTCCCGACGGTCTCGGCGGCTTTGAATATGTCTATCAGGACGGCGTCACCTTCCGGGCCTTCCTCCGCAAGGACACATCCACCGAAGCTGAGATCGCGCAGAAGCAGGGCATGAACGAGATGTTTACCATCGTCGTTCCCAAGGGCACGCCCCTCGAGCATCACGACATCATCCGCCGCGTTTCCGACAACGAGACCTTCCGCCTGACGTCTACCGCCCGCGATGACGCCGCCCCGCTCCCTTCCTCCGTGCCCATCGCCCGCGCGACCTGCGAAAGGTGGGCGATCACGTGACATCCACCATCCGCGCTCTGAATCAGTTTTTCAGTGGCTTCGGCATCCCGGCCTATGCCAAAAACAATATCCCAGACCGCGTCACCATGCCCTACCTGACCTATGAGATCGTCAGCTCAGACCCCATGTCTGAGTCTATGTTTCACGCATGGCTCTTTTATCCCGGGAACAAATACACGGCCATGGCCGCGAAGGTTGACGAGATCGAGGCCGCATTGCGGGAAGGCGGCGCGTCCGTCCGTACGGATTCCGGCGTCGTGCGCCTGTTCACCGACGACCATACGCCCTTTGCGCAGGAGCAGCCCGACCCGGATTCCAGCCTGCGCGTGATGTACCTGACCATGATCCTTCACGCGATGACCTACTGAACAAGGAAGTGATTACCATGTCCACCGCCTTCGCGAAGCTGCCCGAGAACGTATTCAAGAAAATCGGCATCAATGCCGGTGTGCTGCTGGACACCTTCGACCCGTCCACGCCCACCGTCAACAAGGCGAACATCATCGGCGCCACCACCGGCACCGTCACCTTCAATGCCACCCCGTCCTTCATCGATTTCGGCGAGGACATCAACAACTGCCCGAAGAAAACCAAGGAGCTGATGAAGCTCGACGACTGGGACATCAAGCTCTCCGGCACCTTCATCTCCGCCGACACCCCGGCCTCCAAGCGCCTGATCGCCCTCGCCGACGTCGCCTCGAACAAGATCACGCCCCGCACCACCGTTGACATCCTCAACGACTTCAAGGACCTGTGGTTCGTCTTCGACTACGGCGACATCAACACCGGCAATACCCCCGGCCTCTACGCCATCCACATGATGGACACCATCTCCTCCGGCGGCTTCCAGGTCGAGACCGACGAAAAGGCCAAGGCCAAGTGGCCCTTCGAGTTCACCGCCCACTATTCCATCGACGACGAGGATGACGTGCCCTTCGAGGTCTACATCATCCCCGGCACCGAATGACCCACAAGGGGAGGCTCCGCGCCTCCCCCGTTTTTTTCGTAGGAGGTACATATGGAGAACCTGAGCACCTGCACCATTGAAGAATTTATGAAAGCCGTCACCAAGATTCGCCCGCTGTTCACCGAGTGGGTGAAAAAGACCGAGGCCAACGATCCCCGCGAATCTGTCACCGAGGACATGACCCGCGCCGAACGCCTTCAGGCCATCGAGGCCGCGCTGGGCCGCATCATGGTCTCCGCCTTTGAAAAGGCCCCTGACCTGACCCGAGAACTGCTCTGCCTCGCCACCTTCACCCCGCCCGACGAGTTCAACGCCTACACCCTCAAGGAGTATTACGACGCCGCCATCGCCATGTACAACAATGACGCCGTCCGCAGTTTTTTTACCTCCTTTGTCGCGCAGAACCCGGCGACCTCTTCCAAGCCCTGACCTCTGCGCGGCCCGACCTTCTCAACCTTCTCGGCCCCCCCTATCTCGTCGAGGCCTTCGCCAGTGCGATCTCAACCCGTGTCAGCAATGACAATTACCGCATCTACGTGACCGACCGGCTCTACTCCCTCTGCGCCTGGACCGGCAATAAGCCCGACCTGCGCTATTACGACATACTGCACCCCGTCCCCGAGGATCCGCGCTCCGGCATGGAGATCGCCACGGACCGCCTCGAGCACATGGGCATAAAGGTGGTGGATTGATGGAAGCATTCTCCCTTGAAGCTGTACTGAGCCTCGCAGATCAGGGCTTTACCTCCGGCCTCGACGCCGCATCCGGCGCTTTCAGCGCCTTCGCCGATACCGTCCTGCGGTTCACCGGCGACGTCATCGAAACCGGCCTTGGCTTCGACCGCGCCATGGGTTCCGTTCAGGCCGTTCTCGGCCAGCAGGAAGGCACCGTGGAGAACATGAACAAGCTCCGCGGCTTCGCCCTCGATCAGGCCAAGGATTCCATCTTCACCGCTGAGCAGACTGCCGACGCCTATTATTACATGGGCATGGCTGGCTGGAAGTCTCAGCAGATGATGGCCGGCCTCCCCGGCATTATGTCCCTTGCCGCCGCATCCGGCGAGGATTTGGGCCGTGTCTCCGACATCGTCACCGACTCTATCACGGCTTTCGGCCTGACCGCCGACGACGTGCAGGGCTATGTTGACATCCTCGCCCAGACCGTCACCAACTCCAACACCAACGTCTCCCAGCTCGGTGAGGCCTTCAAGTACGCCGCCCCGCTGGCTGGTGCGCTTGGTGTTGATGTTGATGATACTGCCGTTGCCTTTGGTCTTATGGCCTCCGCCGGTATCAAGGGAAGTCAGGCAGGCACAACCATGCGCAGTGTGTTCCAGCGCCTTGCCGCCGATACAAATAATGCCCGCAGCACCCTTGAGAACATGGGCATTGAGATATTCGACAGCAACGGCAAGATGCGCGATTTTGGAGAAATCATCGACGATTCCCGAGCCAAGTTCGCCGAACTGAACGATGAAGAAAAGAGCAATGTCGCCTATACCGTCGCTGGCAAGACCGGCATGTCCGGCTGGCTTGCCGTCATGAATGCCACTGATGATGAAGTGCAGCAACTTCGCGGTTCTATCGCCGATGCAACCGGCGCAGCCCAGACCATGGCGGACGTCAAACTGGACAATCTACCCGGCAGCATTGACCGCTTTAACAGCGCCTATGACATCCTCAAACAGACCATCTACGACGACCAGAAGGGCCCGTTCAAGGAAGTCGTCGACTGGGCAACCGGTGCGTTGAACGACATCTCCGACGCCATCGGCAAGGACGGCATCACCGGCGGCATCGACATGCTGGCCTCCAAGATCGACGAGCTGGCAGAGAATGAATCCGTCCAGAAGCTGCTCGAATCCCTTGGCGGGCTGATCGGCACCCTGTTCGACGGCGTCATAGATAAGATCATCCCGAAGCTGACCGAGGCCGCGCCGAAGCTTGTAAGCGCCCTGTTTTCAGGCTTTGGCGGTTCTGGTTCTGGAACCACGACAACACTGTTGAAGGGCGTCGGAAACCTCTTTGGCCTTGATGGCGGCGTTCCGTTTCTCGGCATCAATCTCAGGCCTGAGCCTACGCCAGACCCCAAGGTGTACGAAGAATCGCTTACAAAGATGGTGGACAACACAAAGGAGGCTGCCGTCAACTATGGCGGTGTCGAGCTTCCAATGTCCATACTTCCCGAAATAGACCCTGAACAGCTCGGCAAGAACATAGAATACGCCATACAGAATGGCGGCGTCGATGTTGAGGTCGGCGATGGCTTTATCATTGATGTCGAATCAGCGAAGCGCCTGAAGGAAGACCTTGAGAACAATGTCTTTGTCGCTGCTGGCACTGACGGCAGCGCAACGGCAGCAGTCAACATGGAAGGCATTATGGCACAGAGTGGAACGATTGTTGCCGAGGACCTTGAGGCCAAGATCGGAAATGCCGGTAATGATGGCGGCGCGACTGCAGGTGTCAACCTCGAGACCACGATGTCCCAATCCAGCGACACCGTAGCTGATTACCTCGCCGACGCCGTGGGCAGCGCGGGTACGAAGTCCGGCAACAATTTCGGCAGCAACTTCCAGTCCGCACTCAATGCGCAGTCCTTCTCCGTCAACGTCAACGCCAACGTCGTCGGCATCCCCGGCGGCGCGACCATCCAGAAGAACGCCCGGTCCATGGCGTCCGGCCACATCTTCACCCGTCCCACCATCTTCGGCTTCGCCGATGGCAAGTATCAGGAGGCGGGCGACGCTGGCCCCGAGGCCGTCGTGGGTGTCAGCTCCCTGTATCGCATGATCTACGGAGCTGTCACCGACGCCATGCCCGACGCCGTGAACAGCGCGTCCGACCTCGTCCGCAACACCGACATGATGCAAAAGGTCTCCGTCGAGATCATCCCGGACTTCGACGAGGACATGCTTGACAGCCAGATCGACGGCAAACAGTCCACCGTGGACTTCTCCCCCGCCTTTGATGAATCCGCCCTTTCCAGCCAGATCAACGGCCACAGCGCAACCGTGGAGTTCACCCCAAATTTCAATTCTGACATGCTCCAGCAGCAGATCGGTGAAGTCAAGGCCGGCATCGGTTCCTTCGGCGATTTCAGCCGTGATATGACCGCCATGAAGGATAACCGCATCGAGGAAGGCATCGGCGTCGTCGTCAACACCGTCAATTCCATCCAGAACATGATCGGTGAGACCATCCAGAACAGTCAGGTCAATCAGGGCGTGGAGGTCGTTGGCAACGTCGTCACCACCATCCAGCAGATGATCAATCAGGCCGTCAACGCCGTCCTGTCCGCGCAGGAGGTCGTCGTGAATACCTACCGCAGCCCGCGCGACATCCATGTCAACATGCAGCTTGACGGCGCGAACGTGGGCCGCGTGACCTTCCCCTACATCGAAGCTGAACGTCAGCGCATCGGCGTCAGCCTCGCAAAGTGAGGTGACCACTGATGTCCTTTACCATTGACGGCACCCGCTGGCCGTGGCCCTGCTCCATCGAGCGGGCGGCGGAGATTCGCCCCTCCGAGGTCAGCGGGCTTTTGATGAACAGGAACTACTTCAACGACGTCATCGGCACCTACATGCAGTACACAGTGTCCGTGGCCATCCCGCTGAATCAGCGGGACAGGCACACGGCGCTGTATGAGCAGCTGACGGAGCCGGTGGACGGCCATACGTTTGTGCTGCCGTATAACCAGACCAGCGTGACCGTCACCGGGCGCGTGGAGAATGTCTCGGATGTCTACGTGCGGCTGGCTGGCGGCGGCACTTACTGGAAGGGCCTGAGCTTCACAGTGACGGCGAACCATCCGACAAAGTCCATGAACCGTACCACAGTACTTGCCCGTGGCCGCGCTGTGGTACCCGAGATCGCGGAGCACTCCGAGGGCGACACGTGGATTTGGGTCAACGGGCACTGGGATCTGGCGGTGGAGTACCGCAACGCCGACGAGATCAAATACTGAGGGGGTGACGGTGTGTATGTGATCGTGTATGAAAAGACCAAATGGGGCACAACGCCCGTCAATCCCACGGAATATCGCGCCCTGAAATCGCTGACATTCGCGCCTGAGACGGACATCACCCTGTCGTCCATCCCGGTATGCGAATTTACGGTGGAAATCATCACCACGGACAACATCACCACAGGCCATCGCATCCGCCTGTACCCGGACGGCCAGCTGACGACATACGCCGATTACCGCATCATGAAAGCGGAGCGGATCGCCGATAATATTGTGCGCGTGCTGGCGCAGTCTGAACTTGCGCTTCTGGATACATGGACGCTCAAGGCACTTCGGGTGACCGGAAGTATGGGTATCCAAACAATAATGGAATGGGCGGAAAACCCGACGTACATCAAGTCTGGCACGCCGAAGCACATCACCTATATTCTGGCATCTGACGTACTTGACAGAGATGCACGCGTGACGGGCTTCTTCCCGGAGCAGACCGCGCGGGAGCGCCTACAGCAAATGTGTATCACCTGTGGGCTGACCGTGCAGCAGTGGTTTTGTACTGGCCTGCTCCTGACACGGGTAAACGAGGTCGGGCAGATACCGGCGTTTCCAACAAGTACACTGATACCTGCCAGCGACACGTTTTTCCGCCCGGAACGGCAGTATGTCGAACCTGCGGGATCGTTAGCAGTTTGGTCTTATGGCCAATGGACGACAAGTGAGCCGGAGGTTAAGGACGATTGGACGGTGGAAGTCACTGATGATGTTCTCGGCACTACATGGTATTGTCGTAAATTTGATGGATATGAAGATCTGAACGAAGACAACGATGAAGGAAAACCCGTTGAAATCTCAGACGTGATGATCATAAATGCTGATAATGTCTCAGGCGTGTACGAGCGCAAGTGGCGCTTCTTCATCGCGGAGGAATACACAGTCGACGTCATCAACAACGGGCAGTATTATCCGGGCATGCCGGTCGCGTTTTACTATGACACCGACGGCGATCTTTCGAATGCGGTCGTCATCCCCGGCATCATCACGAAATGCGATTTCACCTTTGGCGTGCAGAACCGCAGCAAGCTGACCATCGCGAGGATTCCGGGTTCCTACTACAGCGACAGGCCCGTCTATCGCGTCCGCGTCCACTACGTCTACCCGTACACCGTGGACGGCGTTGACAAGACCCTTGCGCTCGGGCGTAATGACTATTACGCACCGGCGGAAACGTTGGTGAGCCTCGATCTGTCGACCATCTATGTTGATGTCGTCGGCGATACGCTGGCTTTCATCCCGGACACTGATGACCCGGATTACATCACAGGCATCCGAGTAAACGACCACGACGAAGAGTTGACGATCAAATACAAGAGGGAGGCGAGCTGATGGCGACAGTCAGTGAAAAAGCCCTGATCACCGAGGCGTCGCTGACCGACGCGGCGAACGCCATCCGGTCGAAGCTGGGCGTCTCGGACACCTACTATCCACGGGAGATGGGCGACGCCATCCGGAGCATCAAGACGCTGGCAGCGGAGGTCCGGGGCACAACGCTCTACCTGACCGGCAACGGCGCGTCCGTCAGTGCTTCGACCCTGAGCGTGGAGGATAATTCGAATGGATAACATGATCACCGCCGTATTCGGCGCATTGCGGGTCACGCGCACGGTCCCACGCCACCAGTGGGACGTGGGGCAGAAGCTGCGCTTCGCCGGAACGCTGCGCCTCCCGAACGTGTACGAGGTGCACCTTGCCAACGAGGGCGAGGCCGAGGCTGCGCGGTTCTTGACCGACGGCAGTCCCGTGGACATCCCGGACGAGCTGTTCCAGTCCGGCAAGGACATCCTCGCGTGGGTGTACGTGCAGAACAGTGCCGAGGAGGGCCAGACCGAGTACATGGCCGTCATACCTGTGCTACCCAAGGCGAAGCCCGAGGATTATACGCCCACGCCGAGGGAGGTCGGCATCGTAGAGCAGGCCATTGCGCTGCTCAATCAGGAGATCGACGACATCGAGAACGCCCACCAGAACGCGCTGGACGCTCAGGCCGCGCAGGAGGCCGCAGAGACGGCCAGAGACGCTGCCGGGGAATCGGAGGCCAACGCTTCGCAGAGCGCCACGGACGCTGCGAGGGACGCCAGCAGCGCCGCAGACAGCGCCCGGGACGCCGGTGCGGCACAGATTGCGGCGGAGGCCGCGAGGAACAGGGCGGAACAGGCCGCAGACGATGCGGAAACCCACAGCATCGGCATGCGGCTGCAGGGAACGACGCTGGTGCTGACCAGCCCGAGGGAGGAATGATGAATGGCAGTCATTGACGGATTCAGAATAAACGGGACGGACTACGACCTGCGGGACGCCGTGGCGGTGCGTTTCAATGAGGCGCAGGATCTGACCGCCGCGCAGAAGCTGGCGGCACGCGGGAACATCGATGCGGCCAGCGCGGAGGACATCGACGAGCTGGAAACCGGGAAGGTGGATATCGATCAGGGCAGCAGCAACGCGGGCAAGGCGCTGGTGGTGGATGAGAACGGCAACGTCGCGCTGGGCGAAGCCGGCGTGCCTTCGGCGGTGGCGACCGCGCTGCTCCAGTGCTTCCAGCACGTCGCGTGGCTTGACAGTGGCACGCCTTACTACAATGCGCTGGTCACGGCGCTGAATTCCGGGGACGTGGGGCCGGTCGATCCGACTGATTTCAATTACGGCGTTTACGAACCCGAAGAACTGGTCTCGGGCAAATATATTGATGCCGATGGCGAAATTCAGGACGGCGAAGCTGGCGCGTCGTATTACATCGCTGATTTCATCCCTGTGATTGCGCGGTCTTACTGGATTGCGTTGCAGCCGTCCAACTTCCGTGTCACCGGAAATGGGACACAAGGCACAACACGTCTATGGTCGGAATCCAACTGGCGCGTATCAGAATATGATGCCAATAAGAATTTCATCAGGCAGACGCAATTCTCAAGAGGTAGTGCTAATGCATACAGCTCTCGGGTTGTAACGTTTGCATCCAATACTAAATACATACGGCTCGGATGGTACGACGATAAGAAAACCAGCCACGTATTTGAAATCGAATCTCCGTTGACGTTTACCGAACTACCGATGGAACTGGGCGATGTTAGCGCGTCCACCGGCGATAACAGCGTGCAGCCGTTGAGAATACGTACAACCGGGTATATCGCTATAAGTGGTACTACGATTACGGTGACCGGATGCCCGTTTGCTGAAAGTTGGAGGGCGTTCTCCGACCCGTTTAATCCGGTAAACGTAACGTCTACATACGGCATCAGGTGTTATGATGCAAACAAACAGTATCTTGGCTATGTGTCGGATTTACCCTACCCAATCAGCGATATAGAGAATCATCCGCTGCTTGCCAACACTGCATTTGTCAGACTTATCATGCAGTTCAATGCTGCTGCGAGTTTTGATGAATTCAATACTCTGGTCAACCATCTGTTCATGATAAACGGCGTGAAATATTATGTGACAGGGGAGTGATTGAATGTACACCTATAACGGAAACAGTGTGGAGATCAGTCGCCTGTACAACTACAAAGGTGACGAGATGGACATCAGCAACGAGCCGTCAGTGGGATTTCTTACGACCCCGGAATACAAGACTGTGGACGGAAATCCTTATCGGCTTGTATGGCGGGATGAGTTTGATGGCAATGATCTCGACAAGAACTACTGGAACGACGTTATGTTCGTGAGCGTGGTTCCAAAGCGCTATCAGGCATGGTCGGACTATTATCTGGCCGACAGCAAGCTGCATCTGCGCATCAAGAAGGACGCCCCGGACAGGTTCTTAGATGACGATACCAATAATGTGGCTGAAAGCATTGTCACGACCGGAGAGTATAACGGCTTTCACATTGCAAGTCCCTATCATGACATCAATCCGTTCTGGGGGCTTCTGACGCAGGAAGGCTATTATGAGTGCCGCTTCAAGGTCTGGAAAGCGACAGGCGGCTGTCATACGGCGTGGTGGTGCATTGGCATTCAGGACGGCCTCAATGCCAGCAATCCGAGGGCGGAAATCGATATTACAGAGATATTGGCAAAGAACACACAGCAACTTCCACATGGTCAACACAAGCAGACTGATGAAAGCGCGACGGAACTCTACAGGACTACGGACGTGAGCGTAGACTTCGCTACTGGCTTTCACACAGTTGGTTTCCTTTGGAAGAACGGACAGTACAAGTGGTATGTGGATGGGACGCTCGTTGACACGATGAATATCAATACGCCGCAATATCCGCTGATACACATTCTTTCAGCTTACAAGCGCATATCGGGAACGGGATGGACGGGCGACGCGGACACGACGCTTGACGATGTGGAGTTTGAGGTCGATTACCTTCGGATTTACAAGAAGGCCACATCGAAAGCCAAAGAGTCGGTCAGCATTGCGTCCTATAATCCGATAACGGTCAATGCCACCAGCAGCGATATGTCCATTGATGATGAGCGCGGGTGCCCGATTTGCTTCCCGTCCTACGTGTATGTCAACTGGTCGGACGGCTCCCGGACGGAACACTGGGTCAAGTGGCAGGCAGTACAGGAAACCTATGAGGGCAAGATGACGAACCGCGAATCCTTTCAGTGGGCCGGGTATGTCTACGGGCTTGGCATTGATATTGTGGCTGACGTGAGCTATTAAGTGAGGTGACACCATGATCGACTTCAATAAATACAAATTCTCGACCTCTACCCACTGGATCGCCAACAGTGGCAAGGATGAGAACTCCGGCACGCAAGGCGGCAAGGCCGGAGACCAGACGGGGCACGAGGCCGAGATACGCAAATGGTACAATCGCCCATGGACGGTTGTGCTCCGGTACCCCGATCAGGCGGTGGCAGACAAGATCGCTGACCTGAGCATCGCCATGTGCCTCAATGACAAGATCGGCTATGACCAATCCGAGCGCACGTCCTACTGGGCCGCGCTGAAAAAGGAGGGCTACGATCCTTCGAAGATCACCACGGCCTGCGAGGAGGACTGCACGGCGGGCGTCAGTGCCAATGTCCGTGCTGCCGGGTACATCTTCGGCATCAAGGCGCTGGAAAACGTGCCAATCTGCTCTTCCCGCAACATGCGTCAGGAGTTCACCCGCGCGGGCTTCGTCGCCCTGACAGCAAGTAAATACCTGACCTCGCCGGACTACCTGCTCCCGGGCGACATCCTGCTCTACGAGAATCACCATGCCGCCTGCAATCTCACCATAGGCAGCAAGGTGCGGGAGCAGTGGAACCCGGAGGGCTACGCCTCTCAGCACAAGCAGGACGGGCTTGAGCCGCCGGTGGAGGAGATCCCCGAGTACGAGCTGCCCGCCGTCGTGATCACTGGCAGCAGCGTGTTCGTGCGCAAGGGGCCGTCCACGGATTACGGCTCGCTGGGCGTCGTCCACCAGAACGACCGGCTGCATTACTTCGGCTACACCTACCCGGACAACGGCTGGTTCCTCGTGGAGTTCGAGAAGCAAACCGGCTGGGTGTCCGGGAAGTACGGCAGATTGGAGGGCGCATGATGGCGTGCATCCTGTTCCTCGCCCTTGTGACGCTGTACGTGTTTTGGTATGACGATTGACATACCGTGGGCCATAGTATTAACCATCGCCCTGATCTTCTGGGTGATGAGTAGAAGCTGAGGTGGTGCCTAATGAGTGAATCTATCATCGTAGCCCTTATAACCGGCGGGCTTGCCCTGATCGGCGTGTTCATCACGAACCGAAGATCAAACGCAGAACTGTTCGCCAAACTGGACAAGCAAAGCGAGCTGTCGGATGCCAAGTTGGAGAGGGAGATTGCCGTGGTAAAGACGGAGATCAAAAACCTCTCCGACGAGGTGCGGAAACACAACGACTATGTTACAAGGGTACCCGCCCTTGAAGAAAAGGCAAAGTCTGCAGACCGTCGCCTTACGGACCTTGAACATAGAAAGGTGGTATGATATGGGGTTTTGTGTTTATAGACACACATCACCAGATGGGAAAGTGTATATAGGCACAACAAGCAGAAAACCGAATGCAAGATGGGCGAATGGACAGGGTTACACTGATAACCCTGTCTTTTATGCTGCAATTCAAGCTTTCGGTTGGAATAATTTCACCCATGAGATTCTGCTTGTGGATGTATCACGCGAAGAAGCATATGCAGCAGAAAGATACTTGATCAAACAGCACCACGCCAATGATCCAAACTATGGCTATAATCGTCATCCGGGTGGGAGTGGTGCAAATATGGGCATACAATGTTCGGAGGAGTGCCGCAGAAAACGCAGCGAGAAAATGAAGGGCCTTTTCAAAGGCGCATTCATCGGGAGTAAATCTCCAAGAGCAAGAACAATATGCCAGTATACGCTTGATGGTGAGTATATCAGGACGTGGAATGCATCGACTGAAATTCAAGCGGCTCTGGGTATTCATTATTCAAACGTTATCAAGTGTTGTACGCGAAACTATAAGACCGCTGGTGGCTTCATCTGGCTTTATGAAGGTGATGAAGATAAACTTGAAGAAGCAGTAAAAGCTGCCAATGCCCCCAAGCACATTTCCGATGTAACCAAAGAACGTATACGTCAAGCATTAATCCGATACTGGCATAAAACCGCAGAAGGAGTGATTGTATGAATATCAACCTCACCCACATCATGATCGCGGTGCTTGAGCTGATCGCCGTCCTGATCACCTGCCGCCTTATTCCTTGGATTAAGGCCCGCACGACCAACGAACAGCAGCAGAGCCTTGCTGCCGCCATCCGTGTCGCCGTGTTCGCTGCCGAGCAGATTTTCGGCGCGTCCCACGGCCCCGAAAAGATGGACTATGCCCTGACCTACCTGCGCGGCAAGGGCTTTGACGTTGACAGCCGGGAAGTCGAGGCCGCTGTCCTGCAGTATTTCAATATGCCGAAGATCATTAACTCGCTTCTGGAAGAATCCAAACCTCCCGAACCGATTGAAACGCCGCAGGAATGATGGTATAATAGTCCTATCAATACACAGGAGGCAACACCATGGAGAAGCACATCAAGCCGGATAAAACGCCTGAGAACGTCCCGTACATCGTCCACGAGGCTGAGATGGCCCGTCAGGAACGCCACATCAAGCGGCTGTGGATCGCCCTCATCGTGGCAATCGCCGCTTGCGTAGCCATCACCGGCGGCTTCTTGTGGTACCTGAATCAGTATGATTTCACGAGCTACGAGCAAGACGGGCAGAGCGTCAACATCATTGGCAACAGCCATGGAGGAGACTGCAATGTCACAACGCATGCGGACCCGAACCAAGAAGAACCGATCATCGGCGAAGGGAGTAGCGCCCCGCAAACGCCGTAGGAAATAACAAGCCCCGGCCTCGTGCCGGGGTATTTCTTTGGGAGGCAGCATGAAGGACTATACCAACTCCCAGATATGCGCGTTGATCGACGAGCATATCCATTCTGACCGTGACCGGCGTATCCTCAAGCGCCGCCTCGTCGATGGCTGCTGCTTCGAGCCGCTGGCAGAATAATTTGAGATGTCGGATCGCCAGATCAAGCGCATCGTGTACAAGCTGCAGGAACGATTGTTCCGATACCTATGACAAACCCGCCCTGGCTTCGGCCTTGGCGGGTCTTTTTATTTGACGGCGTAGAAGGCGGCTCTCAGCGCGTCTCACGCTCCCTTATAACTTCTACGCCCTGCGCTGGAAAACAGCTTAGAAGGCTGTTTCTGCGCGCCCTACGGGTATTCAAGCGGATTATTGGGCGAAGCCGCCAGTTCATAGTCGCTGATCTCTTTCTCCGTCAGCTCCCGGCTGTACTCAGCCCAGCCCCATGCGCTGATCCCGTTGAACGCCTGTTTGTAATCGTACTCCCCGACATTCACCAGCCCGTCCCGGGGAACAGCCCCGGGCATCGGTGGGCGGTACTGGCAGTAGTAGCGGTATACCTTCATGATGTCCTCCTTTCAGTCTATGCAGATGGCGTAAACGTGTTCTCCGTGTATCGGTTCATCAAATGTACCCTCATCGTGGAACGCCAGCCAGACGTGGCGGCCACCGAAACGCTCAATGGCTTCATCTTCGGTCAGAATGTAATTGCCTGGCTTGTATCGCTCGCGAACCTCAACGTGGACTTCATTATATGGCGGGAACGGCTTTACGCCGTATTGCGGAAGTGCCAGTAATTCTTTGACAGTCATATAATCCTCAATTTCTGCCGTCGTTACCTCCGTGGCGGGATGTCGTTATGCTCGGTCTTCCAGCCAGCGCTGCTCGCTGCGCACCATCTGCTCAAACAGTCTCTTGGCTCCTTCGAGCGTCGGACTGGTGGTAGCCATCGTGTTGCGCCAGCCGTCCGGGTGAACCTCCCAGCCGTAGGAGCTGCCGGGGATGTACTGCAGGGCGGCTATGTGGTATTCAGTGCGACCACGAAGCTGAACCGGCTCGATGATCACCCGGATCGTGTTCGAGAGCTTCTGAACCTTGATGAAGTCTGCCATGCTGTCCTCCTTCCCGGTGTATCGCCCCGCCGGGAGGGCTTGTAGTTTAGTCCATGTAGTGGAGTTCGGCTCCGTCCTTCAAAACGATCTTCTTGGTGAAGACGCGCCTGTTGTCAATGCTGCTGATGAAGTCATGAAGCTCAATGCCCCACTCAGGATTGAGTTCGTAGGTCTTGCGCACATCGTCGTAGGTGTGCCCGTCCAGGAAGTGGTCAGCCAGACTGTAGTCGTAGATCATCAGATCATATCGCGTGCTATCACCGGGCTTGCCGCCGACGTTTCCGTCGATCACCGTTCCCTCATATCCGATGAAGTTGCGCCAGCCGAGCACCGACCCGCTGCGCTTGAGATCATTTTCATATGCGTAGATCGGGTACTCGCCCTTCTTGACCATCAGCCTTTCGTAGCTTGCGGCGTAACCGAACTGGGTGTTGACCATCTCAACATCTTTATCAATGATGACCTTGCCAATCAGAACCTTCTTCATTGTTCTCTCTCCTTTCAATCTGTTGGCCCGCCGGGGCGCAAGCCCCGGCGCTGTGTCGTTCATGCGATCTCGTAAACCCTCTTGAAGACCCTTTCCAGCCGCTCCAGCTTCTCGTTCGCGGCCTTCAACTGCTTGTCGGCGTCCCAGAACTTCTGGGGATAGGGGCGGTAGAACTTGAGGTTCTCTTCCTTCTCGTCGATGACCGCCTGCATCTGGGCTTTCATCTCGTCCATCGCCTTGCGGAGCCTCAGCTCCTTGGCCCAGTGGCCGTCCTTGCTGTCCTTCAACCACTGCTTGCAGAACTCGTCTTTGTTTCCATCGAACTCGTAGTAGCTGTCCTCAATATAGTGGTACTCCTCGCTGCTGGGCTGGTAGCCGGTGCGGTCAATGAACTCGCTCATCATCATGGTTTTTACCCTCCTTGTTTATGGTCTTATCAGAATGCCCCGTTGAAGTCGAACCGCTCATCCTCGACCATCACATGGTCGTCAGCTTCGATCATCTCAATGTCGTTCTTGTAAGCAACCCAGAACGCCTCGCGCATGATGCTGTAATCCTCTTCGGCGATAGCTTTTTCAACCATCCCCCAGAGCTGCTCTTTGATCTTCTGCTTCATTTTCTTGCCCTCCATGTTTGCCCTTGCGTAATCATTAACTGATTACATTATCATTATATCAACAAATGTTTATATTGTAAAGCCCTAAATGGAGAGTTTAATAAAATCTTAAAAAATAAAGAGCAACCCCCGAAAGGGTCACTCTTGAATCAATGTTGTCCAGTCTATGCCCATGGCATCCGCGATGCGCATGAGCGCGTCCACCTTTGGCTTGCGTGCGCCGGTCTCCCATCCGGCGATCTGGGACTGTTTCACGCCGATGGCGTCCGCAAGCTGGCCCTGCGTCCAGCCCTTCTTCAAGCGGGCCTGTGCGATGTTGCTTTCGTTGGTATGACGCGGGACTGTGTAATCCCGGTTTCGTGCCATCCTGTCACCTCCCGCGTTATTATATCATCAAATGTTGTTCAACGTCAAGGCTGGGATGCCACATTGACGGGCTTGAAATAGGTTATACCTGATTTGTTATTGCCTCAAGCAAATCCTGAAATGTAGCCTCATGCACGGCGATAATTGCTTCAAAATAATTGATTTGACTTTTGCCTTTGGCATATTCGTAAACTGCCCGCGCATGATCTTGAATTATAGTAAATGTCAGTGTTGCACCTTCGTCTGTCTCATGATATTCAGTACCAGATGTCAGAAAACATGAACTGCCGGAGTATCCGTTTCTACCGCCTTTATGGTACGAATAATCAATACCGGTAACAATGTCGCCTATCAGGTCAATCTTATCCTGCTCAACTTCGGAAACATCAAATCCGACACTTCTACAATCTGGATTATTGCAAACTTCGGTTAGTATCTGTATGAAACAGTTTACCGCAGTTTCATTCAGACAGCGCAGGTCTGTGGCTTTGTATGTAACTTTGTTTGCCTTAAATTCAATCTTCGGCAATTCGGGCCGCTTATACACTTTGCATCCGTCAGGAAGAATGTCAGTAAGTGTCCCAGCGTTGATTTCAACACGTTCGTATTTCATGGTATAACTCCTTTCTTCATGCCATCTCCGGCATTATCAACTCCACTGCCTTGCCAGCCTTGGATGCTGCCGATACGATCAGCTTTTTGTCGTTGCGCAGGGCCTTTATCCAGCTCTGGATGTATGCGGCATTGTTACGGATGCTGCTGTCTGTCTCAATGCCCAGCATATTCAGGAGGGACGCGCTGCCGATTTCGGCGACCAATTCCTCCTTGCTATAGGTTTCGTCACCGAAGCTGAACGAACCAGCGACGATGCGGTCAAGGCGGCTCTTGTGGCCCGTGCTGTGGGTCAGCTCGTGAAATGCTGTGCCATAATACCCGGCCTCGCTGGTGAACTGCTCCTTGATTGGCAGCACAACCTTGTCAACTTCCGGGCTGTAGTATGCGCGGCCTTGCTTGACGTGTTCAAGGGTAATCCCGCTGCGGGTGACGTACCCGGCAATCACTTCTTCGGCCTTGTCGATGGGGTTGAAGTCGCGCAGCGTGGTTTCGTAGTGCTTCGGTTCCAGCCCTTCGCAGTCGTCGATGTGGAACACGTTCATGTACTTGAGGAACGGTATCTGCCGGACAGTGATCTTGCCGTCCTTCTCCTCGTCGTGGTCGAGCATCTTCCAGAACACGACGATCTTCGCCTTGGCTCCCTTCCTAATCTTGCCGCCCAGCTTCTTGCACTCGTTGAAGCTCAGGTATTCGCCGGGGTTGCCGAGAAGCATCTGGTTGAGGATGCTGTACGGCTTGCCGCTGGCCAGCTTGATGGCGTACCGCCCTGCACCCGTCCACGGCCTGTCCCACGGGATCGTGCCCTGTTCCAGCATCCCGATGATGCGGTCAGTGACCATCTGATACACGTCAATACTCATCGTCATCATCCTCCTTGTCATCATCATAGACGCCGTTGTCACGATCATACCGTTCTTCCGCATTGAGCTGCATGTACTCCTGATAGTCGGACTGATCCAGCACGTCCCAGTCCTCATACGGGATGCCAGCCATCTGCAGTTCCATCCAGTGAGTCTTTCCCATTGTCGATCCTCCTGTTCTGACGGCGTAGAAACGCTTCTGCGCCGCCGCTGTCGTGCCCTATAACTTCTACGCCCTTCCCTGTGTAGCGCCTCTACGGACGGTTTCTGCGCGTCTCAGGTGTGGTATTCGATCTTCACCAGCCACAAGACCTTCTTCTTGCTGTGCGCTGCGATGTACTTCTTCTCGGCAGCCTGTGCCTTCTGCCACTTGGCCTTTGCAGCCTCCACGGATTTCAGCAATGACGCCGGGCGAAGGTCAGCACCGCACACCGGGCAACGGTTGCGCTTGATGTGGACGCGGGAGAGCTTGCTGCCGCAGCCCTTACATCCCACGAACTCGGCCTTTACGCTCTCTGCCCAGATTTCACCGTCGCGCCGCGCATACTCGTCATAGGTGTCCTTGATCTTCTGGCGCAGCTCGTTCAGCGCTTTGGTCTGCGTCGGCTCCGGCTGGTAGTACCTGACGGCGAGCTGATCATACCAGCCCTTGTCACGCTTGCCGATCAACTCCCGGGCGGCGTCCTCGTTCTCGCATACCGGCTCACGGTCAAGCCAACGGATGTTCTTGTCCAAACCATGACCGCCCTCCTGATAGGTTTCCCGCTTGACGTAGGCATCAAGCTTCTGCTGTACCCAGTCACGCTTGATGTTCTCATCATAGCTGTAATACTCGATGTTGTGCATGATGATACCTCCTATTCCCAGTGCTGATTCATCGCGATATTGTAGACGTGCCAGACGATGCTCTGGAAGTCCTGATACCGGGCGATCTGCTTCTTGTGCCACCTGCCCTCCCGCCATTCGAGACGGTACAGCCGGTACGGGTTGATGCTGACATCCAACTGCTTGATGCAGTGGTAGCGGATGGGGCCGTTGTGGATGTCCAACACCTTCATAGTCTTTGCCATGATACACCTCCTTGCCCGCGTACAATGCCCACGGGCGGGCGGTCTATTATACTACGATTTCGTACCCGAACTGATGAACAACACGCTGCAATGCTCCGAGGCCATAAGTGATCGTCTGGTTCTTGCGCACGTTCTTCAAAATCGCCGTGTCGTTCTCAACGTCAATAAATGTGAATAACGTGCCCTGAATTGAAAAGGTATCGCCTTTCCTAACTTCAATAAGCTTCATGCTTATCTCCTTCCTGCGCATTTTACGTCGGTTAATATCCGCGCTCCCGCTTTATAAATTCATCATATAATGGGTGTGTTCTTACCTGTTTCGGCTTTTTGAATTGATACGGCCATTCGTCAGCTTTCATAGCGTCTACAAGCTTCTTTTTACACCTGTAGTAACAGGTTTCTTTTACCCCCGCAATCTCCATTATTTCATGTTCGGTTGTTTCGCTGAACATATTGAACTGTGTACTTTTTTCAGCGATAAGTTGCATAACCTTTTCATCGTTCGCGCCGGTTCGCCCAAATTTCACACCACGCGCTTGCGCGGCTTTTATGCCGTTTCGTACCGCTACGCTATTGCTAATGGTTCCGCGCCCGTCATAATGAATTCGGTCATGGCAAGTTCCGCACAAACAGGTAAGATTGCTTATAACATCATTACCGCCCATCGACAAGGGCACGATATGATGATATACAAGGTCATCTGTGCTGCCGCAGTTTACACATTTACGCCCAACAATATCCTTCACGTCATCAGTAATTTTCATGCGTTTTGGCCTTGCCATTGCGTCCTCCCTTCCGGGCGGCATTACGCCGCCCTGTCCTTCCACTTGCGGATGCTCTCCGCGTTGCGCTTGTCGATGGCCTTCATCATGGCCAGCTTGTCACCAATCCTCATCTTCCTCATCCTCCTTCACCTTCGCCATATCATCGCAGACATCGTTCAGTGCGTCCTCGTCCAGATACCCTTCATCATCCAGCAGCGCCATGTCGTGCAGCCAGCCCACGAAGTCGGTCACCATCTGCTGGAAGTTGTTGATCTCGTTCTCGGATACCGGGTATTCTGCTTCGCCGTTGACGTGTTCCTCGACCGTGTTCAAACAGGACTGCAGCTCCATCAGCGTTCCCTCGAACTTGCAATAGCTCATATACACTATTATCTCTCCTTTCACTTGCCCAGCCGCTTCAGCAGCTCGCCCTTTACCAGTTCCCAGTCTCTATTCCCCTCTATCCTGAGCGCGATGTTGTCGCTGTTCCTGTAAGCGATAGTCCATTCAGCCTGCTTCACCAGTTCTTCAGCGCTCGCATTGGCCAGCCAGTCGACCTTCTGTTCCTGCGTCATCTTCAACCTCTCCTTTCATCTGCCCGGTTTAGCCGCCGGGCTCGGCGTTGTGTGGGTTTAGATTGCTGCCAGCTTGCTCTCGATGATGTCCATGCACTCGCTCATGTAGTCCTCGATGTCCATTGCGTGGCGGTTGCGGCTGGAAATCATCTCCATCCTGCCGAAGATGTCAGCCGCCTTGTATTCGCTGATCTTCTTCTCGGAGAAGATCATGTAGGCGATGAAGCCGTTTCCCTTGAGATCGTTCTCGAACTCCTTGCGGGTGTTCGCGTCGCTCACCGCGCAGGTGATGTTCTTGCTGTAATCCCAGTGGCCGATTGCTACGAACTTCTTCATTGCGATGTCCTCCTTTAATGTCGTTCCCTTAACTGTCTTTATTATATCAACAAAAGTTTATATTGTAAATAGGGAAAAGGCACATTTAATAAAATCTTTAAAATTTGGATGAAAGTGTCCCCCACATGTCCCGTAACTGTCCCTTGCGGTTCAGACCGTACCTGCCAACGGCGGCGTGATCTTCTCCGAATCCCCGGTGCCGTGCAACCGTGGCATGATCTATCACAGGGACGAAAGCAGCCTGTTTCGGCTTGCTTCTCCCCGTGTGATGGGTGTCCCGTGCCGCCGGTGCTGCTGCTGCGGATTCCCGGAGGCGACCTATCAGGTGGCTTTCCACGCGAATATCGCCGTTCCTACTGATCCCGCCGGAACCGTCGAAGAAATTGATCTTGCTATCTTCATCGACGGCGAGGAAGACCCCAGCTCCATCATGTCGTTTACCCCTGCCGCCGCTGGCGACTTTGGTAACGTGGGTGCTGACGTGATCGTATCTGTGCCCTGCATCTGTGGTTGTTCTTCCGTGTCCGTGCGCAATATCAGCCCCCAGCCCATCGAAGTTAGAAACGCAAACATCGTCTTTGACTTCGCTGGCATCCGGCGCTGAGAAAGGAGAAAGCAATGCATAAGCTCTATGAACTGAAAGACAAGCTGATGAACGAGCTTGAGGACTACGCCGAGAACGGCAAGTTCTCCCCGGATGACGTGAAGAACATCAAGGGTCTGTCTGCTTCCGTCGAACACCTGTGCAACATCTGCGATGGTGAAGGCGAGGACGGCTACAGCTCCCGCATGTACCCTGACGGCATGGGCGGCAACTACTCCCGCCGCTACTCCCGGAATGATGGCTACAGCATGCGCGGACGTATGAACGCCCGCAGGGACAGCATGGGCCGTTACTCCGGCGCGGACGGTGAGTCCGTCGAGGACATCAAGCGCGATGTGCAGCGCCTGATGGAGAAAGTCGAGAAGATGTGAGGTGACGCCCCTTGATCTACGAAAAGGACCTCAACGAGGCCATCGCTCAGTGTCAAGGGGAACCAAACCCCAACGCCAACACCTGCATCAAGCTGGCGGCATACCTGACCATCAAGCGCGAGCTGTTCGGTGATCCCGTACCGTTGGAACGCGCAGAAAATGCACAGTCCTACTCCTACGCCGCCGAACCTGCCGAAACACCAACCATTGACTACGACAGCGGCACGGAGTTCTCGGCGGCGATACATGGTCGTGATCCCGCCGACATCTGGCCGTGGCTGGACGAGCTGATGTCCACCATCCAAGTGCTCCAACCCCGGTTGTATGACAGCGCAATGCGCCAGCTCTGATCTACGCCCCGCCCACCCGGACGGGGCTTCCTTTGACCCTGATTTACCCTATATGGCTTGCCTCACTATGCTTTGCTGTGCTACTATTTATATGAAGGAAGTGGCACAGCGAGGCACAGCGGAGCGCCGCAATTACCCAAACTCTTAAACATATGGTCGATTTCCATTTGCAGAATACCCCAATAAATAAAGGGCCCTTGGCTGTTTCGACAAGCCATTGACCCTAATTATTACCCTATTCAGCCTCATTTTCCTGCTTTTTGGAGGTAATCGGACAGTTTTTTCGCTCCTTCCTTGCCCGCGTCGGAAGTGTACGCGGCATAGGTGTCCAGAGTGATCGACGCTGACCTGTGCCCGAGGTTGTGCTGGACGGTCTTGACGTCCACCCCAGATCGAAGGGCAGCCACGGCATATGAATGCCGGAGATCGTGCGGATGCAGCTCAGGCATGCCGATAGCTTCACCCACGGCTTTGCACGCCTTGAAGATCGAAAGTTCCGAATGGGCTTTCCCTTTCTTCTGGCGGAACACCAAATCACGGGTAAGATCATCGTCAATCCATTTATCCCCGGCTGCAATGCGTTGTTCTAACTGCTGTTTCCGCTGACGCTTGAGTACGTCCACGGCTTCGGCTGGCAGGTGCATCTCCCTGTCCTCGCCGTCCTTCGGCGGCGTGATGCGCTCGCCGTGGGTGACCGGGTGGAGCTGTCGCTGGATGTGGGCTGTCCCTGCGTCCATGTCGATGTCGTCCCAGCGGAGGCCGCGAACCTCACCCACACGTGCCCCGGTGTACAGCATGAACAGCAGTTCATTCGGAAACGGGCAATTCTCCACGGCTTCGACGAACGCTGGTATCTGCTCCCGGTCAATGATTGTAAACTTCGCCTTTACCCTTCGCGGCAGCTTGATACCCTCCACGGGATTGGCCTTGATCAGGCCCGCCTCCATGGCGCATTTCATCGCCCCGCCGAGGATGGCGCAGGAGTGACGAATGGTTGACGATGCCCGTCCCTTTTTCTGCAAATCAGCGATCATACGCCGAACGTGCATCTGTGACAGCTTCACCAGCTTCACGGACCCGAATGTGGGCTTGAAATGCGCGTTGACGATGCACTTGTATGTCTCCACAGTCCGCCCGGTCGTGTGGCCCTGATAGTCGTTGATCCATATGTCCAGCCACTCTCCCACCGTCATTTTCGACGGCTCCCGCCATGCGCCTCTGTCCAGATCGTGCAGGGCACCGCGCAGCTTCGCCGTGACCTCCTTCTCACTCTTTCCATAGACGGATTTCTGCCGCCCTTCCGGCGTGCTGTACCGCGCTTCCCATCGCCCGTCAGCGCGTTGTCGTATGCTGCCCATGCCGTTGCTGGCACGAGTGTTCTTCTTCTTTGGCATTACCTCACCTCCGGGGTAAAAGAATAGGGCGCGGCGTGCGCCCTTATTTCTTTATCTCCCATGAATGTCCGCAGGACTGGCACAGCCCCACCTTCACGATGTTGTTGACTGTCTTTTCCTTTCCCTTTGCCTTTGGGAGGATTATGTTCGAGATTCCCAACGTGGCGACACCTGCAAGACCACGGGCAGCGTTGTAGGCATTGCCGCCGAGACCGTTGCCCGACTTCTTTGTCTTGCTCCCTGTTTCGACCATCTGAATCTGAATGGTCGTGCCCTTGCACTTCGGACATCTGAGCTGCTTGCTACCGAACATACCTCAATTCCTCCTTATAATAAGTCCATTTTAAGGTACACGTCGTTCTTCCAGTCATCCCGCTTTGCATTTGCTGGTCCTTTTTTATGTATCAGTTCCCGCGCCTTGATCATCGGCGGCAGAACCTTATTCCCGTTTGCGACCTTCAACCCATGCACTGACAGCACGGCCTCAAGCTGTTCCTGTTTTCTGTCGGCAATGAGGTCTGCTTCATACATACCCATCGCCATCTCCGCAAATTCCTGCGCAACCTCGAAGTATTGAGCCAGTGCCCATGTGGTCGCATATCCCCGGTGCAACGCCTCGCGCACCTCGTCCAGAGGCATCAGGATTTCGGCAGCGCGTTTGTTGGCCTTGTACTCGCACTTCTCCTTCAGATCATAGGGCGAGTAAATATTGTAGAACGCGCCCGTTTCGACGTGCCCGATCTCATGCGCGAGATCGCACTTGAACTCAATATCGTCCCTATACCTCCGTCGGTCAATGGCGATCCAGCCCTCTGGGAAGGACACCGCTCGCAGTTCCCGCATGTGTATCTCGTCGATCTCAATGTGCTCCTGATATGCTCTTTCGTAAAGCTGTTGCAATGTCAACATAGCTTTACTCCTTCATTTCATTGTCGTGCTTTTTGTGCCTTTTTGAATCTCACATAGTCCAGAATGTCCAGCTTTTCATCATCGGTCAAGTCGCGGATTTCGCCGGACAGGGCGAAGTCAATATCTTTGATTGATAAATTGTCCGCGTGCAGTTCTTCGGTTCTTCCCAGCAGGTAGTCTACGCTGACGCCGTACAGGTCTGCCAGCTTCACTATATTCTCATGTGTTGGATTTGTCTTGCCGCGTTCCCAGTTCGCTACGCTCGGCGGCGCAATCCCCAATGTTAGCGCGACATATTTCTGGCTCAGCTTTGCTCTTTCTCGGCATTGGCGAAGTCGCGTCATAGTCCCACCTCCTTGTATCTATTATATAGTCTACGGCTATTTTTGTAAATATTTCAAAAAATAGTATTTAGCTATTTACAATAGCCTAAAACTATGTTATAATTAGCTATGAGCTAATCCGAAGGGGGGTGAGAACATAAAGAGCCGTTTTAAAGAGCTTCGCAAGAAGCTGGGCCTGACGCAGAAGGATGTTGCTGATTGCATCGGGGTAAATCAGGTTAGCGTATGGCAATGGGAAAGCGGAGATTCCCTTCCCCGGGCCGATAAGCTATTAGCTATTGCTGATCTTTTCGGATGCACGACGGACTACCTTCTGGGCAAGGATGACAAGCCCGCCTGACCGACCATTACAAAAGAAGGAGCAATCAAAATGCTGCTGGGAATCTTTTTGATCACCACGATGTCAGGGTGCATCGGGTTGATCGCGTTGGAGCTGATACTGGAACACATTGAGATCACGGGGAAGAAACCGTGGGACGACTGAAAGGAGGATGCCCGATGACCCGAAAGGAATGTGAGGCGAAGCTGCTTGCATTGGCAGAGCAGATGTACGCGGTCTATAAGGAATATAACCACTCTGGTGATTTCCTGTCGATGATCGCGGACAGTAGCGGTTACATAAGCGTTGATGATGCCTACTTTAACGCTGACGGCAAGATCATCAATGACGCGAACGGTAACACCTTCAAGACCGTTGACTGCGTGAAGTACAAGGACGGCTCAATAAGGCTGTTCAAAACGATCATCAGAACGGAGGAAGTGGCATGAAGCGCGTTTACCGCTACTACTGCCTCGCTGAATCGCCCGCCGCTGGCACGGTCCCGCCCGGAGCTATCCGCGAGGAATCCGCCGACGAGGACGGCTACATGGTGGACGAGGAAGGGCACGTCATTGAGGCGTGGGGCTTCGTCGAGTACGACCGGGAGCTGACCGAGGAAGAAATGGATGGCTACTGTCTGGAACGGGGGTGAGATCGTGAGCATCTGGGCGATACTGCTGCTCGGTGAACTGGCTGCCGGATGGATCGGCTACTGGGCCGGATTCAGCCGGGGACAGGAGACCATGGAAAACAAGCGCGGAAGGAGGACGTACTGATGGACATGTACGACGATGCGCCCTATCTGCTGACCCGCAAACAGGCAACGGTGAGATACAACCTGTCCCAGCGGCAGCTCGACAACCTGTACCGCCGGGACGAAGAGTTCCCCGTCCTGCGTGTAGGCCACAAGGTGCTGATCCACCGCGAACGGGCGGACGCCTACTTCACCCGGTACATCCGGGACGTGATCGAGACGGACTAAAGACGCCGCCCGGTGGGAAGCCCGGAACGGCGCGAGAATCGGCAATGGATAACCGACATCAACAGTATACCACAGACGGGAGGCAACAGTCAATGACCCTGCACGAGAAATTGGAACGGCTTACCGAGACCATCACCCGCATTGAGGACGCCATGGAGGCCCTCGACGGCGTTGAGGAGTGCCCGGATGTCATAGACATCCTGCACGACAAACTGGTCTATCTGGGCGTACAGCGCGACGAGATACACGCCCGCATCGAAGAGATGGACGCCCGGGAACAGGCGGAGCAGGTCCGGGGCTACTGGCGGGCGGTGGTCTGATGACCAAGGCGGAACAGCTTCGCGTGAGAACCGCGTACATCAAGGTAAAGGACGCGCTGGACGAGATCGCACAGATCAGAACCAAGGACGCCATGCTGACCAACGTCCAGCACAGCCTTTACCGACTGGAAGATACCCTGTGGCAGTACATGGGGCCGATGAAGGAGGATAAGAAATGAGCAACAACATGCGCATTTACGAGAAGGCACGGGGCGTGCCAGACGAGGCGAAGAAGGCCATCACCGCGGGCAGATTGAAGGGCATGACCGACATCAACCCCATGTACCGTATCAAGCGGCTCACTGAGATGTTCGGTCCCTGCGGCTTTGGCTGGTGGTACGAGATCACCGACCAGCGGATCATCGACGACGAGATCACCCACCAGCGGGCGGCGTTTGTGGATATTCTGCTGTACTACACCGACCCGGAGACCGGCAACACGTCGGCAGGCATCCCCGGCACTGGCGGCGCGGCGTTTGTGACGCAGGAGCGCAATGGCCCGTATCTGAGCGATGAGTGCTTCAAGATGGCTCTGACGGACGCCCTGAGCGTGGCCTGTAAGGCCCTTGGCATCGCCGCTGACGTGTACTGGGACAAGGGCAGGACAAAGTACACGGCCCCGGAAACGGACGCCAATAACGCCCCGCAAACGCCTGAGGAACGGCGTTCCGAGATCGCCAAGGCCACGAAGGACGTCAAGACCTGCGAACGCTGCGGCAAGCCCATCCGGGGCGGACAGCTCGCTGACAAGTCCATCATCAAGGCCGAGCAGGTGCTTGAGCAGGGCCTCAAGGACTTCAAGATGGCCCTGTGCTACCACTGCCAGCAGGAGATGAAGGCGAAGAAGGAAGGGGCAGCATGACCAAAGTCATTGACCGCGTGCGCGGGAAGATCGTCAACTATGATGAGAAGCGCGGCGTGGTGCTGATCGAAGCCCCGTATGAGGACTTTGCGACGATGTGCCGGCGGGAGTACAAGGAGGTCGAGATCACCATGCTTGACTCCCGCCCACTGTCCGAGAAGCAGCGCCGGAGCTGTTACGCCATGCTGCGGGAGATCGCCGACTGGTCAGGGTACGAACCCGACGAGATCAAGGACATGATGAAGTTCAACTTCATCGGTACGCTGGTGGATGACATGGACACGTTCAGCCTGAGCAACGCGCCAATGTCCACCGTGGCGGCATTTCAGACGTTCCTCGCCCGGTTCATCGTGTCCCACGACGTGCCCACGAAGCGGCCCATGCTGGAATACGTGGACGACATCGAAGCCTATCTGTACGCCTGTACGGCGGCGAAGAAGTGCCCTATCTGCGGCAAGCGGGCTGACCTTCATCATGTGTCGGCAATTGGTATGGGCAGGGATCGCGACGAGATCATCCACGAGGGCATGGAGGTCATGCCGCTGTGCAGGGAGCATCATATGGAGATCCACACCATCGGGCGGGACAGCTTCATGAAGAAGTACCACCTGAACGGCGGTATCACGGCGGACAAGACAATCTGCAAGATATACCACCTGAACACCAAGAAAAGGAGCAAGAGTGCATGAACAAAGTGATAATCACCGGGAATTTGACCAAAGACCCTGAACCCCATACCACCCAGAACGGCATATCCCGCTCTACCTTCACCGTGGCTGTTCAGCGCCGGGTGAAGAACAAGGACGGCAAGTATGACGCCGACTTCCTCACCGTGGTTGCGTGGCGGCAGACCGCCGATTTCTGCAACCGCTACCTCTCCAAAGGCCGCAAGGTCGCCGTGGAGGGCAGCATCCAGACCCGTTCCTATGACGCGCAGGACGGCAGCAAGCGGTACGTCACGGAGATCATCGCTGACCACGTCGAAGCCCTGTCCAGCGCGAACACGGACAACGGCCCGACGCCTCCGCCCAGCCGGGAGGACAGTACGCCGGAGGACTTCACAGAAGTGGATGATGATGAACTCCCGTTCAAATGATCGGAGGTAGGACATGGATATAAAGCCGATTGAGACCGTGTATAACGGTTATAGGTTCAGAAGCCGCCTTGAGGCGCGATGGGCTGTGTTCTTTGACGCGGCTGGCATTGAGTATCAATATGAACCAGAAGGATATGTGCTGGATGATGGTACAAAATATCTGCCGGACTTCTACTTGCCGGGATTAAAGGCATTCGTTGAGATCAAGCATAGCAATCTTGAAGAGGACGCATTGGAAAAGGCAAAGGACAAATGTGCTATGTTGAATTGTTCCATGCCTGAAAACGTCGTCCTACTCTGCTTCGGTGATCCTGTAGATATGAACGTTCTTGCGTTTTACAGCCAGTGGCAGGAATTGGTAATGCGATATGTACCTGAATACGACAGCGCTGTATTTATAGAAGGTGCAAGATGGTGGAAAGCCAGCATGGGGGAAAGTGGTCATATTGCAATTCAGGAAACAAGACACGCCAAACACCAAATAGCTATTGCCATTGGCGAACTTGACTATAGTTGTTATGAGGGTTATGACCATCCATACCTAATTCCACAATTCTTGATTCGGGGTCAAGAGTCGTTTCTTGAATCTGCCCGTTGGAAGGCAAGACAGGCGCGGTTTGAGCATGGTGAAACACCTAATGCGAGGAGGTAGTCATGGAACACAGCTTTGACGTTGATATAGCTGTCAAATATGGCATCAATGCCGCGATTCTTCTGCAAAACATTTTCTGGTGGATTCAGAAGAACAAGGCCAACAAGCGCCATTATCATGACGGCTATTATTGGACGTACAACAGCCGTGAAGCCTATACGAAGTTGTTCCCGTATTTGAGCGAACGGCAAGTCAAAACCGCAATGGATAAGTTGATCTCAGATGGTATTATCATAACCGGCGATTACAACACTGACAGGTATAAAAGACCGACATGGTACGCGATTACGGAAAAGGGCTACACGATATTACAAAAGCGTACCCACGTAGATACAGAAATGTCAGAACGTGGAAACGAAGATGTACCCTCTAATACAGATATATCAACAGATGTAAGCAAAGATATATCTATATCGCGCAAGAACGCCGCAAAAGAGAATCCTGCCGGGTTTGACGATTTCTGGTCTGTATATCCAAGGTGCGTAGACAAGAAATCAGCTCTCAGAGCATGGACGAAGTTGAAGCCATCCGATGAACTGAAGCAGATAATCATCGCTGATGTTCGGCGTAGGGTGAACAGCGACACAGAGTGGACGGAGGAAAAGTATATTCCATATCCCGCCACCTACCTCAACGGTGCTCGCTGGGAGGACGAACCCGCGCAGGCTGCCGAATCCGAACGCCCTAAAACGTGGAAAGACCTCCCCTACGACGAGTTGATGCGGTTGCAGGACGAACAGTCTCGGAAGGATCGGGAAGAGCTTCAGCGGCAAGGGCTGCTGTAACAAAGGATGAAGAACGATGATTGCGCACATTGAATCCGAGCGCAGCGTTCTCGGCGCGATGCTGAGATCAAGCACGGCGGTCAACACGGCAACGGAACGGCTGAGGCCGGAGGACTTCTCCGACCCAGCCCACCGGGAGATATTCTCCTGCATGCTGGCGTTGGCGCTGGGCAGCAGGAAGGTCGATTTGGTGACGCTGGACGCGGAGCTGACCCGGCGGGGCAAGCTGGATTTCATCGGCGGCCCGGCGAAGTTGGTCGAAGTGAGCCAGAGCGTTCCCAGCGCGGCGAACGTCAACGCCTACATCGACATCGTGCTGGAGAAGTCGAAGCTGCGCGGAGTGCTTGCCATTGCGGAGGCCATCACCCGGAGGGCGAACAAAGACGACGCGGATGCGGACAAGCTGATTGAGCTGATTGAGGGCGCGTGCGGCGACATCACATCACGCGCACAGCAGCGGGACGCCGGGTGGATCAGCGGCGGCGATGCGGCGATACTGGCGTTTGAAGCTGCCGAGAAAGAGGAAAAGCCGCTGCCCACGGGATTCAGTGAATTGGACGAAAAGCTGTGCGGAGGGCTGCGAAAGCCGGAGCTGACCATCGTCGGCGCGAGACCCGGCAAGGGCAAGAGCGCGTTTCTGCTGGCGGCAAGCATGTCAGCGGTTCGGGCAGGATTCCATGTAGGGTACTTTTCGCTTGAGATGTCCGCATTGCAGATCGGGCAAAGGGCGCTGGCGAGCGCGTCACTGATCGGCATCACTAAGCAGCGCAAGGGGAAGAAAGCCCTGACAGACGAAGACTGGGCGGCACTGGCCGGAGGGCTTGAACGGCTGGCGGACGACGGCATGAACGACAGGATGCATGTTTACCAGTCCTACGGCCTGACCATCGAACGCCTGTCCAATATCGCCCGACATGCCCGGCAGCGCGGTGAGCTTGACCTGCTGGTGGTCGATTATATCCAACTGATGCGCACGGCGGAGAAGGTCAGCAATGACGTGGAACGGCTGGGGCACATCTCCAAGGGATTGAAGCAACTGGCGCTGATGCTGGATATCCCGATCCTGACGGCGGCACAGGTGCGGCGACAGTCGCAGGATGATTCGAAGAAGGGCGGACGGGCACCGACGCTGGACGAACTGCGAGGCTCAGGAGACCTTGAGCAGGACGCGGACAACGTACTGCTGATCCACAGCCCGGACAACCCGGACGACCCGACGCTCAAGCGTACCGAGGGCAAGCACGACGGGATTTATGACCGGGCGATGAACGCCTGCGCCCAGCCGTTCACCGTTGAGATCGCAAAACAACGACAAGGGCCGACGGGCAGGACGTGGTGCCTGTTCAAGCCCATGAACATGAGGTTTTATGAAGATCATGCACATTAAGACCACAGACGACCGGGAGTACACCTACACGGTGCAGAACAAGCTCGACGCGAAGGACGTCCTGCTGACGTTGCAACGGCTGGGAATCCTGTGCAAGTGGTGGAAATACGAGGAGGTACCGGAATGTTCGCACAATGGGTAACTGAGGGTTTTGCCGCTGGCGTCCGCATCTGGTTCGCCGGGGCGGCGGTGCTGGGGCTGACGTTCATCATCATCGGGATCATGGGATTGGGCATGGCGCTGCTCGGGAAGGAGGACGAACGCGATGAGTGACGCGGAGAAGCGGCAGAAAGTGATCGACGGGCTGGAACTCTGCCTCGAGGGGTTGAGCGATATTTGTCCGTACAAGGACAGCGATGCGCCGGGAGGGTGCAAGGACGAGTTGATGCACGACGCACTCTTGCTGCTGAAAGCGCAGGAGCCGCGTGTAATGAAAGTCGGTGATGTACGCAGCTGGGTGAACAGTGATAGGACGGCACGGGAACCAGTTATTATCGAAATGCGTAACGGAGTATGTGCTTGGATTGTCGATGATGAAGTCAGAGAACTTAAAGGTGCGGAAGACTTGACAAGCGAGTTGTATGGCAAGACATGGCGCTGCTGGACATCCCGCCCGACCGATGAGCAGAGGGAGGCGACACCATGGCAATGATCACCCCTCCCACCGAAGCCCAGGAACAGCGAGAATGGGAGTGAATTATGAGATATGACTTGACGGGACAACGGTTCGGTCGTTTAAAGGTTATCTCACAAGATCAGGCGAGACCAAAGCGTCACGATATTTATTGGGTCTGTAAATGTGACTGTGGAAACACAAAAAGTGTTACAACAGGGCATTTAACTGCCGGAACCGTAAGAAGTTGTGGGTGTATAAAACGTGAACAGGCAGTAGAACGTTTTAGAAAGGCTGCCAAAGACAATATAACTCACGGAAAAACAAATACATGCCTATATTCCGTATGGCATTGTATGAAGCAGCGATGTGAGAACAAGAATAACCCAGCATACAGATGGTATGGAAAGAAGGGGATAAAGGTATGCGATGAATGGAAAGCATTCGCAGGTTTTTCAGAGTGGGCATACGCAAACGGTTATGAAGACCGTAAAGGTGTAGAAAGACGCGACCGTCTATCAATTGATCGCATTGATAGCAATAAGGACTATTGTCCAGAGAATTGTAGGTGGATAACAGTACATGAAAACACAATCCGTGCAACAAGGGCGCGGTGGGATGCTGCAAAACATTCCAACGGAAGCTCAGGAACAAAGAATACTGTTCCAGTGGATCAATTTTAACAAGACGATGCATCCTGAATTGGGACTTTGCTTCCATATTCCCAATGGGGGTAGCCGGAACACGCTTGAGGCGCACAACCTCAAGCAGCAGGGCGTCAAGGCGGGCGTCCCGGACATCTGCCTGCCCGTGGCGCGTGGGCCGTATCACGGGCTGTATATTGAGCTGAAGCGCGTGCGCAACGGCAAGCTGAGCAATGATCAGCGGCGGTGGCTGGGCGATCTCACCAAGCAGGGATACCGCGCTGTCATGTGTAGGGGCTGGGAAGAAGCCCGGAAGGAAATCGAAGCATATCTGAACATCTGAAAGGGGAATCGCAATGGAAACCAAGGTAATCACGATCACGCCTGACATGGCGCGAGACATGCTGACAAGGAACATGAAACATAATCGCCCGGTATTGAAGAACACCGTCCACGGTTACGCCAGACTGATGAAGAATGGCAACTGGAACTTGACGCATCAGGGCATTGCATTCGACGAGGATGGCGCACTGATCGACGGGCAGCATAGGCTGCATGCCATTATCGAAGCCAACATCCCGGTCAGAATGAACGTCACATACAACGTTCACCACGCGCCCGGTGAGGTGTTCACCATCGACATGGGGCGCAAGCGCACCTATGCCAATGTGACCATGATGTCAGGCATTGATGATCCTGTTTACCGTTATGCTGGAACTTCCGTATCGGCATATATCCGTTATAAGATGCCCGGCGGACACAAGGCAGACCCGGCTGAGATCGTGGATTATATCAATCGTCATTATGATGACGTCAAGAAGCTGTACATGTACATTGGCGGCTCTCAGCATGGACGTGGTGCAAGGGACGGCTCTTGCCGTATTCCCGCGATTGTGGGGGCTGCGTTGCTGGCTGCGATCTATCGCGGAGAGGAAGATAACGCGCTGTATCAGTTCTGCCTTGTGTACAGGTTGAATGAAGTCAGCGGCGCAACAGGTTACAATTCCCGGTTTGTGTTGAACCTTCGAGATTACGTGAGGCATTACAAGAGCACGTCAGAAGTGTATGACCGCTGTGAAAGCACCATCTGGGCCTTCGCGCATAACCTGTCGCACTTCCGCGTGCGTGATAACTGCTATCCCTTTAATCAGGGACTTGATGCATGAATATGAATCACTCACCATGTTATACCTGCATCCGCCGCTCGGAGATATGTCATGCCCAGTGCACGGCATATCACGAGTGGGTGGCGGTGCAGAAGAAAGTCCACGACAATGCCCGGAAGGACGACGAGGCCAAGGCCTACGCCAAGGAGAATCACGACAGAGTACAAAGGAGGCGACACCTGAGATGATGATCACGGTACACCTGTCCGACGGCAGGAAGATCACCAAGGACGAAATGAAACTGAACTGGTTCAGCCCGTCACTGGGCTACACGGTAGGCGCGACTGACGGCGGCGATCTGAACTGTGAGGCGTTCAGGCCGCTTGTGGACGAGGGCAGCATAACAGTCAATCTCGATCATGTGGTTGACATGCGCCCGGCGGAGCCTGACGAGATCGAACATGCGAAGATACACGGGTGGTAATCTATGAAATGTGAATTATACCACGACAGTTTCCAGAATTGGAAATCCTATCCGATTCAGAAGGCGCAGCTTATTATAGCCGACATACCCTACAATCTGGGCGACGCGGCCTATGGGTCAAATCCTATGTGGTATGTGGGGGGGGATAACAAGAACGGCGAAAGTGACAAGGCAAAGAGCAGCTTCTTCAATTCCGACGGCTATTTCAGGATTGCGGAGTATTTCATGTTTTGCGCCCGCCTCATGAAGCCGGAGCCGAAGCAGGGTAAGGGCGGTGCGCCGTGCATGATCGTATTCTGCGCCTATCAGCAGCAGGGCGACGTGATACGTTGGGCGGCTGACGCCGGATTCGGGAAGTATATCCCGCTGGTGTTCATCAAGAACTACTCGCCGCAGGTGTTGAAGGCGAACATGAAGATCGTGGGCGCGACGGAACATGCGCTGGTGCTGTACCGGGACAGATTGCCGAAATTTCGCAACGGTGGCAGGATGATCTTCAACTGGATGCCATGGGAGAGGGACGGCGCGGACATTCCGAAGATACACCCGACGCAAAAACCCGTCAGGCTGTTGAAGCGGCTGATCGACATATTTACAGACACCGGCGATGTGGTGATAGACCCGGTGGCGGGCAGTGGTTCCACCCTGCGGGCCGCGGCAGAGATGCGGCGCAATGCCTATGGATTTGAAATTGACCGCAATTTCTTCAACCGGGCAAAGGCTGAAATGCTGAGTGCGATGCAGATTGATCAGATAAACCTTTTTGATCTTGAGACGAAGAACCGCAAGAATGCGAAGCAGATTTCGATGTGGGGGAGTGAAGCATGACAAGGGCGTTGGTGATACGGACAGCGGGTGATCCTGAGATCGCCGGGGCCATCGTCGAGGGCATGACGCGCCGGGTGATCCCGCTGGACGATGGTCAACTCAAGGCGGTCAAGGCAGAGCTGGTCAGGTACAAGTCTCGCGCGGAGCTTCGCGCCTACGGCGACGAGAAGCGGTTCAGACGCACGCGCCGGGAGCTGGCAAGGAAATACTCAACCCGGCCAGTTGGACGGCTGAGAGGGGCGTTTCTGGGCGTCTACGGGCTGTTTATACTGTGCGCCGTCGAAGCGCATGCGCGGATGAACGCGGGGCGACGGATATGAGCGATGATTGGCTGACGCCGAACGAGTACGCCAAGATTTGGCACGTCGTTCCGCAGATGGTAAGGGAGTACATCCGAGACGGGCGTATTCCGGCAGAAAAGGTTGGGTGGCGTTGGATGCTGCCACCCGGCCTTGAGAAGCCGCCGACCCATCGCAGGTACAAGGAAGATTTCAGCAAGAAGGAGATCGCAGAAAGGAGGAAGCGCAGGAAGAACTATGATGCCCGGTATTATCAGCAGTTTGTTGATGCCGGTATCTGCTTCTCCTGCAAGAAGCGTCCCGCCAAGCTGGGGTTCACGCGCTGCGAGGAATGCATAGAAAAGCGCCGGAGGGAATACGCGAAGAAATTCCCTGACGGAAATGGTGAGTACCATAAGGAACGACGGGAACGGTTGAAGGAAAAAGGCCTGTGCGTGAACTGCGGAAGACCAGCCATCCCGGGGAACGTCCTTTGCAAGACGTGCAAGGCAAAGGCGGCAGAATCGCAGCAGGTCTATCACATCAGAAAGCGCATTGAACGACAGAACCAAAGGGAAATGGAGGCATTGAGACATGGGAACCGTAACAATCCTGCCTGAGACAACCCGCGATCCCATCACCCTGATAGGCCAGCGGGCCGGGGTGTGCTGGGGCGGAGAGGACAACCCGACAGCGAACTATCAGCGCGGGTGGAATTGCATCACCAGTGGTCACGGGCGGGCACTTGAGTTCGTAAACATCGAGATGGTACTGGATGGCTACAGTGCGAGGGTGATCCGGGAATGGTATACCCACATCGGCGGTGCGCCCACCCGGCTGCAGGCGTCAACGCGGTATATCGACTACGGCGATTTCAGGTACATCGTGCCGAAAAGCATAGCAAATAATCCTTTGGCAAACGACGAATATTGCGCTGCTATGGACGGTATCGGGAACGTAATGACCGAGCTTGAACAGTGTGGCATACCACGCGAGGACATCGCCATGCTGCTGCCGCTGGGCATGACTACCCGCATCGTAGACAAGCGCAACCTGCGCAACCTCGTGGACATGAGCCATCAGCGCATGTGCAGCCGGGCATACTGGGAGTTTCGGGAGTTGTTCGACGACATAAGCGGCGCGTTGAGCCGGTACAGCGACGAATGGGAGGTTATCACCGACCATCTGTTCATGCCGAAGTGTGAGCTGACCGGAGAGTGCAGCGAGAAACACGGGTGCGGGAGGCATCCGAGGAAGGGGGCAAACAATGGGTGAGTTCCAAGCAGTAATGCACGACTGGAAACGCATGTGCAAGCATTTCTGGTCTGGTGATCCGAACAAACCGTCTGTGTTGTACAGCGAAGTAAGGCTGAACCAGATAAGGCAATACGATGCAATCAAGAACGAATATGCTATGAAGCACGGTATACCGTTGGTAAGAATACCGTATTCAAAGAAAGGGGCGATTACACTTGATTTGTTGTTCTCGGACAAATATCTTGTATCAGCATAATCCTATCCCCACCGACATCGCGCAGAAGCTGGGGTTGCAGCCGAAGGAGGTAAAGCATGGGCGTTGACATCAAGGACTTCGTAGAAGCGCGTAACAAGGCCATGACGGCATTCGTTTTGAATGATGACTGGGAACCGATCAAGGAATACTGCTGGACCTACGGCATTGAGATGCCCGATGACCCGGACGTCATGGCTGCCGGCATTTACAAGGCCGTGCAGGAGATTACGACCATGCCGAATGTGGTCAAGGATACGGCGATGGTGAAGTGCTTGCATCTGGGATTCACTCCGTTTATAAGGCCGTATGAGCCGAAGGAGGACACATGAGCAAAGGAAAGCGAGGCACCCTGTCCAGCCGAGAAATACGGCGGATGGGAGAGCGTGAGAAAGCACGCGAGGCGAAGAAGGACGCCGTTGCGGCGTTCTGGGCACTGTCCCCCGAGGAACGCCAGAAGCGCGTGGAGGATAACGAGTACATCAACCGCATACAGCGCAACGGCATCACCATTGAGGACTTGAACCGCGCCGGTCAGGAGGGCTACCGCGAGGGCGCGAAAACGGCTGCGGATAACACACTGCGCAACATCTACGCGGCGGTGGCGCTGGTGGCGCATGAGAAGTACGGGTTCGGCAAGAAGCGCTGTATGGCGCTGCTGAACGCCGTGGACGAGCGCGTCATGTACGCCATCGACAGCAAGGAGATGGTTCAGCAGGTGTACGACGATCTGGGCATCGTAATGACGCTGGACGGCGATCCGCTGGAAGAACGGGTTCGGGAGAAAGGAGCATGAGATTGAGAGTAAAGCTGGACACCTACATCGAGAATGGCGTGGAGAGGGCCGCAAAGGCCCCTTCCCGCGCCTATTCAACCGACGCAGGGTTGGACATCTACGCGCTGCACAGCGGCATTGTACGGGCCGGACAGGCCGCGACGTTCCGCACCGGGGTACACATCGAACTTCCGCCCGGAACTGCCGGGGTGATGCTCCCGAAGTCGGGACTGATGACCAAGCAGGACATCGTGACCTTCGGTGTAATCGACGAAACGTACCGTGGGGAGATCATGGTTCACATGTTCAACCACGGCAAGGAGGACTACAATGTCCGCGCCGGGGACAAGCTGACGCAACTGCTTGTGCTGGATGTACGGCATGAGCCGGTGGAGATCGTGGACGAGCTGAGCGAGGGGGAAAGAGGAAATGCCGGGTTCGGAAGTAGTGGTCGGTGACCTGATTTCAAGGGCGGCGGCACTCAACGCAATCGACTGTTGGCATATTGATTTCAATTCGATGGATGGAGCGAAAGTGCAAACGGATTGTTGGAGAACCATCAAAGAGTTGCCCGCTGTGGACGCTGTGCCGGCGGTACATGGGCGGTGGACATACTTTAATTGCGTCGGAAACGGCAGATACCAATGCAGCGAATGTTTGCATTGGGTAGACGCAGGAACGGATAGGAACTACTGCCCGAACTGCGGCGCGAAGATGGACGGTGATGCTGATGGATAAACTGCAGTTTGTGTATGTCAGCGACATGGTGAATGTGGTCAGGTGCCGCGACTGCAAGTATTATGAAGTCAAAGACATATGGGCAGACTTCGGGAGAGTGCCGATACTCGTCAGTGATGTTCAAACGTGCCACAAGTGGGGCGATGGAGCGTGCAAGACAAGCCCGGATGGATACTGTTTTCTGGGGGAACGGAGGTAAGCGCATGGCGCGAATTATCGCCACGCCGAGCGAATCAAAGGAGGAATAATGATGGCTGAATACTGCACTGAGCGAGCAATGGTAAACGATGTACCCACTCCCCGGCAGCCGTTGGCAGAGGTCGCCAAGGAAACGAACGGTGTGCTGACAGAAGTGATCCTGATGATGCAGGATGCCGAGATCACTCTGTTCGGCGGGCCTACCGGGGAGCCGATGAACAAGCAGGAAGAGGCGCGATGCTTCGAGGACGAGCTGAACATGGTCCTGCGCAAGAGCCGCATGGCGTTGGAACGCTTCGCGGAAATCAAGCGCAGGCTGGTATGACCACCAACACCTTCCTTCGGGCGCTGCACGCCCACACCGACCGCCTGACCCGCCAGCAGATCAAGACGCTGCGCGGGCAGGCACTGGCCGGGAACGTGGGCAGCGCGGTGAAGGGACTGAACAAAATACTCAGGAGGTATGATCATGACGAACCAAGAGCGCGAGGCCTTGAAAGCCGAACTGATGCAGGAACTCCGGGCGGAGATCGAGGACAACAAACTGAGGCAGAAGGCCACGAGCGAGAACACGCAGTGCTTGAAGCCCATCATTGACCACTGGGTTCGTGGAGAAAGCGGCGTCCGTGGCAAGAGCGGCCCGATGGCGGAGGCCCTGCCGAAGTACAAGGGCTACGCGACGTATGAGCACGTTCGGCGCATCGTCTGCAACATCATGGATGTGTCCTATGTCCGGGACATCAAGGACGTCAAGCGGGCGCGGCATATCGCCAATAGCCTGTGCGAGCTGATCACCAAGCTGGCGAAGGAGGAACAGGCATGAACGAGATCGACGTGACCGTGCGCAGCCTGATCCTGAAGATCATCGACGACGCCATGGAGAAGCAGGACAGGTACGTGACCATCAATTTCTTTGAACAGGGGCCGTGCGTGACGATTTACCCGTTGAGCACGGACGAGGACGACTGACGGAGGTAATTATGGCGAGCAACCGACCTTTGAAGCTGGACGCATGGGGCATATCATGGGAGGAATACAAGGAGTTGACGTATTTCTGCCTGCAGTACGAGCAGAAGAAGCGCGACGCCGCCGCGCTGCTGACCATCCGCCTCTCAACGCCAGTGCCGGAGATATACCATACCAAGCGCAAGGTGAAACTGGAAGATGGGCGCGTGATCGAGAAAGTCACAGAGCACGGGACGTTCATGCCCCACGGCAGCGGTCATGTAAGCGATCCCGTTGCGGCGACGGCGGCGAAGCGTGACAGGCTTCTGCGGGACGTGCGCATGATCGAACAGGCGGCGGGAGGGGCTTCAGAGGCTGCGAGAGAGGTATATGGCTGGACGGTAGACCCGCGATACATTATCCGTGCGGTGACGCAGAGAAGCGGCGTGCAGGCGCTCTTTGCCAATCCTGACACTCGCCCGCCGATGGGAGAGCGACAGTTTTACACAGTGCGCCGTATCTTCTACTGGATTCTGCATGAGATGAAAAACGGGGACTTGGAGCCGATAGCATAGGAGGATGAAAATGAGCGAATGTGCTTTTTGCGCCGGAAAAAGGATTCCGGCAACATATGCTGGCGAAGGAACGCATACGATGCGCACAATGCTAACGATGATGTTTGGCACGGCGGAAGAGGACGCTGTTGACGGGATTCGTCTCGTGGACGGCAAATTTATGGCATTTGACAATTCATCCGGGGAATATGCCGAACAGATGGTGGAGATAAATTTCTGCCCGATGTGCGGGCAAGAGATAAAATAGGTCAACACAGTGCAGTACTTTTGAGTATAATAAGGACTGTGCACAGTTGGGGGCTCAACTCAACACAACCCCAACGCATATGCGGACGGTCGATGAAATGTCCCGTCCACAGGATGAGCTACCCGGTCACCCGATGGCTTTGCGGATGGCCGGGAGCGGGACTAAAGATCGCTGTCCTTCTTCAGCAGCGACGCCTCCTGCCGTTGGTGGGGACGGGAGATGGCATGCAGCGACGCCGTGGCGCGGACAAATACCACGGCTCCATGCAGATTTGGGTGAGCAGACGAAACCAGCGCACTGCTAATGCGCCGTGCCCGGAAACGGGTACCGGAGGTGCAAATCCTCCAATCTGCGCCAGTGTTCCCATGGTTCGGCATGCCATAGGATCACCTCCTTTCTTGATCGGCTATAAGCCAAGCCGCACGCCAATGATTCCCGGCGTGGGTGCCCGCCTGTCGTCACCGTGTGGATTGCCGGGGCGATCAAAGGCGGGCTACATGGTCTCTGACGGTTCGTGCGTGGCTGATATACCACGTTCATCCGGTTCAACTCCGGTGCGAGGCGTACATGATGGCTTCGGGCACTGTGCCGACAACAGTGCCCAACACACGCTGTCGTAGCTCAATCGGTAGAGCAGCCGCCTCGTAAGCGGCAGGTTATTGGATCATTCCCAATCGGCAGCCCCAACCCCGCGCCTGTGTATTTTCCCCGCACTGGCACGGCAGAAGCGTAGATCGGTTCGGATCACCGGGCCGGGGATTCCACACCGCAGGTGGGGGCGGTTGTGATTGTTCATCTGCCACGAGCAGAAGGAACGGAGATGTCGTATCACGGCATCGTGTAGGCGGTTAATGGCGTGCGAGACGCGCCGACCGCCTTTTTGTTGTCTATAATGCTGTAGGAGGCAAAACATGTACCTGAAAACGCTTAACCTGGGCGATATTCACCCATATGAGCGCAACCCGCGAATCAATGACAAGGCCGTGGAGCCGGTGATGAAGTCTATCCAGAAGGACGGCTACCGGGCGCGAATCATCGTGGACAACAACGGCGTTATCATCGCGGGCCATACACGCTATGAGGCCATGAAGCGGCTCGGCTGGACGGAGGCCGAGGTGTGGATTGCCGACGACATGACGCCGGAGCAAATCGCCGATTACCGCATCCGCGACAACCTGACCGCCGATTTCGCCGAGTGGGATTTCAGCGAGCTGGAGGCGGAGATTGCCGAGATGGACTTGGACTTCGATATGTCGGAGTTTGATGGGTTCGAGGATATACAGGGGGGGGTATCTGAACCCTATACGGGGCAGGGGGCCACCGAGTACAGCGAGGAGGATTTCGGCGATGACAAGTTCAAATGCGAATGTCCGCGCTGTGGATTCAAGTTCAACCCATAAATTCCCGTGGAAGTGGTATCTGTCAGACCTTGCCAACGTCAAGAAAAACGGGCTGACCGTGTTTTCCTGCTTTTCATGCGGCGGCGGTTCGTCGATGGGCTACAAGCTGGCGGGGTATGACGTTATCGGCAATGTGGAGATTGACCCTCGCGTGATGAAGGTCTACCAGAAGAACAACCATCCCAAATACCCGTATTTGATGGATGTGCGCGAATTTCTGAAAATCCCGGACGCGGAGTTGCCGAAAGAACTGTTTCACCTTGACATTCTGGACGGTTCGCCGCCCTGTTCGGTATTCAGCACGGCGGGAGAGCGTGAAAAGGGCTGGAACAAAGAGAAGGTGTTCCGGGAGGGACAGGCGCGGCAAAAGCTGGATGACCTGTTCTTTTATTTTATCTCCATTGCTCAAAAGCTACAGCCCCGCGTGGTCATTGCCGAAAACGTGTCCGGGCTGCTGAAAGGCAACGCCAAAGGCTATGTCAATGAGATATTCAAGGCATTTGACGCGGCGGGCTACAAGGTACAATTGTTTCTGCTGAACGCCGCTTTCATGGGCGTGCCACAAAAGAGGGAAAGGTGCTTTTTTGTGGCGCAGAGGAAAGACCAGGCGTTTCCAAAGCTGGCGCTGAATTTCAAAGAAAAGCCGATTGCGTTCGGAGAAGTACGAGAAGCACATGGAAACGATAACAGACCGACAGAATTACGGGAACGATTTCGGAAACATTATCGGCCAGGAGATAAAGCAATAGACGACATAAACAAACGGATTGGAAAAACGGGAGGGCAAACAAATTTCATTGTAACAGACAAAGACATTGCGCCGACAGTGTGTTCAAGTGGTCAGTATTTCAGAACATACGATATGACGCATTATTCAAACAATGATTTTGTAAACGTCCAGACTTTCCCGCAAGATTACGATTTTGTTTCTGAAAGCGCACAATACATCTGCGGCATGAGCGTCCCGCCTGTGATGATGGCGCAGGTCGCAAGCGAAGTCTACAGGCAATGGTTTGATAAGGAGTGATTCACGATTGGTAAGAAAGGCAAATACCAGATTTGGTTGGAACCTGACAATCTGACACAGATAGAAGGTTGGGCGCGTGAAGGTTTGACAAGGGAACAGATCGCGCACAACATCGGCATCAATGTCAAAACCCTTTGGGAATGGGAAAGCAAGTACGACCCGATAAGTAATGCCCTTAAAAGAGGCATGGCCCCCGTTGACATTGAAGTCGAGAACATGCTCTTGAAGCGTGCCATGGGCTACACCTATACCGAGACAACGGAGGAAGTGTACACCTATGACGAGATCGACCCGAAAACCGGCAAGCCGAAGGTCAAGGAAAAGCATGTGAAGCGCGTGACAAAGGAGATCCCGCCGGACACCACGGCCCAAATCTTCTGGCTCAAGAACCGCCGTCCCGACCTTTGGCGTGACCGTCACGAAAACGACGTGAGTATCAAGAACGTCAACTTCGACGCGCTTAACGCCGCCTTTGAAGGCATAGAAGATGATGACCCATGACACCGAGACAGCGGGCGACACACCTGATACAGCATCCAGCAGAACTGGGCCGCAAGCTGGGCTTCACCGATCTGCGGGATGACCTTCACGGGCGCTGGATAAAGCGCATGGTGCGCAACCCGGATAACATGACGCTGCAAGCCCACCGAGGCAGCTACAAGACGACCTGCCTGTGCATCGCCATTTCGCTGCTGATGCTGTGGCACGGCGACAAGAACATCATCTTCCTCCGCAAGACGGACGCCGATGTGGCGGAGGTCATCAAGACCGTCAACCGCATACTG
>Ga0326512_10000224_pt1 | contig 48592 bp, 41 predicted proteins | sample 1_2617_0518_D_FD_203652 | JGI IMG/M metagenome (GOLD analysis project Ga0326512, IMG submission 203652) | Bovine rumen microbial communities from UC Davis, California, United States - 1_2617_0518 | ecosystem: Host-associated > Mammals > Digestive system > Stomach > Rumen | place: USA...
AGAATTTGTTACCGATGACCATCGGTATTAAAAAATAATAAAGTTTAATCTAATTAAGACGCGCCAGGTAGCGAAAGCTGCCCTAAACAGCTGTTTTTAAGCCTGGACGTCAAAATTGACAGTTTACTATATTAATATATTTATTTTGTGTAGTCATCATTCATTTTCGCTAACTGTTTACTGTTTGTTTGTTTGAAAATCCGGTGAAAATGATTAACTGTCAACTGTCAAACTGTCAAATCGCTTACTGAAATCTGAAATTGCTTACTGTAATCTGTAATCCGTAATGCAAGACATTCAAGTATCTGCGACGGCTTGCTCCAGTATCTGCGACGGCTTATTCCAGTATCTGTTACAGGGTATTCCAATATCTGTTATTGGTATATTCCAGTATCTGTTATACCCCCATTGTAATGCCTAGTATCACTCATAAGTTTGTAGTATCAAAATTTGGTGGCTGGTGAAAAATGTAGTACCTTTGCAGTCAGAAAATGTAGAGAAGCTATGAGGTATAACCCATATAACCAGCAAGGCGAATATGACCATTTTGTCGTCAGCGAGGAACAGCCGCTATTGGAGTTCTTGTTAGAAAATGTCAAGCAGAGTCGTAACAAGATCAAGTTGACACTGCAGGGCAGGGGAATCCGTGTGAACGGCAAGACAGTGAGTCAGTTTGACTTCCTGCTGAAACCGGGTATGAAGGTCGCTGTCAGTAAGACCAAGCGTAACCAGACACAGTTCAAGAGCCGTTGGTTGAAAATCGTGTATGAGGACCGTTGGATCATCGTTGTTGAGAAGCATGAGGGAATCCTGTCCATGGCAGCTGGTCATTCCTCGCTGAATGTCAAGACGATCCTGGACGACTATTTCAAGAAGTCACGTCAGAAATGCACGGCTCATGTGGTGCATCGCTTAGACCGTGACACGTCAGGACTGATGGTCTATGCGAAGGACATGGATACGGAGCAGGCGTTGGAGCATTACTGGCATGATATCGTGTATGACCGTCGTTATGTCGCCGTGCTGAGTGGGGAGATGGAACAGGACGAGGGAACCATCGCCAACTGGCTGAAGGACAACAAAGCGTATGTGACTTACTCTTCACCTGTTGATAATGGAGGGAAATATGCGGTGACCCATTTCCATGTCCTTGACCGTACTACGGACCACTCGCTGGTGGAGTTCAAGTTGGAGACGGGTCGTAAGAACCAGATCCGAGTGCATGCCGCTGATATGGGACATCCAGTATGTGGTGACGTGAAATACGGAGATGGAAACGACCCGATACACCGTCTCTGTCTGCATGCTTTCCTGTTGTGCATGGAGCATCCGGTGACCCATGAGCGGATGGAGTTCGAGACCCCCATCCCCGTAGCATTCAGACAACTGTTTAAATAGAATTGAAGTGATGGAGAATTTGACCTATTATATCGTATTGTTGCTGATGGTGGTCATCGGCTTTGTGGTGGTGAAGAAGATCGCGGGCTGTCTCTTGAAGTCCGTCTTTACCATCATCCTCATAGCCATTATGGTGGCGTTGTGGTATTTCTTCCTCAGAGAAGGAGCAACCCCGCCGACACTGTAAGTCCGTAGACGAGGATGTTGCGGGCAGTCTCAGCCAGACACTCGTTGAGTTGTTTGCCCTGATGGATACGTCTCATCTTCAGCCATGTGAAGAAATGGAGCATGAGATAGATGAGAGGAAGGATGAAGGCAAGGACATGTTGGTTCATCCAGAACACACCTCCCATCAGACAGGCAGCGACCCCTAATCCCAGATAAAGATACTCCGTATAGTGCTCACCGATGCGGACCACCAGTGTTATCTTCCCGTCCCTCTTGTCATTGTCACGGTCACGATAGTTGTTGACGATCAGTAATGCGTCAATGACTAAGCCACAGGCGACAGAGGCTACGAAGACCTCTGTGGTAACCAGGTGCAGTTGCACATAGTAGGTAACACAGACGGGTACGATACCGAAAAACAACAAGACCAGTACATCCCCCATGCCTATATAGGAGAGGTGAGTGGTATAGAGAAAACAGAATACCACACAGAGCAGTCCGACGAATATCATCTCCAACCCGCCGTAATAGATCAGGGGAAGTCCGATGACACATGCGGCACAGGTCGTGGAAGCTATCGCACGTTTCATGGCATCCGTGGTGACCCAGCCCTGTGTACAGGCACGCAAGGGACCCAGTCGTGTCTCGGCATCATCATTCCCTTTGGCATAGTCGAAGAAGTCGTTGATGAAATTGGCGTCAATCTGCATCACGACGGCAAAGAGCATGCAGAGAGCTGCCGCTGTCCAACTGAACACGTCACCCTCATACTGTTTAGCGTCCATATATGCCAGAGAGAGTCCTATAAGCACAGGTACAGCGGCACCTGAGAGAGTCTTGGGACGGGCTGCCAGGATCCATGCACGGAGGGAGTTCTGCTTGATGATCGTATCGCTCATAAATACTTTTTTACTTGATTCTTCTTGCAAAAGTACGGAATAATACGTATATTTGCAAAAATTTTCACTGTTTTCTGATGATTAACAATACGGCAAGTCTTGATTTGGTGGAGTTCGTGGAGACACAGATACTACCGCGCTATGCAGAGTTTGACAAGGCTCACAACCTGAGTCATGTCACTCGTGTCATCCGTAATTCCATTGCGTTGGCACGTCAAACAGGTGCTGACATGAATATGGTATATGTCGTCGCTGCCTATCATGACCTGGGACTCAGTGGTCCCCGCGCGATCCATCATCTGACAAGTGGTAAGATACTGATGCAGGATGCCCGACTGAAACGCTGGTTCTCGCCAGAGCAAATCAAGATGATGAAGGAAGCGGTGGAGGACCATCGCGCCTCAGCCTCTCACGCTCCTCGCAGTATCTATGGGAAAATAGTGGCGGAGGCAGATCGTGACCTTGCCCCGGAGACCGTTATCCGTCGCACCGTCCAGTTTGGTCTTGCCAATTATCCTGAGATGGATAGGGAAGGGCACTGGAGGCGGTTCTGTCAGCACATGGCGGAGAAATACTCCGTAAACGGATATATCCGTCTTTGGATTCATGGTTCAGAGAACGAGCGTAACCTGAACCAGTTACGCTCGCTTATTGTCAATCCTACAGAGATGCGGAAAGTCTTCGATAAGATGTTCCTGGAAGAATCAGGAATGCTTTAGCTCCTCCAGGGATATTAGTTATAGAAATTCCAAGAGACTCCGAAACGCAGCACGTTGCCATTCACAGGATAGTGAGGAGCCAGGAACATCATCTTATTACCTGATGCGTTATTGACATGACTCATCATCACGAAGAAGCGGGCTCGCTTCAGGTGGAAATTAGCATAGACATCCACAAAGGGATAGCCTCCCAGTTCCACACGGCTGTTCTCATTCTTCTGAATGGCAAACTGTCCTAGTTGCGGGACATAGTCTGGAGCATAATATTTCGTGAAGTAATATGCGTCGGCACCCAGTTCCACACTCAGCACCTTCGCAATCTTGAACTTCAGATAGAGGTTCGTGAAGATGTTCATGGTGGGGAGCGGGAGCACGTCCTTGTTGGTGGAATTCTGGTAGGTTAACACATTCTCCCAGTTAAGGATACCCACTCTGAAGTCCTGACGGAGTTGTGCCGTAAACACATTGATATTACCACCCTCCTGATAGACACCAGCCGTCAAACCACTGCGTCCATTGGTCTCCGTCATGGCATAGCTCATACCGAAATAGGTGTAGTTCTGTATTCCGTCAACGGCGATACGCAGTTGGGTGTGGGTCTTGGGATAAGAAAAGAGTCCTTCGATATGGGTATGTGTCTCCTTGGAAAAGTCGGGGTTGTCCCACCAGAGATGCTTGGAGTGGAATTGTCTTTGGAAGAATACGGGGTTGAGTCGGTGGAAATATGCTTTGGCAGCCAGTCGTACCGTATCACCGAATAAGGGGAAGTTCAGGTCTGTGCCGAAATTCACTTTGAGGGCACCGGCATCCGCACCAACGATCCAGGCCTCTAATGCAAGGTTATAATGAAGGGTCTTTCCTTGTGTCTTGGAGATCTGTCCACCAACACTCACATGTCCCTCTGACCATTTGTTCATGTGATAGATGTCGCCATCATCATTCAAGTCAGGCATTTGGAACTTGCGGTGGTCATAGCTGATGAATCCTTTGAGTCCAGCCTTTGCCCATTTGTTGAAACCTTCGAGGAGGGCGATGGCAAAGGTGTTCTTGATAGACAGGTATTTGGTCTTGTCATAAATGGAGTCATTACTATATTTCCCCTCGTCACTGTAATTATAATAGGTGTTCAGATAATAGTCGTCAGGGGTGTTGTACGCCTGGTAGATACGGCTGTGACTGTTGATGTCGAGGGTGTGGATGAAACTGGTGACAGGGACATACACCCGTTTCATCGTGGCATCGATAGAGTCCTGGTGAGCCTGGGCAGCCAACAGACTGTCCATCTTTTCTTGAGACTCCACTTTGATACGGGTGGAGTCTGCCATCTGTGGCTTCTCCCCGCTTTTGGGGAGGTCTCCGGCTATGCGGGCATTCTCTGGACGACCGCTGGGCATGTTTTGGGAAATCCTCTCTCCCCGGCGTCCAGGTGCCGCGTCTTTCTCCTTGTTCTCTCGCTCCTGTTTCTCTTTCGCAGAGGCAGCGGCAAACTGTCGTGCCTTGATCTCCGCCTCTGTCATTTTCACCTTACGGTAGAAACCGAGGTTATAACGATGGGAGAGGAAGAAATGGATGGAGTTGTTACGGTTCCAGTTCTTGGAGAGCACGGTAGGTATCTCCTCCTCACTGAACTGGTCGTCGAAACTCTCGGGATGGGTGATATAGTTATCGTTGGTGATACCTCCGTTTTCCGCCATCTTGCGATGGTAGGTGGAGAAAAGGGTATGCATCTGATAACGGTCTCCGATATAAGAGGCGAAGAAGGAAGCCCTGAAATGGGAGTTGCTTTGGTTCTGGTAATATCCTCGGGCATAATGATAGTCCAGATCGAAGCCCATACCTAACCGCTTGTTGGCATTGATGGCAAATTTAGCGTCGATATGGTCCTCACCGTTCTGCTTATTACCGCAGTTGTCGTAACTAATATTGGTATAGGGTGAAAGGGTATTGACAAAAAGGAAATCGTCAGGCTCTTTCGTCGTGTAGTCGTATGGCTGAGTGAAGAAAAAATCACTGGTGATCTTGCGGTCGATAAAGATACGGCTCAGCCGGGGGGTATAGTTACTACCTGTCGTGTTATATTCCCCATAGACACCCGTGTTGAAGATCGTGTTCGGATAGAGGTGGGGCATGGTGTCCAATGCCGCAGGTATGACATCTCCAAAGCGACGGTCAACCGTCCATACATGAACGCTACGAGGTATCTCCTTGTTCTTGACAGAGTCGCGGCGGTTGGGGTTGAAATTACCATTGCTCTCGTCCCGCTGGGTAATCCTGCCGTTCTCGTCGATCTGATTATAAACTTGTGCATGCATAGCGGTTGCCATGCATGCCAAGGTGATCAGTGTATATAACTGTTTCTTCAATTTCTGTCTTCCAGTTTAAGAAGGCGTACCACGACCTCAATAAACTTGAATGCCATGGCGCCGATAATAATATAGGTACCAGTCTCCCGCTGTCCCATGTAATATAGGATCATACCGACAGCAGCCCCAATGACAAATATCGTATTGAGGATGTTACGTAGGAGTCTCATCGGAGTAAGTCCTCAATCTTGTTGAACAGATAGTCCTTGCGGTCAATGGTCTTGCGACGGAACTTACCTGTGATGGGCAGCAATTTGGTGTTCTTCTTGTTGACAGCCTCCTCGTCAGTAATCCACTCCTCTGCTTTATAACGCTGAGGCTTACGCTCCTCCTCATAGAAATATTTGATATGTGACATCTCTACGGTGACTTTCCCGTTCTGGCAAACGGCTTTCAAGACATAATAGAAACGTGTGCGGTCAAGGGAGATGGCGTTGCTTTGGAACACCAGCCACTCCTCGTAACTGGCACCGAGCTCGTAGTCGGTGGTGTCAGCCTTTACGATCTTGCTGTTAAGCTGGTTGGGCTCACGGGTGACGTCTTGAAAGAACTTGCCGATGATATTGTATATGTCGAAGGCAGACTTGCCGGGAGCCTCGAAAGTCTTACTGAAGACGACCTTTCCGTCAACCACAGGAACTGCCCCTTTCAGGTATTTCTGGTTGGGATTCGGCTTTACCACAACGACTTTCTCTACCTTCTCTTTCTTTGTCTCGGGTTGTTCCCAGGTGTTTTGGGCAAATCCCGTCATTGGTATGCTTATCAGCAGCATAGACCATACAAAATGTTTCATAGCTATTGTCTGTTTATAATTATTTTGGATGCAAAAATACAAAATAATGACAGAACAGCCTAATAAATTATGATAATTTATTTTAATTCCAGCTCTTTCTGTAGACGAATAATCTCATCACGGTACTGGGCAGCCTGGAGGAAATCGAGTTTTTTGGCAGCTTCTTTCATCAGTCGTGTCGTCTCTGCGATACTCTTCTCCAGTTGTTGACGGGTCATGCGCTGTACGATAGGATCGGCGGCAAAGGCTCCTTGTTCCATCGGACTGATATAGGCGGTCTGTGCTTGTCTCCTGGTTTCCTCTTCCCCGGTAAACTGTCGGAGGTCGCTTTGCTTGAGGGCTTTCTCTATCTGCTTAGGGGTGATATGATGCTCCTCATTATAAAGCATCTGTTTCTGACGTCGCCGCGCTGTCTCGTCGATAGTGAGTTGCATGGATGCCGTGATCGTGTCGGCATACATAATCACTTTTCCGTTAATATTACGTGCCGCACGTCCTGCCGTCTGGGTCAGTGAGCGGTGGGAACGGAGGAATCCCTCTTTGTCCGCATCCAGTATCGCCACCAATGATACCTCCGGCAAGTCGAGTCCCTCACGTAACAGGTTGACACCCACCAGTACGTCATACACCCCGTTTCGCAAGTTCTCCAGGATCTTCACACGGTCCAAAGTCGTCACCTCACTATGAATATAAGCTGTCTGGATGTCATGATTCTGCAGGTATTCACTCAACTCCTCTGCCATCCGCTTGGTGAGGGTGGTCACCAGTACACGCTCTTTCCGAAGCACACGTGTTTGTATCTCATCCATCAGGTCGTCAATCTGGTTCTCCGTAGGACGCACCTCTATCTCTGGGTCAAGAAGACCGGTGGGTCGGATGAGCTGTTCCACGACAATGCCTTCAGACTCGTTTAACTCATAATCAGCAGGTGTAGCACTGACATAAATGACCTGATTCGTCATCTGTTGAAACTCCTCAAATGTCAACGGCCGGTTGTCAAATGCGGCGGGCAGGCGGAACCCGAACTCCACCAGGTTGGTCTTCCTGGCACGGTCACCTCCGTACATCGCTCCAATCTGTGGGACACTGACGTGGCTCTCGTCAATGAACATGAGATAGTCGTCCGGGAAGAAGTCAAGCAGACAGTATGGGCGCTCGCCAGCTTGTCTGCCGTCAAAATAACGGGAATAGTTCTCGATACCAGAGCAGTGTCCCAGTTCCTTGATCATCTCCATGTCGTACTCCACACGTTCTTTGATGCGTTGTGCCTTGATACCGTCACCCAGTTCCTCGAAGAATGCCACTTGCTTCACCAGGTCGTCCTGTATCTGCCGGATGGCGATATTTGTCTGTTCCTGTGAGGTCATGAAAAGATTGGCAGGGTAGAGCTTATACTCCTCAAAGGAAGAGAGACGGTCCATCGTGACCGCATCCAGTTCTTCTATACCATCAATCTCGTCATCCCAGAAGGTGATGCGCAGGATCACCTCATTATAAGCCATCGCGATATCCACCGTGTCACCTTTCACACGGAAACATCCTCGCTTTAACTCAAGGTCGTTCCTGACATAGAGTGCGGCTACTAATTTTCTTAACAAAGTATTACGGTCGATAATCTGTCCTTTATGAATCTCAATGACATTCTCATGAAGGGCGACAGGACTTCCCATTCCGTAAATACAACTAACTGATGATACAACGACAACGTCTTTTCTTCCTGATAATAAAGCACTTACCGCACGGAGTCTCAGTCTGTCTATCTCCTCGTTGATGGCAAGGTCTTTCTCAATATAGGTGTCGGTTGTTGGCAGGTAAGCCTCTGGCTGGTAGTAGTCATAATAACTGACATAATATTCTACTGCATTATCGGGAAAGAAACCCTTCATCTCCTCATATAACTGGGCAGCAAGGGTCTTGTTGTGGGAGAGGATAAGGGTAGGGCGGTTGATCTTCGCAATAACATTTGCCATCGTAAAGGTCTTTCCAGAGCCTGTCACTCCCAGCAGCACCTGGGCTCTGTCTCCTCTTCTTACTCCGTCCGTCAGTTGGCGGATAGCCTCAGGCTGGTCACCTGTCGGCTTGTATTTTGATGTCAGTTGAAAGTTCATATCTTGCAAAGGTACGAATAAACGGGAAAAAAACAAAATTTCTTCGTAACAAACGTTATAATCCTACGATAATTGCTAAAAATCGTTCGTTTTCCTTTGTTATTAACGGGAAAATGACTAATTTTGCACGTCAAATTTGATTATAGGATGAATAAAGGCAATATCTTGACACTCTGTATGGCTGTTCTTCTGAGCAGTTGTGCCTCTGAGTTTAATAGGGTCTACAAGAATGCGGATAATGACTATAAGTATGAGTACGCTAAGCAGTGCTTTGCTATGGGTAAATTCCAGCAGGCTAGTTCGTTGCTACAGGATTTGGTGATGATCCAGAAAGGAAGGGACAATGCCCAGGAATGTTTGTATTTGTTAGGCATGTCCCAATACTGTAACAGAGATTATGAGTCAGCAAGTACTACTTTCAAGAAGTATTATGCCAGTTATCCGAAAGGCAATTTCTCCGAGCAGGCTTCCTTCTATGTGGGGCAGTCTCTCTATAGGAGCGCTCCTGAGCCCCGCCTTGACCAGACTCCGACCATAGGCGCCATCAATGCTTATCAGCAGTTCCTGGATTTGTATCCTGATTCAGAATTACGTCCTATCGCACAGCAGCGTCTGTTTGAGTTGCAGGACAACTTAGTACAAAAGGAGTTCCTCTCTGCCCAACTGTATTATAACCTGGGAGGATATTTCGGAAATATCAATGCCAATACGGAAAGTAACTATGAGGCATGTATCATCACGGCTCAGAACGCTCTGAAGAATTACCCTTATACAAAGATCCGCGAGAAGTTCTCTGTGTTGATCATGAAGAGTAAGTTCTATTTGGCGGAGAACAGCTCCGAGGAAAGGAAGCTCGAGCGTTACCGTGAGGCAGAGGATGAGTGTTATGGATTCCTGAACGAGTATCCTGAGTCTAAGGAGAAAGAAACAGCGGAGAAGTTTATCATTAAATGTAAGAAAATAACAAAAGATTAGAATATGGATTATAAGAAGTCAAAAGCACCAGTAAACACAGTGACACGTAATATCATGGATCTCTGTGAGGAAACTGGTAACATCTATGAGAGTGTTGCAATCATTTCTAAGCGTGCCAACCAGATCAGTGTCCAGATTAAGGAGGACCTGAGCAAGAAGCTGGCAGAGTTCGCCTCTTATAATGACTCTTTGGAAGAGGTATTTGAGAATCGTGAGCAGATAGAGATTTCCCGTTATTATGAGAAGCTTCCGAAACCTTCTCTTCTGGCAACACAGGAGTTCGTGGAGGGTAAGGTCTATTGGCGTGACCCTGCTCGTGAGCAGTCTATGATGCAGGAGGAGCGTCTCTGATAAAGATTATGATACAACGTAAGCAAACGATATTCCTCTTCCTTGCCGTCGTCTTTGGTGTACTTTCTTTATGTATGCAGTTGGCAACGGTGTCTTTTGAGGGACTTACCACTTACCGGATATTCAGTCTCTGGGCATTAGGACAGAATAACACCAGCAGTTTTATTCCATGTCCTTTGTTTATACTGATGCTCTTATCCACGACACTGAGTGCATGCACGATATTCCTTTATAAGCGTCGCCCTTTGCAAGCTCGCTTGTGTATGGTCAACATCTTCATCATGGTGTTGTGGTATGTCTCCATGATTGTGGTCAGTAAGCAATTGGCGCCAGATGCGGCCAATTTCCGTTTGGAGATAGCTTCCTCGTTCCCGGCAGTCATCGCGATTCTGCTTTTTATGGCTCGCAAGGGAGTTCTTGCTGATGAACGGTTGGTGCGGGCAGCAGACAGGATCAGATAGGTATCAAATAATCAACGAATAATTTCATAACGACAAAGGCACCCTCCCAATTGGGAAGGTGCCTCTTTGTTTACTAGATACTCTTTGTTAGTATTCGAAGGTGCCGAACTCACTCTGGATGGTCAGGCTCTTCTTACCTTCCTCGATGTGTCCGATAACCTGTGCGTCGATATTGAATGACTTCGACAGGGCGATGACTTTCTCTGCCACCTCGGGACGGACGTATATCTCCATGCGGTGTCCCATGTTGAATACCTGATACATCTCCTTCCAGTCGGTGCCGGAGCACTCATGGATGGCATGGAAGAGGGGAGGTACTGGGAACATGTTGTCCTTGATGACACGACAGTTGTCGTTGACGAAATGCAGCACCTTTGTCTGGGCTCCACCAGTACAATGCACCATACCGTGAATCTCAGGACGCAACTCGTCGAGCAGTTTCTTGATGACGGGAGCATAGGTGCGGGTGGGGGAGAGAACGAGTTGTCCCATATTGGGGAGAGCAGCGTACTCCGAGTCCTCAGAGAACTTCGAGAGCAGTTCATACTTCCCGCTATACACTAATTCCTCTGGTACGGCATGGTCAAAGCTCTCAGGATATTTCTCTGCCAGATATTTCGCGAAGACATCATGACGGGCGGAGGTGAGTCCGTTAGAACCCATACCACCGTTGTAACGTTTCTCGTAGGTAGCCTGTCCGGTGGAGGAGAGTCCGACGATGACATCCCCTGGACGGATATTGGCATTGTCGATGACATCACTGCGTTTCATGCGACAGGTGACGGTAGAGTCAACGATGATCGTACGTACCAGGTCACCCACATCGGCAGTCTCACCACCTGTGGGATAGATACCGATACCCATCTCACGGAGTTCTGCAAGCAACTCATCCGTCCCGTTGATGATGGCACTGATGACCTCACCAGGAATCAGCATCTTGTTACGTCCGATGGTACTCGATACAAGGATATTATCTACGGCACCCACACAGAGCAGGTCATCGGTGTTCATCACGATGGCATCTTGTGCGATACCCTTCCATACGGAGAGGTCACCCGTCTCCTTCCAGTACATATAGGCAAGGCTCGACTTCGTACCTGCTCCGTCAGCATGCATGATGTTACAGTATTCCGGGTCACCGCCCAGGATGTCAGGGATAATCTTACAGAAAGCCTGTGGGAAGATACCCTTGTCGATGTTCTTAATGGCGTTATGAACGTCTTCTTTGGCGGCACTGACACCGCGCATCATATAACGATTGTCTGTCATATCTTAGAATTTAACTTGTGGTGCTTTCTCTGCTCCTGCCTCAGCCTCAAACTTGTCCATCTTGGCGAATCCGAAGATACCGGCGAAGATGTTCTTGGGGAAAGAGCGAATCTCGACATTATAACCCTGAACAGCCTGGTTATACTTGTTGCGAGCCTCGTTGATGCGGTTCTCCGTACCTTCAAGTTGTACCTGTAAATCACGGAAGTTCTCGTTAGCCTTCAGGTCAGGATAGTTCTCCTGAATAGCAATCAGACGACCGAGGGCACTGCCCAGTTCTCCCTGAGCCTGCTGGAACTCCTTCATCTTCTCAGGAGTCATGTTCTCCGGGTCGAGGGTGATCTGTGTCGCTTTGCTGCGTGCTGCCACCACATCCTCCAGAGTCTGCTTCTCATGAGCGGCATAGCCCTTGACGGTCTCCACGAGGTTAGGAATCAGATCGGCACGACGCTGATAGGCAGACTGTACGTTAGACAGTGCCGTTGTTGCGGTTTCCTGCACCTGTACCATTGAGTTGTAAGCACTTGCAGCCCATGCGCCAAGGATGACGACTACTGCGATAATTGCGATAAGTCCTTTACTGATTTTCATAATTCTTTTATTTTTGTTTATTTCGTTATTCCGACATTCCGTGATTCCGACATTCCGACTGGGGCTCACCATCGTGACGTAGCACCTCCGCCACCGAAGGAGCCTCCTCCGAAACTGCCTCCACTGAAGCCTCCGCCTCCCCATGAACTGTGTCCGCCTCCGCTGGAGCCTCCCCAACTGCTGCCACCAGTCGAGTTGTAATCGTAGAAGGGGTTTGAGCGTAGAGAGGCTACACCTAATACGGCAAGCCACTGGTACTTACGGTTGAGATGCATGAAGAAGGCTATCCATGCTATCATGAAGAGCATGTAAAGTCCCGTCGTGGCGATAATCTCATTGTCTATCTCATCACTTTGACTGGTCAGTGACGACATCTCCGGCAGTTCTTTCTTCTGCATGGTGGCATAGATAGCTTCAGTCAGATAGTACATCGCACTGTCGGGCATCTCGGCACGCATGGCTGGTACGACATATTGTTGTTGCAACCGGTGACACTCCGCATCCGTCAGGTCTGCCTCCAGACTCCTGCCTGGTGACATGTTGATGCTGTGATCCTGATAACCCACAACAACGACCAGTCCCCGGTCGTTTCTTCCCACTCCGTATTTGTTTCCCACATCCTGTGCAAAGCGGAAAGGATCGTCATTCTCGATATGGTTGACGACGATGACGACACTCTCAATACCCAGTTCTGTGTCCAGACGTTTCAGTGTCACGTTCATCTGGTCTACCGTGTTCTGTGCCAGCACATGATCCGGGTTCGACACATACTGATTGGCATCCTTCAGATGCGGTATGGGGATGTTCTCCGCATTCCAATACCGCTCCTCGGTACTGCTGCTGACAGTTGATACGGCAGGCTCGTCTTCCTCAAAAGGCATGGAGAAGGAGCAACAGCTGAACGCACCCATCATACCAATGGTGAATATCCATCCCCATATATTCCGAGCCTTGCACCATGCTGGGTTCATCTGTTCCCAGACCCTTGTCATCTGCCTGCGCTTGCCCTGATACTCCCTTTCCAAAGCCTGATAGCGTTTGGAATACTGACGCCTGATGCTTGAGACATTCCAGAAAGACTGTTGTTTCTTCTCCATCTTATAGGAATTCTCCAGTGCGATGATGGCGTCATTATATTGATAGGTGAGGGCGTTGAGGTCTGACGACTTCTTCATCAGGGCATTCTTCGGGGTATAGTCATACTTGCGTGTGACCGTATAGCCTCCCCCTAACAGGAGGATGATGAATCCGAGGAAAAAGAAGAAAGTCGTCGTCATAGCGGATTATTTCTCGTGCCAGAACTCCCATGAGGCGAAAGCCTGCAACAAGAGCATCTCCAGTCCGTTCTTTACATTGGCTCCATATTCGGCACCCCGTTTCATGAACAGTGTCTCGTCAGGATTATAGATAAGGTCGTAAAGGATGGTGTGACTGTCCATTGCCTCATACGGCAGGTCGGGACATACCTCGGTCTTGGGGTACATACCCAGAGGGGTACAGTTGACAATCACGTTATACTCTTTCACCACCTCCGGCGTGATACTCTGATACTGAATCGTATCCGGACGCTCATAACGGCTGACGAAGACAGTCTCCAGTCCGAGACTGCGCAGTCCGTAGTCTATCGCCTTCGAGGCTCCGCCCGTTCCGAGGATAAGCGCCTTTTGGTGCCATTTCTTATCAAGCATCGGCTCAATGCTCTTGGTAAACCCGATGACATCCGAGTTATAGCCCTTCAGCTCCGTCTTATTGCCACGATGGGTGACACGGATGACATTGACGGCTCCGATGGCACGTGCCTCCGGTGCGATGCTGTCCAGGAAGGGTATCACTTTCTCCTTATAGGGGATGGTGACATTGAGTCCTTTCAGTTCGGGGTTAGAGCCCAGCACTTCGGGGAGTGCGTCGATATTGGGAATCTCATAGTTCTCATACACGGCATCGATGCCTTCATCCTGAAACTTCTGGTTGAAGTAACTGATGGAGAACGAGTGTCCCAACGGGTAACCGATTAGTCCGTACTTATCCATAATTCTTTTCCATTTATTTTGTTGCGAAATACATCGTGCAGATACCGAACGTCAATCGTTTGAACTGTGCGGTCTGAAAACCAGCCTTCCTCAGTATCTCCACCATCTGCTCTCCCTGCGGGAATGCCTCGATGGTCTTGGTGAGATACGAATAGGCGGCAGTGTCCTTGGAGATGAGTCTGCCATAGACGGGCAGTACCGTGTGGGCATAGATGTGGAAGAGTTGTTTCATGGGGAAAGACACCGGTGATGTCAGTTCGACAATACTCAAATGTCCTCCCTCCCTCAATACCCTGCACATCTCCTGCAACCCTTTGTCGAGGTCGGCGAAGTTGCGGATGCCGAAGGCTGCCGTGACAGCGTCGAAGGTATTGTCAGGGTAGGAGAGCACCGTACAGTCTTCTTTCTCAAACGAGATGACATCCTGCAAGCCCTGTCTCCTCACTTTCTCCCTGCCGATATTCATCATACCCTCCGAGATATCCGCTCCGATAAGCCGTTGGGGCTTGAGCATCTCTGCGGCAAGGATGGCGAAGTCACCCGTTCCTGTTGCGATATCAAGCATCGTCTGTGGCTGGTAGGGCTGGAGTTGTTGGATAGCCTTCTTACGCCACCCATGGTCTATGTCCCATGAGAGACGATGGTTCAGCGTGTCGTAGGTAGGGGCGATGTTATCAAACATCTGCTCCACCTGCGTAGCCTTGCTGCCCTCATGATAGGGCTTGATCGTCTCTTGCTGGTAACTCATATCCTAATTGTTCTAGAGTTTCTAGATTATCTAGAGTTTCTAGTTTATCTAGAGTTTCTAGTTTATCTAGTCTTCAAATACTCGCTGACATTTTTCTCAATACGGGCGGCGATATCGTCATTGTCGCTTGCCTTCTCGAACTTCTCTCCGATGATATGCTCGTAGAGCTCGATATAACGGTCTGAGACGCTCTCTGCATACTCGTCGGTAATCTCAGGCATCACCTGTCCAGGCTCGTTCATGAAGTCATGCTCGATGAGCCATTGGCGCACGAACTCCTTCGAGAGCTGCTTCTGGGGCTCACCCTTGGCGAGCTTCTCCTCATAACCGTCGGCATAGAAATAACGACTGGAGTCCGGGGTGTGAATCTCATCGATGAGGTACACCTTACCATCGCGCTTACCGAACTCATATTTTGTATCAACGAGGATGAGTCCACGCTTGGCGGCAATCTCCTGTCCACGGGCGAAAATCTTGCGGGTATAGTCCTCCATCACGGCATAGTCCTCAGCCGATACGAGTCCCTGGGCGATAATTTCCTCTTTCGAGATATTCATGTCATGACCCTCGTCAGCCTTGGTCGTCGGGGTGATGATAGGCTCAGGGAAACGCTCGTTCTCCTTCATACCCTCAGGCAGTTTCACACCGCACAGCTCACGGCAACCGTTCTTGTACTCACGCCATGCCGAGCCTGTCAGGATGCTGCGGATAATCATCTCCACACGGAATCCCTCGCACTTCAGACCTACTGTCACCATCGGATCGGGGGTGGCGAGCTTCCAGTTCGGACAGATGTCTGTAGTGGCATCCAGGAACTTAGCGGCAATCTGGTTGAGCACCTGTCCCTTAAAGGGGATACCCTTCGGCAGAATCACGTCGAAAGCCGAGATGCGGTCGGTAGCCACCATCACCATCAGGTCGTCGTTGATGTTATACACGTCACGGACTTTTCCGTGATACACACTCTTTTGTCCTTCAAAATTGAAGTCAGTCTTTGTTAATGCTTTCATTGTTATCTTTGTTTTGTTTCTCTTTGTCAAAGCGTTCGTAGGCATTCACGATACGTGTTACCAGCTTGTGGCGCACGATGTCCTTGCGTCCCAGTTCCACCACACCGATGCCCTCTACGTCCTTCAGGATGCGCAGCGCCTCCACCAGTCCTGAGAGCTGAGTCTTCGGCAGGTCTATCTGCGTCATGTCACCCGTGATGATCATCTTCGTGTTCCATCCCATACGGGTCAGGAACATCCTGATCTGCTGCGGAGTGGTGTTCTGTGCCTCGTCGAGAATGACCACGGCATCACTCAGCGTTCTGCCTCGCATGAAGGCGAGAGGGGCTATCTGGATGATATGTTTCTCCATCATCTCCTGCAACTTCATCTGTGGCAGCATGTCCTCCAGTGCGTCGTACAGCGGTTGCAGATACGGGTCTATCTTATCCTTCATATCACCCGGCAGGAATCCCAACTTCTCACCAGCCTCTACGGCAGGACGCGAGAGGATGATCTTCTTCGCCGTCTTCTCCTTCAGAGCCTTTACGGCAAGGGCGATGGAGAGGTAGGTCTTTCCCGTTCCGGCAGGTCCTACGGCAAACACCATGTCGTTCTGCTCGTAGGCATCGATGAGCCGCTGCTGGTTCTCCGAGCGTGCCTTGATAGGTCGTCCTGACATGGTATAGCATACGACACCCTCCGGCACCTCGTCCTTCGTACGGTGTCCCTTCACGATGTCCAGGATGTCCTCCTCGTTCAGCGCATTAAACCGCAACACGTGCTGGCGCAGTTTCTCGGCACTCTCCTCGAAGGCTGCCATCTGCTCCTCGTCACCCAGGATGCGGATGACATTGTCACGTGCCACGATGCGCAGCTTTGGATACAGAGCCCGCAACATCTGCAAATGCCCGTTCCCTGTCCCGTAGAACACGACAGGGTCAATATCCTCTAATACAATATGTTTCTCTATCATAATAATGGTTGCAAAGATACGAATAAGTGAGAAGAAAACCAAATTTTATTTGGGTATTAACAAAAAAAAGCCCGACACGCTTCCCCTTGCATGCCAGGCTCCTTCCGTTGCTCATCCCTCTGTCTACGGGTTCGAAGGCTCTACATACTCCGCCACGGGAGTGTAGGTGCTCTTGCGCACCACCTTGCCCTCAACAGTGGTCTTGTTGATGGTCACCACATAGCGTGTCGCAGGCTCACACTTCTCCTTGAAGGCACGACTGGTCAGACGGTCGAGCTGTATGCCTTCAGGCTGGAAGCGCACGTGAATGCCCTTGATGTTCTCGCCTACGTTGAACTCTGCTGCCGTGTCCACACCGCCCTTCTTGTTCTCCAGCGTTGGGAAGAAGGTGCCCAGTCCGTCAATCTTCACACCGATGCCCTGACCCACCAACTCGGGGATGCAGATGGCGAGCTTGCGCAGCACACCCTCCAGTACGTCGAGCGTATAGAGGCTGCCGTGATGAGCGATGTGCTCGGCAAGTCCACGGGTGTTCAAGGTGGACTGACGTGGAATCCTTCCGAAATACTTACCGTAGGAAGCCGAACGCCCGTTGGCATTCTTGTAGAGATCCACATTCATCAAAATCTTGTTCGTTGCCATAATCTTTGTGTTTTAATGGTATTAAACTTCACTCTCGGCAATCTGCACCGGGTTGCCGACTCCCGCTTTTCAGACGTCTTTTATTACTTGCAAAGATACAAAATAAAACTCAAATATACAAATATTTACGTATCTTTTTTCAAGTTTTTATTAATATATTTTCCTCGCCCGGGAAAGTGCCATACTTTCGCAAAGAAACTGCCGTAGTTTCTCCCTCAAAGTGGCATACTTTCTCACCAGCGCCCGAGAAGTACAGAAAGTAGGAAAGTCACTAAGTAGACATGAGTGTTTTTTTCAACGTCCGCAAGCAGACATTACCTTTAATATTATATTATTATTATAATTATTATTATATAAATAAAGGTATACATAAATACACCTTTATGTCTACTTTCCGTCTTTCCTACTTTCCTACTTTTCCCGTCAATAATTTGGAAGTTTCAAAAGTATTTTCTATCTTTGCCCTTGAATAGAAAAAGATGCAGCCAATGACACAACTTGTGATTACATTGAAGGATTCCTCTTATCTGCCCAATATCCGGCGAATCATAAAGTCGCTGGTTGGAGTGGAAAAGGTTAGTGTGCCTCGTAAGAAGCGCTTGTCCCGTTACGAGCAGTCTCTTCTTGACGCGAAGGAAGGACGTGTGAATTCGTACGAGAGTAGTGAGGATTTCTTTAAGAAAATGGGTATCTGATGTATAAGATCAAGACCACCCATCAGTTTGAAAAGGATTTGAAACGCTGTATTAAGCGTGGCTTTCCTATGGACAAGTTCCGTAAAGTTATCCAATTATTGGAAAAAGACGGGGCTTTGCCTGCTGTATATCGTCCTCATGTGTTGCATGGGAATCGTGAAGGTCAATGGGAATGCCATATTCAATCTGATTGGTTGCTTGTCTGGAAACAATATGATGAGGAATTGGAGTTGCTGATGCTTAATACTGGTACTCATTCCGACTTATTTTGATAATGTATAACCTCTAAAACCTCAAATGCCTATGGGCTGAGATTACTTTACACGGACATATAGGATGAATTTCCGCTTTTAGATTCTTGTCATTCGAAATCGGCAAAATTTCAAACGTAATCAAGAATGGAAGTGGAGTTCACGCCAGCAGGCGTGGGCTTTTACTCGTTTAAGATTACAAGGTGTTTGCCGATACCTGAATGACGTAGACGAAGTAATTGTCCACGTTTTCTTTTTGTGTATATTCAAATGATATGTATAACTAAAACTATAAGATTATGAAACAATTTCTTATTACGGCAACTTTTGTGTTAATTGCATCTGTTGCGAAATCTCAAGATAATGTAATTAATCCATTGCACAAATCAACAAACAGAGTTGCGAATGTTCCTACAGATCTTAAAACCATTGATTTAGGTCTAACAAGTGGAACTCTATGGTCTAATATAAATTTAGGTGCAAATAGTGTGACAGATTATGGAAAATATTTTTCGTGGGGCGAAACGAATAGTGAAGAACGTTCTGATTTCTATCAAAATAAGGATCCCTTGTATAAAGTCACACAAAATTCCTATGTTAATGACGATGGTTTTACTGTAACTGAAACCAAAGCTGGATATACGAAGTATGTTTATCAATCCGATGCTGACCAATACGGATATGAAGGTTTCTTTGATAATAAAGATGTCTTAGAAAAAGAAGACGATGCCGCGTATGTATTATGGGGGGAAGAATGGATGATACCCACAGTTGAGCAATGGAGGGAGTTAGAAACGGAATGTACTTGGGAATCCGTAACGTGGAATGATATTAATGGCTTTAAAGTGACAGGTAAAAACAACAACTACATTTTTATTCCCAAAGGAGGTTATAATTACGAAGGGTGGTATCATCATCATGTTAGTGAGTATACTTGCTATTGGTCTTCGTCTTTAAGCTATTCTTCAAATGTAGCAGAGGGACATGTTAACACTGGTAATCCATACAGCGGAGTGGGTGGCTCGCGATTCATGGGACGGCTAATCAGACCTGTAAGTGTGCGCCATGAACATACGGACATGAAAAAGTGTGAGAAGCCTGTCATCAGCTATGAGAACGGCAAGCTGATTTTCAGTTGTGACACAGAGGATGTAAACTTTGTGACAAATGTAGAATGCTTGGATAATAAGAAATACTACGATGAAGAGATTCCGTTGAGTGCTAAGTATAAAGTCAGTGTCTATGCTACGAAGGCAGGTTATGAAAACTCTGATATGACGACAGTAGAAATCGACGTTCGCGGTCTGAAAGGCGATGTCAATGGTGATGGCGAAGTAAATGTGACGGACATCGTGGCAACGGTGAACATCATCATGAATCAATAACAATAAGGATAGTGAACAAACTTATTTTCATTTCTTATTCATTTTGAATATGTAAAACATCAAAGAACAGAAGACAATACAGATAATCACTTGTGGACAGGAGCGTCAAACGTTCCTGTCTTTTTTTGTCCTGCCAACATGTCAGTTTGTTTGACACAATGCATAATGAATACTTTGGCACGGAATTTGTTTTTTAAACTCAAAAAGACTATGCTTTACTCAACAATTGTTCAAAGAGATGAAACAGGTCTGAATCAGATATATGGTGCGGCCAAGGAACTCGAGGATTTAAATGTTCTCGAAGCGATAATTTCGTGTAAATTCGACATGAGAAAAGTCGAACAGACATTGAATCTTGTTAGGATGTATCAGGCAAGACTGAATATAGAATCGATGGAACTTGTAGCATTCTCAGAGCATTTCATAGAGGAATACGCTACCGACAATAACAAATGTTTCCATATCGCATTAAAGTTAGTGAGAAAGATAGGGACAACCATTACAGGAAGCATGAGGATTTTTAGAAAATATTGCCCTGTGGTGCGAAAGAGGTTGGAAGGCTCGGATAATATAGTCCCAGTACTTGACTATAGCCGTTTAACTTTTCGTCAGTATCATAGCCAGTTTTTTGGTGTAGAACCATACCGCGAAATAGTAAAGACACTTCTTCATGAGCAAGCAACATTCTTCTATCACCTCATTTCTGTTCTAAAAGTATGCAAAGACATGATTCGCAAGGAACAGGAGGTGAGAGGTGATTATGTGCAATTGAAAAAAATCTTTGATGCAAGTTGTGAGAATGTATTAAAGAGTATAAAAGATGTAAATTCTACTTTTGGTCAGGTAAAGTTAATAACTCAAGAGGAACTTGAGGAACGACGCAAGAACGCCCGTCCTCTTTGTGATTGGTTGGCAGAAGACTATCATGAACATGACAAGAAATGGCTTAGACGTGAGGCTTATATTTATCGGTATGTTGAAGGAACTAAGCATGGGCTTAATGAGGATGCATCACAATTCTTTCCTCAAAATCCAGAACATGGTGTTCTTGTCTGCAAGATCATTGATCGTCTTGATACTATAGGATTATCAAAGAAGAAAAGTAAGGTGGAAGGATATGATTGGCAATACGATAGTATAGATATGGTATTTTTACTTAAATGGGCTGAAGTTAGTCATGTAGATGAAAAAGGAGATGTTATTGATGAAGAGAAAGAGAGGCGGTTCTATGAGGATTATATGCTAAAGCATTATAAAGGGCCAATAAAACTTCCTACGTGGCAGGCTGTTTGTCGTCAAAGGGCATTCTGTTATAAGGAGTTTAGTCTAAAAGAAATGCAAGATGCTTTTGCAATGCATTTGCCTCAGCAGGACGTGAAGTCGGAATAGGAAACAGATATAATAGGGGAGGCAATTTAACGTTTTATGGACAAGTTGTAATTGAGCTGATACTTTTGATGGATTTCATGTATGGAATCCATTTTTTGTTTGATAGGAAAGCAGCCAATAGAATTATTATGTGTCTTGGTTTTGACGGGAATGACATTTCTTGTCAAAAGGACAATGTTTTTTCTGCAATTATTTGATTTGTTGTCAAAACTACGTTTGATAACACACTACTTCCACTGTGTTTTTCTTCTCTCCTTAGCATAAAAGGCAAAACACTTGAAATGTTTTTTTTATCAAGAAGATATTCTACTTTTGCATCGCAGTCCTGAAAATCAGGTTGTGGTGTATCTCTTGTCCAGTGCACTGAAAAGGGCAGTGGTGCATCGAGAAGCTTCTCATTTTTAATAACAAAATAAAGAATTAAAATGAGAAAAGATGATTCTCAGCCCAAACCTCGCAAACTGAGGGGATGGGCAACGTACGAGGGAAACGAATTCAGTTTCAAACCCTCTGAGCAGGGAGAGCCTACTCAACTCAACGTCCGTACCTGTAAGGGCGGCAAGGTGTTCACAACAACGTCGGAGAAAGAGCCGAAACAAGTGGCTCATCTCAGTTGTCCGGTTAATGCTGCCGACCCATGGCAGGAATATGTGAGCCAGTTGGAACGACTTGGCATCAAGCCGCTGAAAGAACGGAAGATGTCTGCCAAGCAGCGACTGGTGAACGAAGAGGGTATGGAGGTGTTCCTCGACGCTAAGAAAGGGGTGCTGTCCTATCAGGGAAGCATTGACCTGTCGAAGTCGAGAAACTGGCAGAGTGAGCTGATGCGCCAACTGCAGATCATTGTGCGCACAGTACCTGCCGAAGAGAAATTCAAAAAGGTAATTACAAAAATCAAGAAAGGAGGCACGGTATGTTAGCATTCCAGAAGAATGTGTTCTCTACTATGACGGAGGGAACCAAAGATGTTGTGAAAGCGGCAGAGAAAAAACGCAGGACAAGAGCTTTGATAGAGGAGTTTCGCAAGACGGGTGATGAAACACACAAGCGTAGATTGCCCTCGGTGTGCTACATGGCAACATTCGAGGAGAGTGTGAACAATAAGGGTGTTTCTGGGTGCTGGCGCGTACAGGAAAAAGCACACCTGACGGGTTTAGTGGTGTCGGACTTCGACCATGTGGAGGAGTCGTCACAGGAATTGTTTGCACAGTGGCAGCAACGTCTGGACTTCAAGAAAGAGGGCATACTTAAAGTGTTTGTAACACCCAGCGGCAAAGGTATGAAGGTGGTGTCGAAATGGCGCAAGGAGTGGGGCAACCTGGTGGAGAACCAGCGTCAGATAGCCGCTCTGCTTGACATGGAACGTTACTTTGACGAGAGTGGCAAGGATGCCTCACGGGCTGCTTTTGTGCCGATGGCAAGTGAGGTACTCTATGAAGATGACGAGGTATATACTTACCATGATCCTGAGTGTGACGTGCTGTTGGGCGAAGCTTACCGTAGGGGAGAGTCGGGGACTGCCAGGAAGGTGGCAGCACCCTCGCCCCAAGCGTCTACGGAAAGCACGGTGAAGAATGTCGGTACTTATCACGGCAAGGACTTCGAAAAGGAGATAGTGCCCTGTCTGGACAAAGCTATCGGAACGGTGAAGGACGGAGACCACCATGAGACTCTGATATCGAAGGTGGTTCCTGCCATTGCACTCATCAGCGAGAACAATCCACAGTTGACACTCGAACGGGTAAGGATGCTGGAGATGGTACGTACTTGGAGTAACCAGGCTGCCGATGAGGTGGAGAACGTGGTAAGCCATGTGTGCCAGAAACCCCGTCTGACGAAGAAGCCTGCATGGCTCGTCAAGGCACTGACAGAGGCAAGGGCTCTCGATGGCATGGAGAGGCAGGGTGATCCGCAGGCAGACCTTCCCTTCGACCAGTGGGCGGACGAGATAGAGACCCTGTGGGATGAGTTCCCCTGTCTGAAGGAAATCTGCCAGCAGCACCCCCGAAGGCTTTGGCCCTTCCTGCTGTTTGCCTCTGCGGCATTCCTCGGTACTGACATGACGCTTTGCTATTATCATTTCTATGATGCACCGGAGGAGAAACGCCGCCTGAACTACAATGTGAATGGTATCGGAGACCCTGCATCGGGGAAACGAGCCCTGACACGTATCTACCGCCTGCTGACGGAGCCTATCAAACAGGCTGACCAAGTGGCTAACGACGCTATCAACCAATGGAAGGAGGACACAGGGGCGAAGGCTTCGAATAAGGAGAAGCAGCACAAGCCGAAGGTCATCAAGCGTATCCATGGTGCGAGAACATCAAACACGGTGTTTATCACGGATATGAACAATGCCGTGGTGGAGGTGGATGGAGAACTGATGCACCAGCACATGCTCACCGTTGACACGGAGCTTGACAATACGCTGACCACACAGAAGGGTGGCTCGTGGATTGACAAACAGGTGATGGAACTGAAGGGATTCCACAACGAGGAGGACTCGCAGGACTATGCCAACATCGACTCCGTATCAGGTCCCTTCGATGTCTATTGGAACATTGTGTGCACGGGTACGCCCTGGGCTCTGTCGAAGAAAGTGAATGAGCGAAACTTCGCCACAGGACTTGCCACCCGTCTTGCCGCAATCCCCGTACCGGGTACTGGCTTTCAGATGATGCCCCTGAACAGGCGCTCTCCTGAGGCTTCAGAGGCTGACCAAGTCCTCAGGGAATGGGCATACCGACTGGACAAACGTCACGGAGAACTGCCCTTGTGGCCTTTGGTGGAGCACTGCTGGCACTGGACTGACCAGCACATGGCTATAGCAGGGTTCAATCAGGACAAGGCTGAGGAGATGCTCATCAAGCGTGTGAGCTACTATGGTATCAATGTCTCGGCTCCGTTTGTGGATATGCGCCACTGGGAGGAGCGTGAGAAGACTGGTTCGTATGAGATTGACGATACCGACCGCCGTCTCTGCTCGCTGGCTCTGGATATCCAGTACCGTTGCCAGATGCATTACTTCGGGGAGTATGCCCGTAAGTACTTTGACGACCAGTTGAGGGATGCGGCAGCCAACAGCCGCAGACGTACCAACAAGTTCTCGGAGTGTTTCCGGCAATTGCCTGAGGAGTTCTCCACCGAGCAGTTCTCACAGATATTCGGATATGCCAACAATCGTTCGGCACAAAAGACGCTGCAACGTCTGATTGACGACAAGGCTCTGGAGCGAACGAAGCGTGGCAACTACCGTAAGCTTATGTCGGAACTGATCTGCTGAAAGGCAGAAAGTAGGAAAGTCACTAAGTAGACATAAGTGTTTTCCCCTGCGTTGTAAAGACGTGGGGGATTTATTTTCCCAAACATTCGTTTTTCCGCAAGAAAATTTGTAACTTCGCAGCCAAATGAAGATAACAAAGAATAAATATTTGCTTGGATTCGCCGTGGCAGTGGTGCTTTTAGCCATTATAAAGGCGGTATTTCCAGGGGTTGACAATAGTAACGAGGTGACTGTTGATAATGGTCAGGTGGCAGTGGATGGTGAGAAGGCTATGTCCAACGCATGGTCGATGATCAGTTCCCAACTAAATAAATCAAAGAAACATCGTATCTATGGGGTGCGTGACTGCAGACAGACATTTCCTGACAGTCAGGCAGTGCAGATCGTAGCCGCGGAGAAATGGGGGGTGCGTCCCGTCAAGAACCGTGAGGATGCGGAGAAGCGTATGAAGGAGTTGGTGTATGTGGGGGCAAGTCCGTACTATCATATCGACCCGTTGTACAGCAGTATTCCGTATCTGGTGCCTCGTGCCGCAGTATTACTGCAGGATATCGGTCAGGCGTTCTACGACAGCTTGTATGTGAAGGGTGTCCCCTTTAACCAGTTGATTGTTACCAGTGTGCTGCGTACGGAAAACGATGTAGTAAAACTGCGCCGAAGAAACGGCAACGCAACGGAGCGCAGTTGTCATCTCTTCGGCACGACTTTTGATATTTGCTATAACCGGTATCACCCTGTTACTCAACCTGTTCGTGATGACACGTTAAAGTGGGTGTTGTGCGAGGTGCTGAGGGATATGCGTGAACAGGGACGCTGTTATATCAAGTATGAGGTGAAGCAAGGTTGCTTCCACATGACCGTCCGCTAACGACTCATGAGGAACGCCTTGAAGTCTTCGAAGTTCTTACTGAGTTCAACACTTTGTTTCTGACCTCTCATGAAAGCGGCAAGGCGTTCAGGTATCTCAACGTCACCACCAATGATGCGGTCAACAGTCTCCTTGAACTTAGCAGGGTGGGCAGTCTCGCAGAACACTCCGACCTCACCATCTTTCAGTCCTTCCTGTAAGGCGCGATAGCCACAGGCACCATGTGGGTCGAGGGTATAGCCCGTCTCCTGATAACACTGGCGCATGGTCTCCTCAATCTGTGCGTCACTATAGGTGGCACCACTGATCAGGCTGCTGATGCGCTCGTGGCTCTTGCCGTAGAGGTCGTAGATACGGGCGAAGTTAGAAGGGTCGCCCACATCCATCGCATTGGCAAGGGTCTGTACGGAAGGCTTCGGCTCGTACTTTCCTGTCTGCAGATACTTATAGAAGATATCGTTGGCATTATTGGCGGCTATGAAACGCTTGATGGGCAGTCCCATGGCATGTCCGAACAGAGCGGAACAGATATTTCCGAAATTACCAGATGGCACACACATCACGAGGTCTTCCTCAATTTTTACATTATTACATTTTCCAGTTTTTACATTTTCCTTCATGCGGGCATAGGCATTGAAATAATAGAATGCCTGAGGCAAGAAACGGGCGACATTGATGCTGTTGGCAGAGGTGAGTCTCATGTGTTTGTTCAGTTCCTCGTCCATAAAGGCGTTCTTCACCAGTGCCTGACAGTCGTCGAAGACACCGTCCACCTCCACAGCAGTGATGTTCTTGCCAAGGGTGGTAAACTGGCTCTCCTGAATCTTGCTGACCTTTCCCTTAGGATAGAGCACATAGACGTGGATGCCGTCCACACCGAGGAAACCGTTGGCAACAGCACTTCCCGTATCACCGCTGGTGGCTACGAGGACGTTGACCTCTTTGTCCTCCTGACTCCTGTCTCCTGACTTCTTGATAAAATACTGAAGAAGTCTTGCCATGAACCTGGCACCCACATCCTTGAAGGCGAGGGTAGGACCATGGAAGAGTTCCAGCGTGTAGATATTATCTTTCACTTTCACCACGGGGCAGTCGAACGACAGTGTGTCATAGACAATCTTCTTCAGCGCCTCTGCCTCTACATCCTCACCGAAGAAAGCATCGGCAACGGTATAGGCTATCTCCTGGAAACTCTTTGTCTCGATGGTATCGAAGAACTCCTTGGGCAGTTGTTTGATACGTTCGGGCATGTAGAGTCCCCGATCTTCTGCCAGTCCTTTCACGACGGCTTTCTGCAGGTCGGCAATAGGTGCCTTCCCATTTGTGCTATAGTATTTCATATCTTCATAAATTCGTTCATAAATTCATTTAATCTCAGCAGACCGTAGGAACCATTGACACATGAAACTTCGTCATACTGTTGCACGTCATCGGGCTCAATGCCACGATGCCATATCAGGAACGGAACGGGCTGACCGACGTGGATGCGCTGCTCAACAGGTGTCAAATGGTCGGGGAGTACAGCGATACAGACATCATCCTGCCAGTCCTTCACCTCATGATAGATAGGGGCAATAAGTCGTTGGTCAAGATACTCGATGGTCTTGAGTTTCAAATCAAGGTCACCATCATGACCAGCCTCGTCACTTGCCTCCACATGAACAAAGACGAAATCGTCTTGTCGGAGTGCGTCAATAGCAGCCTGTGCCTTTCCTTCGTAGTTGGTATTGGCGAGTCCTGTGGCACCAGGTACTTTGATGATACGCAGACCAGCATATTTGCCAATGCCCTGGATCAGGTCGACAGCCGAGATAACAGCACCACTCTTGATCTCAGGATATTGTTGCATCAGTGTCTCCATGGATGGACGATAACCTCCGCTCCACGGCCAGATACTATTTGCCTGTCGTTCACCCTTGGCAGCCTTTGCAAGATTGTAAGGGTGTTTGGCAAGAAGTTCCTGTGATCTCAGGATGAGGTCATTGATGAGGTCGGCAGTTTGTTGTGCAGAGAGACGAGAGTTCTCGGAGTACTCAGAGTTCTCAGAGTTCTCGGAGTTCTCTGGTTTTACCAAAAGCGGTCTCCACTCTTCATTCGGATGGTCATGGGGTGGGGCACAAACGATGTGCTTGTTACCTCCCTTGATGACCAACAGGTGACGATATTGAATACCGGTAATGAACCTCACACGGTCACTGCCTAAGTGTTCGTTGAGATACTCAATGAGAACACGGGCATCATCTGTCTCTAAGTTGCCACCATTATGCGTGATAATCTTTCCATCCTCAATGGTGATGATATTACAGCGGATGGCGAAATCGTCATCAGCCATCTCATAACCGATAGAGGCAGCCTCCAAGGGACCACGCCCTTCATACACTTTATTTAAGTCATAGCCAAGAATAGCGGTGTTAGCCACCTCACTACCAGGAGGGAACCCTTCTGGTACAGTCACTAATCGTCCACAACGACCTTCCTTTGCCAGTTGGTCCATCATCGGCTTATGGGCATATTGCAGCAAGGTCTTCCCACCGAGTCGCTCGACGGGAAGATCTGCCATACCATCTCCTAAAATTATTACTCGTTTCATCGTAGAAATAAATAGCCCCTCCCCTTTGGGAGGGGTTGGGGTAGGCTTAAATATTAGCGATTGACATGATGTTGGCGAAGACACCAGCGGCAGTCACAGCGGCACCGGCTCCATAACCCTGGATCAGCATCGGGTACTCCTTGTAACGCTCAGTGGTGAGCAGTACGATGTTGTTAGAACCTTCCAGTCCATAGAAAGGATGACCATAAGGAACTTCCTTCAGTGCGACGCTCGTCTTGAAATTCGACGGGTCGTTCTCGTCGGCTTCCATCGTTGCGACGAAACGCCAGCGCTTATTCTCGGCTTCCAGTCTCTGACGGCGAGCCTCGAAGTCTGCATCGAGTTCCGGTAGTTTAGCCCAGAAGTCATCGAGACTTCCCTCAAAGTAACTGTCAGGAACGAAGAGGTGTTTCTCCACGTCATCCTGTTCCACTTTATAACCAGCCTCACGGGTGAGGATCACCAGTTTACGGATCACGTCCGTACCACTGAGGTCTATACGTGGGTCAGGCTCAGAGTAACGCTGCTCCTTGGCACGACGTACCGTCTCAGAGAAAGGAACGTCTGCTGCTATCTCGTTGAAGATGAAGTTCAGCGTACCACTCAGGATTGCCTCAATCTTCAGAATCTTATCACCAGAGTTACAGAGGTCATTGATGGTACCGATAATCGGCAAACCAGCACCTACGTTCGTCTCATAGCGGAACCAGACACCACGATCACGGGCTGTCTGCTTCAGTTTCAAGTAACTATCGTAGTCACTGGAGGCTGCAATCTTATTGGCAGCTACTACGGATATATTATGCTCCAAGAATGTCTGATAGAGTTGTGCGATCTGACGACTTGCCGTACAATCGACGAAGACGCTGTTGAAGATGTTCATCTTGATAATCTCCTCACGCATGTGCTCTGTGTCTGCCTTGAATCCTGCACGCAGGATCTTCTCGTAGTTGTCGAGGTCGATACCATCGCGATCCAGTACGAAGTTGTCCACATCGGAGATACCCACCACGTTCAGCTTCAATCGTCTTGACTGCATGAGGAACTGCTGCTGGGTACGAATCTGTTCGAGCAGCATACCACCTACAGTACCAATACCACAGATAAAGATGTTCAACACCTTGTATTCTGACAGGAAGAACGAGTCGTGCAGTACGTTGAGTGACTTGCGCAGGAACTTGCCGTCCACAACGAATGAGATATTCGTCTCAGAGGCACCCTGAGCACAGGCGATCACACTGATACCAGAACGTCCGAGGGTACCGAAGAGTTTACCTGCGATACCTGGTGTCTGTTTCATATTCTCACCCACGATAGCGATGGTAGCAAGACCGCTCTCCACCTGCATGGGGAACATGGCACCCGTCTCAATCTCCTTGGCGAACTCAGCGTTGAGTACTTCTGCAGCGGCAGTAGCATCCTCGTCACGCACACCAATAGAGGTGGAGTTCTCAGAAGAAGCCTGTGATACCATAAACACAGAGATTCCTTTGTTGGCGAGGGTGGTGAAGATACGGCGGTTCACACCGATGACACCCACCATCGACAGACCAGTGACAGTAATCAAAGAAGTCCCCTTGATACTGGAGATACCCTTGATAGGTTTCTGGTCGTCGTCAATCTTTGCCTTGATAAGTGTTCCCGGATGCTCGGGATTGAAAGTGTTCTTGACTCTGATAGGGATATTCTTGACACAGACAGGGTATATCGTAGGGGGATAGATGACCTTCGCACCGAAGTTACAAAGCTCCATCGCCTCGATATAAGAAAGCTCATTGATGGTATAGGCTGTCTTGATGACTTTCGGGTCGGCAGTCATGAAACCGTCCACATCCGTCCATATCTCCAGACATTCAGCATTCAATACAGCGGCTATGATAGAGGCGGTATAGTCTGAGCCACCACGTCCCAGGTTTGTTGTCTCATGGGTGTCACGGTCGCGGGCAATGAAACCAGGTACCACATACACCTTGTTTGTTGCGGTAGGGTCGCTACCTACTGAACTGAAAGACTCCTTTACCAGTTGTGTGGTCAGGTCAGCGTCAATCACGTGTTTGCCCTGTTTACGCTCTGTACGGATGAAGTCACGGGCATTCATACGGATACCGTTCTTCACCATGGCGGCGACGATGTGTGACGACAGACGCTCACCATACGATACGATGGTGTCCTCTGTCTTCTTCGACAGGTCGTGAATGAGATACACACCATAGTAGATACTCTTCAACTGGTCGAAGAGCTGGTCTACATTGTTAAATAAGTCTACGCGCTTTTTGTCATCGGAGATGATGGCATCAATCATCTGGTGGTGGCGTGTCACCATCGCGTCGAATTCCTCACGATAGCGGTCGTCGCCCTGTTTTGCCATCTGTGATGTGGCGATCAGTTTGTCGGTGATGCCGTCAAGTGCACTTACTACTACTACGACAGGTTGCGTCCGAGCCTCTGTCTCCACAATTTTCTTCAAGCTAAGAATGCTTTTTACGGAACCTACGGACGTTCCGCCGAATTTCATTACTTTCATATCTCTATGCAATTTATCTTGCCAGACGGTACCCTTTAACAAGCAGGGCTTACTCCATTGGCGGTGCAAAGGTAATGAAAAATGTAATAATGTAATAATGTAAAAATGTAAAAAATGTAAAAATGCGAGTTTCCCCGCATTTTTACTTATTAATTATTGCCTTTTATAATTTTCTAATTTTTACATTCTAACTATACAGGAAACGTTTGATACTACGCTTGGGGGTCTTGGCGAACTCCTCCGTGCGGATCTCTATCTCCGTAATCTTCTCATAGGCAGGCAACTGTTCGTTCAGTTGCTGACGGTTCTGCTCCATGATATTCTTGATATCCTCCTCGTTGAAGTTCATGTTCTTCGCCTCGTCATAGTCGGGATATACCAGTCCGACGAGTTTCGTGTCACGCTGTACCACAACGCTCTCGACGACCAGTGTCAGGGAGTTCAGCTTATCCTCAATCTCCTCCGGGTAGATATTCTGTCCATTAGGACCTAGCAGCATATTCTTCGAACGTCCGTTGATATACACATTTCCGTCATAGTCCATCGTACCGAGGTCGCCAGTATGGTACCAGCCTTCCTCGTCGAGCGTCTCCTTGGTGGCTTCCTCGTTCTTATAGTAACCCAGCATCACATTAAGTCCCTTGGCGAGAATCTCACCAGGTTTATGGGCAGGGTCGCTGGAGTTAATCTTCACCTCCATGTGGTAGGCAGCCTGTCCACAGGAGCCCTGTGCGAAGGTCTGCCAGTCACGGTAACAGATAATCGGGGCACACTCTGTGGCACCATAGCCGACAGTATAGGGGAACTCGATCTTCTTCAGGAAAGACTCCACCTCCTGGTTGAAGGCAGCGCCACCGATGATCACCTCATAGAGCTCGCCGCCGAAAGCCTTCACCACCTCTTTGCAGATCATCTGTCGCACCTTCTTCGAGATGACAGGCATCGACAGCAGCAGTCTCATGCGGTTATTCTGTATCTTGGGGAAAACCTTCTTACGGATAATCTTCTCGATGACCAATGGTACGGCGATGATAATCTTCGGTTTGATCTCCGCAAAAGCCTGTGCGATGATGGCAGGTGAGGGGATGCGGTTGAGATAGTACACATGACAGCCATGCAGGAACTCAAAGATAAACTCGAAAGCCATACCGTACATGTGTGCCATCGGGAGGATGGAGATGATACGGTCTCCCTTGTCGATAATCTTGCCTAACACATACTCCGCGAAGTCGTAGTTTGACCAGAGGGCACGATAGGGTACCATGACACCCTTCGAGAAACCTGTTGTACCGGAGGTGTAGTTGATCATTGCCAGTTCCTCGCCATTCTCCTCTATATAATAATGTACGTGTTCCTTACGGAAATATTTGGGGAATTTCTTGCCGTACAACTCATTCAGATGCTCTCGGGCATAGGTCAGCTTGTCGGTGCGTGACAGCATCAGTGAGTAGTCGGGATTATTGATGATACCCTCCAGGTTCGGCATCTGGGTAGGGTCAATCTGTGTCGCTACATGATCACCTACGAAGAGCAGTTTGGAATCCGAGTGGTTGACGATATTATGAATCTGGTCTGCCATGAACTCATGGAGGATAGGTACGGCAATAGCTCCGTAGGTCAGGGTGGCAAGGAAAGCCACAGCCCACTGACTGGAGTTACGTCCGCAGAGGGCTATCTTGTCGCCCTTTACCACACCACAGTTCTCAAACAGGATGTGCAGTTTCTCTATCTTACGTGCCACGTCATGGAATTGCAGGGTGGCTCCTTTGTAGTCAGTCAGTGCATCGAGGTCCCAATTGTCGATGATGCTCTGCTGTATAAGTTGATTAAAACTGGGTACGTTTTCCATATCGATTACGGTTATTTGTATAAGTAACGTTTGATACTCTTCTTCGGTGTCTTCTCGAACTCCTCCTCACGGAGCTCAATCATGTTGAGACGACTGTATGGTGGCAGTATCTCATTGAGTTGCTGACGGTTCTGTTCCATCACGTTGAGCAAGTCCTCGTCGTTGAGTCCCATCTCCCTTGCCTCGTCCATGTCAGGATAGACCAGTCCGACGAGATGGTCACCACGCTGTACGATGATACACTCACTGACCAGTGTCATAGAACCGAGCTTATCCTCTATCTCCTCCGGGTAGACATTCTGACCGTTGGCACCCAACAGCATGTTCTTCGAGCGTCCACGGATAAACAGATGACCATCCCATGACATCGTGGCAAGGTCGCCGGTATGATACCAGCCGTCCTCGTCGAGTGCCTGACGGGTAGCCTCCTCGTTCTTGTAATAGCCCAGCATCACGTTGGTGCCCCGCGTCACAATCTCCCCGGCAATCTCCTGTGGGTTGCTGGACAGGATCTTCACCTCCATATGGTCTACTGCTGATCCACAGGAGCCAGACACAAAGTCATGGTAGTCGCTGTAGGCTATCAGCGGTGCACATTCTGTGGTGCCATAGCCGACAGTGATAGGAAACTCGATGTCCATCATGAATTTCTCGATCTCCTGGTTCAGAGGAGCACCACCCACGATGACTTCGTAAGCCTCACCACCAAAGGCGGCATATACCTCCAGACAGATACGCTCCTTCACTTTCTTGGAGACGACGGGCATCTGCAGCAGGATCTTCACGGCATTGCTCTGTATCTTTGGGAATACCCGTTTGCGGATAATCTTCTCGATAATCAAGGGAACGGCAACCACCAGATGGGGTCTTACCGTCTTGAAAGCCTCTGCGATAATAGCAGGGGAGGGCAGACGGTTGAGGAAGAACAGGTGGTAACCTGAGCAGAAGGGGAAGAGGAACTCAATAGCCTGTCCGTACATGTGTGCCATGGGCAGGATACTCAGCATACGACTGTATTTCGGTATCTGCATTCCTAAGCGTTTGATACAGAAATCCACGTTACCCCATAGGGCGCGATAGGGTATCATCACACCCTTCGAGAACCCTGTCGTACCACTCGTATAGTTGAGCATACACAACTCCTCCGGGTCGTCGACGTACCAGTTGATATGCTCAGCACGGAACGCCATGGGGTATTTCTCACCGAACAACTGGTTGAGGTGCTCACGGGCATCCATCAGTTTCTCGTTTCTGCAGGTGTGCAGGGAGAAGTCAGGAAGGTTGAAGATACCCTCCAGTTCTGGCATCTCCTTCGGGTCGATCATGTTGACCACATAGTCGCCTACGAATAACAACTTGGATTCGGAGTGGTTGACGATATTATGTATCTGCTCTCCATTGAACTCATGGAGGATAGGCACGATGATGGCGCCATAGGTGAGGGTGGCGAGATAGGCTACAGCCCAATGGGCGGAGTTACGTCCACAAACGGCGATGCGGTCACCTTTCTTTATTCCCGCAGCCTCCATCATGATATGCAGTTTCTCTATCTTGCGGGCTACGTCGTGATACTGCAACGTAGAACCTTTATAGTCTGTCAGCGCGTCGAGCAGCCAGTTCTCCTTAATCGTCTTAACGATATAGGAGTTGAAACTTGGTATGTCGTTCATTGCACAATCTTCAAAATTTTGTGCAAAGGTAATATCTTTCCTGCACATTCGCAAAAATTTTGTGCAGTTTTTTGAAGGTTCAGGTAAAAATATTACAAAAAAGGTAAAATGGGACAAATAATCCTCACAATCGTATGACCTCGTCGCATAATTCACTAACTGTTTTGCGATGGGTGATAAACAACATGGTCTTCTCCTTGCAGTTAGTGAAGAGTCGTTTGTATAGCTCTTGTTCCGTAGGTCCGTCGAGACTGCTGCTGATCTCGTCAAGCAACAGGATATTACCGGGACACAGTAGTCCACGGGCAATGGCGATGCGTTGGGCTTGTCCCTCACTGAGTCCCTTGCCCCGTTCTCCCAGCTCGGTACTGAGTCCTTGTGGCAGGTCATTGATGAAATCAGCGCAAGCGGTATGGAGCACAGCCAACAGCTCATCGTCTGTGGCATTGGGCTTGGCGAGTTGCAGATTATAGCGGATGCTGCCGCTCATCAAGGTGTTGCCTTGTGGTACAAAGACGAAGTTAGGACGTGTCTGGATACCTATCATGTGCTCCCTGTCGTTGGTATACAAGGTGATACTCCCTTCTGTGGGTTTGATGAAACCGAGCAACAATCTGAAGAGTGTTGTCTTGCCGATGCCTGTCTCTCCCATGATAGCGGTCTTGCTGCCTGCTTTGAAGTCATGACTGAAATGATCGACCACCAGACGGTCGCCGTCAGCATAGTGGAATGACGTATTGTTAAAACGGATACCTGGTACTTCTTTCTCTGGTGTGCGTCCCTCAGTGGTAAACTCCTGCTCTGTCTGGTCCAGTTCCTCCAGCCTGTCGATACTTGCTGTGGCGTGGATGATGCCAGGAACCATGTTCAGCATCTGCAGGATAGGATGTTGTATCATACCCACCAACTGCAGGAAGGAGGTCATCACACCAAAGGTGATGGTACCGTTTCGCAGTCCGATACCTCCCCATACGAAAGCCATCAGGTAGCCCAGTCCGAAGACACAGCCCATGATCAGTCGGGTGATGACGGTGAAACGGGTCCGTCGCATCACATTACCTTGCAGACGTTGCTGCATCGTGTCCAGACGCTCTGTCACCCATTGCTCACTGCCCAGGGAACGTAACACGGCATTATGCTCCATGGTCTCCTGCACCTGCATCTGTATCTTACTCTCGTCTTGTCTGATGTCGAGAGTCATCTTCCGTAATTTCCTGGCGATGAGCTTTCCGAAAATGATGGCAACGGGGGTGAGTATGAGCAAAGCCCATGCGAGACGGGCGTCAAACCATCGCATCATCAGGAAGGCACCACAGAGCTGTATCATGGTGACACTCATCTGGGGTATGGAGTCTGTTGTCACAGAGCTCACCGTGTCAATGTCCTTGGCAAGTCGTGAGGTGATATCCCCGGAGTGCATGGTCTTGTCACCAAAGAGCTGACGGTGGAAGAGTCTGCTGAATATCCTGAGGCGCAGCATATTGGTCTGGCGCACATTGGCGGTGGTCGTCATGTAGTAATATACCTGTCGTAATACCACACCGCCTACCACCGTTATGACCAGCCATAATACCATTTGCATGACATCCTCGGCACTCCCGGAACGGATGGTCTTGTCAATAAACACACGGCTGAGCCATACCATCATCAGTCCGAGTCCTACTTGCCCGATACCGATGATGACACGCATCGCTGTGTTCCAGCGGATGCCCCTCATGTTAAGCCACAGCCATGTGACGTATTTCATTCAATAACTCCTTCTTTTTGCCATTGATTGATGATGGTGGCAACATCTTGCAGTGCCGTATCTTTTGTTACCTCGTACTCTTCGCAGAGCTTGTCGGCAAGTTGCTCGACGGTGAAGTCGCCCATGGCGTCTGCCTGCTTCCACAACCATGCCGCCGTCTCATTGAGGGCAAGCAGTCTGCCGAAGTTGACAGCGGCAAGTCCTTCACCAGTGATGACGTGCTCACCACAAACCTCACGTAGTACAAATTCTTTTTTGATTCTCATAATCTTCTGTATATTGCTAATATATATATTCTAATAGGTCGCAGATACCACCAGAGCCTGGTGGCACGCATGCGCCATTTGCTGTATAAGTCATGTCGCTTGCCGTCAGCACTTACCACATGAGTGGCTATCGCACAGATGTCGTCAATCTTACAGTGTTCTGTGCCGATGATGTTGCCATCACCCATCAGTACCACGTCATGACCGTCAATCTTGATGATGCGGTGTACCACATAACGACAGTTCTCCACCCAGGCGAGTACCACATCACCCACCTTGGGATGATCTGGTTTCTGGAGGATGACACTCTCCTTGCCACCAATAATAAAAGGAAGCATGCTGTTGCCTTTGACGGGTAACGTCACACTCAGCCCCTCTTTTGCCAATCGGGTCGCCTCCACTAATATCTCATGATCACTAATCATCTCTCAACTCTCATCTGTCAACTGTCAATTGTCAACTCTCATCTGTCAACTCTCAACCGCCTCCTGGCAAACCTTAGCCGCTTCCTCATCGGGCAGACACTCAAGATGGAAGACGGGTGTCGTCATGGCAAGGGCATTCTCTGTCTGATGCAGTCCGTCAGCAACATGCTGGTCCCACCGCTTACCACTGATACTGGGTACTAATGATGCGTAGGCCTCGATACCTTTCAGACGACGTATCTTGTTATAGGGTGCCTGACTGAGCAGCACGATACCACCCAATGGGTAACAGACATTTCGATAACAGGGGGTCTTGCCGCTCCAAGGACTGCCATAGACCGTTGCGCCATCATGCTGGATGCGTACCACAGGGTTGTCGTCGTTTACCAATGCCGTCCCCTCAATATATTTCAGCCATAGACGGGCATGGGTGCTCTTCCCCGTACCGCTCTTACCTAAAAACATATAAGCCTTTTCTTTGTGACTCACGACAGCGGCATGGAATAATACGGTGTCATGTGGTGCTGTGGCTAGAGCGTATAACACCATCAGCGCATTGTCAATGGCGAGCTTGCGATATTTACCTGTCATCACCAACAGTCCTTCGTGGTAGTCGTCAGGACATACCAGCCAGCCGGCTGTCTCGTATTGCCAACGGAACTCAAATACCGACTTGCCATCGGCTGTCTTGCCACAGAAGATTTCCTGACCTTCCTCTTCCTGACGCAGCTCCTCGGTATAGTCGATACGCTCACCGTCCTCGATGGTCAGGATGAATAATGCTGTGTCTTTGTCACAACAGAACGGCTCATAGTTCCGCATCAGCGCAAAGTCCTCAACAGCTGTTTGTATGCCAAACACATGGTCAGCAACCTTGTAATATCTGGTTGTTATCATTGTCATCATCACTGCTGCACGATGTCTGCATACTTGCGCCGCAAATCATGAGGATGGCGGCTATCGTCCAAAACTTTATTTCTCTCATAATGTTTACAAACACGCTTTTTATGCGCTTTTAGGTCGCAAAGGTACGAAATATTTGTGAGAACATCAAAAAAATAGAGTAACTTTATGACATTCGACTTGTAAGCAAAGATAAACCCTTTGGCGTTTTACAAATTACTGGATGCAATATTTCTTCGTCCGCACTTCCTTGCCACCAGTTGAGGGAATCTTTTACACTACTAAATAGAATAGAGAAAAACTAAATAAAAATTCTTTTTCCCTCCCCCTCAACAGGGAGAGGGCAGGAGAGGGTCTCCCACATTTTAGTCTTCTCTGAAGCCTTGAAGAGATACTTTCGCTCGAAAGTAAAAATAAAAAAGTTCCCCTTTTATTTTGTACTTTACTCGCTTATTTGTATCTTTGCCAATGGAAACATCAAGTTCTGCCTATGAGTACACAGCTAATGACAGAGAAAATCGCAGAGTACTTCAAGACTCAGCCCGTCTTGAGAGCATGGCTGTTTGGTTCTTTCGCTCGTGGTGAAGAGACTCCGGATAGTGATGTGGATATATTGGTTGAGTTTGATCATAGTTCACCAATTGGTCTTTTTGCATATGCTCGAATGCATCGTGAGTTAGAAGAACATTTAAGACGAAAAGTTGATTTGGTAGAAGAAGGTTCTTTGAGACCTGCAGTTCTAAATCACGCATTACATGACATTAAGATTATCTATGAGAGAAGCAATTAGAGACATAGACAGACTCTGTCATATAGACGAGTCCATAAAGCATGTGATGGATTTTCTTAAAGGTAAAACATACGAAGAGATGAAGTCTAATGTTATGTGTTATCATGCTGTTGTCTACAATATAATGATTATTGGAGAGGCGGCAAATCTGCTCACAAAAGACTTTAGAGAGAAACACCCTGAGGTTCCTTGGCGTGATATTGTGGACATGCGCAATGTTTTAGTTCATGGTTATTTTACGACGAGTGCTCTATTCATATGGGAAACTTATACGAAAGATTTGCCAATCCTTTTACAACAGGTTGAAAAATATATTAAAGAATTAAGGAACAATGTTGAACCAAAATAAAACGACAATGCTTATGGGCTGAGACAGAAATTACACATATACTAACGAGGAAGCGACATGCTTCCTCGTTTGCTTTATCCCTCCCCCTCAATGAATCATTCAGTCATCGACGAAGTCGCTTGGCAGAGCAAGAAACGCAGCTTTCTTGTCATAAAAGAGATCAAGAGATGTAATCCTAATCCATTTAGGGTAGCATCGCGAATTGCGATGGTGCTTATGAGGCCCGAGCCATCATCATTGTTTTCCAAGTGAGACAGGTACCAGTCCCTGAGTGTCTTCTGACCAAGCTCTTCGACCTTGCAGAGAAAGTCACCACCAAGTTCGATGATTCCTCTAAGGATCCTGTCACCAAATGTGAAGCCCCGCATGATCCCCCCAGGACCACCATCCGCTTCACGAAAGAGCATCAGATGGTGGAAGGGGACTTGTTTTAAATAAAAAGCTCCCACCGAAGCGGGAGCATAGGTTTTACCCTTCGGCCATTATGGCCTTATTGTGATAAGATGTAGGAAATCTTATTGAGCGCAAAAGTAGTGAATTATTTTGTGATTTCAAAATTAATTCGTAACTTTACGGCATATTTTAACATATTATTACTACTATGGAAAGAATACTAGGAATTGACACAGGAACAAATAGCCTTGGATGGGCAATAGTAGACAAAGAGGATGGCGTGACTCAATTGGTGGCTAAAGGTACCAATATCTTCTCTGAAGGTGTTAAAATAGAGAAAGGTATTGAATCTTCAAAAGCTGCAGAACGGACAGAACATCGTTCAGTCCGTAAACATTATTGGCGACGCAAGATAAGAAAGATACGTTTACTAACGATATTGAGTGATAATCATTTATGCCCTCCTTTGGATAAATCAAGTTTACGGCAATGGAGATTAAAGAAAATTTACCCTGACAGTGAACTCTTTATGGAGTGGCAACGTACGGAAGATAAAGCAAATGTCAATCCATATAAATTCAGATATGTTTGTCTGACACAAAAGTTGGATTTGACAGACATAACCCAACGTTATATTCTTGGTCGTGCTTTATATCATTTGAATCAACGTCGTGGTTTCCTCAGCAATAGAAAGGAAACGACAAAAGAGTCGGAAGGAAAGGTAAAAGAAGGTATTAGTGACTTGTCAGATGAAATGAAATCTGCAGGCTGTGAATATTTAGGAGAATATTTCTATCGGCTCTATCAAGATGGAAAGAAAATACGAAATCACTATACGGCTCGTAAAGAACATTATTTGAAAGAGTTCCATGCTATCTGTGATAAGCAAGAACTGGATGCAGAATTGGTGAAGAAACTGGAAAAGGCTATTTTTGATCAACGCCCATTGAAGTCACAAAAAGGTCAGGTTGGTACATGTACTTTTGAGAAAGGCAAACCTCGTTGCCCATTATCCCATCCTTTATATGAGGACTTTAGAATGTATGCATTCATAAACAATATTAAGGTGCAGATTCATACGCTATATGAGAATACAGAAAGAGGACTGTCAAAAGAAGAAAAGAAACAGGTGATATCTTTATTCAAACGTAAGTCAAAGCGTACTTTCCCGTTTGAGGATATAGCAAAGAAATTGGCTGGCAAAAACAACTATTGCTATTATAAAAGTGATGAGGATAAGCCATATCGGTTTAATTATCAGTTGGACACGCAGGTATCAGGAAGTCCTGTAAATGCTCAGTTGGAAGAAATTTTTGGAGAAGATTGGGTGACTAGTGTATGTGAGGTTTATACACTTGCAAAGGATAAGTCGCGTTTTCAGATTGAGAATGATATTTGGCATGCCCTGTTCTTCTATGATGATGAAGACAAACTGAGAGTATTTGCCAAGAACCGATTACAGTTAGATGATGAACAGGCAGAGAAGTTCAGTAAGATATCCATGCCTAACGACTACGCAGCATTGAGTTTAAAGGCTATCCGAAAGATACTTCCTTATATGCGTGATTATGGTTTGATATATTCAGAGGCAGTATTCCTTGCAAATCTTGTGGAGGTTTTACCTCAACATATCTGGGGTATCAAGGAAACACGTGAGGCTGCTATTGAGAATGTCATAGAGGTTATGCATTCTTATGATAAAAACAATGTTGATAGTGTCACTTTGGAACAATGTGTGAAAGGATTCTTAAAGGACAGATATAACATTAGTGATGATGATTTGAAGAGATTATATCATCCTTCAATGATGGAACTTTATCCTCGTCAGCGTCCTAATGATGATGGCATTTATCAGTTGGGATCACCTCGTATTAGCAGTGTCAAGAATCCTATGGCTATGCATTCTTTGTTTAGATTACGCAAAGTTGTTAATCTGTTATTAAAGGAAGGAATGATTACTCCTGAAACAAAAATACATATTGAGTTTTCTCGTGATTTGAATGATGCAAACAAAAGAAAAGCTCTTCAGACACTGCAACGTCAGAATGAAAAAGACAGGGAAGAGTGTAGAAAGAAAATCGCTGAGCATATTGACAATCCTACGGATGATGATATCCTCAAATATCAATTATGGGAAGAGCAAAATCATAAATGTATTTATACAGGCGAGGAAATCCGGATAACTGATTTCTTAGGGGATAATCCGAAATATGACATAGAGCATACTATCCCTCGCAGTGCAGGAGGTGACAGTACAAAAATGAACTTGACGCTTTGTAGTAATCGGTTTAATCGTGATGTGAAGAAAACAAAGCTTCCTTCTCAATTGTCTAACCATGACGATATTCTTGAAAGAATAGCAGGGTGGAAGGATAAGTATGAAGAACTGGATAAACAAATAAGGAAAATTAATACCAAAAATGTTACATCTAAAGAAGATAAAGACAGACTAATTCAGCGTAAACATCTGTTGAAAGAACAATGCAAATATTGGAAAGGTAAGTATGACCGTTTTTTGATGACAGAAGTACCAGAAGGATTCTCTCGTCGTCAGGGAACAGACATTAGTGTCATATCTCGTTATGCACGATTGTATCTAAAGTCAGTTTTTAAACATGTTTATATTGTAAAAGGTATTGTAACGTCTGAATTTAGAGAGTTATGGGGATTACAGAATGAGTATACCAAGAAAAAACGTGATAATCATGTGCATCATTGCATTGATGCTATCACAATAGCATGTGTTGATAAAGCAGCTTATGATAAGTTGGCACAATACCATCATCAGCAAGATGAGTATAAGTATGATAAGGGTAGTAGACCTGATTTTGAAAAACCTTGGCCTTCGTTTGTCAATGATGTTAAGCATATTCAAGACGAATTGTTAATTGCGCATTATTCTAAAGACAATATGCCTAAGCAGGCAAAACGATATGTGCGAGATAGTAAAGGTAATAAGGTTTTGACGCAAGGTGATACAGCTCGGGCTTCATTACATAATGATACCTATTATGGAGCAATAGAGGTAGATGGAGATGTGAAGTATGTCGTACGCAAAAGTCTTGATACATTAGAAGAAAAGGATATTAAGAATATTGTTGATGCTGAGGTTCGTTCTAAGGTGGAGAATGCTATATTACTACATGGTTCGTTGAAAAAGGCATTGGAAGAAACCATATGGATGAACGAAGATAAGCAAATACCGATTAAAAAGGTTCGCATTTTCACAGGCTCTGTAACTCGTCCAATCAATATTCGTCAACAACGTGACCAATCAAAGCATGAGTATAAACGACAATATCATGTACAGAACGATCGTAACTATATGATGGCGATTTATGTAGGACGAGATAAGAAAGGTAAAGAGAAGCGAGAGTTCGAATTGGTGAACAACATTACGGCAGCTAATTTCTATCGTAGGAGCAATGATCGTGTACCAACAGATAATCAGTTGGTGCCATTGTATAGCAAGAATGGTTACGAACTACGATACAAGCTGAAAATTGGTACATTGGTACTATTATATGAGAATTCTCCAGAGGAGATATGGGAATTGGATAGAATGAATTTGCAAAAGAGACTGTATAAGATAACAGGTATGTCATCAATGGTTCTCAGAGAGAAAGATTACTATGGTACAATTGAGATGGTACATCATCAGAATGCGAAGCCAAGTTCCGAAATAAAAAAAGTAAATGGTAAATATGTGTCTAATGAAGACTTTCGCTCTGGTATTAAAATGCTCCATACCCAATTTAAGGCTCTCGTCCAAGGTGTAGATTTTGAATTAAATGATTTAGGTGAGATAAGGAGATTGATATGATAAAGCAAACATTAATGTTTACATCGCCAGTATCATTATCTTTGAAAGATCAGCAAATGGTCGTGACTTTCAAAGACAATCAAGATACCGTGACACGTCCGATAGAGGATATAGGCTTTGTGATTATTGAAAATCCGATGGTAAGTATTACTGTACCTTTGCTCAACGAATTGGCAGATAATAATGTCTCTGTCATTTTCTGTGATAAAAAACAAATGCCAAGGACTATGTTAATGACGCTTGAGGGTAATACTACTCAGCAAGAGAGTTACAAATATCAGATAGATGCTTCTGCTCCTACAAAGAAAAACATTTGGAAGCAATTGGTAGAGAGTAAAATTAAGAATCAAGCCCTATTATTAAATAAGGTGGGGAAGAATGGTGATGTATTGAAACAATACTATATGAATGTAAAGTCTGGAGATACAGATAACCGTGAAGGTGCTGCTGCTCGTGAGTATTGGTGCCGTATCTTTGATGAAGGGTTCAGAAGAGAACGTGAAGGACTGCCACCTAATAATTTACTGAATTATGGATATACGATACTTCGAGCTGCAGTCGCACGAGCGTTGATAGGCTCAGGTCTATATCCTGCATTTGGAGTTTTTCATCGCAATCGTTATAATGCTTTTCCTTTGGCAGATGACTTGATGGAACCTTATCGCCCATTTGTTGATGAGACTGTCTATCATCTTTTTTATGATGAAGCTATTACAGAATTGACAAATCCGTCGAAAGGAAAGTTGATGAGAGTGTTGTTTTCGGATGTGAAAATGGGAAAGGTGATGCGTCCTTTGGAAAATGCTTTATCATTAACTACAGCATCATTGCTTAAGGTTTATAAAGGAGAAACGGATAAATTGTCATTGCCTGTGATAACATGAGTGAAAATAGATTAAATGCATATCATATTATGTGGCTGTTTGTCTTTTTTGATTTGCCAGTAGTGACAAAGAAAGAGCGTAAGACTGCGTCACTATTTCGGAAAAACTTGATGAAAGACGGCTTTGTGATGTTACAATATTCTGTATATATTCGACATTGTGCTTCTTATGAAAGTCAAACGGTTCACATAAAACGAGTTAAAGCGATCGTTCCAGAAACGGGGATGGTAAGTATCTTGAGTGTGACAGATAAACAATACGGAGATATTGTTAACTTCTGGGGAAAAGAAAAGAAGAAAAAAGTTCCAATAGAACCATTGCAGTTGGAATTTTTTTAGTACTTTTGCAATCAAATATCCACATCGAAAGCCACTTCTTAGGCACAAACTACTATATATGTGTCTGTTATACAGAGCAATAGCATACTTAGGTTGTGGTTTGATGTAGGAATAGATAGATAAACAACGATCTATTGGAAGAGTTGATTATCCACTAGGTTGTGGTTTGATGTAGGAATAGATAGATAAACAACTGGAGCTTCATCGGATGCGGACCACTTGAGTTGTGGTTTGATGTAGGAATAGATAGATAAACAACATCTACACGACACGATGATATGGGAGAAAGTTGTGGTTTGATGTAGGAATAGATAGATAAACAACTACTTTGAGTTTTATAACCAATATTTTTCAGTTGTGGTTTGATGTAGGAATAGATAGATAAACAACCGGAATGCACGACACGTAAACAGGACAGGGTTGTGGTTTGATGTAGGAATAGATAGATAAACAACAAACCAGTAATAGGATCAATAGCAAAGATCGTTGTGGTTTGATGTAGGAATAGATAGATAAACAACTTCCAACTAAATAGTGCTTTTGCTACACTGTTGTGGTTTGATGTAGGAATAGATAGATAAACAACCAGGCTTATAAAAACCCTTAAAACGGTCATGTTGTGGTTTGATGTAGGAATAGATAGATAAACAACTGCTTGTCGATCTGCTGTCCGCTTGTCAGGTTGTGGTTTGATGTAGGAATAGATAGATAAACAACGGACGTCGTGGAGGTCGTAACCGTTCCCGTGTTGTGGTTTGATGTAGGAATAGATAGATAAACAACCTAGACCAGGATTTTCCCGAGTTCCCATTGGTTGTGGTTTGATGTAGGAATAGATAGATAAACAACTGATTAAAAAGAGATGTAATATTGGTATTGTTGTGGTTTGATGTAGGAATAGATAGATAAACAACGTCTGCCTCCGACATGTAGTCAGTGACGAGGTTGTGGTTTGATGTAGGAATAGATAGATAAACAACTGGTTATGCCTACTCATGCTAATGCAGAAGTTGTGGTTTGATGTAGGAATAGATAGATAAACAACTTGAGGATAACGGAGAAGAGCCAGAAGAAAGTTGTGGTTTGATGTAGGAATAGATAGATAAACAACGTGACGGTCAACGGAGTTGCGGTAGACACGGTTGTGGTTTGATGTAGGAATAGATAGATAAACAACGTAACTGGTGAGCAACTGCGATTCGTGCTGGTTGTGGTTTGATGTAGGAATAGATAGATAAACAACACACCAGCAGGTCATCCTCCACGCTACGATGTTGAAGGTGCAGGGACTGGTACCTGTTTCACTATAATCTAAATAAGCATCAATTCCCATGCGGTAACACATCGTATGGGAATTTCTTATGAAATTCTCAAAAACACCTCAAGAAAATTTGGGGACTGAATGATCCAAAATAAGATACTCAGTTTTGTTCTTATTGTCGTAAGTTATTAATTATGTTGCAAAGGTAGTATTATTATCTTTTTCTACAAAATGTTTAGAAAGAAAAGTGGATCATCAAGTCATCGACGAAGTCGCTTGCAGAGCAAGAGTCCCGGATTTTCTAAACTTTTGTTTTTGTTATGTTTGGCTGTATGTTTTAAACAAAATAATCCTGCTATCCCTGCTACAATGTGGGTGAAATGCCGATGTATAAAGGGCGGAGCCTGTAGCACGATTGGGATTTATCCTGCTACAATGGTGCTACAATCCTGCTACCATCCTACACCTAGACAGCGACTGTTTTTTGAGTGATTTGAAAACGGCTATAGGCGTTCAGTCGTTTGGCTGGAGCCGTTCAGTCGTTTGGCTATAGCCGAACGGTTGAAAGGGCATGCCTAACTCCCTCGAAGGTAGGCACTAACACCCCATTACCAGTAACTTTTTACCTGTACGGCAAGCATTTCAGATTACAGATTACAGTAAGTCAAAACGTTGAATGCTATGACAAATGACGGATGACAGTTAGTGAAAGTCAACGATTCCCAGGGTAGGGTGTCAACTTCTTCCGTATGGATCATGGCAGTCACAGATCACAGATCACAGTTAACAAAGGGTTATATCAAATATCAGTTTATTAATTTGCAAAAAACCATGATATTAAATTTATTATATATATATTATATATAATATATATATAATAATATATATAAAATATACAGCCTTTATATTGTTTGTGTCTTTCACTAAACTGATATTTGATATAGACATTCGGTCAATCTCAAAACAAATAACTGTGATCTGTGATCTGTGATTGTTTCGCAAACTGTAATCTGTAATCTGTAATGCGAGGAGATCCCGGTATCTGCGAAGGCTTGATCCAATATCTCCTTCACCTTGTTCCAGTATCTGTTATAGGGGTATTCCAGGCATTGGAACAAGGGGATGGGAGATACTGGGATGAGGGATAGGAAGTATCAAGTTATAGTAATTGTATTGTTACATTAAAAAAAGGGGCATCCGGTAGTGGGTGCCCCTTTGAATATGGATAGGATAGGGATTAGTCTTCCCAGTTCTCCTGAGTCTTACGAACATAGCTCTTGTAACGGAGCTGTGCCATCTTCTGAGCCTCAGCGAAGAGTTCCTCAGCCTCGTTAGGATAAGCCTTCTTCACTGACAGGTAACGAACCTCACCGAGCAGGAAGTCGTGGAAGTTCTCCCAGTTAGGCTCCTTAGAGTCGAGAGAGAACGGATTCTTGCCTTCCTCAGCAAGTGCTGGGTTGAAGCGCCACAGGTGCCAGTAACCGCACTCCACAGCCTTCTTCTCCTCAGCCTGGCTCTTACCCATGCCGCCCTTAGCCTTCAGACCGTGGTTGATACATGGAGCGTAAGCGATGATGATAGAAGGTCCGTGCCATGCCTCAGCCTCGCGGATAGCCTTCAGTGTCTGAGCGTGGTCAGCACCCATAGCGATCTGAGCGACATAGACATAACCGTAGGTGGTAGCGATCATACCAAGATCCTTCTTGCGGATGCGCTTACCCTGAGCAGCGAACTGAGCGATAGCGCCGAGAGGTGTAGCCTTAGAAGCCTGACCACCGGTGTTAGAGTAAACCTCAGTATCGAGCACGAGGATATTCACGTCCTCACCAGAAGCAATCACGTGGTCGAGACCGCCGTAACCGATATCGTAAGAAGCACCGTCACCACCGATGATCCACTGTGAACGCTTCACGAGGTAGTGATCGAGGGTCTGCAGCTCCTTGCAAATCTCGCAACCCTTAGCAGCGCAAGCGGCGATTTCCGCACGCAGTTTAGGAGCAATCTCCTTGGTCTTGTCGGCGTCGTCCTTGTTGGCGATCCACTCCTCGGCGAGAGCCTTGTATTCGGGAGTAACGTCGCACTTCTCGCAAGCCTCAGTGAGCAGCTTAGCCACACGCTCCTTCATCTTCTTGTTACCCAGAGCCATACCGAGACCGAACTCACAGAAGTCCTCGAACAGAGAGTTGTTGAAGCATGGACCCTGTCCCTTCTCGTTCTTGGTGTAAGGAGTAGAAGGAATAGAAGCAGAGTAGATAGAAGAGCAACCAGTAGCGTTGGCGATCATCTGACGGTCACCGAACAGCTGGCTGATCAATTTCACGTATGGAGTCTCACCGCAACCAGAGCAAGCGCCGGAGAACTCAAACAGAGGCTGTGCGAACTGTGAGTTCTTCACGTTGCTGCGGATGTCAACGAGATCCTGCTTAGACTTAACCTCCTTCACGAGATACTCCCAGTTCTTAGCCTCCTGCTTCATGTCAGCAGCGTCAGGATTGAAGGCTACCATGGTGAGAGCCTTACCCGTCTTAGGATTACCTGGGCAGATATCAGCACAGTTACCACATCCGAGACAGTCAAGAACAGAGGTCTCGATGCGGAAGTGCATACCCTTCATAGCGGCAGGAGCCTTCATCTCGATCGTGTCGTCAGCAGCAGCGAAGCCCTTGATCTCGTTCTCGTCGAGGACGAACGGACGGATAGCTGCGTGAGGACAGATATAAGCACACTGGTTACACTGGATACAGTTCTCTTTGTTCCATACGGGAACGAATGCCTCAACACCACGCTTCTCGTAAGCGGCAGTACCAACCATCCAAGAACCGTCGGTGGTGCCGTGCTTAGCGAAGTCAGAGACTTTCAGCAGGTCACCGGCCTGAGCGTTGATAGGACGAACGAGCTCCTTAACGAATGCGGGAGCGTCATCCTGCTTAGGCTCATCGTCTGGCAGGTTAGCCCACTCGGGCTTAACGGTCAGTTTCACATACTCACCACCACGGTCGATAGCGGCGTAGTTCTTGTCGACTACGTCCTGACCCTTGGCACCGTAAGACTTCAAGGCAGCAGCCTTCATCTTCTCAACGGCAAGCTCTACAGGGATGACCTCTGTGATACGGAAGAATGCAGACTGCAGGATGGTGTTGGTACGGTTGCCCAGACCAATCTCCTGTGCGATCTTCGTAGCGTTGATGGTGTATACAGTGATATTGTTCTGTGCGAAATAACGCTTTACCTTGTTAGGCATGAACTTCTCCAGCTCGTCAGCGTCGAAGATGGTGTTCAGCAGGAACTGACCGTTCTTCTGTAGACCACGGGTAACGTCGTACATGTGGAGGTAAGCCTGTACGTGGCAAGCCACGAAGTTTGGTGTGGTTACCAGATAGGTAGAGCGGATAGGTGTGTCACCGAAACGCAGGTGAGAGCAGGTGAAAC
>Ga0326512_10000225_pt1 | contig 48360 bp, 43 predicted proteins | sample 1_2617_0518_D_FD_203652 | JGI IMG/M metagenome (GOLD analysis project Ga0326512, IMG submission 203652) | Bovine rumen microbial communities from UC Davis, California, United States - 1_2617_0518 | ecosystem: Host-associated > Mammals > Digestive system > Stomach > Rumen | place: USA...
CCGATCGGACCGGAAGGTGCTTCGAAAGGCATAGGCTCAGCAGATGTTGTTACAGGTGCGGGTGCTGCAGGAGCTGCGGGAGCTTCTTCTGCAACAGGCATAGCAACAGGAACTGCTTCGACGGGTACGGGTTCCGGAACAGGTGCAGGTGCAACAGGCTCTGCAACAGGTGCTGCCTCAACGGGTTCTGCAACAGGTGCTGCTTCTGCTATAGGTTCTGCAACAGGAACAGCCTCAACTGCAGGTTCAACAGCAGGAACAGGTTCAGCAATAGGTGCTGCAGGTGCATTATTCAACGCGGTGCCGCAATTAGCGCAAAAAGCTGCGCCGTCTCTTACGGGGCTTCCGCAGTTAGGACAAAACTTAGCCATATACTATCCTCCTTAAGTTTTACTTAACAGATAAGATAATACCACATCACGCGTACAGTTGCTTAAATAAATAGCGCAGCTTCATGCCGCGCTATATAAAGTTTAAGGTTATCATCACAGAGTTATTCGGTTTTGCCTGCCAGATAATCTATTGCTTCGATGTAACCTGCAAAGCCTTTGCCTATTATGGTCCTCTCACAGTAACAGGAAACATAAGAGACCTGACGGAACGCTTCCCTCTCATCAACCTTCGAGATATGGACTTCAACAGCAGGTAGCGATACTGCTTTTAGCGCATCGAGAAGTGCGACTGAAGTATGTGTATATGCGCCCGGATTGATCACGATCCCGTCCGTCTTGTCGAAGTATGCCTGCTGGATGTAATCGATAAGATCTCCTTCGTGATTGCTCTGGAGGCATTTAACCTCAATTCCTTTTTCCTCGCAGTGTGAAGATATGAGAGATACGAGATCCTCATAGGTTGAAGAACCGTAGATATCAGGTTCTCTGATGCCGAGCATATTAAGGTTTGGTCCGTTCAGTACAAGTATCTTCATGTTATTTCAGCTGCCCCAGGATATCTGCTATAGCTTTGTCGTAGAAATCGTTCTTCTCTTCAAATCTGTCGTAGAAGAAACGGTAATCGCACCAGCTCTCATATTTATCTTTGCGCTGTTCATAAAGTTTCTCTACGCCGTGGAGCTGTGATATCGGTCTGTTCTTGTCTGTCAGAGCGGTTAACGGACGCTCAAGATAGAACACGTTGGAATTGCAGCGCACATAGAATTTATTCACATCACGCGTGACGATTCCGCCGCCGCAGGAAATTACAAGTCCGCTCTTGGGAAGGAATTCCGCTGCGATCTCGCACTCCATTTCCCTGAATGCTTCTTCACCGGGACCTGACAAAACCTCAGCAGGAGTCTGTCCGAATTTCTCGGCAAAAGCGATATCCAGATCAACAAGTGTACGTCCTGTTACCTTGGCGATATTCCTTGCAAGGAGTGATTTTCCGGAACCGGGCATGCCGATGATCGTTATATTGCGCATGCGGTTTTCGAGAACTCTGATGACCTTCTCGATTGCCTCTTCTGCTTCCTGGGGAATCTCTTTGTCAGGATTGCCGAGAAGTGCGGCACCCTCCATATCGCCTGCGAAGATCCTCGATGACTTGTATGCCTGTGCAACGAGCATTGCAAGACCGCCGCAGGTCTTAAGTCCTAGGTCTTCTGCATCCTGAAGGAACTTTGTTCTTGAAGGGTTATAGACAACATCAGCGCATGCCTCAAGTGAAGAGAACCTGGCAAGATCAAGGAGAGAATTATCCACCTTCGGATACATTCCGACAGGTGTGCAGTTGACGATGACCTGTGCATCAGATGCCTTCTCGTAAACGTTGGAATAATTGATATCAGTCTCAAGATCGCATGCATAGATCTCAGATGCTCCAAGCGTCTTGAGCGCATAGAAAACCGCTGAAGCGGCACCCCCCGTACCAAGCACGAGAACTTTTCTGCCGCTAACGGATATGCCTTTTCTGTGGAGCATATAAATGAATCCGAAGTAATCCGTGTTCCAGCCTTTGACTTTGCCGTCCTCGAAAACTACGGTGTTTACACTTCCAGTCGTGCGCGATGCATCGTCAAGTTCGTCGCACCTTGCACATGCGTCCTTCTTGTAAGGAATCGTTACGTTGAAGCCCTTGAAAACGCCATTTGAAAACAGTGCATCAAGTTCTTCCGGCTCGCGCTCAATAACGGAATATGAATACGGTGAATTGAAAAGGCAATGGATCTCAGGAGAATATGTGTGAGCAAGAGTCCTTCCGAGAACACCGAATGCAGGAAGACGCTGATGTGTTTTGGAAACATCCATCAATGTCTTGAAAAGCTCTGCAACATAAGGCCTGCTCTCGAATCCGGCAAGCTCTTCCACCTTCTTAAGTTTCTCGGCTTCTCTTTCAGGAACGAAGACTTCCATGCCGTTTTCCCTTTTGTAATTTCCGATCTCACGGCAAGTTGCTATTCTCTCTTCGAAAAGATCAAGAATGCTGTTATCGATCTCGTCAAGCTTGTTTCTGAGTTCGTTCAAGTCAGGTCTTTCGCTCATGAATAATACCTCCGTTACATTGATACAAGAAGCAGATCGTAAAGTGCAATTGCAGCAGCTGCTTCAACAACCGGGACTGCTCTGGGTGCGACACAGGGGTCGTGTCTGCCCTCTATACTTATCGTCGTGTTCTTCTTTGCGGCAAGATCAACAGTATCCTGCGGCTTTGATATAGACGGTGTCGGCTTTAAAGCGACATCGAAAACAATTGGGGCAACATCGCCAAGGCTAATTCCGCCCTGGATGCCGCCGCTGTGATTTGTCTTAAGTGTAAGGTTGCCTTCATCATCGAAAACGAAAGCATCGTTGTTCTCCGAACCCTTGAGGTCAGAACCTTCAAAACCGTTTCCGAACTCAACACCCTTTACTGCGGGGATTGCATAAAGGATCTGGGCAAGCTTGGCTTCGATACCGTCAAAGATAGGCCCTCCGACACCTTCGGGGTAACCATAAACTACACACTCTATAACGCCTCCGACAGAATCGCCTTCAGCTCTTGCCTCTTCGATCTTAGCCTTCATGATCTCGCCCTTTGCATCATCAACAACAGGGAATTCCTTGTTCTCAACAACAGAGAGCCTGTTCCTGAAGCCTTCGTCATTTACGCCGTGATCAAAATAAGAATCGTCTTTTACTCCGGCGACTTTCTTGAGATGTGCGCTTATCTGGATGCCTCTCTTGTTCAGTTCCTGAAGCGCGATTGAACCTGCAATGCAAAGCGGCGCGGTCATGCGTCCGGAGAAGATTCCGCCGCCGGATTTAGAAGCCTCATCGCCATAGATAAGTCTCGCAGCGTAATCAGCGTGCGACGGTCTGGGGCAGTTCATGATAGAAGCATAATCCTTGGGCTTTGTATTAGTGTTGATTATGTAACCGTGAAGCATCGTGCCGTTGCGCTCGAAAATAACTTCATCGGGTTCTTTCCGTGGTGTGGACCAGGCATTTTTCCCGGGCGCGCGTCTTGCCATGAAAGCAGCAGTTTTCGCGCTGTCCGGAGTAACATCTTCGGGAAGGCCGTTGATATATACACCAATAGCCTCGCTGTGAGACTCACCGTAGATCATTATGTCAAGGGCATCTCCCTGATATGTACTACTTGAATTCATACGGCCATCTCCTTTAACAATATCTTCCTGAACTCAGGAAACGATTTATCGAGGCAGTCGATGTTATCGATATCAACCGTTCTGCCTGTGGCAGCTGCACACAAAACTGCGGCCATCGCCATCCTGTGATCGTTCGACGAAGTAAGCTTTATGTCGCCTGCTGCCTTATCTATATATTCTATCGTAATTGTATCCTCTTCGAGCGTTACATTTCCGCCAATTGCAGTCAGCATATCAGTGATTGCCTTAGCCCTGTCGGACTCTTTGATCCTGAGCCTCTTTATGCCTTTGAGGATAGTTCTTTTCGCTCTGAACGCACCTGTCACTGCCATGTACGGAACGATATCGGGAATGTCGCTGCAATCCATCTCTATCTTTTCGCCGATGCCGTTTCTGGTGCTGTCCATAACAAAGATAGCATCGCCTTCGATCAGGAAAGATATTCCTGCGAATTTCATAAACTTAAGTATCGCTTTATCGCCCTGGACAGAATCCGCATTAAGTCCGGTCACCTTGATCGATCCGCCGTGGATCAGGCTTCCGAGACAGAGCAGGAATGCACCGTTGCTCCAGTCTCCCTCAACTTCAAAACTGCCGTCCGGAACTTTGCTCTGCTTCTTTGCAGGAACCTTATAAGTGTCACCTTCCCTGACAATATCAACGCCGTACTTTTTCAGGACATCTGCCGTAAGTTCAATATAGTGAACTGATGCAATCCCGCCTGTAACTTCCACAACGGATTCTTTTTCAAAAGTTGAAAGTGCCATAAGAAGACCTGAGATATACTGTGACGATACCGAACCGTCAATAACATATCTGCCGGGCGTTATGGCGCCTTTTACTTCGATCTCTTTTTCATCGTGTTTTTTTGTTATCGAGACACCGAACGGCTTAAGACAATCTGCGATCTCTTCGATCGGTCTGTCAATAAGTCTTCCTCTTGTTTTGAAGATAAGTGCTTTATTAGAAGAGGACTTCACCGCAAGCGCAACCGGGATCATGAACCGGAGTGTCGAACCGCTCTCGTTGCAGTTCAGGATGAGAGTCTCCGACTCAGTATCGGTTAGTGCACAAAGACAGGATTTTGTTGCCCTGATATCATCGTTGTCATCAGGATCTTCATCAAGGTAAGCACCTCGCGCGCCGAAAATGAAGTTAACGATAAGTTCCCTGTGACCGACTGACTTTGAAGGCGGTGCCTTGATATCGAGATTTATGTTTTTACATGAGATCTTCATACGGACAAAAACTTTAAGAACTCCTCTTTTGTCATCTTCCTGATCTCGGCATTGCCGATCTTGTTTACAAGTATAACCGATATGGTGTTTCCGCGTTTCTTTTTATCGTTCATCGCGCCTGCGACGATCTCTTCGGGTGTGATCTCATCATCTGAAGGAAGTCCGTAAAGCTTCAAAAGATCTTTCATTCTCTTAGCGTCTTCGGCTTTAAGAGAACCTTCTCTTACGCATGCATCGATGATGATGCCCATGCCTTTAGCAACGCAGATTCCATGAGGCTTGGTAAAGCCGCTGTCACGCTCGATAACGTGTCCTACGGTGTGACCGAAATTGAGTGTCTGGCGTCTGCCGTTGTCATTCTCGTCTTCGCTTACAACGCTTGCCTTATCGGCTACATTCATTGCCACGATCTCTTCCAGAACATCCTCGTCTTCCCTGATATTTCCCGCACACTTTTCAAGCTTTTCAAGAAGCTCGGTATCCATTATGAACGCATGCTTTGTAACCTCGCCCATGCCCTCTGTGAAGACTTCATCAGGCAGGGTCTTCAGGAAAGAGACATCTTCTATAACAACAGACGGCTGCCAGAAAGCGCCAACCTGATTCTTTCCCATCGGGATATCGATTCCGGTCTTGCCGCCTACTGAAGCATCAACCATCGCAAGAAGTGAAGTCGGGATCTGGATCACCTTTATTCCGCGGAGGAATGTTGCAGCCGCAAAGCCTGCCATATCAGTCGTTACACCGCCTCCGAGTCCTGCAACGAAGTCAGTTCTTGTAAAGCCTGCTTCAGCCATCTTATTCCACATTCCGGCGATCTCATTGATGTTCTTGCTCTTTTCACCGGCCTCGAAAACATAGCTGTGCGTTTCAAACCCGGCCTCTTTCAGCTGGGATTCAACCTTTTCGAGATAAAGAGAAGCAACATTAGTCTCAGATACTATCAGTACTTTTAAAGCGCCGGGACAGAGCTTTTTCGCCTCGCTGCCGAGCTCTTTGACAGCATCCTTTCCGATCAGGACATCATATTCTTTTGAAGTTGCACGGACATGAACGGTCCTCATATTCCGTCAACCTCCTCTTTGATCTGTCTTCCCTCATCAAGAAGATCTCTTAAGCCGTCGAAATCATCCTCGACCAGAGCCTTTCTGTATTTCGCAAGCTCTTCAGTCAGGTGATCGATCTCGAAAATGAGATTATCCTTATTCTCCAGGAAAAGCTGTGTCCACATCGTGGGATTGAGCCATGCGACTCTCGTCATGTCCTTATATGAACCGGCCGAAAACCCTTTGTGATTTCTTGATGAAGGGCTCTTGATATAAGCGTTTGATACAAGGTGAGCCATCTGTGATGTGAAGGCGATCATCTTATCGTGTTCATCGGCATGCGACAGATGGAAGCTTCCGAATCTGCAGGGTGCGAGAAGCTCCTTAACCCTGTCCAGAAGGAACATGTCATCAAATACGGGCGGCACTACTACCATAGGTGCGCCGACATACATATCGCCTTTTGCATGTGCCATTCCGGAGAACTTTGTTCCTGCCATAGGGTGACAGCCTACAAACAGGAAACCGGCTTCTTTAGCGATCTTGAAACCCTGCTCGCATACATATCTCTTCGTTCCGCACGCATCGATCACCATACCTTCTTTATTGAAATGGTCCTTGTGTGTTCTCATCCATTCAACAGTTGCTTCCGGATAGAGCGAAAGGATGACCAGGTCACACTTTCCGAGATTCTCGTCTGTCAGTTCATCATCGATGATGCCCTGCATCTGAGCCATCTGCGTAATGCTTCTCGTACGGTTCCATCCGTAAACCACAGAGTCTGAATTCTCCTTATAAGCCTTTGCAAAAGATGCGCCTATAAGACCTAATCCGACTACACCGACTGTTAAACTCATTTCAAATACACTTCCTTTTCAAACTGATATAAAAAGACGCTGATACAGGGATCAGCGTCATTTAATTACAGAATACTTCTTGCCTTGTTTATAGCATCCATTACAACCGTGAACTGGTCAGGTGTAAGCTGCTGTGCTGCATCTGAGAGCGCCTTCTCCGGATTGCAGTGAACTTCAATCTCGAGAGCATCCGCACCTGAAACGACCGCAGCCATAGACATCGGCTTGATGAGGTTCGACTTGCCTGTGGCATGTGAAGGGTCACCTACAACAGGAAGGTGTGTGATCTGCTTCAAGACTGAGATAGCACTGACGTCGAAAGTATTTCTTGTGTATGTCTCGTAAGTTCTGATTCCTCTCTCGCAAAGGATTACATTGGGATTGCCTTCGCTCATGATGTACTCGGCACTCATCAGAAGTTCCTTGATAGTTGCAGAAAGTCCTCTCTTCAGAAGTACCGGCTTACCTGTCTTACCAAGTGCCTTCAGGAGATCAAAGTTCTGCATGTTTCTTGCGCCTACCTGAAGGAAATCAACCTCCTCGAAAACCGGGATCTGCTCAGGGCTCATGATCTCGGAACAAATAGGAAGTCCTGTCTCCTTCTTGGCCTCAAGAAGAAGTCTGATTCCTTCTTCATGGAGTCCCTGGAAATCGTAAGGCGAAGTCCTGGGCTTGAAAGCACCTCCTCTTAAGATCGTTGCGCCTGCCGCCTTGACTGCTCTGGCAGCGCTCATGATCTGCTCTTCGCTCTCAACCGAACAGGGGCCTGCGATAACAGCGAAATTGCCTCCGCCGATCTTCACGCCTCCGATATCAACTACAGTATCCTCAGGATGGAACTTACGGTTAGCCTTCTTAAATGTCTCAGATACTCTCGTTACATTCTCGATAATGTCGAGTCCCTGAAGCATGTCGATATCGACCTTTGATGTATCACCGATGAGACCAAGAACCGTGCAATACTCGCCCTTCGATTCATTGACCTTAAGGCCCTTATCTTCAAACCATGAGATGAGGCTTGAAATCTGTTCTCTTGTTGCTGTGTTCTTCAGTACTGCAATCATGTTCTGTATCTCCTTAAATTTTCGTGTTTAGTTTATCCTATTAAAGCTCCGGTTTGAATAAAAAACGCTGCCGGGTTTTGCGTACCCCTGCAGCGTTATTGAAATCAAATCATTTGGTTCTTTCCTGCGCCTGCAAAAGCCCGCTTTAGTTCGTCTCCCTAAAGTAGTAATAATAGCTATACGCATAAAAGAAAACCGCAGTCTTCATAAGGACTCTCCTTAATTTGAACTGCGGTTATTAAATCACACCTTCATGCATATTGCAATAACTAATACCGGGTAAATAGGTTTTAAGCGAAATCTTCAAGTCCCGTCTTCTCGTGTATCAGCTCAACAACACTGTCAGGTTCCATATCGAGTGCAACTGCGATCTCGTTATTCATCCTGCTCCTTGCATCGATCAGGGCACGCTCATCCTGGGCATTCAAACGCTTGCCTTCCTTGGCAAGCTTCTCTGCGTGCCTGTTGATGAGATAGATAAGTCCTACGATATCTTCCCTGCTGCCGTTGACGATGATATCCGTGAAAGTAGCCTTGCGTTCGTTACGGTCCTCTATCCAGCTGCAGTTGTCGATAGGAAGCTTATCGATCAGAGCTATCGCTTCCTTCTTTGAAGCAACAGGTCTGATCCTGCTTACCTGCGCCTCATTATCGTAAGGCACATATACGAACTGTGATCTGGTTACGAAGAGAGGCTTGAGAACATAATACTTCTGCGGCTTCTCTTTGAAAAAACTGATGTCCTTGATGTCATCTATCTGGCAAACGCCACTTCCTGCATAAACGATGTTGTCACCTATTTTAAAGCCCATCTAAACCTCCCTTTCATAAATTAATCCATAAAAGAAGTCAAAAAATTTTATATAAATCACGAAAAACTATTTGTAAAAAACAAATTATGGTATATACTACAAGATTTATTTTAGCATGCTCAATTTGAAATTACCTGTGGCAATTTCTACAAAAAACGCTCTATTATACGGGTTTCGTTTGACTTTATCCGAATTTGACGGTTTTAGTTTAAGCCTTCTCGCAAGCTTCCTTGATCCTTTCGACCACGATCTCAAGTGCTTTTATGCGCGCATACTTCTTATCGACCGACTCAAGGATGTACCACGGTGCAAATTCCGTTGAAGTCTTCTTGATCATTTCGTCTATTGCTGACTCATACTTGTCCCACTTTTCGCGGTTGCGCCAGTCCTCATCAGTGATCTTCCACTGCTTCTCCGGATTTGCCTGGCGTTCCTTGAAGCGCTTGAGCTGAGTCTTCTTGTCGATCTGTACCCAGAACTTGATAACAACGGCTCCCCAGTCCGTGAGTTCCTTCTCAAACTCGTTGATCTCGTTATATGCACGCTGCCAGTCGTTCTCACTGCAGAATCCTTCAATGCGCTCGACCATTACCCTGCCGTACCATGTACGGTCAAAGATAGCTATGTGACCGGTCCTCGGAAGCCTTGTCCAGAATCTCCAAAGGAAATGTCTTGCCTTCTCGTGCGGCTCAGGACTTGCAATCGGCAGCACCTCATAGCCTCTCGGATCCAATGCACCCGTGATCCTCTTTATGTTGCCGCCTTTGCCTGCAGCATCCCATCCTTCATAAGCGATGATGACCGGTATCTTTTTCCTGTAGAGCTTATTGTGAAGATCTCTTAATTCGTCCTGAAGCTCATCAAGTCTCTTATCGTACTCCTCTTCCGTAAGAGTCTTGTCCTTAAGATCAACATCTTTCAGAAGGGGTGTCTTTTTAAGCGGGAATGTATTTTGCAGGATCGGCGCAGCAAGGCTCTTATTCTTCAGTGCTGTCTCGATTCCCTGATTCAGGAATTCGAGTACCTGAAGCTCTGCGAACTTCTTATCCTTACTGTCGATAATGTACCATGGCGCCGTCGGGTTATTGGTATCCTTCAGATACTTGTCATAGACATCAAGGCACTCATCGTAGTGCTTGTTCTCATAAAGGTCTCCCTTATCGACACGCCACTTTGTATCCTTGTCATCCAGGAGCTTCTCAAGCCTTTCCTTCTGTTCCTTTTTTCCGATCTGGAAAAAGAACTTCATCACAAGATATCCGTTATCAACAAGCGACCTTTCTGTCCTGTTAATGGACTCGATCCGCTCTTCATATTCCTTGTCGCTCAGGAGGTCTTCCATTATCTCGTCCGTGATCTCCTCCATCCAGAAAGTGTCGTAGAACGCGAACTTGCCTTTCTCCGGAATCTCCTTCATATATCTGTATAGGAACGGATATCTCAGATCCTCTTTCGTCGGCTTCGGGAAAGTCTTGACCCTGAAAAATCTCGGATCGATATTCTTAATGACTTTTCCTAACACGCTACCCTTGCCTGCGGCGCCCCATCCCTCGAAAATAACCATTACGGGGAGCCCTGCATCTTTTATCTTCATCTGGGCCGCGAAAAGCTTCGCCCTCTCTTCGTCCAGTCTCTTAGCAAATTCATCACCTTCCGGCTTAACCGCCTTAACAAAATCCTTAAGCATATTAGAGCCTCCGTTTCCTGTATATTTCTGATGGTTCAACACATCGCTGCTTTACCACAGCGCGCTCATCAAATTTCCCTTATTCTTTTATTATGAGAACTCCCCCGCCGTTTTGTAAGTCGGTAATTGCATACTTTTCGCATCAGGTGATTGTGCAGATAAGATATGCACAAACAGAACTCCGTGTTCTGTTCTTTTTCCACAGCCATGTTTTCGGATATGTGAAATGGTCAAAAAACATAGCCAAAAACATAGAATCAGGCAAATCCATGTTTTCGGACACGAATTTCTCTTCAAAACCTGTCCAAAAACACAACCAAATTCAAAGTAGATATAGGTATTAGATAATTAAATAATGAAAACCAAAACACCTTGTCGGTTTTTGTCGGTAATTGTCGGTTTATTTTTGTTTTCACGCCACTATAATCATGGCATGAAATTACCAGAGTCTTACATTCCTAAAGAGTACCTCGCGCTGAAAATCAACTACTGTAAAAAGCAGTTGGCGATGCTGCCTGAAATCTTTACTACCAGACGAAAAATCAAAGGAATCGAAAGAGACCTGTTTTTAGTAAATTCTCACATATACTATCAAGACGGCTTCATCGGTAAAAAACTTCAACAGCAATTGCTTTTGCGTGAGAAATACATCTGTGAACTCTCAAAACTTGAAGGTCTTTGGTCAGCTTCATTCCGTGGAGTCCCTTCGACTGATTTGGAACCTCGCAACATTAATCGGCTGCTTTATACAGGCAACAATGAATCTGTTGTGATTAATAAAGAGTTTTTCAACAGCTTGAAAAATGATGCCAACCCGTATTATCCTGAGCACAAAACACATTATTACAACGGCACGTTTTACAGATCCCCTGCTGAGGCCAGCATCGCAAGATTCTATACTGAACAAGGAATTCCGTTTAAGTATGAGCCTGAAATCTGGTTGCGCGGATTAAATCACCCTGTTTATACCGACTTCGTTCTTTTGATTAAAGAATTAAATTTATGCAAGTTCCAGGAACACTTCGGTCTGAAGAATTCATCAGACTATACACGTAAAACCGCAACTACTTACACTAATTACTCTGGAGCAGGCCTTCTTCCGGAATTGGATGTCTTCTACACTTATGATCTGGATGGTGTGCCTTTCGATATAAGGAGTCTGCATACCAAGCTGAATTCAGTAATTTATAATTCTTTATTCGTATTGTGATTCAGAAAACAGATTCAGACGGTTAAATAAAAAAGGGGCTTCTTGCCCCTTACCGAATCAAAACCAATGGTGGTCTATGCTGCCGGCCTGATCAGCTGACTCTGATCTCTTCCATCAAGGTCTCGAAGTCCACTTGGTCGAGTTCCGCTTCCTCTGTCAGTTCTGCGATGCTCATGTCAGCCAGCGAAGTAATAATCTGTCCGTTTTCAACTTTGTGATCGTGAGAATTACTTTCCATAACAGCCACACCCTTATTAAGTTATTTCCCGTATTGTACTACTACTTTTCAAATATCCATGAGGAATTTTGCAAATGTAATAAAAAGATAATTTACCCTGTCCGCCGCCCGAAAAGAATAACCCGCGAAACTCCAACACGCCATAAAAAGCCATTCTCCGTCTCACCATTCCAAATAAAAACTCCCGCAGAGCCGGAAGCTTTGCGGGAGTTCAGTTTATAACACCTTAGTCCTTAAGACTTTATGCCTTTACATTCGTTGACATACTGTCTGATGGGTCCGACGTCTGTGTACTTCTTTACGCCGTCGCCGTCAGGAATGATGAGAACAGGAACGTTTACGATATCGAACTGCTTTGCGAGCTCCGCATCATCATCAGCGTAGATGAGTTCATAGTCGAAGCGCTGCTCATCGAACATTGCCTTGACTGCCTTGCACTTGGCACAGGTGTGTGTTGTGAAGAGCATAGGCTTTGTTCCTATTTCACTACTGTCAACCGGCTGAAGTTCAGGGAGTTCCTTCTCCTCAGGCTTGCTGATCGTAACAGTAGCTGTTCTGGGCTTCATAGTTGAGTTGCATGTGTCATATGTCTTTCTGTCCTTGAACTCCTGGAGCTTACCGTCGTTCCAGTTCTTAACCGGACGGTAATAGCCTGTGATACGGCTGTATGTCTCTGTCGGGCCGCCGCACTCAGGGCAAGCCTTAACTTCACCGGGGAGATATCCGTGGACGGAGCAGATGGAGTATGTAGGAGACAGTGTGTAGTAAGGCAGTCTGTAGTTCTCGGCGATCTTTCTTACGAGAGATGCTGCAGCCTTCCAGTCAGGGAGACGCTCACCTAAGAATGCATGGAAAACCGTACCTGATGTATAGAGAGTCTGGAGGTTGTCCTGAACATCGAGAGCATCAAAGATGTCTGCTGTGTAGCCGACAGGAAGGTGTGAGCTGTTGGTGTAGTAGAATACGCCGGAAGCATCGTTAGCTGTGATGATGTCAGGGTATCTTGCCTTGTCGTGCTTAGCAAGACGGAATGCAGTGGACTCTGCAGGTGTAGCCTCGAGGTTATAGAGGTCGCCGTATTTCTCCTGATAGTCGGAGAGCTTCTCTCTCATATGGTTGAGAACGTCAGCTGCAAACTTCTGTGTCTCTTCGTGTGTGAGATCCTTTCTGAGCCACTTTGCGTTGAGGCCTGCTTCGTTCATACCAACAAGACCAATCGTGGAGAAGTGGTTGTTGAATGTTCCGAGATAGTGCTTTGTGTAAGGATAGAGACCTTCCTCGAGAAGCTTTGTGATGGTGTTTCTCTTGATCTTGAGTGATCTTGCGGAGATGTCCATGAGGTGGTCGAGTCTCTTATAGAAGTCTTCCTCATCTGTTGCAAGGTAAGCGATACGGGGGATGTTGATAGTAACAACGCCTACGGAACCTGTGGACTCACCTGAACCAAAGAATCCGCCGGACTTCTTACGGAGCTCACGAAGGTCGAGTCTCAAACGGCAGCACATTGAACGTACATCGGAAGGCTCCATGTCGGAGTTGATGTAGTTGGAGAAGTAAGGGATACCGTACTTAGCTGTCATCTCGAAAAGAAGCTTGTTGTTCTCTGTCTCAGACCAGTCGAAATCCTTTGTGATGGAGTATGTAGGGATAGGATACTGGAAGCCGCGGCCGTTAGCATCACCTTCGATCATGATCTCGATGAATGCCTTGTTGACCATGTCCATCTCAGCCTTACAATCCTTGTACTTGAAGTCCATCTCCTTGCCGCCTACGATGCAATTCTGCTCAGCGAGATCGTTCGGAACTGTCCAGTCGAGAGTGATGTTTGTGAACGGGCTCTGTGTGCCCCATCTGGAAGGTGTATTAACACCGTAGATGAAGGACTGGATATCCTGCTTAACCTGCTTGTAGCTCAAGTTGTCAACCTTTACGAAAGGTGCAAGATATGTATCAAAAGAGGAGAAAGCCTGAGCGCCTGCCCACTCATTCTGCATGATTCCGAGAAAGTTCACCATCTGGTTGCAAAGTGTGGAGAGGTGCTTTGCAGGAGCAGATGTGATCTTGCCGACGATACCGCCCAATCCTTCCTGGATGAGCTGCTTCAATGACCAGCCTGCGCAGTAACCTGTGAGCATGGAGAGGTCGTGAATGTGGATATCGGCATTTCTGTGAGCATCAGCGATCTCTTTGTCGTAGATCTCAGAAAGCCAGTAGTTAGCTGTGATAGCGCCGGAGTTGGAGAGGATAAGACCGCCTACTGAATATGTAACTGTGGAGTTCTCTTTAACACGCCAGTCTTCAACCTTTACGTAGCTGTCGACGAGGTTCTTATAGTTCAGGAGAGCGGAGTTCATGTTACGGATCTTCTCACGCTGGTTACGGTAAAGGATATATGCCTTAGCTACGTCCTCATAACCCATTCTCTGGAGTGTAGCCTCAACGCTGTCCTGTATGGACTCGACGTCAACCTTGCCGTCAACTGCCTTCTTCTCGCAGTCGGATACAGCATTAAGTGCGAGCATATCAATGATCTGGTTGTTATACTCTCTCTTCTGTGCAACGAAAGCCTTCTCGATAGCTCCCGAGATCTTACTTAAGTCAAAGTCTACAACTTTGCCGTCTCTCTTGATGATTTGAAACATGTTCCTCTCCTTTAGCTCTCCCCGCGTATTTTTGATTGCGGTATTATTCTTTTCGCATTCTCCAAAGCTTTTTCCAATTCTTCGCGCGGCATCTCCGATAAACCATCACCATTCAGAAGATCTCCCGAATCAACGAAATTCTGGAGGAAGTACTTCTCAGATCCTTCCACCTGCTTCGCGATAAGCCCGAAATCTCCGGCATTATGAAGCGGTGATACCACAGTGGTTCTGAACTCATGCGCGACTCCGCTCTTTTGGATCAGTTCGATGCTTCTTCTAATGAGCTCAACATCAAAGTTACTGATGCCGACTGTCTCCGCATATTTGTCAAAGGTATTCTTAATGTCCATAGCGACGTAATCGACATTGCCCGAAGCCAGGATCTTCTCAAGGCGGTCAGGGAATGTGCCGTTGGTATCAAGTTTTACCTTGTAACCCATCGACTTGATCTTCGCTATAAACTCACCGATGTCAGAATGCAGAAGCGGTTCGCCGCCTGTGATAGCAACCCCGTCAAGTATCCCCTGTCTTTTCTTAAGGAACGCGAAAAACTCATCTTCGCTGATTCTCATGTCTTCCGGAGGATTGAAAACCAGTGCCGGGTTGTGGCAGAAAGGGCATCTCAAGTTGCAGCCGACAGTAAATACCGTACAGGCAACAGTCCCGGGGAAGTCCAAAAGAGTCAGCTTCTGAAGTCCGCCTAAGATCATGCCCAATACCTCGCTTTTGAATTGAAAAATAGGTGCGAATGCGCCTCGGGTCCCCGAAACGCTCTTACAGAATACCTATATGTTGTGGTTGTGTCAATGCCAAATCACAACATATTGTGCTTGTAACATGACTGTAATAAACGCACAAAAACTTGACAAACAATAGGGTTTCAAGACTTTTTTAACTTTTTTGGGGCTTTGGAAAAGGAAAAATGTAATATTACAGGACCGTATATTGTCCCAAAAATCGAATCGCTTTCGAAAAATCACTGCCTATTAAAACAGCCGGCGCAAAGCAATTGCTGTTTATTTCTTCTTCTCGATCCGGTTGAACTGCGGTCTGACTTCGACCTCTGTCACGGCAGCTCCCTCGCGCATGCTGATGACAGCCCTGACGCACTCAGCCGTATCTTCCGGAAGAAGGAAGCAGCCTTCATCATCAGAAGGTTTGAAATCAGCATTTCTGTAGAGCTTCGTGCCGGCGGTCAGATCCGGACATACCGTGACAACACGGACTCCGGTCTTTCTTACCTCTTCGTAAAGGCTTCTGCCGTAGCTTCGGAGCCCCGCCTTCAGTGCGCCGTAAACAGCTCCGTGAGTGTTGATCCTTGTAGATGTAACTGAGGCAATGTTGATCACCATGCCTTTTGTATCCTTAAGTTTCGGAATAAGTGAAGATGTCAGTATCAAAGGTGCTTCGATATCAACTCTGCACATTTCCTGTATCTGTTCAGGAGTATTGAATTCGGCAAGCCCGTAATAGGCACTGCCTGCCGCGTTTACCAGAAGGTCCACACGCCGGATCTCAGAGATCTTGGCAAGGAGGATATCAGTATCTCTCAGATCAAGAGAAATCCTCTTTTCGAAAAAGTCACACCTCTCCGGGAAGACTCTTCCGATGCCATAGACTTTATATCCTTCTTCAGAGAGCATCTTTGATATCGCAAGTCCGATTCCGGAAGATGCGCCGGTAACTACAGCAGTCTTTAATTCCATGTGAAGATCTTCTCCCTTCCGATGTGATCTGCGATAAGGTCTGTAACGAATTCCTGCATCTGTCTGTCGCAATCAGGTTCATACTGGGCGACACCGTCTTTTATGATATAAGGATACCATGCGGTCTCCGAACCCGGATATGCCTTCCGCATCTTGTTCAAATAGTCGGAAGATATTCTGAACGTTCCGACACTTACGTCCGTAAGTTTTGAATAGTCGATGAGGCAGGCAGTCTCTTCAACAAGTCTTTTGTAAGCATCCTGCCACCCCGGTATCCTGATCACCGGATCAAAGCAGAGCCTGACTTTTGCACCGTTCCTGACTGCATAAGAAGCCGCACTTATCCTTGCTTTTACTGGAGCGGTATTTCTTTCAAAGCCTGAGACAACCTCTTCAGGCGACATCGTAAATGCATAGATTACATTCGATATATCATCTTTGATCTCCGGCGCGGCTTTAGTCCTGAGCTCCACCAGAAGATCACTGTGATTTAATGCCATGTTTTTCCAGAAGTCTGCATGACCTGTCAGACCATTCATTGCGATCAGGTCAGTGTCATAAGAAGCACATACATACATCGGACCTTCTTTGAGTTTTTCTTCAACATCTTTTTCGTAGTCTTCGAGATTAACGAACACCACCATGTTTGAAGACGGATACATGCCTTTCAGATAGCAGTACTCACAGTCGAAAGGACAGTTCATCATGGAACTCGCGTAATAGAAATTCTTCTGCCCGAACGACTGGCAGACCGGTGCTCCCCTGAAGATCCTGCTGCCTTCCCTTACCGCGATTATCAGGGACTGATGTTCTTTCTGAAGGACGGCATTCTGCCTTTTCCTGTCGAAAACATCTTTATAATGATTTATATAAATAATATTGGCATTAGGAAGTTTCCCCAGTATCTCACCTGTAAGCGGATAGTTCCCGGCTCTTTCCTCAACGTAGATATGAGTAAATCTCATCGAGAACCTCCCTTCCGGTCTTCTTGTCCTTTGCAGGGAGCTTGCCTTCTTCCCTCATTTTCCGAAGAAGATTCAGAAGCTCATCTTCTCTTCCCGACACAGCACAATAATGCTCTATGTCCTTTAATTCATTTCTCATGTATTGGGTAAGATGCATCTCATCGTAAACTTCATCCGCCAGGAAACCGTAACTCTCATTTACGCCTTGTGAAATCAGCATTTCCGCGATCTTCCGGATCTCATCTATGTGACCTCTGATCATTTTAGTTATCTCATTTTTGGAAGGAAAGTCTCCGCCGTTATCGGATACGACTTTGTAAATCGCAAGAGCGGAAGGCGGGATCACCTTCAAAACACTCTCACAGATAATGGACGATTCCATATCATAGAGCATGTCGTTTTCCACTTCCGTCACAACCGAAGGAGAAGTCGTTACTGTCTTTTCTTCAGCGCCCGAATCGAAAAGGATATCCGGATAAAAGCGTCTGCCGGAAGTCATGGAGATTACCTGATTTATAAGATAACCGCGGCCCTTGTTTTCGCCGGCGCAGATGCCGACATTGAGCACATAGTCATCTGCATTAAGCCCGATCCTTGCAATACATTCCTGTGCTCTCTCACCTGCGCCCGTGACAACGACTTCGCCGGGCAGATCTGCCAGCGCCGAAGCTTCGCATTTGAGAGCTGTGAGAATATAGAGCAAGTAGCTTACCGTCCTCTCTGTTTTTGATAATTATATTATAAAGTGTTAATATTAGTCGTCTTAAAGACAACGGAGGATACATATGGACAGATTACTTACAGGCCTTCAGCCCAGCGGTTCACTTACGATCGGTAACTATGCCGGCGGCATCTCGCAGATCGTAAACTATCAGAAAGACTACGAGACATTTTTGTTCGTACCTGATATGCATGCCATCACGGTCCCTCAGGATCCTGAGGCTCTGCACAGGAACATCATCAACGCGATCGCAATGTATATTGCATGCGGTGTTGATCCCAATCTCGAGAACATGCATATCTACATTCAGTCGGAGAACCTTTATCACGCAAATCTGTCCTGGATCTTCGAGTGCCACACTCCTCACGGCGATCTTACGAGAATGCATCAGTTCAAGGCAAAGTCAGCACTCCACGAAACCTTCACCGAAGGCCTCGTAACATATCCTGATCTCATGGCAGCAGACATCCTTCTCTACGATCCGAAATATGTCCCTACCGGAATCGACCAGAAGCAGCATGTTGAGCTCGCTCGTAACCTCGCTATCAGGTTCAACAACCGTTACGGTGAACTCTTCAGGATTCCTGAGCCTCTGATCCCTACGGTCGGTGCCAAGATCCGTGATCTTCAGAATCCTAACCAGAAGATGAGCAAGTCAACGGACAATCCGAAAGCATCTGTCTTCCTTTCCGATCCGGAGAAAACTATCCGCAAGAAGATCATGTCTGCCGTAACAGACTCTGACGGAATCATCAGATTTGACGAAGAAGAAAAGCCCGGTGTATCCAACCTTCTTACTATCTATTCTGTTTTCTCCGGCACTTCCATTGAAGATGCGGTTAAGGCTTTCGAAGGCGGCGGATACGGTGACCTCAAGAAGGCAGTGGCAGAAGCAGTCGTAAGCAAGGTCGTTCCTTTCCAGGATAAGTACAATGAGGTATTATCAAGCGGCATCATCGACGACATCCTCGATGCAGGCCGTGATTATACTAATGAGATCGCAAGAGAAAAGTACGAACTCGTTAGAAAGGCAGTCGGATTCGGAAGAATCTGAACCTGAGTTTTCACAAATAAAAATTCGCCGGAGCTTCAGTCAAGAACTCCGGCGTTTTAATTTGATTTCTCATCTGTAAGATCATCAGAGATCACGGGTAATGATTCGAAAAAGAACTCAATAGTAAAAAACACAATGATAAAGTACCCGTCACTGCCACCGAAAAAGTCTCCACCAGAATCGTGAAAGTCTCCGATATGAGTATCGCCGCCGTGGAAATCACCAGTGGACATAACTATACCACGCTGTCAGATAAGAAACTAATTCTCGTTCGGATACACGAGCCTTCTGTCAGTATCGAACCAGTCCGCGATCGTTCTAAACATCTTTACGACAAATTCGCCGCTCTCAGTGATCGAGTAAGTACCGTCTTCATTCTGCCGGATCGTACCTGTTACGACCTGCTCTTCGAAGCGCTTTTCGAATGCGCCGTAGTCTTCAACATATTTGGATGTAAATACTTCTCCTACCGATTCTTCGGTAAAGGTCTGGTCGGAATTCTCTTCCATATAGCTCAGCATAAATACGGATACCGAACGCTCAACGGTAACCGGAATAAGTGTAAGGAACACCATATTTACGCAGCAGAAGATAACGAACATCATTATGATGTCTCTTACCGTGATAAATCCCCAGAACTTTCTTATTACGCCCATTATGACCGCAGCGACTATACCCGTAATGACGATGAATGCGACACCGCGGTACATAAGGACCTCCATATTCCTAAGAAGCCCTGTATGGAAAAGACCGATAAAAAGCGCCGTACATACCAGATAAATAAGCACATATAAACCTATCAGTGCAAAAATACTTCCGGCTGTTCCGCCGCCTTTTCCAGACTTAGACATTTGACATATCCCCGCTCTTTTGTCTGTATTCCTCTGCAGCCAAAGCTCTTTCCTTCTCGATAGGATCAGCGATAAAGACTTTACCGTTCCCGCTGATCTGGATCGCCGTTCCGCAGAACTGGCAAAAGCCCGTTGAATTCCTTCTGATACGATTGCCTGTAGCACCGCAGTTAGGGCACTCGACGGCTACGCTCGTGCGTGCGATCTCGTCCTCGAGCTGAGTTCTTCTGTATCTTGAATTCTCTTCGTTTGCCTTCTCTCTGGAAGCTTCAGCCTGAAGCCTTGCTCTCTCAGAAGCGGTTCTTGAACGCTCGATTTCCTGCTGCTTCAGGATATGATCACTTACTCTGAATCCAATCTTGATGAGATTGTTCAAACCTATCCCGAACATGAGATTGACCTCCTATATCTATCCGAATATTCCAATAGATATTATAGCATGTACGAGAGTTCGCGCGCCAATCTTGAGACGGGCAAACCCACCACATTGGAGTAGTCTCCGTCGATCCTTTTTATCAATAGTGCCCCCATGTCCTGAATTCCATATGAACCGGCCTTGTCGTAGGGTGATCTGCTGTCGCAGTAATCGGATATCAGCTTCTTCTGGAAATCATCAAGCGCATAGAATTCAACGCGTGTTTCTTCAGTAAACACTCTCTTTTTCGCGCCCGTGAAAAGAGCGACTCCGGTCGCAACAACATGCACTTTCCCGGACATCGAAGATAGCATTCTCACGGCATCTTCCCTGTCTTCAGGCTTACCGTAGATAACGCCATCTGATATGACCGATGTGTCAGCGCCGATCACTATGGTGTTTTCCTTCTCTTCTGAAGTAAGGGAATCAAATACCGCTTTTGCTTTCAGTTCGGCCAGATTCTCACTTACCTTGAGCGCCGGTGTGCCCTCTTCTTCCATACGGATCTCACATGCACGCTCATCGATCTCCGCTGTCACGACTTCAAAATTAACGGTGACCAAAGACAGCAATTCGCGCCTCCTGGGAGACGCGCTTGCTAAAATGATTCTCTTATTTGTTTTGATCTGATCTGTCTGCATCAGTTCTGCCCCGGCTTCGGCGGAGGTGCAAAGATTCCCGGAGGAACAACAGGGCCATCAGAAGGCTTGAAGTTCTCGAACTCGTCATCTATGTCACCGAAAACCGGATCAACGAAATCCTGGATCTCAGAAGCTGCAGGCTTCGGTTCAGGTGCTATTTCCGGTTCAGCAGGCTTAAAAGCAGAGCTGAAAGGATTAGAAGGTTCCGTTTTCGGAGCAGGTTCGGCAGGCTTGAATGCCGAGCTGAACGGATTGGAAGGCTGTGCCTGAGGTGCAGGAGCTGCGGAAGGAGCCGGCTTAAACGGATTTCCGGGTTCAGCTTTTCCGGATTGAACAGGTGCATTTGCAGGCTTGAACGGGCTCGGTTCAGAAGACTGGACCGGTTTGAATGTGTTGTTGTGGTTAGCCTGAGCTGACAGGAAAGCAGCATTGATCGACTGCTTGTTGGGATCAGAATTAAGCGACTGCTCGGAACCGAGTGAACCACCGCCAAGCGATGAACCTCCAAGAGAAGATCCGCCGAGAGATGATTCTTCCTTCAGCGAAGAACCGGATGACGGTGTGGCAGCAGCTCTCGGGAAGCCTGATGATGCAGGTCTGTCTGCCTTCGGCGCAGATGACGGTGTGGCAGCGGCTCTCGGGAAACCTGATGATGCAGGTCTGTCTGCCTTAGGTGCAGATGAAGGTGTAGCGGCAGCTCTCGGGAAACCTGAAGAAACAGGTCTTTCAGCCTTGGGTGCTTCCGGTGTTGCGAGCTTTACTTCAGGAGCTGCAGGCTTTTCTTCAGCCTTAGGCGCTTCTGCCTTCGGAGCCTCTGCAGGCTTATCTGCCTTAGGTGCAGATGAAGGAGTGGCAGCGGCTCTCGGGAATCCTGATGATACTGGCCTTTCTGCCTTAGGTGCAGATGAAGGCGTTGCAACAGCTCTCGGGAAGCCTGAAGATACAGGTCTTTCTGTCTTGGAAGCCTCAGGTGCAGTAGGCTTTGCTTCTGCCTTAGGTGCTTCAGCGGGCTTAGCTGCTTCGGCTGCCTTAAACGGTGAAGGTCCCTTCGGAGCTTCCTGCGGGATTATCGATTTAACAGGTTCCTTCTTATCTTCGGAAGGAGCTGTCTTGGGTTCATTCTTATCAGGGATAATGGACTTCTGAGCAGGCGTAACACGTGTGAACTTGGTGGGTGCACCGCCAAATCTGAATGTTGTCTCACTGTCTGCCTTAGGCTCATTTGACTTGGATTCAATCTCGGGATCCTTCAGAGAAGACTGCGGAATGATAGACTTGGGAGCCTCTTCTTCCTTGCCGGCTTCAGCTGCTTTAGCTGCGGCAGCTGCCTGGGCTGCGGCTGTTGCAGGTCTGGTGTGGGCAGGTCTCTGAGCTGCTTCTGCAGAAGCAGTTGTAACTGTATGAGCCTTAGATGTAACACTCTGCGACTGCTTCAGTCTTGCTTCCATTGCATCGGCAGAGGACTTAGCCTTGCTCTGCGGAACTTCGGCAGGTTTCTTATCCTGCTTCGGAACTGCAGCTGCTGCGGCCTGGATTCCGCCGTGCTGTGCGCCCTTGATTGTATCGTTGAGAGACTCCTTGAAGCTGATAGTTGTCTCGGGAAGGATACCCTTGCTGTTATCTTCGAAACGCGCATCGGGATTCTCGCTGAACAATGTATAAGCTTCTCTCGGGTTCTCCTTGTGTGTGATCTTGTAGTAGAAGTCGACGAGCTTTGCAAGCGACTTGCTCATAACGAGCTTTGAAGCTGTCTTGACGGGCTTTTCGATACCCTGGATATCGTTGACATCCTGGAAGAATTCGCCTGATGTCTTGTAATCACCGCTTACAATGTAGCCGGCACCGGGCTCGCCCTTGTCAGCCAATGTGAGCATTGCATTTGCAACGTCTCTTACATCGACGAAAGCACGTCCGCCGCCCTTCGGAGGGATAGTACCGTTATTAAGATAACTGTTAAGGACTTTGTTGATCTCATAGTCTTCGGAGTAACCGGGACCGATGATGAAAGTAGGCAGAACCATAACGGCATTAAGTCTGTTAAGGGCAACTTTCTCCATTACATAAGCAGCTGCCTCTGCCTTTGATTTTGCGTATTCGCCTTCAACCTTGTTTCTGTCAAAATGGATGGTGATCTCTTCGCCTGAGACCTCAGGATTCAAAGCATATGCCGAACTCAGATAAACGAGTTTGCCGACCTTGCGCTTAAGGCACATATCAACGATGTTCTCCGCACCGATGACATTAACCCTTCTCATTGTAAGATTGGTGGAATCTGAAAGAGATACATATTCGTCCGTATGGAAAAGCACTGCCGATCTCGGATCTTCAAGCTCGAAAAACTCTCTCATGGAGTCTTTATCCGTGGAGATACCATAACAGATCTCAATATTAGGATTATTTCTGTAGATCCTGGTGTCAGAAAGCTCACTCATGAGAATCCTGACTTTTTCTCCTCTTTGGAGAAGCATACTGATAACAGTTTTTCCTAACGCGCCTTCGCCGCCTGATACAAGATACTTAACCGACATACCATTTCTCCTTGGCAATTTGCATCTTAGTTGTTGCAAGGTCTTTTTTGTGCGTACAAATTCATATCCGAAGAAATGCCCAAAAACACATATAATCGGATTATAAATATATGGTTATATTTTACACTTTCAAATTCTTGTGTGCAAAAAAATTATTGAAAAGGATTGTTGACAATTCTGTTACGCAAGTATATTCTTATGTCAATTTTCGGTGGAAAATTACATACAATTAAATAACTCTAAAGGCTGTGACGAAGAAAGCCGCAGAGATTCGGTCAATACAGAGAAGTGCTATTAGCTGAGAGGCACGCGACGATATTTGCAAAAGCTATCCCTTCCGAGCCGGCATTCCGAACAGGATCATTCCCAAGTAGACAGTGCCCGTGATGCTGCGTTAATGCAAAGGAGTTGTTAGACTTCGTAAGTGGCAAACGAACAGTTTGCAAGTTGAGTGGTACCGCGGATTTTATTCGTCTCAATGTCCAGGAAGGATGTTGGGGCTTTTTTTTGCCCCAAAAGAAGACAGATTGACAGAAAAGGAGAAAGGTTATGTCAACATCACAGAACAGCAACGTTGAGTTAAGACTCGCAGAAGTTGCAGACAGAGTTCACGGCTTGAGACTCGATATGGGTCTGACACCTGAGGAAGTTGCCTCAAAGCTTGATATTTCAACTGAGGAATATCTCAAGTTCGAAGAAGGTACTCAGGACTTCAACTTCACATTCATTTACAAATTCGCAAATCTCGCCGGCGTTGAGATCTCAGATATCATGGAAGGTTCTTCTCCTTCTCTCAAGGAATATGCAATAACAAGAAATGGCCAGGGCAGCCCTATCACAAGACGTACAGGCTACAAGTACCAGCGTCTTGCTTCCAGATTCAAGAACAAGCTCTGCGAGCCTTTCCGTGTCGTAGTCCCTTATTCAGAAGAGGCTTTGAATCCTCCGTATCACCTCGTTTCACATAACTATCAGGAAATGAATATCGTCGTAAAAGGCACTTTGAAAGTAATCATCGGTGATTCCTCCGAAGTCCTTCACGAGGGTGACTGCATCTATTTCGACTCCACACAACCTCACGGCGAGTTTGCTCTCGGCGGCGAAGACTGTGTATTCTATGCGATCATCTTGAATCCTGAGGCATGGGGTAAGGGTGAGAACTACACCACACCTTACAACTCAGAAGAGATGCGTACAGAAAACGTCACAAACGTTGATGCAGCTAACCTTAAAGATGCTGTTTATACACATTACCTCAACGGCGTTCTCGATGAGAACGGCACAATGGTTGACGTCGATGTTAACGTTCCCGCATGCAAGAAGTTCAACTTCGCATTCGACTGTGTCGATGTTATCGCTGACAAGAATCCTGACAAGCTCGCTATGCTCTGGGTCGCAAAGGACTGCGTAACAGAGAGAAGATTCACATTCGGTGACATCAAGAAGTATTCCAACATGACTGCCAACTACTTCAAGTCACTCGGTATCGGCAAGGGTGACAAGGTCGTTCTCGTTCTCAAGCGTCACTATCAGTTCTGGTTCGCCATGATGGGACTTGAGAAGCTCGGTGCCGTAGCGATCCCCGCTACTCACCTCCTCCGTGATCACGATTACGAATACCGTTTCAACGCAGCAGGCGTTAAGGCAGTATTCTGCACAGCAGATGACGATGCTGCCGATGAGTGCGAAAAGGCTGCAAAGGTATGCGGAGTTGAGACTCTCATCCTCTGCAATGGTTCAAGACCCGGCTGGCATGACTTCAACGAGGAATTCAAGAACTTCTCTGATGTATTCGAGCGTCCTGAAGATTATGCCTGCGGATACGATCCGATGGTAATGTTCTTCACATCCGGTACAACAGGCTATCCTAAGATGGCACTTCACTCATATATGTATGCCATCGGTCACATCCCGACAGCAAAGTACTGGCAGAACGTAGATCCTAACGGACTCCACTTCTCTATCTCCGACACAGGCTGGGGTAAGGCTCTCTGGGGCAAGCTCTATGGTCAGTGGCTCTGTGAAGCACCAATCTTCACATTCGACTTCGAACGCTTCAAGGCTGAAGAGATACTTCCTATGTTTAAAAAGTACAATATCACAACATTCTGTGCACCTCCGACAATGTTCAGATTCTTCATCAAGGAAGATCTTTCCAAGTACGATCTGTCCTCACTTAAGTATGCAGTCACTGCAGGCGAAGCTCTGAACCCTGAGGTATTCAACCGCTTCATGGCAGCAACAGGTATCCGCCTCATGGAAGGCTTCGGCCAGACAGAGACAACTCTTGCCATCGCCAACCTTGTCGGCGCGAAGCTCCGTATCGGTTCAATGGGTAAGCCTAACCCGCTTTACGATGTTAAGATCCTTGATCCCGACGGCAACGTATGCAAGCCCGGTGAGACAGGCGAGATCTGCATCAACACACAGAACTATCATCCGAAGGGACTCTTCCTCCAGTACTATCTCGCACCTGAGCTTACCAGCGAGGCATGGCATGACGGCTGGTACCACACAGGTGATACGGCATGGGCAGATGAGGACGGATACATCTGGTATGTAGGACGTACAGACGATGTCATCAAGTCTTCCGGCTACCGTATCGGACCCTTCGAGATCGAGAACGTCATCATGGAACTTCCTTATGTTCTTGAGTGCGCTGTTACCGGTGTACCTGACCCTCAGGGCGTAAGAGGTATCGTTGTTAAGGCTACGATCACACTCGTTAAGGGCACTGAGAGGACTGAGGAACTCAAGAAAGAGATCCAGAATTACGTTAAGGAAAAGACAGCTCCGTATAAATATCCTAGAGTAGTTGAGTTTGTGGATGAGCTTCCCAAGACCTTCAACGGAAAGATCATGAGAAAGGCTATCAGATCTGCTGAAGAAAAGAAATGATCTGAAAACTTACGAAGCTTTCAACCAGAGCGGCTCTATCGTAGAGCCGCTTTTCTTTTGCGTGGGATTCACCATGACATCAAACCGCCTGTCCCTTATAAACGGCCAAAGATAAGCATAAGCTTCGGGCGGATTCCTGAAATCCGGAACAGGAAAATCCGATATATCCAGGAGCATGTTCTGCTCACCGTACCGTTCAAGCAAAAGATGATGTCTCTTGTCATAGATGATGAGGTCGTCTATCTCACGTCTCTTTAATACAGGCTGTCTGATTATCGGAAGCACGGAATTCTTCGGATTGATCACCGCGCACGCAGCCTCTTCACCCAGATAGAAATCGAGTCCGGATAATACAGACTGTGCCTCGCGGTAGAGGTCTCTTATCGACATCTGAATCTTCCTCATTGTCCCGCTCGTATAATCTTCAGCTACCCTTGCACCGTATTTGAGTGAACAGAATATCATCTTATAAAGATCTATTTCCAGGCCTCTTACATCAGTCAGGAAAAAATCCGATGTCATCTGCTGCACTTCTGCACTGCTCCTGGCAGAAATCATGGAATAGAGATACTGAGCATCCTTAAGACTGGTCACAACATTGACCTCATCATCTCCGGCAGGATAGAGCCTCCGGTCTGTGATGGAAACCGGAACCTTTCCTGTCCTTAATGCTGCGAGCACAGCACACAGATATCCTTCGAAAGTCCCGTCATAGGTGTATTTAATGCCCTGCCCTGACATATTCTGTCCCCCTGTCCGTTTTATGTGCCGTCATTCTACCATCCCGAACATTTGTTTGTAAATACCATTAATGGGACAGTGAGTAATATTTTCCGCAGGGCAAAAACGAGGCCGGATATACATCCGACCTCTTAATAGATATTTGCTTGTTTAAGCGAGCATTAAAGCTTGATAATGTATTCGAAGCGCTTCTGCACAAGCAAAGCGTCGCGAGCGCGGAAGCCCTGCGCTGAGAAACATTATTAAGGCTTAGGAAAGCCGATCTCCTTAAGGAATAACGCGATCTTCTCCTTGTCGCGCTTGCTGCCGTTTAAAGAATAAACTTCAATATAAACATTCTCATTTACATAAACGCCGCCGTAGATCTCTGAATCATCATAGAAATACTGGTTTGCGTAGACAAAGCTCAACGCGCTGCCGCTCTCAACCTCACCGTTGAAGATAACGGAACCGCGTGTCTTGCTGGTGCTCATTGAGTTGGATCCGGTAAAATCGCTGTCATCTTTAATATCCTGGAAGTCCTGGCAGAAATCATCAAATCTGTCCATGGCTTTGTCAGCCTTCTTGTATCTGATATAGATGTAGTAGTTATCTCCGTCCTGTGCAGCGATCATGTATTCGATCTTATCACCGTCATATGTTGAATTCTTTATGTGATAGGTCTCATCCTCATCGATCTTTACAGCGTTGTCCAATGCATCGAAGAACACATCCTCGTCGTCGATTACCTTAAAACTCGAACAAGCGGTAGCCGACAGCATTGTTGCACAGGCAAGAACTGCAGCCGCAATGGCCTTTAATCTCTTCATAACCAAAACCCCTCCAAACACAAAAGATAAAAATATTTTACGCTACGCAAAAAATCATTTCAACGAACATAAACCGACAATATAAACTAAATGTACAAATAAAAATCCCCGACATTAACATATGCCGGGGACAGAAAACATTTTAAAGAGCCCTTATCAGCCGATCTTGAAACGGTGATAATTCTTCTTACCCTTACGTACGATAGCTTCGCCGTTTGCATCGAAGTCTGATTCCTTGAGTTCATAGAACTGATCCTCAACAACGTTGTCATTGAGGTAAACGCCCTTCTGCTGGATCATTCTTCTTGCTTCACCCTTGGACTTCATGAGACCTGCCTTAACGAGAGCATCAGCAATCTGCATGCCTGCTGAGAGCTCATCGTTTGTGATCTCAGTTGTCTTCATGTCTTCAGATCTTCCCGCGTTCTCGAAAATATCTTCTGCCGTCTTTTTCGCGATATCGGCAGCCTCTTCACCGTGGATGATCTTTGTTACTTCGTAAGCGAGTCTCTTCTTTGCTTCGTTGATAGCTGAATCCTTAAGCTTGGCGTACTCGTTGATCTCATCCATCTCAAGGAATGTGAGAAGCTTCATGCACTTGATGACATCAGCATCATCGACATTTCTCCAGTACTGGTAGAAGTCGAAAACAGGTGTCTTCTCAGGATCAAGCCATACAGCACCCTTGGCCGTCTTGCCCATCTTCTTTCCTTCGCTGTTGGTAAGGAGAGTAAATGTAAGGCCGTATACTGAATCACCTTTCTTACGGCGTACAAGCTCCATGCCTGCAAGGATGTTGGACCACTGGTCGTCACCGCCGAACTCAAGGTCACAGCCGTAGTTCTCGTGGAGATAATAGAAATCGTATCCCTGCATGAGCATATAGTTGAATTCAAGGAAAGAAAGGCCCTTCTCAAGACGCTGCTTGTAGCACTCGGCTGTAAGCATCTTATTTACCGAGAAATGCGCACCGACTTCTCTTAAGAACTCAATGTAGTTGAGGTTTCTGAGCCAATCAGCGTTGTTAACGATGAGAGCCTTTCCGTCTGAGAAATCAACGACCTTGCCCATCTGCTTCTTGAAGCACTCAACGTTATGGTCGATAGTCTCTACTGTCATCATCTGACGCATGTCGGTACGGCCGGAAGGGTCTCCGATCATTCCTGTACCGCCGCCCATGAGAGCGATCGGTCTGTGGCCGGCCTTTTGCATGTGGCTCATTACCATCATCTGAACGAAGTGACCTACGTGAAGAGAGTCAGCAGTCGGGTCAAAACCGATGTAGAAAGATACACCGGGCTTGCTCAAAAGCTCATAGATCTCATCTCTGTGTGTTGCCTGTGAGAAGTAACCTCTCTCTTCAAGCACATCAAATACATTTCTGTACATATATTCCTCCAACTAATTGTTATCTCTTTTATCAGACGCCGAGCTTGATGTAGTCGATCGCAGCAAGTGCGGCAACTGCGCCGTCAGCGCATGCTGTGGTAAGCTGCCTTACCTTCTTTACTCTCGCGTCGCCTGCGGCAAAGATACCCTCGACATTAGTCTTGCAGTTCTCGCCTGCTTCGATATATCCGCCCTGCAAAGTTACAAGGTCCTTGAAGTCAGCGGTCTTCGGCTCCTGGCCTATAGCAACGAAAAGTCCGTCAACATCTATCGTCTTCTTGCTTCCGTCCTCTTTATTTGTAAGCTCCACTCCGGAAAGCTTGGGCTCACCCAGGAGATCATCGATAACATAAGGTGTAACGATCTCAAGGTTTGGAAGTTCTTTTGCCGCATTGACGAGAACTTCATCAGCTCTGAATTCATTTCTGCGGTGTATAAGATATACCTTGTCCACGATACCTGCAAGATATATGGCATCTTCAACGGCAGTATTTCCGCCGCCATTGACCGCAACCGTCTTGCCCTTATAGAACGCACCGTCGCACGTGGCGCAATAAGAGATGCCCTTTCCTAAGAGATCATCTTCTCTTGCAATTCCAAGATGGCGGTTCGAAGCACCTACTGCGAGAATGACAGCCTTTGCCGTATCAGTATTGCCTGATGCGAGCTTTACTTCAAAGCCGGTCTCTGTTTTCGAGATGGCCTCAACCTTATCGAACTCAAGAGTTGCACCAAGATTGATCGCCTGGTTATAAAGGTCATTTGCAAAATCAAAACCGGATATCTTGGCAATAGCCGGATAGTTCTCGATCTCGGGAGTGTTTACGATCTGGCCGCCATACATTTCGGCCTCATAAAGTGTGGTAACCATTCCCGCACGTCTAGCATAGATAGCTGCCGAAAGGCCTGCCGGACCTGCACCTACGATGATGATGTCTGCCATATCTTAACCTTCCTTTCCGTTAACGAGCATATCAAATCTCGCGTGTTCTTCCGGTCTTTCCCGCTGGAGCGAGATAACCTTGCCAGCACGGTTGATGAAGCAGTGCTCGCTTGTTCCCGTGCATCTGACCTGCCCGGTCTCCTTATCGAAGACCGTGTATTTGATGTCAAATCTGACACCCGTATATCTCGTGATCTCAGCCCTGATAACGACTGTATCACAGTATTTGGCCATAGTCTTGTACTTGGCGGTAAGGCCTACGACGGGACTTATAATTCCCATCTCTTCCATGCCCTTATAGCCCAGTCCGATATCCTCGAAAAGTTTAGTCCTTGCTTCCTCAAACCATCTGATGTAGTTCGAATGGTGTGTTACGCCCATCTGATCAGTCTCATAGTACTGCACGAGGTGCTCGCAATCGGTAACTGCAGCCATTTAAAACGCCTCCGCCCTTATAGATTGTTATATTTTATTTTTAGAGATGTTAACTGTCAAATAAAGAACGGCACTGCAACTATATTTTCGCGTGAAAACATATATAATGTCTCCTATGGATACCGAACTTTTCATCTTGATAACAGACATCATCGGCACTGTGGCTTTTGCAGTGTCCGGTGCCATGGCCGGAATCAGGAAGAAGATGGACATCTTCGGTGTAAACATCTTAGCGCTCCTGACAGCTACGGGCGGCGGCATCATCAGGGACCTTATCACCGGCTCCACCCCTCCGATGGCTTTCAAGAACCCTTTGTTCGTAATCATCGCTGCCGTCACGGCAAACATCACTTTCATTTTTGTATGGTGGCAGCACAAGAAAAAGCGCGAGATCTCAGACAAGACACGCGCCATTTATGAAAAGTTCTTCTTCTGGTTTGATACTATCGGCCTTGCAGCATTTACTGCCGACGGTGTCCACACAGGTCTTCTCGGAGCCCACGCCAATAATGCGTTCCTCGTAATCTTTCTCGGTGTCGTCACCGGTGTAGGCGGCGGTGTCTTAAGAGATGTCCTCTCGCTCGAGATGCCCTACATTTTCGTAAAGCACATATATGCATGTGCTTCAATCGTCGGTGCCGCCATAGTATATGTTTTCTATATCATCACAGGCTCAGCAGAAGCTGCAATGCTCGCCGGATTCTTCTTCGTCTGCGCAATCAGATTCTGCGCGGCTCACTACGGCTGGAATCTGCCGAAAGCTTATAAGGATTAAGCCTGCCACCCTGACCAATCCGAATCATTATCCCCGGTATTGTCCCAGAATCGCGAAAAGAAGGACCCGTGGGACAAGAATCTGCGATTTCTTGTCCCAGATTGCCATAAAACGAGGGCCGTGGGACAACAGTTGACCTTGGGCCCTGAGGCTGGCAGAAAAAAGCCGCCCCACGTGGAGCGGCCTAAAACTACGTAACCTAAAAACAAATCAGTTTGAATCAGGAACAGCCTTGATAGCAGCCAGGAGCTCAGAGAACTCCTCGAATGCAGGGATATCAGGGTTGTCAGTTATTATCTTCTCCGTGCTCTTGAAAAGGAATCCTGCCTTTGATGCCTTGATCATTGCAAGATCGTTATAGGAGTCGCCGGATGCGATGGTATCAAATCCGATGGACTGCAGTGCCTTAACTGTTGAGAGCTTTGAGTTTTCGATCCTCATCTTGAAGTCTTCGATCATACCGTCTTCGCCTACGATAAGTGAGTTGCAGAAAAGTGCGGGATAGCCGAGCTTCTTCATGAGCGGCATGGCAAACTGCGTGAACGTATCACTTATGATTATTACCTGCATGTCCTTTCTGAGCTCATCCAGGAATTCCTTTGCGCCCGGGAGCGGGTCGATCTGTGCGATTACATCCTGGATCTCCTTGAGACCAAGTCCGTGCTCTCTTAAGATGCCGAGTCTCCAATGCATGAGCTTGTCGTAATCAGGCTCATCTCTGGTCGTGCGTGTAAGCTCCGGAATGCCGGTCTTCTTCGAGAACTCGATCCAGATCTCAGGTACGAGGACACCTTCCATATCAAGACAAACAATATTCATTTCCAATTACCTCCGTTAAATTCTGGCGTATATGAATGAACCGGAATCATAGCCTAAACCATACATTCCGAAGACTAAAGTTGCAACAAACAAAACCATAAATGCTGCCCAGAGGACAACGATCCCCTTGCTTCTGAGAAGTGCGATGGCAGAGCGCGGCGCTTCATCTTCACTTGGGCGGTACTTATATGAATCAACTGCAACAACGAGAAGTACTGCAACTATGAGAACGATAAGGTTGCTGAGATCCATTCCCGAAGCTGAGAAGTTTGCCCAGTTAAGAGCAGCTCCGCCTCTGCGGAAGATCGCAGCATACATGTCGACTGCGTCCATGACCGTAGCAGATCTGAAGAATACGAAGCCCGAGAGCATCAGGATGAATGTGCGGACGGACTGGAAGATCCTGAAGTATAGCTTGTCAGCGCCGATCTTCGGACGGATCTTCTTTGACACGGGCTCGAAGATCATGCCGAGCACGATGTAGATGAAGTGCAGGATGCCTGAGCCGATAACGTAGTTCCAAAGGCCGCCGTGCCAGTAACCGACTGCAAACCAGAGAATGAAAAGAGCAACATAAGTCGGGACTTTCTTACCATTCTTCTTGCCGAACTTTGCCTTCGACCAGTCGCCGAGTTTAATGAGCGGCTCGCTTTTCAGGATGGGATACATGAGGTAATCACGGAGCCATCCGCCAAGAGTGATGTGCCATCTTCTCCAGTATTCCTTGACGGTCTTTGAGAAGAACGGGCAGTTGAAGTTCTCGGGAAGTTCGATGCCGAGCATATGGGATACGCCGATTACGACGTCCATGCATCCGGAGAAATCGCAGTAGAGCTGGATTGCAAAGAAGAAAACGCCGATCGGAACATAGAGACCCGTATATGTCTGGTGGTCTCCAAAGATAAGATTTACGGGCATTGCGGCGCGCTCAGCGATTACGAGCTTTTTGAAAAATCCCCACGCGATCCTTACCGCGCCGTCGCAGATCCTCTCAAATGAGAACTTGACGGACTTGGCCTTCTCGAACTCTGCGGAAAGGTTAGCGTAAGTGTTCATAGGTCCCGACATAAGCTGCGGGAAGTATGTTGAGAACAATAAAACCTTGAAGAAGTTCTTCTCGGGTGCGATCTTTTCCCATCTGCAGTCTAAGATGTAACCCGATGTCTGGAGAACATAGAAAGACATTCCGACAGGAACTGCGTAGAGAAAGAATGTGTTAGAGGTCTCGGTCGCGCCGAAGAGGAGATTGAGTCTTTCAGCGGCAAGGCCCAGCACGTTGTAGTACTTGATGCAGCACAAAAGCGCGATGTTGATTACGACCGTGATTACGGTTGCGACGTTGCGCAGAGCATTGCTTTTCGAGGGACCGGCAAGAAGGCCTCCGACATAACAGAGTACTGCCGACACTAGGACGAACAGCAATGTGTAAAAACCTAAAAATCCTGCAAAAGCAAGGCTCGCAGCCAGGACCACCCAGAGTCTTACGGACTTGGGCAGCACATAGTAGAGCAGTAAGACTGCTGCAACGAAAGCCAGGAAAAGTGCGGATACTAGTGACATTAATTAACCCTTAGCCGAGGTGGGCGATGATCCTGTCTACCATCTCGCCGACATTCTTAAGACCGGTCGTCTCACCCATCGTGAACTTGATGCCGAAGCATCTTTCAACAGCAACTATAAGGTTGATGTGCTCCAGAGAGTCCCAGCCGTCAACATCAGATGCAACTGTTGAATCGTTGACAGTGATGTCCTCGTCATCGAAAACGTCCTGGAATACTTCGTTAAGCTTGCCGTAGATCTCTTCTCTTGTCATTATCCTAATCTCCTTATTTGCGGATGTCCCTGATCAGTTGACCCTGATCGCAACATTGCCGCTCTTATGGGGCTCATTAAGATCCAGGATCCACTCGGACGTGCCGTCTTCGGTCTCCATGATCTTGGTAAAGCCCTGAAGCTCGTAAAAATCCTTGACCATTTTATTCTTTGCGGTCGGGAAATAGTAGCCTTTAATCTTCGTGATATTGCGGGATTTTGCCTCTGCTATGAGCTCATCCATCATTGCAAATTCCATACCGCGCTTTAAGACTCTGCAGCTCATGAGCCACAGATCGATGTGGAACGTGTCACCTTCAGCGTGGCCGAAAGTTACCGCTACAACACCGTTGTCGCCGAACTTGTCCTCTAATCTTCCGTACAAAGTGATATAGGAAGGGTCAGATGCGAACTTCTCGATCTCAGCCTGTGAACAGCGCTTTGTCGTCAGGTTGAACTGGTTGCTCTTGTTGGTGAGCTCGGCGATCCTTGCCATGTAAACCGGCGCGAAAGGCTTGATCTCGGCAGTCATCTCGAGCGACCTCAGATAATCGTCGTAATTCTCGAATGAAGCAGATGCCTTGGCGCGCTCCATGTTTGCCTTATACATTCCGCCGCGCTTTAAGTCCTCTTCGGAAATGCCCGTGACTTCAAAGAATCCGTTCGAATCGAGCACGTCGATGTATGTCTCCGGCGCACCGACTTCCGGAACAGAGATACCGGGGATCTGGTTCTCTACCAGGGCTCTTTCGACGGGATTGTCGTCCACGAAAACGAAGCTGTCGGAACCGATGTTTAGTTCTGAAGCGATGCTCGCGATATTGCGGTCCTTGTTGTCCCAGTTGGCCTTGATGATGATGAAGTCATCCTGCTTGAGCGTTGAGTCGGGACGTGCGAGGCCGGCCAGTGCGTTCTCCTCGTCGTTCTTGGATGCGACGGTAAGAAGGATGCCCAGATCCTTATGCGCCTTAACATACTGCTGGAACTCCGTGAAAAGTTCGGATTCCGCATCCTCGTGACCTACCTTTATGTTCTCCGGACCGTCGTCGCCTACGATTCCGCCCCACAATGTATTGTCCATATCGAGCGCAAACGCCTTCTTGTTGCGGCCGTAAACCGCCTTGATTATGCGAGCCAGATTGAACGCAAAATCAGGGATCGCGGAAACGCTCAAAGCATACTTATATCTGTACCAGTCACCCGGGTCTGCCCACTTCTTGATGCCGTAGACAGCAGAGACATAGTTGATGTCATTAATGAAGAAATTGCCGTGTGTCTGGGCATAACTGCAGAACCTGTCGTTAAGTCTGTTGATGAAGTTCAGCCTGCCGTGGATATTCGTAAAATCGCTGTTGCCCAGGAGCCTGTAATAAGGCTGCTCGAAATTGTTCTGAATTATCGTGCACTGGAATCTGTCTGCAAGTGCTTTCCAGACCTGCTCGAATCTTCCCATGGTCTCTTCGAGAAGAGCGTCGATCTGCTCGGGAGAATCCGTGACAGACGGGAATCTTGCGATGTTTCTTGTAGTGGTGTGCACGAAAACGAGATCCGGCTTGAAATCGTCAAGCTCGGGATTGCCGAAGACCGCGTCTTCAAAATACTTATTGTATTCGGATTCGAAAAACTCCGGCTTAATGCCGTAATTCAAAAGGAAGAGTTCTAACACCTGCTTGATGTCGCTGGTCGTGGAGCCGCCTAAGATGGCGATCTTCTTCTCGATATACTTGATATCCTCCCTCGCCAAAAGCTCTCTTCTGATAGCCTTCTTCTTGCGAAGGATATAGTCGGAATCGTAAGGATACTCAAGCTGTTTCATTAATAAGCCTCCGGTGTGCCGTAATTCGACACTCTATAATAACATTTTTACGCCTAAAACACCTTATTAAAAGAATAAGTTTGTATAAAGTGCAGCCTGCCGCAAAAAATATAGCGTGATATAACTAGTAACGGTGAAATTTGGCGGACATTGAATTGCCTTTTTTGAATGGAAGTGACTGATTTGGAAAGCCTTAGATTTTTACTTGACATCGCACTGATACTGCTCACTGCGAAGGTGTTCGGAATCATAGCAAGAAAACTTCACGCACCTGAGGTCGTTGGAGAGATCGTTGCAGGTCTTTTGATCGGACCTGCCGTTCTTGGCATTGTGGATCAGTCTGACTTCATCAACAAGATGGCAGAGATCGGCGTTATCATGCTCATGTTCGAAGCAGGTCTTTCAACAGACATGAAGAAGCTTAAGCAGACGGGCCTTAAGGCTACTGTCATCGCATGCGCCGGCGTATTCGCCCCTCTCGTCATGGGCGCCTTGCTCTTCATGAGTTTCTATGGTTTCGGTCCCATCGGATCTGACCAGTTCATTAAAGGTCTCTTCGTTGGAACACTTATGGCTGCCACATCAGTCAGCATCACTGTAGCTGCCCTCAAGGAACTCGGTAAGCTCAGCGGCACTGTCGGAACGACCATCGTAAGTGCTGCCATCATTGATGATGTCATCGTAATCGTCGTTCTCACATTCGTATTGAGTGCCAAGGGTTCCGGCACGTCAGTATGGGTAACGATGCTCAAGGCGGTATTGTTCTTCGCGATCGCCATCATCACGGGCTTCGTTGTTTATAAGGGTTTCGAATGGCTCGACGCCAGATATGAACATACAAGAAGAATTCCGATCGCAGCTCTCGTTTACTGTATCGGCATGTCTTACGTAGCTGAGAGATATTTCGGAATTGCAGACATCACAGGCGCTTATGTGGCAGGTGTCGTCCTTTGCAACCTCCACGACGTTAAGTACGTTGAGCGTAAGGTAGACGTCAGCTCCTACATGGTTTTCGCGCCTATCTTCTTTGCTGGAATCGGATTGAAGGTTTCTTTCGAGAGCATGAATCCTACTCTCATGCTCTTCTCGATCTCATTCGTTGCAGTAGCTCTTCTCTCGAAGATCATCGGCTGCGGCACCGCGTCAAAGTTTTGCAGATTCAAGTGGGGCGACTCACTCAAGATCGGCGTCGGCATGATGACACGTGGCGAAGTCGCGCTCATCACCGCACAAAAAGGACTTGCGGCAGGACTTATCTCCTCCGACTATTTCACAGCGGTAATCCTCATGATCCTCGTAAGTTCGATCGCGGCTCCGATACTTCTAAAGCTTCTCTATAAGAGCGATCCTTCCGACTGAGAGCAGGAACACTTATGCTAATATATTCACTATGAAAAACGAAGAGATCCAACAGAAGGCGTTAATACCTATCGTAATCCCCTCATATGAGCCTGACGACAGGCTTATCGAATTACTGCACGATCTTGATAAAAAAGAAATGGGTCCCGTCATCATCGTCAACGACGGTTCAGCCGAAGAATACGATCAGATTTTCAAGGAAGCGGAAACGATCATTTCCAGGCGCGGCGGCAAGCTGATCTCTTATCAGCCCAACCGCGGAAAAGGCCGTGCGCTCAAGACGGCATTCACATACATCACCGAAAACATGCCCGATGCTTTGGGATGCGTCACCGCCGATTCTGACGGACAGCACACACCAGAATGCATCACCAATATAATCAACAAACTCATAGAAAAGCCTGATGATCTCATCCTCGGCGTCCGCCAGTTCAATAAGAAGGACATCCCGTGGAAGAGCTGGTTCGGCAACACGGTCACGATAACGGTTTTCTCATACGTTGCAGGCATAAAGGTCAGCGACACGCAGTCGGGCCTTCGCGGAATCCCTTTCGATTTCATGAAGGATCTCATCAATGTTAAGGGCGAGAGATTCGAATATGAGATGCAGATGCTCCTGGAAGTTTCCGGCAGATGCGGTCTTACCGAGATCCCTATCCAAACGATCTACGAGTCGAAGGAAAACCATCAGACACATTTCCGTCCCATCGTGGATTCCATAAGGATCTACAAGATACTGGGCAAGAAGTTCATCAAGTATATCTTCGCGTCACTCTCATCGTTCGTACTGGACATCGCGCTCTATCACCTGTTCTGCCTTCTTTTTGCAGACATGTTTCCTTCAACATCCGTATCTATCGCTGATGTCGGCATGGGCGTCTTCATGGCAACGGTCAGCGCAAGAGTTATCTCTGCGATCTATAACTATCTCATCAACTACAAATTCGTATTCAAGAGCCGCGCTTCCAAAGGCGCATCGCTCACTAAATATGCACTTCTCGCGATAATCCAGATGTGCGTAAGCGCAGGCGTCGTAAGCCTCATCGCCTTTCTTCTCCATCTCGAGACAACGACACTGGTCAAGGCGATTGTCGACACCCTGCTCTTCTTCCTGAGCTACACGATCCAGCAGAAGCTCGTCTTCCGCTCTTCGAAAACCGATACCAAGAAATAACCCTGTAAGGAGCACCTGATGACAAAATACATAGCAATCGGTATCTTTCTGATAATGTACATTCTCATGATCGTCCTGCCCAAGCGCCGCGCGATCGTCGCATTATCGGCAGCAGCCCTCATGGTGATCTGTCAGATCCTGCCGCTCGGCAAAGTGCTCCCCGCGATCGATTGGAACGTCCTCATGATGATCTTCGGCACGATGGTAATAGTCGATTACTTCATCGAATCTAAAATGCCAAACAGAATTGCCGAAGCGCTTCTCCGCATCTCGAAAAACGTCATGTGGGTAACGATCCTGATGTCGCTTTTCTCAGGCATCATCTCCGCATTCATCGATAACGTTGCAACAGTCCTCATGGTCGCTCCGGTAGGTCTTGCCATCTGCAAAAAGCTCAAGATCAACCCTGTTCCCATGATCATCTGCATCGCCGTCTCATCCAATCTTCAGGGTGCGGCAACGCTCGTCGGCGACACTACTTCCATCATGCTCGCTGCAGCAAACCACATGAACTTCAACGACTTCTTTTACATGAACGGCAAGCCCGGTATGTTCTTTGCAGTAGAACTCGGCGCGATCTTCACGATTCCTCTCATGATGGTCATGTTCCGCAAGAACAGAGAGCCCGTTAACAGCACAGAACACACAAAGGTTACAGACTATGTTCCGACTATCACGATGCTCGGCCACGTAGTCCTTCTCATCATCGCTTCATTCATCCCCAATACACACGAATGGACAAACGGAATCATCTGTATGGTATGCGGCATCCTCACGATCGTCTGGGAGCTCATCAAGCAGAAGAGCACCAAAGGAATGGTTCATTCACTCAAAGCTCTGGACTGGGATACGATGCTGCTCTTAAGCGGTCTTTTTGTAGTAATCGCATCGATCAAGGAAGTCGGCATCATCAATGACCTCGCAAACCTTATCGCAACCTTCGGCGGCTCCAACAGATTCGTTCTCTTCTCCATCATCGTATGGGGTTCAGTCGTCATCTCCGCATTCATCGACAACATTCCTTATGTCGCAACGATGCTCCCTATCCTTGCCAGTGTCGCTGCCGCAATGAATGTTGAGCCGCATTTCCTTTACTTCGGACTTCTCGTCGGCGCCACACTCGGCGGCAACCTCACACCTATCGGTGCTTCGGCAAATATCGCAGGTGTCGGCATGCTTCGAAAAGAAGGACACGAGGTCGGCTTCGGCGACTTCATGAAGATCGGTGTTCCGTTCACACTCACCGCTGTTATCGCGGGATACCTTTTCGTATGGCTCGTCTGGGCTCCGAGGTGAGTCTTTAATCAACGAAACTTATGCACAGTCTTTTCCCCATCGCGTCAGCCAAACGCTTGAGTGTCTTGACGGTAGTATTATAATTGCCGCTCTCAAGTTTGCTGATGTCCGCCTGGGATATTCCGGAAAGACGCGCCAGTTCCTCCTGCGAGATTCCGCTTTTGATTCTGGCCACGGAAAGAGCTAAACCGTAATCAAGAAAATACATCTAACATATCCTCCTCAGAAGATTATTTCCGTATTTTTGAGCAAAGAATTATGTGCTATAAACGCCTAATTTCCCATGGGATATATCCCATGGGAAATTATACTTTTGCAAAGGCAGTATTTTGAACCGTTCAGCAGTGCTGAAACGATCAGAAACCATATTTCCGGCACCAAACTGTCCCCAAAACCAAACTCGTCAAAAAAAGAGCCACTTCAATTTTGAAGTGACTCTGTGATTAAATAAGTTGTCAGATTATGATCAGCCTTCCTCGCCGTAGAAAGCTTCGTAAGCAGCTTCGGCAAGTGTGCCTGAAGCGTTAGCAATAACGGTGCTGTCGGGTGCAAGGAGTCTGTAGCTTCTCTCACCCAAAGAACCGATCGGCATCTGTCCGTCGATTCCGAGGAGAATGTTGTAGAAGCAGTCCGTAAGGACCGAATCAAAGACTTCTTTGATGAGCTCATCGCTTGCGCCTGCAGCCTTGAGCTTAGCGATCTGTTCGCCGGCAACATTATCTGTACTGCCGAGATAATTCTCGAGCATTGCATCTTTTTCTTCTCTTGCTGCCTTAGCAAATAATAATGCATCCATGATCGGTTCCTCCGATTTCACAGTTTTGTATATTTTATCAGGTATTTACCGTTGTAGTAAAGCAATAGCACCCGAATCTATTATATGAACAAGGATATTTGTTCGATATTTTTGCTATAAAAAATTTCTTATTTTCCGGTGAAAAGCAGGACTGTCCCGAGCAGAGCCATGTGAGCCGGATAGTAAACTGAATAGATCATGTTGAGAGCTTTGTTCCTCGGGCCAGGCTTGCCGTTGTATGCCGCGATGACAGGCACCGCTATAACATGACCGATGGTCCACGGCATGATTCTCTTAAAAAACGCCAGAAATGCCAAAGGCCCTCCGAAATCTGTTCTCGCCCAAACCGAGACTGCAAAATAAACGCTCATTATCGCCAGCAGGATCAGAAGCTTTACAGGATAAGACCTGTTCCCTTCATACTTTAAATAGAAATAGAATGCATATATCAGGAGCACACCTGCAAATTTGTAATTCGTCTTCATGAAGTAAGTTGCAAATGCGGAAGCAATATAGAAAAGAATATATATCCATGGTCTGTCTTTGCACTTTTCGGTAATGATAAGCCCGATAAAACCGAGCAGCAATACCGGCATAACACTCTGCGAACTCCAGTCGATGAGTTCTCCCGTCTCATAGAAATCATAAACAAATTCGGAGATGACACAAAGAACGCTGAGCTTGATCAAATGTGACCTGACTCTGTCAGGCTTATCTTTGATGTGGTTAAACCCTTCCGCGATCATGAAAGCATATAACAGAAAGGCAAGCCGTCCGATAACACGCAGCGCGGTCATGTTGCCCAAAAAGGACGAGGCAACATGATCTATCGTCATCGTCAGCATTGCCAGTATCTTTAAAATAAACAGCGTCACCCGCATCTTCCTCCGCTGACATCATTTTAGCATTTACCAAATAAAGGCGTACGGGTATTTCACCGTACGCCCTAACCCTGCAAAGTATTTAATTTATACTTAAATAAATAGGAAGGGTCAATTCACTATATTGCGTCAATTCGCAGGGTTATCAACGTTATCCGGCTCTTCCTCTTTCCTGAGAAGGAAGAATCCTGTTGCAGCTGCAGCCGCTGCAACTATGAGAAGCGTACCGATCACGATCCTTGAAGAGTTCAAGCCTTCACCTGTCTTTACCACAGATGCGGGAGCTGTCTTTGTTCCGATGGTTACAATGAACGGTGAGAATGTCTTTGTCTCAAATGTGAGCGTCAGATCCTTAGCGTTGTAAACTGCTTCAATCAGCTCAAATCCGTCATCTAACATGTGGAGGATCAGTACTGTCTCGCCGTCTTTAAGCGTAAGTGCTTCTTTGAGCGCGAGTGTGACTTTAACTGTGAATCCGGGCTCGTGCACTGCTCCGTTTTTATCATAGAGAGTTATATCAAATCCCATAGGAAATGTGACATCAGTGTAGCCCTTATCTGCAATCTGCTTCCTGATAGCATTGATCTCTTCATCAGGTGCTTCAGAGACATCGATCTCATTTACGAGAAGAATATAATCTTTAACCTTGCCTTCGCTTACTCCGTCAAATACGGCAGATACATCTTTAAGGCTATCCGTAAAGTTGACAGCCTCGGTCTCAGGGATCATACCCCAGGCACCGATCCAGACATAGTTTTCTTCTGCCGAATAAGAGATTTTGTTCTCGCCGATAGGAGTACTGAGAACATCCTCCTCATCATACCCGAGCCAGAAGATCGCATAGCCGTTAATGCCCTTTACAACGAGTTCAACAGGACGTTCTTCAAAAGCAACCTCAAAGTAAGAATTGTCTTCTCCGTCTGCATCACCGCACTCGAAAACCAGATTGGAATCGCTTAAAGGCTCTATCTCTTTTCCGTTTTTATCAAGTGCCTTAAGACTGAGATCCATCATGATAACATCAATGCCGACTACCCAGCATTCATTGAAATAGATTTCAACTGCATCTCCGGTTACTTCATAACCATCATATGCAACCCATGTTCCGGGTGCAAATACTTTGTCATCACCGACTTCAATGCCGATAACCTTTTCGCCGTTGATAAAGAATACAAACGGTATATCGATATCCATCTCGATCGGGAAGTTAAGCACTACTTCTGAATCAGACGGAATTGCTTCGCCGATCTCGAGAGGGTTGAACCATGCATCTTCGCCTTCACCTTCCCAGTTGCCGATAGCAAATTCACCGTCAAGAGCAGTTACTTCAAACACAGGATGTCCCTCTTCAGGAACGTCTGTCTCATCATAATTCGGATCAATTTCAATATCATTTGCCTCATCAGATGTTGCGATCATGAAGTTAGAGAAGCTTCCCGTCTCGAAAGTAATCTCATGTGTATTGGGATCGTACTCTGCTTCGATAGTCTCAACGCCTTCATCACCGCCCTTATCGTGAACGATGTAAACCTTGTTGTTATCAGGATTGAAATCATCATCAACTTTCAGCGTAACGGAAGCGTTACCCTTTTCAAGATTATGATAATCTTCCTCCCAATAATCATTCGTGTTTGCTTTCTGATAGATATTAGCAAGATCAAGACTTAAGTATTCTTCAATCTCAAGATCATTCTCTTTCAGCTCAGCCTGGACACCGGCATTGTTGTCATAAGCAGAACGTGTATTTCCGTCTAAAGCTCCAACGGACATTTGAGCTGTGCCGCCGGCAAACTCATTTGAAGGAACTTCGATGGCGCCGTCATTTACGATTGAATCACCGTTGATCTTTACTATGTTTGCAGGATCATCAAATACCGCAGAGAAATGGCAGTTACCCTGAGGCATCTGGAAATAATAAACATTGGGTTTATCGGTTGTTCCGATATCAAGGTTGCCGCCCTGGCTGCCGGCACTACCGCCGAATTCCACAAGCTGATAACCGGGTTCAGGAATAAATTCAAATGCGATCCAGTAACCGTTCTCGAGCCTGAGGCAGCCGTTGTAAGCATCGTATAAACAGCCCTTATCATCGATGCCGTAATCTGCCATTATATTGTTCTGGAACGAAGTGTCGGTAGCTTCATAAACGCCGACAACTCTGGCAGAACCATTCTTAAATTGTTCTTCTTCGCTGATGTTTTGCTGTCTCTGTTCTGCAGGGCATCCGCTGTTAGTCCACTCGATTACGCCGCCCGGTGTATCATCGCCCATGATCTCGATAACGATCTTTTCTTCGTTATATGAATCTTTTCCGGGCATCTCATATTCACATCTGTCATATCTGGCAGTAACGTCTTTTTCAGAACCGTTGATAACTACTTTTGTCAGTCTTCCGAGATTCTCTACGCCCACTCCGCCGGGATTATCGATTACCAGATTGTCCGGCAGTTCGCTTTCTCTAAAAGTAATTGTCTTTACAACTGCATCAGAACCGGGAGTGCCGTTCATTTCCAATACTTCGGTATGTCCATCAAATTCAAAGAAAAGATTTCTGGTCAGATTGGAATGAACCTCAACAGTATATTCTGTTTCATTGTTTTGAGGCGGATCAGGTTCCGGATTACCCTGTCCTTCACCGGTATTATCTGCAGGAGTCAGCAGATCAATAGTAAGTACATATCCATCTGATACATTTTCCGTCAGTAAACCAAGGGGAGCTCCATCGAATATCGCATCAGCAGAAACTGTATATGTTTCACCACCGACTTCTTGAGGGTCTTCCTGATCCCAATGATACATAAAAGTAACTTTGGTATCCTCTGGTTTATTAATTAAGTTCAAAGTAAACGTCGAACCGGATTTAATAAAATCTTCTACGTCCACTACACCTTCCAACGAGTACGATGGAAAATCGCCGGAATTATTAAAATCAACGTCAAAAATATAATCTTTCGGCTGGACTTCATCTCCATCCGCCCTGACCACCATTTGTGCCAATGGGATATTCGCAAACAGCAAACTGAATGAAGTTGCTGAGGCGACCAAAAACTTGAATAGGCGTTTCATACCAGACTCCTTTCGTTTCGATGTGCGTCAAACAATGAACTAATTCTCGAATATAAAATCATTCTGACTTGAAGCCCTGTTAAATACAATTAAGGCACTGTTAATAACCTATTGATTCTGTATAGTTTTTGTAAAATAAGGTTTGGTTTGCGAAATTTTGATTATATTAAAGACTGCTCGGCGGAGTAAGCTTCATGTGCTCACAAACACCATCAATATAGGCGTTTACCTCATCTTCATCGTAGCCGAATCCGTATGCATAGAAGACTGTGTTCTTCTTTACATATATTCCGGCCGTATAGAAAACATCACCGTGTGATCCGGTAAGGAGCGTATATTTGAGACCGTTCTCTTCTTCGAAGGACTCAAGCACAAGGTCGTAATCGATATCGTACATAGTGTCGAACACCTTAAGCCACTCATCGATCATCTCACTGGTTGCACCCATGTCGATAAGTTCCTTTTGGAGTGCCTGTCTTGCCTGTTCCACCTGATGATCATTCTGGTAGATATCGAAAACCATTCTCGGATCAAAGTCATCTGCATCAATGACATCGCTGTCGCTGTGAACATAATAATTATCCACGGCGAGCTCATAGTAGAAGTCAGCATCGCGTTCAGACCCGAATACCATTGAGACACAGAAACACTCATTGAATTTGTAATAGCTCATGTCACCGGCCGCGAAAACCGTGGCTTCCTTTATGTCTTCACTGTAAACTATCGGAACCTCGTCCGCGCATTCTATAGCAAGCCCTGCTCTTTTCCCGTCCGCACGGATGTAGATTCCTTCACTAAGCCGGCCAACGTCACCATAGCTTTCCTTGTAAAAATCCGAGAATTCACGGGAGCTCTTATAGCACTTTGCTCCGTAATCTTTTGCATACGATTCAAGCGCAGCCGTGCCCATGGGGTTGACGTATTTATTAAGGCAGCCTGTCATGGGCATCAACATTGATGCTGCAAGTGTGACTGAGATGATTGAAGTAATCTTTTTCATAAGTACACTATATCAGATTCCTGAATCAACGTATTCAATTGTCAACCCGTAACCCATAGTCCTGTTTGAAGGCAGTGATATCAGCTTATATTCCTGTCTCCCCATCAACACAAATTACAGCATCGACACCAGATACTCGATTGCTCCGACAAAACTCAACGCAGTCATCTTCGGCTTTGATACGAGGCCATACTCGGGATCTCCTGACCACGGCGAGTAATTGCTCGCGAAAACCACATCTGCTCTGCCAATATAGTTGCCGATTCCGGCATAATAATCAGAATCAACAAGCGGTACATCTTCACCTGCTGTTTTGATCATCAGATAATCATAAGAGTACCAGTAGTCATCATTTTCGTAATCGTAATTAAAGTGTTCGTGTCTTTGATAATGTTCGATAAGACCGAAATCAAAATCGTAGATCATTGTGTCTACGTGATAATCTGATTCCTCACCGCCTGAATATGAGACGACGATCTCTTTATCAGTCGTAAAACAGATAAAGGAACCGCCATCGCCGGCCATATAAGTGATGTCGGGAATTACAATGCTTTCAACATATTCTCCTGCATAGGGAAAATATGTCGCGATAACGAGGTCCGCACTGAAAGTCATGCCGTCATTATATGATTCAGCCTTAAGGTAAATCAGTTCCGGATAACCGTCTTTATTCAGATCACAGACAGTGACCGGATCGATCTCAAAATCTGTCTCCACATCGATAATGATCTTCTCGTTATTTCTGAGATGAGCTATCGCAGAATCAACAACCTGCTCCCATGGTTCCTCGTTACCGGTACCTGAAGGCTCAGTTACTGTCGGGTCATTTATGTAAGGATCTGTTCCTGTCGGATCCGGCTCGACAACCGGCCAGATGATATAAGGTGTCTCGTAAGTAAACTCAAAAACCTCTTTCAGCTTTGAGAGCTGGCAGAGCTTCCATTCGCCATCCTGCTTCTCGAAAACGATCTTGCTCTTTATGGTAATAGTTGATTTTGAACTCTTAAGTGCATTAATGACTTCGTCATAACTTGTATAGCTGTCGGTAAACAGAACGCTCTTCCAGTCGGCCAGCTCATATTCGACTTTAAGTGTTGCCTTATCATCCTTTACGGTGAAGTCATCAATATCGTAATTCACCTCGATAGTTGAAGCGACATATCTGACATAGTCGGCAAAACCGTCACCGGCGGACTCTTCGGCATAATGCACATCGAGCAGGTCTTCTATGGCTTTGTAATCAGAATCTTTTTTAGACCAGTCCGAAAGTTCACGGACTGCATCAGCATCAAGGTCATTCAGCGCATCATTATAATCCTTCAAAAGATCTTCGATAGCTTTTGTATTCTTTTGCGGATTGCACCCCGTAAACCCCATCACAAATGCGAGAACAAGCCCTGCCGAGATCACCCTTTTACACTTCATACTATTTCTCCCCTTTACAGCGTTAAGTCTGGTTCCCGGAACCCGGAAACCAGACTTCAAAGTGTTTTATTTTGTTTTGTATTTACTGAAGTTCCTCATGTTCATTGAGTCTTGCGATGATGTCAGGAAGCGCTGCATCAACCTCATCGTTGGCCAGCTGGCATGTACCTGCATTGGTATGTCCGCCGCCGCCGTATGCCAGGCAGAGCTCACCGATGTCGGTCGTGCCGTTCTTGTTTACGATGGACTTGCCGATCATGACGGCCGTGTTCTGCTTCTTGAAGCCCCATGCTATGTGAACACTCATCTCGACTTCGGGCCACATTGCATAGATCATGAATCTGTTGCCGGCATAGATCGTCTCAAGAGGTCTCAGATCAAGTACTGCAACCTTGTCATGGATCTTAACATTCTCCTCGAGCTGCTTCTTGAAAAGTTCCTGCTGCTCGAAATAAAGCTTCGTACGCTCCTTAACATCAGGGAGTTCAAGAACTTCCTTAATGGTATGGTTAGTACAGTAATCGATGAGTTCCATCATGAGCTGGTAATTGGAGATCCTGAAGTCGTGGAAACGGCCCAAACCTGTTCTTGCATCCATGATGAAGTTCATGAGCACCCAGTCAGTAGGATTAAGGATCTCATCGACCGTAAAATCAGCGGAGTCGCCCTTATCTACGGCAATCATGATCTCTTCGGTAACTGTCTTGAAAGTATCTGCGCCGCCATAGTAGTTATATACGACTCTTGCAGCAGACTTTTCGCAGATGCAAATATACTTGTCGCCGAAAGCTTCGTGGTCAGTTCTGATAAGCTCACTCTCGTGGTGGTCGAATGCCAGACCGACTCTCGGATCAAACGGAAGGTTTGTCGTAATGTCATTCTCGGTAATATCGACTTTGCCGTCCTGAACATCCTTAGGATGAACAAACTTGATCTCACCGATAATATCCAATTCTTTGAGAAGCATTGCGCAGACAAGTCCGTCAAAATCGCTTCTGGTAATAAGTCTCTTCTTTTCCATTAGGCATTCCTCCCTTTTATTTCCAGCCGTAAAAGGCCATTTGTTTCTAAATTAAATTTTACAAAAGCACCCTGCAAAATTCAATGACACAACCCCGCTCAAAGTGGGTGTTATACCCAAGATTTACATTATATTAACCTTGACGCAACACTTTGCGCTCTTTATTGTAGGAGTATAGTTGTATAAGAAATATGACTGTAGGATAGGGGAATCTTTATGAGCAGGACTTCTATGAAAAACTTCGCAATTATCATTATATGCGCGGCCTTCATCCCGGCTTTATGTTCATGTTCCCTCTTCAGAAAATCAGCCGTCATCACTGCCGCAACCGGATTCGGCGAAGCAGTCCGCACCGGTGATTCTTCAGATATCTTAGGAAAGACCGACAGCCTCGACCGCGAGTTCAAGAAGTCATTCAAAGAGCTTCTTAATGTAGATAATTACACCGATGAAGAGAAAATATATGCTGCCCATGTCATGGACACTATCAAGGTTGAGATAGATGAAAAATCCGTTACTGTCGATAAGGATACCGCCACATGCAATATGACATTCACCGTGGCAGATGTCGCATCTCTTAAGGACGGTGACTTCAAAGATATTGATGCACTCGCAGCTGCCGTTGACTCATGTCGGACAAGGAC
>Ga0326512_10000226_pt1 | contig 48339 bp, 72 predicted proteins | sample 1_2617_0518_D_FD_203652 | JGI IMG/M metagenome (GOLD analysis project Ga0326512, IMG submission 203652) | Bovine rumen microbial communities from UC Davis, California, United States - 1_2617_0518 | ecosystem: Host-associated > Mammals > Digestive system > Stomach > Rumen | place: USA...
AACCGCCTGGGTCTCAAAGGCTGGGAGTTCCGGACGGCCCGCCTGCATCTCACCGCCGCCTTCCGCACTGACGGGAGCAACGAATCAGCGGCATAATATAACGGCTGACCTACCGGCCATACGGGGAGAAAGGAAACAAAAATGAAACTATATATCGCTTATGGAAGCAACCTGAACATTGACCAGATGAAACGGCGCTGCCCGGATGCAGAGATTGTCGGTACCGCTTTTATCTCCGGGTACCGGCTTACGTTCCGGGGAAATGCCAAACATAACGGTGTCGCAAACGTGGAGCCCCTCAGAGGGTCGTTCGTGCCGGTGGGCGTGTGGCTCATCAGTCCGGAGGATGAAGAGGCCCTGGACCGTTATGAGGGCTTCCCCTGGCTTTACGAAAAGAAGACGTTCCTCATCACGATCAACGGCCAGCGCCGCCGGGCCATGGGGTATGTCATGGTTGGCCATCCGGAATACGCTGCCCCGTCCGAAACATACCTGCAGACCATTGTAGACGGTTTCGCAGACTTTCACATTGACAATGGTGTCCTGATGGACGCCGTGATTGACACATTAAAACAGCTGGCAAAGGACCCAGCGTCGTTTTTGGAGGCGTTCGGCAGATTACAAGAGCGTTACCACCTGCCAGCTTGTCCTCGCTGTGGTAGCCCAAACATGAAGCGCAGGCTGACCACGAACGCCAGGAGCCGTCATGCAGAATGTTATATCTGTGACGACTGCGGGACAGATGAAGCCCTCAGGGATTGGGGCAAGTTCGTAAAGCCTCTCCACGAATGGGCATTGTTCAAAGAATAGAATAGCTACGGAAACAGCCCTGCCGCTTCGGTAGGGCGTTTTCTTTTGCGTTCCCATGTTGCCTATTGTGAACCGGCTGAAACGAGCTGTACGGGGCAGGCCGGTGGGTTGCCGCCGGTTTAGTTGACTGTAACTTGCTTGCAACTTGCTGTTGGTTGCAAGTTTGTTGCAAGATTTCGTCAAGATTCCAACAAGCTCAAACGATTTTCAAACGATAAGATGTGTCAACCATGCTGGTTTGCATGGGCTTGTTAGAATTGGCTCAAACGAATTTCTCAATCAAGCTCAAACCAATTTTTACTTGACGGTAAGTTGCTGGCCATGAGCATTTTATTTTATAAAACGTGCAAAAAACTATGATTTCGTGAAATAAAATGCAAAAAATGAGCACTTTTTCAAAACGAGTCTAACTTTTTGGCCAGGGAAATTTCAATTCATCTTTAAAAAGGGCAAAAAAATAAAGGCACCCCGAAGGATGCCTTTTTTATTTCACGGCCAATGCTGCCACCAGACAGGCCGCTACCGCAGCCCAGGTGTTACGCTGGGCTTTAATTTTTAACCGGGTTTTCTTTTCCTCTGCTGCGCACTTCTCTAAGTATAGATTGGCATTCCGCAATGAGTCTTCTGCCTTCGTCAGCTGTTCCTTTGAGATACTCAGCTCGTTCCTGAGCGTCGCTAATTCTCGCCTCGACTCGGTCAGCTGCAGCTGCAGCGTTGTCAATTCGGGATTTTGCTGTGCTAACACTTGATCCAGCAGCGTCAATCTCTGTTCTAACCCCCGCAGCTGGGTCTCCGTTATCGTGTAAGTTTTCTCCTCCGGTACCGGTATCTGCGTTCCGGAGGCCGAGCATGTACCCGGCGCAAAAAATAACCACCAGCAAAACAGTAACGATAAGAATAGCAGCAGCAGTCTCTTTGTTCGTTGGTCGAAGTCTTGAAATATCATACATCAATAGCCCTCCACAACAGTTAATTCTACATCGTTTCCGCTGTCAATAATCATCTGGGCCAGCTGCACGCCGTCCGCATTTTGCATCCGCAGGCAACCATACGTCGGCACCCAGCCCTGATAGTCTGCGTAAGGGTCGGGAAGCCCGGAGCCGCCTCCGTGGATATCCCTGCCCCTGGGGTCGCCGGATTTGATATAAAAATTGCCGTACGCTGGGCCATATTTCCCGTTCGTGATTTCTGCTGATACGTGCGTATAAAGCCCGTTCGGCAGACTTCCTCTCGGGTCGCCGTCGGAATTGTAGCCGGGGACAAATTCGTCCCGACACGGCCACTGGCCTACGACAGCGTAATTCTCATCCATTGCGTAAATGGTCTTTTTGCGCCTCTGAAACTGAATCTCTTTAATCATGTTATCACCTCTTATCAAATGGCGTTATTCGGAACGCCAGCATACACCGTTCGACATCTTCCGTTACGGCCTGCATCTTCCACCCCACAAAATTGTCCCAGCGGAGGCCGAAGAATGACGGCCGCTCGTCTTTGTATACCCAGGCATAGTCGGTCACATAGTAGATGTACCCGTCCTGCTCCTCGGTCTTAATCTTGACGATGTCGTCACGGCGCACATCTATGCCGGTAACGTAGTACGAAAAGCCGTATGCACAATTCCGGTACAGCCATAACACACGGCACACATAACGCTGGAGCCGTTCTTTCAATGTGAAATGCCAATCAAGGATATCCACATAGCTTTTAGCGATGCCTCTTGTCCGTAACCCTTCGCTTGAATCGTGGAACCGGTAATGCTTATCGTAATCGTACACAGCCCAGCTGGGGACATGGCCCTCTTTAATAAACCATTCTACATCCATGCAATCATCGTAATTGTCCCACCACGTCAGCAGCCACGGCAGGTTTCCGTATTCACTGGCGGCCAGCACGACAATGGGATTGGTTATGTATGCGATGATGTTGAACAGCACATCGAGTATGGCCAGCAGGAACCATTTAACGTACTTCATTTTTTCTCATCCTCCTTGTCCTTTTCCCATTCGTCCGGAATGCCGTCTTTGTCTCGGTCTATCAGCAGCATGCCCAGTAAGACAAACGTGCCGCAGATGGACGGGTTGAAATAGGCAGCAACGAAATCATTGATTGCCTTATAATTAACAACACTCTTGATGAAAAACTCATAGATGAGGCCAAAAATTGTTATGCCGCCGCAGGCCAACAGCGTGGCAGCATATAGCCAGACAAACAGTTTCGGCAATACGCCGCCTTTGTTCTGCACAAATTTGCTTACCCTGTTCTGCAAACCTTTAATGAGTTTCATGTTTCAATTCCTCGTGCATTACCTTTCGTAGTTCGTCGAAATACCCGTCCATCCCCAACCCTTTGCCGGCATCATGCATCTGGTCGAAGCACTCAAGTTCCCATTGTGGGACGAGCTTTTCGGGACGTTCACGATAATAATTAATCGTTTGTATCATGTGCCTTCTCAGAATCGCCTGCAAGGCAAACTCCATCGCCTTCAACCGCAGAAATACGCCTGTCCACTTCTCCAGGAAAAACGTCAGCGCAGCGCCCAGTAGGAAAGTAACTATATTACTTCCGATTTCTTGTAGCATAGCAGCCTCCTTTTAGCTTCGCAGCAGCATCGTCACGATGAAGCCAACGAAGCCGCCCAACCATGTCACTACCATGTCACGCCAGTCAAATCCCCGGTAGCAGCCCCAGTCCCTGCCCTCCTTCATGAACCCGGCAAAGATAGCTGCAGCTATACCGTACAGCGGCGCAATAAAAAAGCCTACTGATATTGTTATCAGCAGGCCGGCTGCAAAATGCAGCTGTTTATCCAAAGCCATAAGAGGCCTCCTTCCGGATAATAAAAAAAGCACCTCATCGGTGCTTGTGGCCATATTGGCCTAAATGTTCTGTTTTAATAATTTCAACAAATCTTGCCTGATAAGAAAAGGCTGGTCACCATGGGCGATCTTCCGGATGATTTCCTCTGACTTTTCCACAATGTCCGCTTTCTTACCTGGCGGCAGCGTAGCAAGCAGCCCGTCCACCGTGTCCTTGTACTGGCCCCGGAGGTATTCTGTCTCCTGCTCAATGGCCTTGTTGTAATACCACGGCCACCGATGCAGTACGTCCATCTCCAGATCCGGCAGGTCAGGTACTGTAACATCTACAATATTTGCAGTCGTCATAATCCGGCCATTCGTCATCGGTTCTTCCACCACCCCAGCATAAAGGCTCACGACGGCCATACCCGTACCCAGGCGCAAAATCCTCAAATTGTTTTCCGGAAGATTGATAACCAATTGTCTCACGGTATTGCTCCATGTTCCTGACAAGAACAAACGAATCCAATATCTTCTTCCGCAACGCCTCGGCATTCGTATGCGGCAGCAGCCCCAGGTAGTAAGATGTGAAAACGTCTATGCAGTGTTCTAAATCAAACTTTCCTTTTGCGTAGCCCCTCATGACATAGGCAAGGTGCTGTTTCATCCGCAGGGTCGTTCCTTTGCGCAGCTGGATCCGGTCAAGATATACCATCCGGCCAATGAATTCTACTCCGTGCCGGACAGGAACCACAGCCGTTTTATCGTTCAGCTGCAGTCCGAACCCGGAGCGCAGGAATTCGTCACAAGCCGCAGCGGCTTCCCACGCCTGTTGCTTTGATTCGCACAGCATGGCCATATCGTCCATGTAGCGCTCATAATATGGTACACGAAGCACACGCTTGATATAATGGTCCAGCGGAGTGAGAACCACGTTGGCCGTCATCTGACTGATAAGGGAGCCTACCTGCATTCCACGTCCGGAAATGCGCTCGGCTTTTTCCACATCGTCAAACTGCAAGGGCAGGCCGAATGGACGGCCGTCACAACGGATGGCCGTCTCCAGGAACCACATCATGTCCGGGTCGTCCAGGGGCTTTCCCAACTCCCGCAGCTGTACTTCTATCGGAATCCGGAAAAAGAATTTCGCTACGTCCATCTTGCAGATGACCCAGCCCGGTTTGTGCTGAACCATCCGCATCCAGTTCTGCAGCTGCTGCACAGCCTTAATCGTGCCCATGTTCGGAACGCTCCCGTAGGAGTGTTCGTAAAAGGACTTTGAATATATGGGCCACAGCTGCAGGTAGGCAGCGCAATTCACAACCCGGTCAGAAAATGGCAGGGCATGAATCAGCCGTTTCTTCGGGAAATACTCATAAAAAGCATGGGGCTTCCCAGGGCGATAGGTCTTGTTCAGTTCCCGTTCAATATCCCTGAAAATATACTCTTCGAGGCCGGCGCTATATTCCAGCACTTCTCCCTTGTTCCGCTTGTCACGGCGGGCCAAAAGATAGCCGTTATAGTGGTTCTCAAACGTAGCAAACCGTTTAAAAACTCCCGTGTGCTTTTCCATAGCGTCGCCTCAAATAGCCGCTTCATGTCAGACGCCGTGCCGTAACCGGAACGTCGGAGTAGGCGGCGTATTTTTTTAGCCCGTAAAGAGCAAGGGAACAGGCTCCTTTACCACCGCTTGTACTGGAAGAGAACCCGTAAGTTCTCAACTTCTGACAGAATGCGGTAAATCGGAGCGGAACCCGATGTTCGTGTTCGAGTTCGAGCGAGCGTTGTTGCCGTTGAACGAAGCCAGACCGTTGGACGTGTTGTTCCAATTGCCGCCGCAGTTGAAGCCGCAATAGCCTATCCCCTATGTTGAGCGGGCTGATTAACGGCATCAATCAGTCCGCCTACCATCTTTCCAATATCCACCATCTGTTTTGACCAGGATTCATAGTGTTTCATGGGGAGGAGTTTGTCATTTTTCGCACCAAAAATGAGGCGGCGTATAAATTTCTGGGACACATCAATTTCCTGTACCGTCGTTTTGAATTTATAGCCACATTCCGCAGCAACACAAAGGCGCAGCAGCGTGAACATTTCATCCTCAATCGTCTTGGCCACGTTTCTGTCTACTCGGGGGAATTGCTTGAGAAACGGCCTTGCAAACAAAATCATGTCCTCGACGTGTTGGCGCAGTTCCAATCTTTTGTGATATTCCGTTTTGTTTTCACTCATGACTTGTCCTCCATGATACCTACATTTTACTGTAAGAGCGCCCATGGTTCGCAGTTTTGGTAGATTATAACGAAATACGTTATTTTGATTTTTTAAAAAAATTTTCCGGCCTTGCGGCCGGAAAATAGGGGGAACGGGCGCTGCTCACGCAGCGCAAAGCAGTAGCCAGTCGTCAGGCAGGCAGCTGAATATAAGCGGAGCGGAACCCGAGGCCCGCGTTCGAGTACGAGCGAGCGTTGATGCCGTTGAACGAAGCCAGACCGAGGGACGTGTTGTACCAATGGCCGCCGCAGAAGAAGCATCTTTCGTCCTCCGCATTGTTGAAATATGCATACTGGCTGGAGAACAGTTCCGCACTGGAACCATACTGTAACATGCCCAGGTTCTGCAACAGCAGTTTCGCAGCATCACTGATACCGGAAGCGCACACAATATTGGCAAAAGTGCAGCTATGACCGCCCGGTGCGGAATCCGTAATAGTGGTGCTGTAGGTCAGCTTGCTGGACACCCAGTCCATCTTAATAGAGCCGGAAGTCGTGCCTGCTCCGTTCGGGGCAATCAGGGTGCCGTCGCTTGCCTTGATTGCTTTCCAGTCTTCACTGGTAGCGCTCTGAGAATGAGCCGGGTCGGCAGCGTTGTTATTGGCCAACAACTGAATTTCCCCTTTGACGGTACGTACGCCGCCGGTCCATTCCCATACGTTACCGCACAGGTCGGCAATGCCGGACGGGCTCTGGTCATGATACCAGGTCAACGGTCCGGTACCGGTGGCAACTCTCTGAATTTTACCATTAGCGTCACGAGCCATCGACGGAATCGCTTTGTACACGCTTTCGGTATTGTGTTTTCCGTAATCGTTATTTCCTTTCGGCATGACGCCGTTTTTCTGGCACCAACGCACCAGCAGGCCCCATTCCATTTTTGTCATGAGGTGCCAGCCTTCGCCCTTGGCTTCGCAAGCTTCTCTCGCTGCGTCAAAAGTAATGTTCGCTCTCGGGTCAACGCCGCCCAGGGAGTAGGCACGGCCATTGTTGACCACGTTCTGATATTTGGAGATCAGGATTTCTTCCACTTCCTGCCCGTTCACAATGAACGCCGGATGAGTAGCCTCACTTTCTCCCATGCCCAGCTGTTTATAGGTCAGCTTAGGAATGCGCACCATGATGGACGGCAATCCCACATCATCAACCTTGACCACGTTACCCGGGCAGCAACCTTCTACAGCCAGTGCAGTTAAATCAAAATTAGCAGCCATGTTATTGTTCCTCCTTATTCCTCAATAGCCCACAAGGTGAGCTTCACTTTGTCCATGTCCAGCGGCAGCGGTTCCCTCTGGTCGTCTTCCGATTCCGGTTCCGTATATTCCCTTTCCGGAATATCAATCTCCGCTACATAACGCCAGCCATGTTCATAACCAATCACCAAATCTTTTGTCCGGTTGTAGCAGATAAAGATGTGTACCGGTTCGTCATCCTGCCGTTTGGCCAGGTTGAGCATCAGGTCGTCGTCGAAGATAATCTTTGTGCCAATCACCTCATACGGGATTTTCGGGCCAGCAGTCTTTTCGTCAATAATCATGATTCTCCAAAACCTCCAATCACCACATACTTAATCGTGGCCGAAGCTGCAGAGCCGGTGTAGCCAATTTGGAAACCGTTCGTCAGCTTCCCGGTCACTTCCACTTCACCCACGTTGCCATTAAAGGCTGTCACTTCTGTCAGCACTACATAGTTTGTGGTCTTCCTGACCTTACTCAGGCTCACAGACTGTCTGCTGTTGTTGAACGGGATTTTTTGCGTATTCGTCAGTGTTATGGTTCCGCTTTCCGTGATATCGTGGTCTGCCATCCACTTCTGGATGGACTCGATTTCCCACTTGTTCTGCCGTGCCAGGTTCATGACAAGGCGCACCACAGCGTCCATATCCAGCAACGTTGCGCCGGTGTAGGTATGGGTCCGTTCATCTTCCCCATCCTTATACTGCCGAAAAGCATTGAACAGAATCGCTACGGCAATATGGGCGTCCAGGATGCCATCCTCCATTTTGTTAAAATGCGTCTGGTCCTGGGGTGTGCCTTCTTCCATAACAGTGCCGGCAGGAGTGATCCGATACAAAGTGTCCCCAATCTTGACGACGAAAAATTCATCTGCCGGGTCTCGGACGAAATCCTCCCAGCGAGTCGGGTTATACATTTGTGTTTACCTCCTCTCGGATTGTAAAGTCGAACCAAAACAGGATGCCTGTCTGGCCCGCTTCCAGTCTTATGTTGCAGTCCTGGTGTGCCCAGAGCTGCCCGTCCGTGTTGAACAGTTCCACACGGTTGACTGTGATGGCGGCTCCGTCAGCGTTGATGTTCAGCTGTACCCGGACCGTACCGTTTTGCAAAATCTTCACTTTGGTAAGATAGATTTTGTGATACGTGGAGCCTACCCGGTAACGTGCATAGCTGACACGCCGCTTGATGTATTTCCGCAGGTCTTCAAAACCAGCTCCATCAATCATGTCTGTAACCTCCTTACATCAGGCTGCCCGGTATGCTCCCGCAGTACCGGACGCTATATGAAGTATTTCCAGCTGATGTTTCAGCTGCTACCTCGTTTCCTTCAACGCCCCCATGGGTTGCACGCTGTGGGAACGTGCCGGAGACGGCCTCGTTCGTGTACGGATTCCGATAGCCTGCAGCATCATTTTCCGTGGTCACGATTATGCCCTCATCCGACAGTCTGCCCGGCGTGCTCCTTGGAAACATTCCGGATGAGATTTCATTGGTGTAGGGATTGCGGTACCCGAGGCCGTTGTTGTACGTATGAATCACCAGGTCAATGTCATCAATCTTGCCCAGTGTGGCCCGGAACGGATATGTTCCGCAAAGTCTGCTTTTGTAGCAAACCCAGCTGCAGCCGGTCCGGATTACAATGTTATGCGGTACGTGATAGTACACGCCTTCCAAATGGCTCCGGTAGGATTTGTATTCCTCCACCAGCTCCAGCACTTCTGAAAGCGACAACGGCGGGGCTGGGTCTTTGGCGGTCATCAGGATGCGGAACCAGTACGGTTCGCCTTTGTCCCATTCCCACCATTCCTCAACCGTTGCATCCTGATACACCGTCCGGACGATATCTTCCACCGCAGCCGGCGTGCCTTTCTTCCGGTGCCTTTCAATGGCTGTACGTACCAGGTTCCGTTTTGTCTCCAGCGGGAAATTATCCCGATAGAAATCCACATGAAACTGCCACGCCAATTCATCTACCAGCGCCTCCGACAGCTCATTCAGCCGGGGCAGGAGCAGCACCAGGAGCGAGTCTTTGTTGGCAGCATCAAACTCTGCCTGGACAGAATCGCAGATATCGTTCACCTTTTGGTCATACTTGATACTTTCAGGCAGTGTCTGCTTAATTTGAGCATCTTTCATATCAAGCATCTTCACGCCCTCCGTATTGCACTGTTACCGTATCGGCGATACCTACCTGAGAATCGTCCAGCACCGTGAATGTCGGGGAACGTACTTCTGCACGTTTGGCTCCGGCCGCCACGATCTTCCGGATGAGTTCGCTGGGATTGATATCCCTGCCAATCTTTCCCTTTGTCCAGCTCACAAACTCTGCAACAGCGGCCTCCACGTTCGTCCGTATGACGCTTTCCTGTGCTGCATTGGCCGTATCAATGTAGTAGGTCAGGTCCACGTCATAGTTGACTACCGTAGGGGCCAGCACAGACACATGGTCTGTGAGTGGCCGGATGCTTCGGTCATTCAGCGTTTCAGAGACAATCTCTAACATTTCTTCCCCGGGGAGCTGTCCGTTATTCAGCAGCACCCGTACTTCGACTTCGCCCGGGTCGGGAGAGGTCACTGCCACGTCCGAAATCAGCGAAGAGGCACGTTTCGCATAGAAGATGTAAGCGCCTTCAGGGCCAGCCACAGAAAAGCTCTCAGGAGCCATGTGGATGGCTTCACGGTAGCTTTCATCTTCCTCAATCTCTGCGCCGCCTTCGCTTTTGGTCAGATTGGCCACGTTGTCCACGTAGGGCACAGGGTCAACCAATGTCTTGATTTGACCGGCCACGTAATCGTTACCGACAACACCTTTTTCCGTACAGGTGGCGGAACCGTCCCCGTACAGGCTGCCTGCCGGAATCACCAACGTTTCATCCAGGGTAAAGAAAATCTGTCCGTCGGCCGTAAAGCGTGTCCCTGCATCCACCGTCACGTTGGTGCCCATGGTTTCCGAAAGCGTGATACGCATGGTCGTAACGGCAGGCGTTGCCGGCAGCCGTTCCAGGCCAACCAGAGCGCCCAGATGGTCCAGTTTTTCCTTTTCCGCATACCGCAGCAGATTTTGTTTCCCGGTTTCGTTGATATCGTTCTTCAGCAGAATGATGATGTTGGCAATGGTCAACAAAAAAAGGCGAACCGGGTCGCCTTTTGCCAGTGTTCTTTCTGTAATTCTTTCGTATTCGTTTATGATCTTGGCTTCCACAGTCGCTGCGTCAGCATCCACAAACGTAATATCCGGTAAGTCTTTAAGATTCATTGATGGTCAACCTCACTTTCGGCGTCAGAATCCCGTCAATAGTCGCTTCCCACGTGATGCTTGTCACAGCGGCACGAGGTTCATACTTTGCGATGGCCAGGATAATATCGCTTACCATCTTTGCTTTGGCGGTTTCTATCGGCTTGTCCAGATAGGTGACATCCAGCCCCAAATCTCTGTCCAGGGGGACGCTGTACTTGATTGTGTTCAATATGCAGCGCACGTTTTGTAAGATTTCTTCTGCAACCGTTCCCGGCGCAAAATCAATCGGGGGCAGCCTGCCAACCGCAATCTCATAATCCATTTAGATCATCCTCCCTGTGTACTCCTTGAGCGTGACATTGGTTTCCACTATGTAAATGGAGCCTCCATGCCAGTGCTTCACCGGTTCGGACAGGCTTCGCAACGTCCACAGTCCGCTGCTTAAACCGAACGGCCGGCCTTTAATCAGGGACATGAAGAGGTCACCGATAATCTGACCGCCTAACACCAGTGGGAACACCTCGCCGGTGTCCCGCATTTTACGCAGTTTTTTCAACACCAGTTCCGGATTCACACCATGGTCACGCCGCAGGGAGATTTTAAATGTGATTTCGTCTAAATCCGGCCCCAGGAATTCCAGGGACGGTTTCTGCGATAAAATATCGTGCTTCGCCCAACGGCCTGTACCATTGCGCACAAATTCGTCAATCGTCAGCAGGTACCGCCTGGACACCATGAACGGGATATCTCCCATGTAACCGACAATCATTTACTTATCCTCCTGCGTAGACATCTCCGCTGCCAACCGCAACCGAACCGCCGCAGCTGACAGGGTCTCCGATGCGCCCGATCTGCAGGCCGTTCACATAAACCGTGGAGCTTCCGGAAGCAATGATTCCGGTATGGGGCGGATGTACGATACAGCCATGGGCAACATAGCTGTCTGACTGCCGGCCGCATTTGATTTTGTTCACAAACACATCTCCGCTGCCAGTGTCCAATGGTCTCGGCGGGCAGGCGTCATGGCCTGTATCATTGTCTCCAACTCTTGTTACTGCGGGCATTGTGTACCTCCTTAGTTCAGGTCTATCCTCGGTGCCGTCAGTATCAAATGGCTGCTTGCGTGGATGTGAATTGTACCTTTCCCGTCAAAATGGAAATAGCTCCCGTCCGGGAACCGGATAGAGCGTACATTTTCGTCCTTGTCTTCGGGCGGATCCTGCTGACTGTAAAAGGCCCCCAGGATGAAACCCTCATTCAAGCCGCTGCCGGACGGGTTCGGCAGGAAACAACACAATACCTGAGTGTCTACTTCCGGTACCCAGTAGCCCTGCGTGCCCTTGCTCCCGATGACGATGATAGGCAGCTCCGCACTTACCAGGTCGTCCTTATCCGGAAACGTCACCCGGGCAGTACAGTTCGTACCGTTTACGGAGCTGACTCTTCCGATGCGGAACACGTCTCTAATATCCATTCAAACACCGCCTCACTTCAATACTTGTCTGATACCCGGAGCCGATGCTGTGAGACGCCCTTGTGATGATGTACTTCCCATCGTATTTCCCGAAGCCCAGCAGCTTTATCGTGATGGCAGCCACTAAATTCAGATTGCCTACCACGGTAAAGTTCCCTGTCCATTCCTGACAGTTCTTTTCCCGGAGCTTCTTTTTGGCCAGGCGTTCTGCCTCGGCTATGTTCTTGACCTGTTCTTTGATTTCCAGCGTCTTGCCTTCCTTTTTGTCCGGGTCCGTAAAGGTGGCCTCGACAATCTCTTTCTTTTTGCCGTGCTGGTACCGGACGTGGCAGGCCTTGTAAACATCCCTGGACTTGTTGCTCAGGGAGTAACTCAGCACCTCCGTGACCAATACCGTGCCGGCAGCCGAAGCGAACGTACCGGGCTTCACGATGGTCACCTTTGGTTCTTCCGCTTCGTATTTGGCCTCATCAAAAACAATTACTTTGTTCTCGGCAATCTTCAGGGCCAGCCCATGGTCCTTCAGCAGCGCCAACAAAAAGGACAGGTCAGACTGTTCTGTCTGCTCTGTCCTTTCCAGTGTCGGGTTTGCGTCGGTGTCATAGACCAGCTCCATGCCGGCGTCTGACGCTATGTCATTCGCAATTTTCTTTAATTCGTTCTTCTCCCAGCTGCGGGTCCGTTCCACGCCCCGGAGCTTATTGTTCTCCGGGATGGACACAGACCGGATCTGTACCTCGGACGGGGCCCCGCTGCTGGTAATCTCATCAATCTCAAACTGGCCCAGCTTCAGCTGGTTGGTACCCGCCGTCAGCGAGTCCCAGTTCAGCGTGTTCAATGTGACGTCCAACTTGGCTCCTTTGTCTGGGAACCAGCTGTCCTGCCACATGCCGGCAATGTCTTCCAACTGTAAATCCAGCGTGTCAGCTTCTCCGGACATATTGTCCGTGTAGCTCAGCCCCTGCAGGCTTACCGCCAGATCTGCCGATATATCCTTGTTGTCATACAGCACGGTAGCTGTCACTCGTTTGGCCAGCATGACTTATCTCCTCCATGGCGGCAGTGTATCGAGTTTGGGTGCGGTGTATTCCGGCACGTTCAAAACGATGCCGGCACCAAAAATGACCACGCTCCTGTACTGCTGGTTTGCTTCCAGCAGGACGTTCATGGCCTTTTCTGTACCGTACAGCTTCTTTGCGATACCGTCCCACATGTCGCCCTGGATCGTCGTGTAATTATCCAAAGTTCACCCTCCGTTGCTCATTCTGCCACCTCTGTATCATCTCCCGGAATTTGGCCATGGACATTTCCTCCACACGCTCTGCGGTTTGCCGTATCTTTTCGGGAACGTCTGAACCGGAGATGTTGAAAACATTGTTTGGAGAATATGTGATGTTGACCGGGCCAGCGGGAGATTCCACCGCTTTGTCGTTCTTCATAAAATCCTCAAGAATCCGGAACGGCGAATCAAAATCCTGCTTAACGATTGGAGCTGGCTCCAGCTGTTCGCCCTGTACCATCGCATTGATAATCGGTGAGAACGCAGGCGCAGCCTGTTCAGCCATACGGATGACCGGGCCAGCGGGAGATTCCACATTTACGTCCGGCGTTTCCGGATTTACTACGATACCCGGCGCTGCCGCCGTGGCGTTGACCACCGGCGCAGGGATTTCCGGGAATGGGGGCATGGCCACGGTAACCGGTTTTGCTTCCGGAACCATCACCTGGGGTTTGTTCCCCGGTTCCTGTTCCACGGGCACACCCTGTACGCCAACGGGAACGGGCGCTGTAGCCTGTTCCATGTTGATTACGGGTGGAACATTGGGCCCCTGTGTTTCCTGCCCTCTAAAACGATTTTTCAGGGCCTCGACAATCCCCGGCATCGTGAAATAGTTTGCCACGTTCATTTCAGCCGGCTTTTGTTCGTACAGGCCTGAGTAGTTCTGTTTCGTTTTCTGCGTCGGCTGCACCAGTCCCAGCATCTGGCCTGTGCGTAACCAAAGATTCTTGGCACGCTTGCTGCCGTCAATAGGGATGGCCGCTTCCGGAGATTCTTCCGCAAAGGTCGTCAGGAATGCGCCCTTGTTGTAGATGCCGCCTTTGGCATTGGCCGCTACTGCACCACTGCTTCCGCCAGCTTCCACGCCCTGTGAGAATCCTACGGTAAAGGAACCGATTGCGCTTTTGGCGGATTCCCACGCATTGGAAACGAGGCTTGTCAGTTTTCCGGGGAGCCCCAGGAAAGCATCTATGATGCCGTTAAAACCTAACTTGCCCCATTCCTTGGCCTTGTCAATAAAGGACTGGCCCACACCGTCCAGGCTTCCGATGATGCCCATCAGCTTGTCCGGTATCTGCATGAACCAGCCAACGACATATCCGACTGCATAACCGGCTTTTTGGGGCAGTTCGGAAAGCGTCTGCCCGAACCAGTTGTAAACACCGACCGCTGTCGTTTTTACCCATTCCCAGCCTTTCACCAGACCGGCTGACACTTTGTCCCAGTTCTTATACAGGGCATATCCGGCGGCGATCAGCCCCGCAATGCCGACGACAATCAGCCCGATAGGGTTGGCCATCAGGGCCGCATTGAAGGCCCATGTTCCGGCAGTGGCGGCAGCCGTAGCACCGGTTCCGGCAACGGTGGCCGCCGTAGCCGTAGCCGTAGCGGCAGCGTTGCTGAGATGGATAAAGCCCAGTGTAGCAGCTACCACACGGTAGGCAGCATAGGCCACACGTGCCACTTTGAACGCACCGACGGCGCCAACCATGGCGGCGGTGACCAGGCCGATACCTTTAATCAGTTCCGGATGTTCTTCTGCCACTTCCGCAATGCTGCTGGCCAGGTTTGCCAGTCCGTCGCCAGCGTCAGCCAGCATCGGGAGGAATGCGCTGCCGAATCCAATGGCAACGCCTTCCATGGCGGACTTTAACCGAATCATTGCACCGCTTGCATTGTCGGTCATGGTCTTGGCCAACCGCTTCGATTCACCGTCGCACTTGTCCATTTCCTTGACCAGAGCGTCGAATTTATCCGGAGCCGAATCAATGACGGCCAGCCAGCCGGTGGAAGCGTTCTTGCCGAAGATTGCACCAACAGAGGCAAGCCGTTCCTCCTGGCTCAGTCCCTGCAGTTTGTCCCGCAGCTCTGTGATGATGGCGGACATCTTCCGTGGGCCTTTGGTGTCGCTTAACTCAATCCCCAGGCCTTTCATGGCGGCTTGCGCCTCGGCCTGTTGCTTGGACATCTCGGACATGTTCATGCCCAGGGCTTCCATGGCCTTGGATGCCTGTTTCGGTGGACCAGCCAGACGAAGGAAGCCTGTACGGAGCGATGTGCCGGCCTGGGAAGCCTTGATGCCTTTGTCGGCCATCAGGCCAGCCAGTGCGGCGGTCTCTTCCATATCCACACCGAACGCATGCGCTACAGGTGCGGCGTATTTCATGGTTTCGCCCAGCATCTCCACATTGGTGTTAGTCCGTGTGATAGTGTAGGCGAACACATCTGCCATATGACCGGCTTGGTCAGCGCCCATCCCGAATGCAGACAGCTCGTCAGAGACGATATCTGCCGTCCGTGCCAGGTCGGTGTTACCAGCTGCAGCCAAATCCAACAGACCCGGCATGCCCTTTAAAATCTCCTGTGCGTTCCAGCCGGCCATGCCCAGATAGCTCATGGCGTCTGCAGACTGCCGTGCGGTAAACTGCGTTGTCCTACCCAGTTCTTTGGCCTGTTTCGTCAGCAGCCCCATATCCTCTGCGCTGGCTCTTGAGATGGCCTTTACCTTGGACATGCCCTGTTCAAAGCTCGCTGCCGTCTCAATCATGCCCACGATGGGACGGGACGCTGCATAGACCCCGATGCCAAATGCGCCCAAATCTGTGACTGCGGATTTTAAATTGTTCTTGGCGCTGATGACGCCATTCAGTTTTGACTGTTGCAGTTCCAGAGCTTTCAGCTGTTCCCTGGCCTTGTTGGCCTTGGCAGCGTAGCCCTCAAAATCGATCTCGTTTTTGTACAGCGCCGCATCCAGTTCTTTCAGCTTGTTCTGCAGTTCCTTGCCCTGCTGCCGCAGCTGAATCAAACCGTTACGGGCCGTGTTCATGGAGCCAGTAAAGCCCTGGCTCACAAGACCGTTTATTGAAAATGTAAATTCAAATGTCTTAGCCATCGGGCACCTCACTTCTGTGCCATATCAGTTATCGCCGTGAGCCATTCCATCAGCTCGGACAACGGCATCCCAAACCAATACGGTACTGGTCCGTAGCCCCCGTGTGCCAGTCTTAGCGCGATCTTTCGGATGAAGTTTGTGATTCCTTCTTTACCGCATCCGGTACCAGCAAAAAAGTGCCGACATCTCCGGTAATCACTGCAACTTCCTTCAACGGCAGTTCCAGAAGGTCAGGCAATGGCATCTTGAATGCCCTGGCTGCCAGCGCAGCATAGAACATACGGGAGGTCATGATGTCCATGGACTGATCACCCTCCTGCCTTGCTGCCTTTTCCGCTTTCATAAAATCGTTCCCGGACATGGACCGGAGCGCCTTTTCCAATTTGTCTTTGTCGTAAACTTTGTATTCCATATGCTCTTTCCTCCTAAAAATAAAGCGTCTGCCAGTGTATGACAGACGCTTCTAAAATCCATTACAGGCCTAATGCTGTGGCTACATCCTTCAGGTAGTCTTTGCCTTCGACTTTGAAAATGTAGTTGTATTTGTCTGCTTCCAAAACTTCTTTGCCATCAATCGTGACCTTGATGTAGTCCACCTCGATGGTGGTTTTGGTGTCGCTGGTGGTACCCATATCACCTTTGCCCAGGGCAGCGGTGGTCGGTACACCACGTACTACAACCTTTATTCCCTGAATCACATATTCGCCGGTACCGGTATCTTTTACCTGATTGGCTTCCCGGATGTCAAAGAGGAAGCTCTTCGGCGCTGCAAAATGAGCAGCAGGAACATCCAGCGTGCGCCAGTTCAGTTCCAGCTTTGCAGAGCCGATATGCCCCAGGACAGGGGAATCAATCTCACCGGCCAGGCCGGCGCCTTTGATGGTGTTGGTAATAGCCTCCAAAGTCGGGAGGGTGACATCTGCCAGGCCCAGCTGGTCTGCGCCATTTTCAAACACCCGGAAGTTAATTAACTTTTCAGGAATCAGCATGAGTTAGCCCTCCTTTCTTAGCTAAACAGCGTATTAAAATAAGACGTATCAAATTCCACAATGTCTTCGATATCCCGGGCGGGTACCGTGAGACCCAGATAGGTATGGAATTTGATTTTGCCGTCGATGAGGTCGGTAATCGGGTTTTCCTCTTCGAGGAATTCGACACGGCCGCCTAACAGTGCGCCGCTTGCAGTCAGGCCGTTGAGACGGATGTTTTCACTGTCTACAACGTTCTGCACCAGGCGCTTGTTGGTCGGCTTATCCAGCTTCTGCCAGTAGGTCAGGATGAAGGTCTGGCCATGCCAGTTCACCATCCTGCGGCTGGAAATGAACGCATCCTTCGGGTCGGTGTTGCCAGGGTAGCAGCCGGTACGGTTGCCGAACGTCCGCCAACCTCCGATAAAGTTGATTGCGGTCACGATGCCCTGACCATTGAGGTATTCTGCCTCGTTGAGCGCCAGGCGCACTTCCGTGCCATCGGACAGGCACAGACCCGTAATCGGCAGCTCCTTGTTGGAAGGAGATTCATACGGGACATCTCTGTTGGCACTGTCGGTCTGAGCGATAGCACCCAGCACCATGCTGGAGATATGGAAAATCTTTTCGCCCAGCTTGGCCATAGGCCAGCAGACCACCTGGTCTACGCCGGTGTAGGAATTGTTGTTCTTCCATGCAACCGCATCGGAATATTTCTTGACGATGCTGGTGGGGATATCCGTCAGTGACAGCGCCTTGAAATGCTCGTTGATGTTGCCGGATTTTGCTTTAATGACCGCAGCCACTTCCGGATTCTCGGACCAGCCGGGTGCCAGCACGACGCCGGGCACCATGCCGAACATGGTGAAGATATCGTTCAGGCATTCCAGGCCTTTCTTGGCGCCGGTCGTGGAATCAACGCCACCGATGATATCTGCAGCAGTTACCGCAGAAGCATCAACCTTGTCGTAGTTCACGAACATGGATAGTTCTCCGTCCAGAGCACCGCCTTCCAGTACAGAAATCACTAACCGGTCTTTGCTATCCCAGGCAAAGTCGTAGTCAGTGCCACGTACTAAGGCATCGCCGGAGGCAGTCTTTTTGACAACCAACGTGGCAGGGATGACCGGGTCGGTCAACACAACGGTACCGTCAGAGTCAATGGTCTTTTCTGCCTGGGCCACAGCTGCTTTGTGGACTGCCGGATCCAGTACGTTGATAAAGATTACCGGAGCCCGGTTGAACAGGAAAAACTGGGAATACATCGGTTCGCAAAGCGTGTATTTGTTCCAGTCTTCGGAATAACCTAATCCAGCATCTGCAGTGCCATAGTTGTAGCACAGCAACGGGGTATTGGCAGGAACCGGGTCAGATGCAAGATGCACCGGAGCGGTACCTACAATTACCGGCAGGCCAGCCGCAGTATTGACAGGCGGCGTAATGCTGGTAGGCACTTCGGAATAGTTGACACTATGTCTGTAAGCCATAATGCTTATACCTCCTTAGCTACTCGTTTACATAACGTGTTTAATAACGTTCCTTCTTTCTTGATGGATTCCATGGCCGAGTTAATCTGGCTGGTCGGCACCATCAGGTGTTTCATCCACGGATGCTCGGACATGATTTCCTGTACCGGAACGGTGAACAGGCCATCAATAAATACCGTTGCATGAGAAAGCCGCCCCTTGGAAAGGGACGGCCCCACATACATCAGACTTTTACTTTTCTTTCCATCGCTCGTATTTGCCGAATCCATCTTGGGCTTCTTGGAAATCGTCATAACTAAATCCCTCCTCGTGCAGATGTGATATTGAATAGTTGGCAGTGATTGTGCCCAACCACTGCGGGAACGGCTGCTCTCTGTCGTATATGTCAAAAAGCAGAGGCGGTTCCAAACGATATTTCTTTTCTAAAAACGGGAATTTCAGGAGGTCCTGCCGGACATGCTCCACAAGGTTGTACAGACTGCGCCATCCGTCGTTTTTATCGTCGTCATAAATGGAAAAGCCAATCTCCATCTTGGCGTTGCTGGTTTCCTTATCGTCCTTCACCTGTACCACCAGAGCGTAGATGAAAGAGCTCCGTGCCTTGGCGTTATCTTTGAAAGGTGGATAACCGGCATACACTTCAACAGGGACCTTCGTCTTTACCGGCGGATTTCCGGACGGCTGCTCTGAGCTGTAGTTCCCGTTCAGTAAATCTTTTATGCGCTTCTGCATCGCTTCCATCAGGAATGTTGGTGTCATTTCGTGATACCTCTTATCAATACATCCATTTCGTGCTCCACACGTTCTTCCAGTTTCCGGCCAATGTCCTTCTCAAGCTGCGGCCTAACGGTATCGCCACCTGCCATCTGGGTTACGGATGGGCCATGAAGCACTTCCAACGGGTAACGTGTCGTCCATATGCGCCGCAGGATAGCAGGTCCGCTGTTGATTCGACGCACGAAAGCGCCAGGAATCAGCCTCAAGCCTGTGCTCCGTTTGACAGACACATGCACTCCATCATTGCCAACACGCCGTGTAAAATTGCGCAGCTGCTTAGGCCTGTCCTTGAAAGATATCCTGCCCAAAAGCCTGCCGGTCTTTCCGGTGCCCTCGGCAGTCGTGGCTCGCTTGACCGCATCCGGACTAATGGTGTATTCTTTCCGGATAAGCCGGGAGGATTGTGTCTTACCATACGTCACCGTTCGGTTGATGGCCCGGCTCATGGCCCGTTCTGCACCGCCCTTGATTCCGGACAGGATGTTTTGGACAGTTTCCATTTTCTTTTCGTCAAAGCGGATCAGGATGCTCATTATCTTTCGTTGCCTACCAGCTGGATGGTCAGCATGCCCATATCTGCGTTGCAGCTTTCCACCACGTACAATTTGCCGTCTACATAGAACGCCTGGTCTGTCACCGGAATTTCCGGGAGGTCGTCCGCTTTGCAGTTCACAAGCGTACGGCTCCCGTAGACTCCGTGATAGTTCGGGTTCAGGTCGTCGTCAATGTCTGTATTTTCCGTAACGGAAACATCTTGCAGAATACATTTGCAGGTCGTGCCGTTGAGATCGTGTTCCTCGGCAAACTCATCCAGATTCAGGAACACTTTCTCATTGTCGGCCGCAACCATATCTTTGAAGCCGCTCATACTACCGGAGCCTCCGCATCTAAGAAAGGCAGTTCCTCCTCATCCTCAGAAACCTGGGCTTCGAGCAATGCCTTAGTGATGTTGTCTCTGCTTTTCAGCTTGCCGACAGGCAAGTCAAAGTCAGCAGCTAACTTTTTGAGTTCCGAAAACGGGAGCGCTTTCAGTTCCTCTTCGGTCATGGAGGCAGCCTCGCCATCCGGTGAATCAATCCCGTCAGCAGGGTTCGCTTCCGTCTCCTGGGTATCACCCGGGGCCTCTTCCGTATCGCCAGCAGCGGGCGTTTCCGCCATCAGAACAGGCTCCTTTACAAATTCAGCAACGCCCAGCTTTACCAGACGTTCTGCTTCCTCTTGGGAGACTTCGGCTTCCTGGCCCCAGCGATAGAGTTTGACCCTGCCGTTTTCATGTGCGCCGTAACCTCCGCTTACAATTCTGACTTTGGTCATGATGCCCTCCTGTTTAAGCCGATACTACGTTGGCAGCGTAGATGTACGGGCAGTAGTTCTGCGGAGCAGCCAGCGGACGGCAGGCCAGACGCAGTTTGCGCAGGTCGTTCGGCTGGTCCAGGATGAATTTCGGAACACGTTTTGCTGCGTGGGTAGCAAAATCGGTAGCGCCGAAGTCGATCTGGGAGATAGCGCCATACATCATGTGTCCGCAGCCCGGAGCGGTTACCAGAGCGCTCTTTTCCGGGAAGTACGGAGTGTCCTGGTTATTGTCGTTTACATAGGACTCAGATACTTCAAAGAGATTCAGGCGATAGCCGTTGAAATTCAGAGTGCCCAGGAATGCAACGCCGGGGTAGCTGGTCAGCTTCGGGTCAATGGTACCGGTAATCAGGCCGGATTCCTTGTTGATGCGCTCACGGACTTCCTGGCTCTTCATGATAGCTTCGGAAGCATCGGTGCCCAGAATCAGGTCAACAGCCGGCAGGCCGCGATACGCCAGCATCTTGCACATGGCTTTCACGTCGCCGAAGATATCCCCATACTGGGTGTCCCATTCTTTACCGCTTGCAACGGTATAGGTGTGTTCGGAAGTTTGTCCGTCATAGAAATGCACTACGTTGACATCGCCGGTCGTTTTGTCGTCGATGTATTCCTGCATGGTGCAGCCGTTGTTGATCATGGTCTGTACGGCCATCCATTCTTCACGGCGTACGATGCGGTCATCCATTTCTTTCAGGTCGTCCCTCTGAATCCGTTCGGCACGCTGTGCAGCGTCCATGCCCGGATAAAGGGCTTCACCAAAGCCACGTTTCTTCAGGTCATCCAGAGACAGGATGCGGGAAGGAGCGATATAGGCCGGGGTGTATTCGTGGATTTCGTAGCCCCTGCGGTCCATGGGGATGTCGCCCACACGGGGAGCTACAAACGCAGCCATTTTACGATCGCCTTTCTTGTATTCGGTCAGCACTTTGTCTGCATTGAAGATGTCAGCTGCGCCGGTCGGGAAATAACGGTCTTTGAAGAACGTACCCATGGGAACGATTTCTTCATGAATGGCCATCAATACATAAGTGTCGAAGAAATTTAATTCAGCCATTGTTCTTTACCTCCTGTATTAGTTAGCAGCCGCAGCCGCTTTGAGAATGATGCCCTTTGTACGCAGGGTGTCCTTCACGGCTTCGGTAATGGTTGCGCCTTCGGCAATCACCAGTTTGTCCGGGTCGAAGCAACCTGCGATATATACCGGGGCGTTCACGTCAGCAGCAGTGCCAACGGTCACGTCGTCACATAAAATGCAATCAGCGGTGAGAGTATCGCCCTCGCCCGCAGTAGTGCCGAAGATAACCAGCTTCCCGGTGCTTGCAGATTTCGCAAACAGGGTGCCCCGAACATAGGTCTTTTCGGAAGCGCCTTTGAGAATGGTGCCGCCGGCAATGATAACCTGCGGCTTGATATCGGTAACCAGGCCGTCGAAAGCCATTTCGCCGAGTTTTCTGCTCAAAACTGCCATTTTATTTGTCCTCCTTGTGTAAAGATTTGATGGCCGCACGGGCTTCTTTCATCTTTTCTCCCGGGGTCTTTTCTTCATCCGCTTTCTGTTCAGGCGTCTCAGCCGGAGCCGGAACCGCAGGAACAGCAGCAACTTTACTTGCAGCGTGGTCCGCTGCCATGTTGCTCAGGAACTGCTGGCCCTTTTCGGCTGCTTCCAGAGCAGCACGGTAAGACAGTTCCTTTGCGTCGCAGGCTTTGTCGCCATACTTGGCAGCATTCACCATGTCGGCATTAAACAGCCCTGCAACCTTTTCAATCCCCTGCAAACGGGCCTGTTCTTGCTGAACAGCGTCTGCACGTGCTGCGCTTTCTAACTGAGATACCAATTCCGGATTCTCAGCACGCAGCTCTTCAATCGTATTAGCCATTGGTTTTCCTCCTTCTTTGGCATTTTTATTTGTATTAACCGGTACGGCTCCGGCTTCTACCGTAGGAATAAAGTCCGGGGCGAACATCCCCGGTGTCAGGTGAACCTCACGCTCCCCGACATAGATGGTGCGGCCATCCGCAGACGCAGCCAGTTTCAAAGGCTCCTCATTCAGAACTTCATCCGCAAAGCCTTTTTCTACGGCTTCTTTTCCGCTCATGTATGTGGTATCTGCCATCATGTGCAGGATCTGCGTTTTGCTCAACTTGGTCTTGCGTTCATAAATGGATGCCTGGGCTTCGTCATACGCATCGCTGGCCTTGGCCATGCTTCGCAGTTCGTCTGCGTTGTAGCCACCAAACAACAGGCTCCAGCATTTGTGAATCATGATTAAACTGGACGGGTTCACTTTGACGGTGTCGCAGGCGCACATGATCAGCGAACCGCCGCTCATGGCCATGGCGTCCACGATACAGGTCAGAGCCACGCCTTTATTTGCCAGCTCACGCAGCCGGTTATGAATCAGAATTGACGTACCGGCATCGCCGCCCTTTGAATTCATGCGGATGGTGATTTCGGAACAGCCCTCAACCTGCTTCAGGTCTTCCAGAAACTCGGAACCGATGATAAATTCGCCCTTGATAGGGTCGCCCCAAAAGTCTGTAGGCTGCTGCTCCACAATTTCCCCGTATAAGGAAATCTCTGCCTTTTTTCCATCCTGTGTGGCCATGGTGTAAAATGGCCGGGCTATGTTAATCTTGTCCATCGTCATTTCCTCCTTGTGTCTGTTGTGTCTGCTGCGTCTGTTGTACCGGAATAACTCCGGCTTCACGAAGCAACTCGTTTTCACGTTTCAGCTGGGCCACGTTTTCATCCCAGTCGCCACCGCCCATCTCTCGGGTAATCTGAGCACGTGTCTTGATGCCCTGGCTAATTTGCAACAGCGCAGCGCCACTATCCTTAACAGGGTCAATCTGTCCCTGTACCGGGCCAATCCACCGGGCAGCGCACCAGGCTTCCCGGATGAGCGGGTCATCAAAAAAGCCAGGAGCCTTTATCCGGCCTCTGGCTATCGCTTCGGTCAGCCATGCCTCATAGACAGGCTGATTGAAATCGTCAATAAACCACTGACGGTACATCTTGAAATTTTCAAAGGCTTCTAACAGTGCCGCCCGGCTTGCAGAATAGCTGCTGTTAAACTCTTTCAGAAGCACTTCATACGGAATTCCTAAAGCCGCACCCATCTGACGGCATACAGCTTTCAGGAAATTGTCAAAGCCAGCGGTCGGTATGTTTGGATTCCCAAATTTGACCGTTTCGCCTTCGGCCAGAACATTGACCTGACCGGGCCCCATCTCGTACTCATTCTTATTTTCGGAGATTCCCTGGTCCGGATTTTCTCCGGGTACCGGCTGCACATCGCCGGCACCGGTCTCATTGAATGGGAGCTCTGCAGGATCTGTCTTCGTTTCCACCCACGCCGTAAAGAAGCTCTGAATCAGGGCCGCCATCAGCTCCGATTCTGTATATCGGCGAATCTGCAGCAACGGCTCAATCACCTTGGCCAGATAGGGCACGCCACGGTATTGGTCTGGGCGCTCTGCGGTCATGATGTGAAGAATGTTCGGCATGCCTGTTTTCTCCCCATATGCCGGTACCCGCACCCATTCGACTTGCTTGTCTGCCATTTCATACGGATACGTGTTGCAAATGTGATAGGCCACAACCTGGCCAAACTGATTTACTTCTACGCCGTCATGGATGAGGTTCCCATCTTTTGTTTTGCCTTCGGTCGAACCGGCCAGATAGACGCCGCCACGCAATTCGGTCGGCGTGCTGATTCGGTCTGCCTCGATGAGGTGGATCCGGAGCGAATACGGGTTCAGCGGCGTAGGATTAAAACGCTCTATGAGGGCGAACACATCACCGCTCAACAACCAGCTGATAAGTGCCAACTGCTGGAGCTCAGCAAAATTGGACAGGCCGATTGCGTCACAGTTCTGTTTCTTGCTGGCCCAAAGCCGGAATTCTGTTTCCGTCTTTTTCCTCCACGACTTGGCCGTTTCGGGAGACAGTCCCAAAAACTCAGCGTCAATGCTGCATTGCAGGGTCAGTCCCACACCGATTACCTTTGTCCGGTTCGTATCAATTGCCGATGTAGCAACAGGCGCAGCCATGTACAGCATCCGGGCTCGCTGCCGGAGCGTCCGGTTATGCATGTTGATATCCATCAGGGAAGAGCCGCTTAACGCACGGAAACTGCGAAGCGCACGCTTCACGATGCTGGCGCCTGCGTCACCGTAGCCGGAAGCCTTCGGCTTTACTCCGGTTTTCTTTTTCTTCTTCATGTCTTTTTGCCTCCAAACTTGAGGGAGACGGCGGTGGAAAGGAGCAAAGACCGCCGTTCCCTATGGTAAAGCTCCTGAAAGCTTGTACCCGTTACCAATCCCGGATTACAACTGCCACAGCTTTTCGTGGGCGCTTGTCTGCAAGCAAGGCTTCCAGTGCGTCAATTTCTGCCTCCATCTTCCGGATTTCATCCATCAGGTTCGGCAGGTCGAAGCGTGTCAGCTCCCGGTTATGGATGCGGTAGGATTTCACGCCGCCTTTGACAAGCGCCGTATAGGCAGCCTGTAATTCATCCAGCGTTTCCTTCCGCCATACCAAACGTTTTTCAATCTCGACTTTTGTTGCCATGTCACCATTCCTCCCAATAACGAGAAAGAGCACTCTTTTTTGGAGTGCTCTTTTTCTTCGGCTGTACCTGCACAACAGCGGTCTGTTGTACCTCAACGCCTCTGAGCATTTTTAGTTTTCGTTCGATAGCGTCCAGGTTCGGGTTCATTGCCCGGAACGCTGCCAATGCATAGTTCCGACAGTCCAGCACCTCGTTACGCTCATGGCCGGGAATCTTCTCCCAGCACCAGGGATGTTTCAGCTCCGCTTTATATACAAGGTGCTCGGAAAGCAGCCCTTTAAAATAAGCCGGGCCATAATCATCCCGTTTCGGGAAATGACAATATTTGCTACCGGGCGTCTGTACCCGTAGATTGTCCATGATGCTCTGTTTCCCGGAATCAACGCCTATCTGATATTGCCAGCATGTACCAACAAACTGGCCATGTATGACAATCTTCATTTTCTTAGGCGGTCCGGTAAACGGCTTGTCAGGCCCCGGCATACCTTTGATAGCAAAGACCTTTTTCTTGATACGCCGGTTACATTCTTGACGGACTTCCTGCGTAAAGTGGCCGCCTTCGTCCACAAACGACAGCGACACACGCAGGCCCATCCCGTCAGCAAAATGGAGCACCCTGTCAAAGACTTGTTCGTCCAGAGCCCTCCATGTGTTGGGTTCATCCGGTACGCCCATAATGATACCTTTTTCAATTCCCCAGGTCTCACCAAAATGGCCATGGCCAATTATCTCGTATTCCATGCGGTTGTCCTGTGTGTCCACGCCGGCAGTGAGACAGAGAACACCGTCCGGCAGTTCTGCCGGGTATTCCTCACGCCGGGCCATCAGAGTATCTTCGTCCTGGATGTCCCCACGGTCTTCCCATAACTCGCCGAAGGATGTGTTATAAACCACTTTCAGCTTCTGGGTATCACCGGTCGCTTTCAGGTATTCCAAAATGATACTTGGCCAGCTCACCCAGGCAGACACAAACGCATTCAGCCAAAAGGACCGGACGCCGTGCTCAATGGCCGCAGGGTTTTCCGCTTCCCACCGGGCAGGTTGCCGCTTCAATTCAATTTCATTGCCGATGTATCCGCATCCGGGACAGATGTGATACACGTTCGTGACTTTGTACGTTTTTCTCCCGGCTATGATTTTGGTTTCGTATTCATACCGGATATCGGCAAACCGAATCTCGAAGTATTCGCCGCAGTGAGGGCAGCGGCTCTTCCAGCGCTCCATCGTGCCATCAGCGTAGGAAGCTTCAATAGCGCTCCTGTCTTTGATGGTCGGGGTACTGACTTCCACAGCCTTGGCGTTGTAGAACGTACGCTGCCGTGCCATGGCCAATCCCCAGGGGTCGCCTTCGTTACCGGCCGACAGCGCCCAACGGTCACGTTCGTCACCGAACACATACCGGATAGGTTTTGACGCCAGCGAGTGGGCTTCTGTTGAACCGCACATCGTGAGGATGCCGCCAGGGTACGTTTTCTGCAAAATCGTGTTTCCGGTCTCCCGGCTCTTCGGGGCGACAACCTTTTTCTGCAACGTAGGGCAGTCACGTATCATCGGGGCGATACGGAGCTTGGAATATTCTTTGGCGTCAATGGTCGTGGGATGTATAAAGAGAATACTTCCGGGGTCTTCATCTATGATGTACCCGATGCAGTTGTTGATGAATTCAGACTTGCCTACCTGCGAAGCGGCCACCATGACAATCCGACGCACTTTTGTATCGGTGAAGGCGTCCATGGGCTCACGCAGGTATGGTGTTCTGGACGTCCTCCATGGGCCCGGCTCTGCAGACGATTCAGTTGACAGCCGACGTTTTTTTTCTGCCCATTCTGATACTGTCAGATTTTCCGGCGGCACCATGCCTTTCAGCACGTTCCGCACCAGCCGGTTCAGGCGCTTGAGTTCTTTCTCCCGATTCTCTTTCGCCTTCGCTTCTTTTTCCTCATCAGTCATCCTCGGCATCTCCGTTGTGTTCCCACTTCTGACGTTCCCGGACTCGTTCTGCAAATTTCTCCGGGTCGTACTGGTACCGGGATATCTCTTTCATGTCCGAGTAGCAGGCTTTGCGGATTATCTCCGCCGCTTCTGCCGACGATGCGGAAGAATGCGTATCAACAGCCAGCCTGCCGGGCAGGGAAAGATACATGCTGCGCATGGTGTAGATCAGGTCTTCCATCATGGCGGAAACATCTTCCGAACGGTGGAGCTTGCCCTGCAGCTCAGCGATTTCCAGTCCGGCCTTTACGGCCTTTGACTGCTTCAGCGAAAGCTCTGCATTCAGGCGGCTATTTTCTCGTTTCTTTTCTTCCTGGCTCGGTTCATTTCTCGCTTTGGCATAAATGGTCAGGTATTTTTTTACCGAATCCGCCAAATTGAATTTTCCATCCGAAGATTTATCTAACTGTCCATCCTCGGAAAGCTGCCGGATTCGACGTGCAGTTATACCCAAAACACAGGCAAGTTCTGACGGACTTACTTCTGTTTCAGCTGTAATTTTACGCTCATTTCCCAATTTTTTATCTCCTTTTTACCATAAGCGGAACGGAAATGCCCCGATTTTTGCCTTACTAACTACACGCACTTTGGGGTTCGCGAGCACTCGCAGTGAAGGGGGAGGGCTGTCACAGTACCTTGAGGGGGGGTCGAGGTCTGTGGCGAATACATCCCCTCCACGCCTTCATATAAGCTCATCTAAACGTTTTCTCCGTGTGCGTGGGAGAACACTCGTGGAACGGATAGAACGCCCGCTATGAGCGTTTCCTGCGTTTGCTTGTGTTTTGCCTCAGACGTAGGACAGAATCTCTGCCTTGGAATAGGTCTCTCCCTTGGCCATCATGGCGATAAACTCTTCCTTGCTAAAGTCGGACAGGCGGAAGATCTCCTCAGGTCTCATGCCCAGCTGCTTGGATATCTCCTTCGTAGTCTTGCCTTCGGCTATGAGCTTCTTGACGATGGCCTTCATGGGTTCTAACAGGTGTGTACCACGGGCCCTGTTGTGGGTGATGGTGCCGTACATATCCTCAGCCTCGTCCTCATGGTCTACTATAACCACAGGGACCTTACCGCCCAGCAGGGTAAGTAATGGCTCACGCCCTGATACCGTCCAGCGATGGAAACCGTCTATGATGGTGTAGTCCGGTCTGCAGACTATAGGCAATGTCCATCCATTGGTCTGTATAGACTGAACCAGCAAATTCAAATTCTCTTCCGAAACCTTGTTTGGATTGTAGTCATTCGCTTTCAGCTTTTTTCTGTCCACCCATTGCAGGGAAGCCAGGGGCGCAAATAAATCCTGCTTCATTTTTTCTCACCCCCTTGCGTACGGAATTTCTTTGCATAGTCTGCGTAGGCTCCGTATATGTCCTGATATACCGCACGCAGGGACCGCAGCTTAGGGTCTCCTGCTATGAGTGCGTCGTGCATCTTGCGGTAGTCTCTCGGACGGGCCATTCCGTCCACCTTGTAGTAGCAGCGCCTGTATTGCGTGGCCACTCTCCTGGTGGTGGGGTTGGTGAAATGCTTGTCGAATTCCTCGAACAGCATTTTCCGTGTGAGCTCTTTGTAGTCTTTATTGTCGCCGGCTTCGTTCTGCCTGCGTGTCTTGCTTCGCCGTTTGTACCATTCAGAATCCCAGTAAAGCATGACCAGGTAGGCGTTCGGCTCTCGCTTTTCAATCCGCTGCCACAAATCCGGATCTGTTTCCGCTACGTGTTTCAGGCCACGCAGGGAATCAGCTGCGAAGAAATTGGAGATGCGCAGCGAGTGACGGTTTTCTCCGGCCTGATAAATCCACAAATAGGCTTCGGGAATGTCTAAATTGTGGTCCCGGATGTATAGCCAGACGTCTTTATCACGCCAGTCATAAATCGGGTAAATGGTATTGCTGCCGGTGATGCCTTTCCGGCCCAGATTCAGCTGGCTCATGTATTGCAGACGCTGCACGCTCTCAGCTGCTCTAACACCGGACAGCATAATACCGTCTTTCGTAACACGGGGCAGGAACGTCTGATAGTTCTCCTGGCCAACCGTTTTGATATAGGGGCTGGACATGATGGCAAAGGGAGGCGGTTTTCTTACCCACACGTCTTCCTTGCCCGGTTCCCATGTTACCCAGCTCTCGGAATTCTGCAGCTGGTTGAAACAGGAAACCTGTTTTAGCGGCAGGCAATACCAGCGCCACTCCTTGGCCCCAATCATCAGGAATTTTTTACGCCACTGCATCATGGTCTCTATGCAGCAGTCGTAGATGGCTTCCTCATCAATGAAAATCAGCGTCAGCTGCTTCGGGTCAATCTCGCCCTTGCGTATCAGCTGATATACGACGTCGGCCATGCATATTGAGTCTTTACCGCCTGAAAGGCTCATATATACCGGCACACCGTTGGAAAAAACGTTCTTTACCCGGATACGGGCCGCCTCTACGACCGTCATGCTGGTCTGCGTGCGTTTTACAGCCATATCGTTTCCCCACACTTGGGGCAGATGATGCAACGTTTGGAAACGCCCGCTGCGCCCGTTTCTTCCTCGGCAGGTTCGAACCCTTTGGCCTCTCCTGTAACTCCTCCAGGAGCTGTTTCCTGCCCTTTGGCGGTGAGTTCAGATTCCTTCTTTTCATAAGCCTCTTTCGCTGCCTTCAGTTCTTCCTTTTTGTCATCATCAATCAGGCCGTAAGAAGATGCGATAGCGTCCACGTCCTCCAGATCGGCCGTCAGCGTCCGGAGCAAATCCTCATCGTAACCGGGAACGTCCAGGTCGTCTCCCAACTCTTTCAGCAGCTGGTCGAAGGCCGACATGTCATCCACACCCAGGTCAAAGATGCGGTTGTCCGACATCATCATCTTCTTTTTGTCGTTTTCCGACATTCCGGATTTCAAAAGGCAGTGGGCGTCCTTCATGCCCAGCTCCACCATGGCCTGATATAAACCGTTGCCAATCCAGATTACATTGTTTTCGTCAATGACCAGCAATCTTGTCTGGCCGTTCTTCTGGATGGAGCGCTTCAATTCTTTAATCTGCTTATCCGGATGCATCCTGGCATTGATTTCCGGATGCTTTAACTCAGACAGCTTCCGTTTGATAATGGTCAGTTTCTCCGTCATAGCCACGCCTCCTTATGCGTCTCCCAGAAATCCCAGAAGAGACCGAACAGGATGGCGCCTACGACAAAGTAAATCCGGACGCTGGCCATGAGCGTCCACATTCCCATAACGCCCAGCGGTATGAGGATATGCCAGCCGATTATCAGGCCGGCATTGATTATCAAGCCCAGTTTTTTACCGAACGAAATATAAATGCTGTACATGGCACTGGATAACGTGGACGTGCCGATTATCGTAATCAGGATAGCTTTCAGCAGGTTCAGCATCGGTGAAAACTGCGCCCAGGCCAGCCCGAATATGACGGCCATGTAGATGCCGAAAAAGATGCCGCCCAGCGTGAATGCTTTTTGAACGTCCACCTTCACCGTTCCGTCCTCGTTCCGGTCATTGTAATCAAGAATCCGGAAGAAATACGGGTATGTAAAGGGGCCCGGCAGCAGCAGGATTGCTTTCCAGATGCCTTCTTTCATGGGAGCCGCTTCCAGCCCCATGGAGATGGTATTGAAATGCCCGGCGCTCTGATACATGGCAGCAACGGTCACACCCACAGCCAGAAGATAAACGATTAGCCAGCCGAAGCCATCTGTCAGGACGTTCCGTATCATGCCGAAGCGGTAGAGAATGGCCAAAAAGATTACCGCCTCGGCATATGCGATATACATCCCGGTGTCCGGCCCGAGAATTGTATCGGAAAATACAGCCTGCATACCGTTCATGCCTAACCATGACTGGAACACACACATGATGCCGCATACCCAGAGCATGATTCTGGAACAGAAAACCTCCCGGACTTTCGGCAGCCTCAGGGCCAAATAGCCGAACAGGATGCAGGCAACGGTATTGCCCAGCACCCAGATCAGGGAGGGAATGACGCCCAGCTTCTGTGTCATTGCGACACCGTTCATGAGTGAACCGATTCCTGCCCACGTCGCACAGATACTAAATGCGTAGTACAGCAGTGGATTGCTTTTGAAATTTTCTTTTACTGACATTGCAGTATTCCTCCTTTTTTTGACTGGAACACACACATGATGCCGCCTGGTGTAGCGGTACATGCTTGCCCCGTCGCTGTGCAAGGAGTGGACACAGCGCAAAATACCTCCTTCCGTAAAAAAGTAACGGACTCCCCGGGAAATCCGGAAAGTCCGTCTGGCTTGATTAAAATTTTGCAGTTTAAGGGTAACACACTTTTTTTAGCATTTGCAAGCAGGAGTACGAATGGAGAAGCAGGACGATGAGTGGCCACGAATATCCGGAAAGGAGAACGGAGGCCTCACGTCTCATTTATTTTTTTCTAAATAGTCGTAGCAGGCCGACTTGACAGCAGCCTCCGTAGTTCCTCTTTCTAACATGCCTGCGACTTCCATCCATGAATAATTGTGCAGAAAGCGGTACCGGAAAATCAGCCGGAGCCGCAAACTGTCTATACCGGCGATAAACTCTTCAATTGGCCCAGCGCCATCATCAATCTGCTTCTGCAGGTAAGCAATCTGGCCGGAAATGTCAGCCAGTGCCGCCCCCAGTGAACCGGCTTTATCGCTGACGCCCGTCCCATGAGGCATGCCTGTTAAAGTCTGTGCTCCTATGGCCTTGGCGCTGGTCGTTGCATATAACGCCTTGGCCTCTTCTAAATCTTCTATCAGTTCTCTATGATTGTTCAGTTCTGCCAGATCCATTCCTGTCACCTTTTACAGATAGTTCCGTCCGATTGTCAGCATCCAATTTTCGTGGCCATACATCTTTTCAAAAGCTTCCTGGGCCTCTCGCTTATACTGCAGGTCTTTTTCCCGGTTGAAATGCACTGCATCTTTGCTGCCGTTATGGCAGCGATAGCAGAGCGGGATTTTTAAACCATGGGCTTCACTGACGGCCCGGAGCGGTCCAAAAAAGATGTGATGCTCGTGCGGATGCTGTACAAAGGCGCCGCAGCTATAGCAATGCTCCCAGTCGTCGGTTAAAATGGAGTACTTCATCTTTTGCGCCGCCTTTTTCCCCGGGCGCATTTTAATTTTTTACGCATGGAAAGCATCATGCCGTATTGTTTTGGCGTCAGTCCCGGTTTTTTCATCGGCGTAGTAGGCAAGTCGTCGGTATAGGAATTCCCGGCAATTCCTTGAATCAGGCCAGGTAACATCAGCAATTCTTTTAATTCGTCATTCATCTCTTATACCTCCAATTTTTCATCTTCCGGAAATAAAGAACTCATCTCCATGAGCCCTTTGCATCCGCTTTCAGTTTCATCTTTCCCGAAGCCAGCTCAATGTTGTCATTGTCAACCATACCTCCGCATACATTACACTGTTGCAGGCCCTTTACCCGGATAACGCCCCGGCCGCAATATGGGCAGGCGTACCCGAATCCTTTGTATCTTGTTTCCAGTCTTAAAAGGCGTTTTGGTTTTGGCATTTCATATCCCTCCTTCAGATTTCCTTGCAAAATGTGTAGTTTATGATTTCTTTCCCCATTATCCGTTCCATCTCTTTGACTGCACCATAAACGTCCTCAAAGCGTTTCCCGGTCAGCTCTTTTCTTGCAACCTCCCATTGCTCACAATCCCTGGTCGGCTTGAAGCCGGCGTTCATCAAGCTTATCGGGTCTGCGTTCTGCAACGGGTCCAGCATTTTTAAGTCCAATAGTTTGTTTGCATACCGGCGGACCTTTTTCATCCCTTTGTTGTAGTAATCCAGATAATAAAACGCTGGAACGTATTTCAATAAAAAGATAAAACCATATTCGTTTACAAAACCATGATCTGTAAAAAATACCGTACGAACAGTAATTTTTTCCGTGCTATTAAGCTCCATAGGTTCTATCGTTATGCTGCCAAATTCGCCCCATTTAAAAAGCACTTTTTTCGGAACAGGCTCATATCTTGCAGCATCAAAATATGGGAAAACTGTCATTGGTGCTACATACAACCTTCTTTCATCGTTTCCGATTCTTTCAATCGCTTCCAAATGCTTCCTGCATTCTCGTGCCCCTGCTTTGCTTTCAAATACGTCCACTATACTGTCATGGTGCTCGTATCTGTCCCAAACGGCCCAGTATTTCTTGGTCTCCATGTTTCCCTCCTTTAATGTGCTTTTTCTTGCAGACGATGTCCATTCACAGCGTGTCCGTGAACATCCAATTTTCTTGAAGAGTAACTGCCATTCACGGCGTGTCTGTGAATGTTACTTTTCTTGCAGACGCAGGCACATTCACGGATTGTCCTTAACCGTGCCACATCTTCAAGATTTCTCCCATTCACGGCTTACGCCATGAATGTTCTTTTTCTTGAAGACGGAGGCACATTCACAGCCTTTAACCGGCCAGATCTGCAAGATGTGTCACATTCACAGCCTGGCCGTGAACGTCCTGTTTTCTTGCAGATCCGGAACATTCACAGCCTGCCTCCTTTTTAATCTTTGTTGATATTTACCCATCTCGAAACCAACTCTTCTTCCCCTTTTACATTAAGTTCGGTTGCGCACGTTGCGCAAATTATCTTCAACTCAATGATACACTCTGTAATATCTTTGCCCGTCAGTGGTGACCTTACCTCATTCACTTCTTTGCTTAAGGCAAGGATTGTAGCTGACGGGTGATTACAGATTGGGCATGTAAATCGCTTTGTGACTATCATTTTTCCTCCTGTTTCAGCCATTCCAAAATATTGCATTTGTACGGGTCGTCCTTGGCATCAGCAAATGGACAATCCGGCGATTTGTACGGCCCTCGGCTTGCACAATCAAAGCAAGCATTTGAAACTTCCTCTAAAAAATCTGCAAGCCGTTCCGGAGAGGATGTGACGTCTTCAAAATTGGTCTTTTTTACTTCCCCTGTGCCGTGACATTTACCGCACTCAAATCCAGCATTGCAAAATACGTGCCCGTTCCAAAACTCTCTTCCGGTTCCGTTACAGTTATTGCATTTCATTTTTCCTCCATTCGCTCATAGCCTTGGCATTTTTCTGCCTTTTTTTCCGGGTCAGAAATGTAAATGCAATCAGTGTCGAAGTCACACAGGCAGAACGTCGCTCCCTGTTCTTCCGTTACGCTTGCGTTCATGCAGTGTAAACAAGATTTTTTCTCTTTCATTTCATGCCTCCTGTTTTAGCCATGCTAAAATAGCATCTTCTCTTTCCTCAAAGTGATTTCTTTCATAGCCGTATTCAGAATCTATATCATCCTGAAAATTTGAATACAGGCCAAACGATTGAAATACGGCTTGGTCAAGAAACATTGCCAGAGCTGTCGGCGATTCGGCTATTTTTTCAAACCGTGTTTTCTTCTTTTCCCCAGGCGCAATCTTATAATCCCCGACAGGTTCCTCAAATGGGCAGGAATCAATTTCTTTCATAGTGTCCACCTCTGTCCTCAATAATTACAACGTAAAGGTACTCGGTTTCCGTGGCAAACCCTCTATTATCACAAAAGTTTTCAACCGGACGAACGGTAGATGTGACCTTGATGTCTACGATTTTTGCATATGGATGATATTTTTTGTACTCGCAAAAGTACTTAGTAATATCATAGTCAATAATTCCCGGATCTATACCAACAAAACTTTTAATTGCCATGGTGTTCCTCCTCCATTAAACAACAAAAATCAAAACACATCGGTTCTGGAAGTTCGTATTTGTTCATAAGCTCTAAGTATTTTTCCTTTGTCAACAGCTTTCCTCTGCAGGTTATAGTACGGCATTTGTAGCAGTAGAAGATTCCTTTTTCCAGTTCGTCCATTAATATGCTTTGGCATTCCGGACAGAGTTTTCCGTTCCGGATTTGGCGGCATATTTCGTTCCAGTGTTTTGCGGCATCTTTGTCTTTTTCAAAGATTGCCCACTTTGTTATCGGCGCTTCAGACAAAGAGCATTTTTCATTGGTACAGGCCGCAAAACATTCTTCGTCATTGAACCATTGCACATAAACCTCGCTGCCGCAGACCGGGCATTTACTCAATCTGGGGTTTGTATCATGCATCGCAACCATCTCCTCCCAAATTTCCAGCACGCAGCCTCTGTCGGCAGGAACAGATCCAGGCGGTCATGGTACCCGCCGCCGAACCTGTCCTGCACAATCCACACCGAACCATCCGGCAGGGTAATCCTTGTCCCGAATGGGAGATGGTCCGCAGCGCATGTTACATACGCTTGGGGCCATACTCCCGAAGCTGTCGGGTTCCCGGTCTCACAGTATGCGGAGATGTTCAGTGTCTGCCAGAAGATGGCGGCCAGAACAATCAGCTTTTTCATCATTTATTTTTCCAAAAACTCCTTCTTATGCGCCATTTTATGTGAAACCATTTGTGTATTTGCCGCTTCCGGCCTTTGATTCTGTATCTGTTTCTATGCTCATCTCTCAAACAACGCATCAGATATTTTGGTAACCACCTTAATTCCGTATCCTTCTTGATATGCCTCAATGTTTTGTACGGTTTTTTAGGCTCGACATCAAGATTGACAGACGTAATTTGTGGTCTATAATCCGGCGGCAGCGTAATAAAATGTGTCCAACAAAAATCAGGAAAAGCAGACATGTTACCAAAATCCTCCCTGTGCCAAAACGAACCATTTTACAATACTTACAATCGTTGCAGCCGCCATCCTGGAGCCACAATTATCTTTCTTTTGCAAAGTCTCAATCTTGAGTTCTGTAAGGCTCTTTTGTCTGTCTATTACAGCTTTATAAATATCTCCTACCAAACCGACAATTAGCCAAACAGCCACTATCCATTGCGACCAGCCCCAATTACTCATTATCAATCACCTCGCTCACACGCTAATACCGAACCACTTAATAATACTCAACGGTACAAGCTCCACAGCGTCTTTATCGCCCGTCTTGCTTCGTAGATGTGAATTCTTGCGGCCCTCAATTCCCTTTCCGCAACAGAATAAGGCTCATAGTCCGAAGCCCGCATATTCAATTTGAAATCACGAAGTGTTTTGAGCGCCTCTGTTATTTGTTTTTCTCCGGAATCAATTTCTCTATATAGTTTTTCCAGCATTACTTTCCACCTCCGGCGACAGGAGCCAATCCATAGTTCCTTCTTTATCCATGCACGGCAGAAAGAGGAACATGGGAGCATATACCTGTCTTACAGCGCATCCTTGCATCTTGACTCTTTGAGTAGCGCCGCAGCTGCCACACATTTGAGTAACCGCATTGATGAATTTTGCCAGCTTCTCGGGATTTTCTGTCATTTCATCAAACATTGTCCTTGTGTGCTCGTAGTACTGCATTACGTGTCCGTCACAGTATAAGGTTACTTTTGTAAATCCGGAATGAATGAATTTACTATAGAGCTGATGCGCATCGTAGGAAGAGTCTCTTTCTTCCCGGATTGTCACTTCTTTCAAAACCGCTTTTACCGAGTACATTATTCCTCCACCTGAATATCATCAAATACCACCGGGATGATTTCCTTAAACTTTTTCAGAATAGGAATCGCCACTTCCCGCATCTGCGGATGAGCGGCAGCGCTGCAGCGCACTTTGAAGAAATGGCGCCATTCCCGGAGATTCATGGTGACGACAATCTCGGTTTTCAGGCTGTTCGGCAATATGGCCCGGGCCTCCTGGGGCGTTGCTCCCAGCTTGATTAACGCCATATAGGCGTTTTCTATCGTCTCCATAGTGACATACCACAAGGCGCTCTTTTTTGCGTTTTCAGAGCCTCGCCAATAGAACGGCCGAATGAACGTCAGCTCATTGTCGAATTTGTCAGCAGAGTAGTTACAGTACCTGGTGCTCTCCTGGGAGTAGGATGCAATACGGTGGCGTACAATTTCATGGGTCACGCCCCGGTCGCAGATTATACGGACTGTAATCTTTTCGTGTTCAATTACGGACTCATGGCCACTTTTAACAATGCCGGCGACAAATTTCCGTGCAGAATCAGCTGTAATCTTGTCCTCGCTTTTGTAGCAGGTGCGGCCAGCTCTTTCAATACTCTTCAAAATCTCTTCGCCGTTTACAGGCATAATTTCAAAACTCGGTGCAATAACTTTCATAATAAATCTCCTTTCATTTTCTCTTTCCGGCATAATGCCGATACATCATGTCCCATTCCTGTTCCTGGCACCTGGCACACATCTCTTCAGAAAGATGATACGGATTGCTCATGCCAACCCACCATCCGGGGCCGCCTCTCTTCACAATTTCAATCAGCCTGTACCAGTCTTTCTCCCGCAGCATCTCGTTTCCGAATTCAATAGGCTTATGCTGCCTCCATCTCTCCATCAGATACCGGAAAAACAGCTTCTTTCTTTTGTACCGGGACTTAAATTTGTTACGGAATTCTGCTTTGAATAAGCTGATTAAATAACGTCTTATCCTGAATTTCTTATGCGCTGGCGTTTTCTTGATTCTTATCGTTCCGGATATGGTTACCGGCTTTGTCGGGTCTGGGACGTTACCGTCAGCATCCGAACACTCTATGTCCGTTTCCATCTGTAAATCGCAGTAAAAGTCACCCAGCTCTATTTCTTTTCCGTCAACCACATAGCATAATTTTGCATGTCCTGTCTGTTCTGTAGGCATGGTATACACCTCACGGTCTCCTGCAGGTCGCCCAGTGCGGAACGTACCCGATGCCGGTGGACGTTTGCGGGTCGCCGTCCAGCCGGCAGGCGACTACTTCACCGTTCGGGGTGACGATGCGCTCCTTGCCATGAGGGTCTTTCCAATACTGGACAATGCCAGGGTCGCAGGGCATGCTCTTTCCGGATACGGTCTTTACCCATACGATTTGCTCGTTACAGTATTTGCAGATGCCGAATTTTGTTCCCATGTTTTCACTCTCCAATCCCTTTCACGTACATCTCGGCCCGTTCCTGGCCGGCAGTGTAAAACTTCTTGATATGCATCGTCACTATCAGACTGTCATCCTTCCACAGGACTCCCTTCACTGCGTCCATGATGCCCTTGGCCAGATTATCCAGATCCGGGCGACTTGTCGGTCTGATTTTCCCGGTCGCTGCAGCTACTCGGTCTGCATCGCTGTAACTCTTGGGAATTTCCAGAAAAAACCAGATGACAACCTCAATGGCCCGCTCATAGGGCTTGAATCCTGTCTGCTTGGCCACGGCCTGATTAGCGAACATCCGCACCAGCTTCTTGTATTCCCGGCATGGCTTCGGGTCGTACGTCTGAATGAATTTCCCGTGCGTAGCGAACCTGGGGCGCAGCTGCGGGACGATTTTCCCCGGTATAATCAGCGTTATCATTGCATTTCCTCCAACAGCTCTGGATTGTCGTAGATGTTACCAATGATTTTTATTCTGCTGTTTTTATGCCAGTACAAAAATTCCGCTCTGTAATGCTTTTTAGGGAATCCGTTGGCAAATTCCATATAGTACCCTAAGCAAGATTCACTTGGCGCTTTAGTCCAGTATTGTCCATAGTGTTCACCGAAACGAACAACAGCCCTAAGAATCAGCATGCTCTGTTCTCTTTTATCAGTCGCCGCAATCTCTAAGACATCTCCTTCATAGATTTCCCTGCCATAACAGTCTCTGCATCCAGTGTACTGGCCCAGCGTCTCTCCATCCACTTCGGTTCTGTGATGACCGTCAAAAATGCTGGGTTCTCGCCATTCCGTAAACTCCGTCGGGATGTATGCCCCGTAGCGCCACTGTCCGGAAAAACTGTCTTTCCCACGGAATTTAATCAGCCTCATGTTTTAAAGCCTCCTTCCAACATTCTTTACATTTGTCCTCTCCGGCGCATCTCCCATCTCCGTCAAAAGAGGGGAGCCCCCAATCATGGGGGCACTCCGTTTTAGTGATTTCCTCATACCTCGCCGGGTTCTCCGTTCTCAGCTTCCGCAGCTCCTCCAGCATGAACCGGTTTCTGTGAATCAGCTTTGGCATTTTCATAAATTTCATCACTCCCATACACGAGCGCTTTTTCCTTGTCTGACATCTTATAGCCCAGCTTCTGCAGCCAGTCGTACAGCAGTAGCATTTTTGCCTGGGCCTTGTATTTCGGTTGCTGCTTTTTGTAGCCGTCGCTGGTGGTCAGGCACCTATCTGGACGGTCGCCAAACAGGTAATATGCCAATTTGGGCCAGTTACTGACATCAGATGCGATAATCTTGTTGGCATAGGCCACTTCTCTCTGGTCCCATTCCATAGAGGTTTCATCTACATTGAGCAGATTTTTTATGGAATCGTGGTCTTCACCGTTATAAAGGGCTCCATTCATCACCCCAGCCATCAGGGCACCTTGCAGAATGGTAGTCTTGTTTTTGGTGGTGCATTTCAGGTTTTCAATAAATTGCTCACGCAGCTGCTGGATTTCTCCGCATTGCCGTTTCAATTCTTCCCATGCTTCCTGCGCTTCTTTGGCCTTAACTTTGGCTTCTGCGTTTTCCTTTTTTTCCTGTTCCGACTTTTCCTCTTTTACCTTGACATAAAGCCTGATTTCGCCCCAGTGCTTATCAAGTACGTAACAGGGTTTTGAACCTTTGTTTTTGGCCAGCATCTTGTTCATCTTGTCCAGCAGTTCTTTTTTCTTTTCCGGCCAATCTTCCGTAATAAACTTTGTTCCTGTGCTGACTTCTTTATAGGCATTGTTGTAATATGGGTCGGACGAATTGATTTCTTTGAGTTTATTGTCTTTTATCATCTGATCTATTTCCGGAAGTTTCTTTTTAATTTCTTGTTCACGCAGAGCAGAAGCCACGCAGTGTTTAAAATTATCCGTGCCAATGTTTTCCAATACTTCATTCCGGATTTTCAGGCTTTCAATCTTATTCAGCTCTTCAAAATCAGCGAGACTGATGAGACGTGTATCAACAACGTCTTTCAGCTTCTTTTGGTTTAACTCGGTCAGCTTCACTCTCCGTTTGATGGTTGTCACAGAAAAGCCGGACTTCTGCGATACCTCTTCTATGGTGTCACCGAAGTCAAGTAGCTGCTGGAATGCAGTGGCTTGTTCGTACACTTTTAAATCTTTCCGCTGCATGTTCTCCATGATCATGGTCTGCAGCTGCTCCTTTTCCGTCATTTCCGCAATTACACAGGGTACTTCTGTCAGCCCTGCCATTTTCGCTGCCGCTAAACGCCGGTGGCCAATAATGACGGTGTAGTGCTCCGGAACCTTTCCAGAGTCCAAAAGCGCCTTGGCCAGTTTGTACTCATCGGAATTAACGCCATGTTCCTGGGTCTGCTCGAATACCTTCCGCCGTTCTCCTTCGTCCATGGTGTGCTCTGGAACATGGACGACTGTCAGATTCTGCAAAACACCGTTCTCCCGGATGCTGGCCGCCAGTTCTTCCAGATCGTCAACCACCTTTCGGGGATTATCCGGATGGGGCCATAATTTCTCCACCGGTAAAAAAACTAATTCACTCATATTTTGCTCCTTTCACTTTGCTCTTAAAACAGTGATAGCTGACCTGTTTCGTCAGCTTTTAATTCGGGTATTACCACGGGGGCCGGTTCCGGTTCTTTCACTGCCGGTGCCGTCAGTTTTTCTATAACAGTATCGCTTGCCGTTCCGAGCCTGCCGGTCAGCAATGTCATCCTCGCTGCTATCTGCCGGATCTGCCATGTTTCCGAGTACATCATCGGAGTTGTCCATACGTTTTGGCCATCCGCCGGCAGCAGCGAACGTTCATCATAAAATCGTGCCGGGTGAGCTAATGTGTCAGCGATTACCACGTGCCCGGCACAGCCCATGAGGGATAACTGGATGTAGCACATCATTCCGGCCAGCTGGTCTATATCCTGAGCCACAAACAAGCAGCACTGCTGGTAGTTCAGTTTCTTTTCCTTGCAGACATTCGCAAAGGCTATGAGAAGGGCTCCGGCACCGCAGGCAGGGTCGCTTACGCCAACAAATCCTCTGTCCCGGACTTGAGATTCTATCACGCCATCTGAATAGCTCATCAGGCTCATTGCTTTACAGACATCGTACGGAGTGAAGAATTGGCCAGTCCATTTGTTGCCCATGTCCATACACATGTACAATTCGCCTAAAAAGTCTTGGTCTGGATTATCTTCCATGCCGGTTACCACAAGCGCCATCATCTCTGCAAAGACGTCCAGCTCTCCGGGCGTGTACTTCTTGGCCGTCTTCAGATAGGCTTCCTCACGCTCCTGCCTGTACGGGCCGGGGAACACGTTGGCAATGGAAGTAGCAAACATCAGGATAAAGTCATTCCAGATATTCCACTTGTTGTATTTCCCGTCCAGCCGGTTCACCAGCTTGACAATTTCCTGCTGCCGTGCGTTCCCAGTCCGTACTACTTTGGCCATACCTTTAGCTCCTCTCCAGGCTTATGTCATACAGGGGACAGTTGTTATACTGTTCAAGGGTCACAAGTCCGTATTTCCCGTTTTCGTCCACCAGATACAGGTGCAGGATTTCATACTCAATCCCTTTATTGTTCAGCTTTTCAATATAGGCATCCCGGTCATATTCGGTGTCGAAATCCATGTTCCGGATTATGCCGGCAGATACTATCTTTTTCCCACTGTATTTCATAGCTTAGTCCTCAAAGTCTTCCACAGGCTCTCCCTGTTCGGCAATTTCTGCGTCAGCCTCCGGCATCTCCGGGAAGGCGTTTTTCTTCAGGCCCTTTTTCTCAATCACGCTCCGGAAGAAAAACTGCTGCCAGTAGTTGACCATCTTCAGCAGGATGTTTTCAATCTTCGTCCGCAGCTCCTTGCCGATGGTGAACGTTCCACCTTCCACTTTCATGGCCAGCTTGCCGTCCCGGAAAATCCATACTACTTTTGCGTTCGGGTCGCAGGTCGGCTCCGACTTCTCACCGTCATCAATCAGCTTTCCCTGTTCATACTGCTTTTTGGCCATGCTCACCGTCAACACGATAGGATAGGTGTCCTTTTCCAGCGTGTAGACCAAATCGTGCTCTTCGCACAGTCCTTCCAGTTTCTTTTTCTGCCCATCGTACATAATTGCCTCAGCGTTCATTTTTTTCTCCTTTCATTCTCTTAATCGCCAGTTAGGCTTATTACGGAAGTCGAGACGGTAGCCCTTGCTCCGCTCATAAATCCTTCCGCCGATCGCTTCATCAATGTCCATCAGTTCTTCAAAGCCCCGTTCCGTGCTTATCAGCGTCAGCTTGCCTTTCTGCATGTACCGGAAGTTGATCAGCTCAAAGGCCAGGTTCACATCTGCCGTGGTGGGCTGCTGGCCACGTCCTGTTTTGAAGAGGTCGTCAATATACAGAACAGTAGCGTTTTTCAGCGGCTCCATGACATCCTCATACTCCGACGTGTTGACAATGGCTTTGGCCTGGACTGCTGCATCACGCCACAGCATGTACCGGACATCAATTCCTGCCTTTAAAAACTCACCGCATATGGCAGTACACAAGTGGCTTTTTCCGCAGCCAGATTGCCCTGCCACAAAGAACCAGCCTGTTTTTTCCTCCACGTACTTCATGGCCAGCTCTTTTGCTTTGCGCTGCCACGGCTCCGGAGTCTGCCAGTTTTGTAATGCGTACTGGTCCAGCATTTCTTGCAGCCCCGAAAGTCTAATCAGCCGCAGGCTCTCCCTTGCCTTCATACAGTGGCAGATCTGTACGCTGGTATGCGTCCCATCCACAACGGTGATATATCCCCGGTTCAGGCAGTCCGGACAGTCAATGCCTTTCAGGTTTCCTCTTTCCCGGTTTGCTTGTTCAGCACTGGCCTTGGCCTGTTCCTCCTCAGTCGGATAGGTCGTCGGTTTGGAGATTCCACTTGCTTCCAGTATTTTCCTGATACTGTCCGGCATTTCCATTTCCGATACCTCCGTCCACTTCATCTTCCCAACGCTCCTGGTTCAGCCACGTTGCCGGATGCGGAATAAATTGTCCGCCATCCCTGGTCCACTGGCTCCCGCACTTCTGCCGTCTCACTGCGGACACAAGTGATTCGAGAGTTGCGCCTTTCAATAAAGCTTTCTCGAATGCTCTCTTAGCGGCTCCTTTGCCAGTCTTCCGTGGGTATTCTTTCCAGAACGTTTCAAAATCGGCGTCGAAAAGGTCAAGAGATTGTTTTACTCCTTTATCCTTTATCCTTAATCCTTTATCCTTTATCGCTTCGGGGTTGCTTTCGTCTGCTTTGTTTCTGCTTTCATTTGCTTCGCTTCTGCTTCCTTCTGCTTCCAGTTCGCTTTCATCTGCTTCGGGGTTGCTTTCGTCTGCTTTGTTTCTGCTGCCTCCTTTAGCTCCGGCAACAGATTTCGCAAACGATATATCCAAATTCGGTTTGACCAAAGCGAACAGGGCAGCAAGCTCTCCACCCGGTTCGGGTTCTGTGGCGTTCAGGCCGTAATTACAGACGGCCATCAGGAAGTCGGCCTGTAAAGCTTTATTTTCATTGAGATTACAGGCCGCTTCGTAGAAGGACCGCAGAAACGAAAATGCTTTTCGCTTCATAATGGTTCCTCCTGTTAGAACGGTACTTCCTCGTCAAACGGTACTTCTGTGCCGATATGACTAAAGGCGTCTTGCTGCTGATATTGCGGCGTAGCAGGCGGGGCAGCTTGTGTCGCAGGGTAACTATTGGGTCCCTGCCCGTAACCTTGCTGTTGAGGCGGATAGGTCGGTTGCTGGGGATTTCCCTGATACTGCCCATACCCGGGTTGCTGTCCGTAGCCCTGGCTCCGGTTTGCGCTGTCGGACTTGCGTTCTATGAATTCAATCATGTTTCCGACAACCTCCGTTACCCATTGCTTTTGACCCTGCTTGTTATCGTACGTCCGCACCTGGATCCTGCCTTTGACCAATATCCGGTGGCCTTTGGCCAGACTGTTTCCGGCGACTTCTGCCGTCTTTCCCCATAACACCACCGGAATGAAGTCCGTTTCTTTCTGCCCGTTCTGCCCGGTGAATGGCCTGTCAACGGCCATGGTAAAAGTTGTGACAACCTTCTGGGACGGAGTGTACCGTACCTCCGGGTCTCTGGTCAGACGGCCTAACAATGTAACGTCATTCATTCATCCTCACCATCCGTAAACTGTTTGAGCAGTTCCATGATTTCCGCTTTCTTTGCTTCCTTAGCCTTCTCAAGTTCCTGTTTGGCCGTTTCCAGTTTCAGCGTTTCCTTCTGAATCTCTTTCACGCTCTGCATGCCATAGACACTTGAAATTGCCTTGAGGATTCCGTCCAGTTTGTAGGTTTCGTTAGTCTGACTATAGACTTCCAAAATGGCTTCCAGGAATGTGGAGTCCTTCACCAGCCTTGTCCACTTTGCGATAGGCACCAGGATGAAACCTGCTTTCTGCAAACTTTCCAGTTCTGCAACCTCCTTTAAGGTTGCCTCCGTGATTCTTTTCTCGGTAGAAATTTCCATTTTCATTCTCCTTTCTTTTCCCATGTTTCTTTATACCTGGCCAGTTGAGCCGGGGTATCGGTTTCTATCCCCAGCTCTTTGGCCTCTTGTATGGCGCCGTCGATTAGCTTTGCCATCTCGGCGGTATCCATCTGGTGTGTGCCCTTGTAGACAAGGTAACAGCAGAACAGGGTGTTGCCCTCAAGCCTCTGGTCATAGCAGCGTGTATACGGATATATGGAATCCACGTCCACGCTCCTGGGAAGCTTGAATCCTACTGTCAGACCGTGCTTGTCTCTGGCCACCGTTCCGTAATTGATGATCAGGTCCTTTTTAATGGCATCATCACTGGAACCGACTTTCCTGGCAATCTTGTTTACCAGTACATGAAAGTAGGCGTTGGCGTTGAGGCTCCGTTTCTTCCGGTGCTTTTTTATCTCAATGTCCAGCTTCGGTTCCTCATGCAGCTGGTCATACAGGCCACGGACATCGCCTTCAATTTCCAGGGTCAGCCGCTGTTTCCGGTCAACGGTAAAGGTCAGTTCCACAATTCTGCCAATCATAATGACTTCCAGTGCTCCTTGTAGGTTTCCATCAGCCCTACGGCATACAACCAGTCCACAAAGTCTGAGATGACAGGGAAGATGCTGGCCGTTTCGTCACGCCGGTACGTTTCCGTCCACACGTTTTGGCCGTTGCTGACAACGTAGGTAAACTGGTCTGCTTCCGGAATCAGTTCCATGTAGGTAGGATGCTGGGTACTGTCTACATACTTCCCTTTGTCATAGCTTCCGGAAAACTTGATGTCGTAAATGGTTCCGGCTTTCAACGTATCCAGCCTGCCGTACAGGACAAACTCCATGCCGTTGACTTCAACCAGCTTTTTAGCCTTGTACTGGATTTGCCCGCCCCGGATGATATCTGCTACCTGGGAGGCAGCGTCGTAAAACCGGGGATATTTCGTCATGCCCATCGGTTCTCCGGAATTTGGATCAATTTTCGGGATTCCTTTTTTGTTAAGTGCAGGTTCCCACACTGGCCGGAAATTCCCGGTTGCAATCTCATAGCAGAGGTCTTCAAACTCAATCCCTTTGGCCTTGGCCTCGGTCGGCGGGATGGGCTCCCGCCGTAAGGTCTGCAAGAATTCCTGATAGGAATCCCGGGTGCTGGTGGCGTCCTCATACGGATTGTCCTTCATGATGTACAGCCAACTTGCCAGCAGGCTGTGTGTCATTAAGTAAGACATTATTTCGCCTCCTTATCCTCCGGAGCTGCAGGGGCAACGTATTTCTTGGCGCTCTTGTCAAACGTCAGGCCGCAGGCTTTAATCTTCGCATTCCATTCCACGTCCAGCTCACGCTTGGAGGTCTTGGTGTGCTTGATTTTCTTGTATTCCGGCATGGCAGCGTTTGCGGTATCTGCGTCCGTAATTGTTCCGATTACAGCCCGGCCTGCAGCCATGGCGTCCTCATACGCCTTCTGTTCCTTGGCGTTCTTTTCCACTTCGGCCGCAGCCGTGGCGTTGTACTCTTCAAAGAGTTTTGTCAGGAAGTCGTTCGGGCTTGTGGGACCCAGCGCAGGAATCTTCCGGACACCGAAGATGCCCCTGGTTCCTTTTGCGAAGTACCGTTCGCAGTTGCTGAAACCAATCGTCCGGTCGTTACCGTAGATTTCCACGAATCCTCCCAGGTCCATCGGCTCCCAGACGTTGTTCTTCGTCTGGCCCTCCACCTTAATCCGGAGGCGGGTATTGTCGCCGTCCTTTTCTTCCACTGCATGGAACACGATTACAATGTTCTTCTGCAGCGTGTAGAAGCAGTAGTCCATCAGCCGGACAAACTCCTTGCCAACAAAGCCGTAGCCTTTCAGTGACAAGCTGCCGTCACGCTGGCCATACTTCGGGTCTTTCTGAATTGCCCACAGGCTCATGAGGCTGATCAGCTTGCCTCCGGTATCAAATACCAGGGTGTCAAAGTCCTTCACGTTCTCCGGCGTCAGGTCATCAAGGATTTCCTGATAGCTGGCAGGCTGGATGTAGGGCTTCCGGTACCGGGGCTCTATCCGGTCAATGCCGAAGTCCACATCAATATGAAGGGGCTTCGGTGCTGACAGCGCCAGCGTGCTCTTGCCGATGCCGGGATAACCGGCAATGAGCATTCGGATTTTCTTTACTGCGTCTTGGATTTCCAATGGGTTTCTAATCATGTTTTTTTGCTCCTTTCAGATTTTGAAATTTCGCTCAACCTGTATGGTGCTCTCACATAGATTGGCTCGCTCAGTTTTTTTGGTACTCTCGAATACTGGTGGCTCGCTCCAATTTTGTGGTTCTCTCGTGCTAAATGGCTCAATCTCTTTGGTTGTGACAATCTTCTCCCATGGCTCTTTCAGCGCATTTGGTACACACGGGTGTATTGAATCAATCTTGATTGTTGGTGCTCTCATCAGCCGTGGTTCGTTCCAGCCACTTGGTGCTCTCTTCTTTAATGGCTCACTCTTTTAATATGGTTCTCTCGGATGTTTTGGTTCGTTCTTTTTTAATGGTGCTCGCATCGTGTAAGACTCACTCGCCAACACTGTTGCCATCCTGCCACTTGGTTCTTTCTCGTAATATGGTGCTCTCTATCACGGTGAATCAATCGTTTCATTTGGAGCTCTCTGGAATCAGGTTTCCCTCGTATTCTTCCTGTTGCTATCGCCTGAAATGGGTCTTTCCATTTCCTTGTTGCTATCGCTTTAGATGAATCATTCTTATTATCTGGGGCTCTCAGTAAGCTTGATTCGCTCCCTTATAATGGTGCTCTCTATTTGAAGGGCTCTTTCTTAGTGTGTGGTACTCTCAATATTTCTGAATCGCTCAATTCACATGGTACTCTCTGCTTATCTGGCTCTCTCACTCATAATGGGACTCGCAGTCTATATGGATCACTCCACTGTATTGGTACTCACGATTGCTATGGTTCACTCTGCTAACTTGGTGCTCTCAAACGTATTGGTTCACTCTTGCCTAATGGTGCTCTCGTTAGATGTGGTTCGTTCTAACAGTTTGTTTCAATCCGGTTTTATGACTTACGCCGGCAAATCCAGTTTGTGATTTTTCCAGTGTGGCGGATAAATCTCATGGGCATGGCCCAGGATGCCAATCGGGTACGGCTTCGGTGCCGGTTCCCCATGTTCCAGCTCATACCATACGGTGAACAGGTGAGACAGGAACAGCTTCACGGCGTAGCGGCTGGCCCGCTGGTTGATGTGTGCCGGGGGAAGCATCCCGTCCTTGTAAAACTTGTATGCCTCCGTGGTCTTGCCGATGTTAAACTTTTCCAGCATGGCCTTGGCCTGGGCTGCGTATTCATGCTTATCGTTCTTCTGGACTTCGTACTCCTTCCGGATCCGGAACACATGGCCATAGATGTCGTCGTCTTTGTTGCTGACTTTGATAAAGCTCTGGCCAATCTTCCAGCAGAGCGTTTTCAGCCTGGCGTTGTAGGGGCGCTTTTCGCCTTTCTTCCACTCCCGGGTAGGGTCAAGTCCTGCGAATGCGTGAATCTGCCCGGCGGTCTGAACCTTCCGGATATCAATGTTGGCCATGAGGCCTGCACTGATGACCGGGCCTATGCCGGTGATGCTCATCATCCAGCGGCCGATCTCCTTGCTCTGTACGTAGGCCTGCAAGCAGGATTTGATATTGTTTTCCAAAGTCCGGAAGTTGCTGGCGAAAAAGGCCAGTGTTTCATGGGGTTCTCCTTCCGGCGTGGTGTCCAACCTGCGGCACTGGTTGTCCGTGGCTTTGCGGTACTCCTGCAGCTG
>Ga0326512_10000227_pt1 | contig 48279 bp, 68 predicted proteins | sample 1_2617_0518_D_FD_203652 | JGI IMG/M metagenome (GOLD analysis project Ga0326512, IMG submission 203652) | Bovine rumen microbial communities from UC Davis, California, United States - 1_2617_0518 | ecosystem: Host-associated > Mammals > Digestive system > Stomach > Rumen | place: USA...
TTCTTCCAATAAAATCACCCCCCTCGACTATTTGTATTTTACCACAGAAAAGTCACGCTGTCAACAAAAAGTCACGAAATCAACAAAAAAATACTTGACAAGTGTGCGTTTAGGACTTATAATAGTCCCAGGAGCACAAATTACGCAAGAGGTAAAAGAAGTGTAGTCAGTGCAATTAACACCAGAAGGAGGTGAACAAAATGACAGAGAGCAGAACCTACAACCCCACCACAGCACCTGCCGGATACATACCCGACCAGATGGATGACGCAAAGAAACTCGCCCAGATCATACTGAGCGTTCCCAGCGAGAAAAGGTCAACATTCGGTCTGATGGTCGAGGCGATGATCATGGGGGCAGAGATGGCAGAGCGTCATCTCACAGCGACAAGCAACACAACCTGAAGGAGGTAAGCAGAATGGAGAGAAAGACAGCGGTGCCGGTGAACACCGGCACCACGGTACAGATCGACACAGAAAAGATACCCACCACTGCCGCGTATGTATTTACAAGAACCATCCACCAGACGATCTGGCAGGCTTGGAATGATCCCGTATGCAGAGCCGAATATGAAAAGTGGAGACAGGAACGAGCCAATGCAAAAGCGTGAGGGCTGCAAATATCGCTCCTGTGCGATATGCGGCAAAGAGTGGAACGTAAGCATTCAGAACAAGGACAAGCCGTACCGCTGTCCTGTATGCAGAAAGAGAGGCAGAGAGAATGAGCGAAAATGATAGCGAGAAGATACTGAGAACGCTCGGTGATCTTTCCCACAAAATAGACATCAGCCTGACGGCGATCAGACAGAGCCTGTCGGACATTGAACAGCGGCTCAAAGAACAGGAAGACAAGAGCGCCAAGATAACAGAACGACAGGCTCTGCAGGATAAGGACATCGAGGAACTGAAAGAAATTGTCCTCGACCTTGCCCGGAGAGAGCCGATAAAAGTACGATCTGACGGAGTGGCGATCTCAAAGGAAAGAGCCTACTGCCGTTTCAGAGAAAAAGGCATAGGAAAAGTCACAGCTAAAAAAGCACTGAGGGATGCAGGACTGCTCGCAACCGATACACAAGGCAGGATCAGCATAACGATCTGGAACAGCGGAAAACCGATCCGTATCCTTCTGGTCAGGGAGGTGAGTGTATGACCAAGGAAGAACGTATAGTAAAGCAGGGCGAAGCCCTTATCAGAGAATTCAAAGTCTTTGCTATCGACTATAATAACGCCAAATCAAGCGACGGATGGCAAAAGGACATTGAAACGCTCAATGCGCTGCTTGAAGCGGCAAAGAAGCAAGTCGGAGCATTGCCCCTGAGTGGTGAGGATGTCGACGGCAACGGATACAAAATATGCAGAGAGTGCTGCAAGATCATCGGCGATGATGACGATCTGAAAAGCCAGATCTGGAAACCGAATTACTGCCCGGACTGCGGCAGAAAAATTGATTGGAGTGAATGTGATGTCTGAATGGAACTATGAAACCACGCCTGCGGAAATCAAAGAAAAGGTCTTGAAGATAGTGGATCTTGCGTTGCAGATCAATGATAGTCCGACAAGGCAGGAACTGACCGAAAACAAACCGACGGTATTTGTGTTATTCTTCGGACATACCAATACCCTGTGCGTCGATTGCAACCCGGACGGATACGCAGAAAAAGCACCGACAACTCAATTCTGCGATGTCAAGCTGACAGATAAATTGACAGGCAGATTCTGGGAAGGTGAGTCGGAAATACCGGTATCCGAAAAGCTGGACGAAACGATACAAAATCTCGAAAGGATACTAAAGGAGATCGGAGGAAAAGGCAATGAATAAGATAAGGTTCACCGTAGAGATTGACAGCAAAGGCTTCACCATTGAAGGACTCGAGAATTACAGCAGCTACGAACTCAGGCTGATCATGGACGCACTCCCCGGAGCTGTCCGAGAGGTAAAGAAAGAACACCGCAGACAGACCATAGCACGCCGCCTGATGGAGCTGGAGGCAAAACCGGTGTGGTCACAATGCGAGAATCGCTGTTCTTCGCCCGATACAGCCCCGAAAGAGACGCATACAAACAAAGCCTGCGACAGGTTCAACATCTTCAAAGAGATGGAGGTATCGGGCTTATGAACAGCACAAAAAAGACCGCCGTCGGAGCGGCCACTCCGACGACGGAAAGCAGAGAAAATTCTACTACTGTGAGTATAGCAGAAAATAAAGGAAAAAGCAAGAAGGAAGTTTTCAGAAGTAGGGTTTATACAAACCGTCCCGAATATGCCGACCTTGATTCTCCCGAAAAGTTTAACGCGATTCAGGGGATCATCATTACAAGGCTCAAACAGCACCCGAACGCTATATGCTCATACTCAGGCGGAGCTGACAGCGATATTCTTATTGACCTGATCGAACGTACCCGAAAGATATTCAAATCTCTTCCGCCTGTGAAGTATGTTTTCTTCAACACAGGTCTTGAAATGAAAGCAACCAAGGATCATGTCAAGGTAGTAGCTGAAAAATACGGGGTCGAGATCGAAGAAGTGCGGCCGAAAATCAACATCGTCAAAGCCGCGAGGGAGCACGGGATTCCGTTTGTTTCAAAGATCATGTCAGGCGGCTTGTCCGAATGGCAGAAAAAGGGCGTGCCGCTGTCAATAGCGGATGAATATAACGAGGCGCAGGACAAAGCCGCAAAGCGTCAGGAGCTTAAAGAGCGTTACCCGAACTGTCAGCAGCTTATCAATTTTCTTTGTTGCTGTAATTCAGCCGGAGAGCCAAGACCGAACATCCAGCTTGTTATCAATTCTTCAAAATATATGCTCGACTTTATCAGGGAATGCCCGCCTGACTTCCCGATCAGCGCAAAGTGCTGCGATTACTGCAAGAAACAGCTTGCACACCGTGTACAGAAAAACTATGAAATGGTCATTACCGGTGAGCGCAGAGACGAGGGCGGCATGCGATCCGTACCGAGGTCGGAGCAATGGAACGAAACAAATACAATGTGCTTTGCGCAGACTAGTGACGGGAAATACCGATTCAGGCCTCTGTACTATGTCTCGGATAAAGACAAGGCATGGTACAAGGAATATTACGGTATTACGTATTCCGATGCCTATGAGGTCTACGGACTTACAAGGACGGGCTGCTGCGGATGTCCCATCTCATACAGGGCTGTAGACGATCTGGAAAAGATACGTCCCTATGAGCCGAATGTCGTCAGGGCGGCATGGAACATCTTCGGCAAAAGCTACGAATACAGGCAGAAATATAACGAATATAAGGCTCAGAGGATGGCAGGAGGAAGCAAATGAAAGCAATAATCAGATCGATGCCGCTGTCCTCCGATATGAAAAAGGTCGCTGATCAGATCAAGGCCGAGGTAGAGCAAAGTGTGAAGGAAGACCAAAATAAAGCAATAACCAGAGCGGTCAAAATGGCGTGCATGGTTCTTTACAATGAATTCGGCTTCGGAAACAAGAGGCTCTGCAAGTTTGTCGAGGAGCTGCACAATGGCTGCAACGAGATCGTAGCACGCCCGGAAGAATGGTATCGCATCGACGAAAAGCTGGAACAGTTAGGAGTTTATTTTGATAAAGAGGACATCGAGGAACGAGAGGAACACAGCAGAGATGTGTACCACGAAAAAGGGAGAAAATTCAGAGAGTACAAGTGAGTGAGAGAAAATGAAAATGGCATTACAAGACAACACGATCAGGATCATCGAGGCTGACAATGTGCAGTTTACGGTAATCAAGTCGTGGCAGAAGATGCGCTGGGACAAAAAGAACCAGATGCTCATAGGGACAGCGGATATGGAGCTGCTCGACAATCTCGCCGGAATCTGCCGCCTTCCTCCTGCGATAGAGGGTATCCGACAGAGAATGCACGCCGTGCAGGATGCGGTAGACAGAGAGCGAGTCGATCAGGATCCCAAGCCGCTGTACGATTTTCCGGTAAAGGTGCCGCTGTACAAGCACCAGATCAGAGGGGCTGATATGGCACTCCTGACCTTCGGAATGATAGAGCCGCCGAAGGGAGGTGGAGGCAATCGTTGAAGCATTGATAGCAGGGCTTATATTTGCGGTATTCGTTATCATTTTTGTAGTACTGAGCTGTCTGGCAGCCAGCACAAAAGCAGATGAAGATTACAAGAATATGGGCAAAGTAAAAACAGAGGACGACGATGAGGATCCGTCGATTTGGTTTGGCCTTATTGACGAAGACGAAAACAACAAAATGGAGTGAGAGCATGAGCAAGAAAGAAAAGAAACCCATGACAATATCGGAGATCCTGCCCCAGCTTTCCAGTCTGAAGGACAACAGTGAGTCATTCGCAACCGAACCCGGTGCAGACGAAATCTGGAGCAAGGACATCAGAGCACTTGAAGAAACAACCGGAATTTTATGCACGATGCAGGATGAAGGGATCAACAGTGCAGAGGAACTGAAAGACCTGATGTACGATTACAAACTCGCAGTCCAACAAAACCGGGAATACAACCGCAAATTCAGGACACCCGAAAGAGCCTACCCGAAAGACGACGTCTGGCACTGCCCGGAATGCAATCACAGGGTACAGATCAACCACAGTTTCTGTCATTGGTGCGGAAAGCGGCTGGCGTGGAGGTAGCAGGATGGAAGTAAAGGCAAAATACATAGTTGTTTATGGCTATTATGACAAGAAAACTAAAGGAAACGAATTTATTTCTGCGCTCGGAGCTTACGACACCTCAGAGGAAGCCTACGGAGCTGCGTTCATTTATCTGAACGATCTGATAGCAAACGAATATAGGGATAAAGATACAATCACGCCTTTGTTTCCTCTTGAAGGCGAAACAGGCTACGGAATGGAGATCAGAAACGGTGACGAAAATTCTGCCATAGACTACGCCTATGTTCTTTTTAACAACCACTGTGAGGAGGAATCTGAATGAGCAAGGAAAAGCAGGAACTGCCACAGTTTCAAGAACGGTTTAACAAGCTCCTGACGAATGCCCAGATGATCCAGAAAAAGAGCCTGCGTCAGATAGCAGAGGAATCAGACGTGAAGGTCGGCAACCTGAGCGGTTACAAGCACAAAGGAACGCTCCCGGACACTTCGACGCTGATGAAGTTAGCTGATTACTTCGGAGTCAGCACTGACTACCTCCTCGGCCGTGAAGGTTACGAGCTGGAAAATGAAAACAACGGAAACTGGTTCTACCCCAGAGCGATACTTCGAAACGGTGACAATGTCGGAATCAGCACCTACAATCCATTCAGGCTTGATGCAGCACTCCGGCAGTTTGATGTCTGGCTCGACAGCGGCTACGACATCAGGGAAGCGTGGCTGCAGAGCATAGACGGCCGCCGGATTGAAGTGGAGCGACGCTGGGCAATCAAGGAAGGTGATCCGGATGCCGAATAAAGGCTTCGGTTTACTTTTTGAAATGGGCTGTGGAAAGACCCTGACCGCCATAGCAATAATGGGTGCAGCCTACAAAATGGGAAAGATCAGGAAGGTTCTGATCGTAGCACCGACAAGCGTGTGTGCCGTCTGGCCGAAAGAATTTGAAGACTATGCTGCCTTTCCTTTCACGGTCAGAACGATGCTCGGAGACAAGAATAAGCGGCTCAAAGAGTTGTCAGACCTTCAGCGTTTCCCTTATCCACACCTGAAAGTAGCGGTCATAAATTACGAAAGCACATGGAGAGACGGCATCTTCGAGGCTCTGGAGGAATACGATGCTGACATGATCATCTGCGACGAAAGCCAGCGGATCAAGACTCATGACAGTGAACAGAGCAAGGCAATGCACCGGCTCGGAGACAAGGCTCGATACAAGATGATCCTTTCCGGAACCCCAGTACAGAACGAAGCTGTCGACATTTTCAGCCAATACCGCTTTCTTGACAGTACCGTATTCGGTCAGAATTTCTACACCTTCCGGAACCGATACGCCGTAATGGGAGGCTTCAATAAAAAGCAGATCGTAGCTTACAGAGACTTAGACCAGCTGATCCAGAAGGAACACAGCATCGCTTACAGAGTAACAAAGGATGAGGCACTCGACCTGCCGGAACAGACCTTCGAGAACCGATGTATAACAATGTCCCCGAAAGAGCGACAGATCTATGACCGGATCCGGCGTGACAGTTTTGCTGAGCTGCAGAACGGAGGCACGATCACAGCAACAACCGTCCTCACCAAGCTCCTGCGGCTACAGCAATTCACAGGCGGGTTCCTTGTTGAAGACGATGCAACTAAGCCTCAGATGGTCAGCAGAGGAAAACTTGATGCCCTTTCAGATATCATACAGGATTATGTTGTCGAGGGCAAAAAGAAGCTGGTGATTTTCGCACGATTCCTCCCGGAAGTTCACGAGATCGAAAAGCTAACAGAAAAGCTCCTGAAAAAGCACGGAATGAAGTCGGTAGCCATCTACGGAGAAATCAAGAAGGAACTACGCGGCGACATTGTACAGCAATTCCAAACAGACCCGAAAACAATGGTATTCATAGGGCAGATAGACACAGCCGGAACCGGTATCACGCTGACGGCGGCTGACACTTGCGTATACTACAGCGTGAACTTTAACTATGCGACCTACAGTCAGAGCCTGTCGAGGATCCACAGGATAGGACAGAGGAACTGCTGCAATTACATCCACCTTGTAGTAGCAAACTCCATAGACAGTCAGGTACTGGAGGCACTATCAAAAAAGGAAGACCTCGCTAAGACGGTGGTCGATAACTGGCAAAATTATTTTAAGAAAGGCGAGTGAGTAAGTAAGTGAGCAAGAAAAAATCATGCGACAACAGTGAAACGAGGTACTGCCCGTTCAAAAAGGCGATCAGTACAGAGTACAACGGCAATAACAGCAAAAAAGAAATTCATGAGAGATTCGAGCAATGTGCCGGTGATCGCTGCATGGCATACATTCCCTACCACAATAAATGCGCTCGAATTGAGAACTGAAAGAGAGGAAATTATAATGGCACTTATCGATATGATCAAAAGCTATCAGGAACTCCTGGCAGAGAAAGAAAGACTGACTGAACTGACAAAGGCGAATAATACTGCGATCGAGACAGCGAAAACAGAACTCGCCCAGCAGATGATAGATGATGACTGTCCTAAGATCGGATACGGTGGCTACACTTTCAGCCTCCAGTCCAAGACTTCATACAGCAAGAGATCGGCAGAGGAACTCGCCGAATCAGGTGCTGACTTCTTCCAAGTTCTCAGAGATGAAGGCCTGGGCGATTTGATCTACGAGACAGTCAACGCTCAGACGCTCCAGAGTACGATGAGAAACTATGTCGAGGAAAACGGAGAACTGTCCGAGGCTTTGAAGACGGTCATCAAGACCTACGACTATAACGACATCGGCCGCAGAAAAGATTCCAAGAAAGGAAAGAAATGATATGACAAGCTATGAACAATTAGAATTCGACATCGAAACAAGGAAAGACCTGACGATAGCCGTCGGAAAACTCATCGCCGAAACAATCAGCAACGTGCATGAAATGATACAGAGTTGCTGCGAAGCTCCTCCTGAGCCGGTCAGAAACAGGCATGAAGCATACGGCATAGCCGCAGAGCATTATGCTAAAATAGCCGATGATGTAAAGGCTATAAAAGGCGATCTCGCCACTCTTCTCGGTACACTTTCAGATCCCAACTTTCCGGCATTGGAGGCGACATCCTCCATCTGCAACAGTATGGCAGAGGCGGCGGTCAATGTAATTATAGCCGCTGCCGAAATGAGGCGAACCCTCGACAACCTCTACATTGCAGAGAGGATCGAAGAAAAGTCGCCTATTGAAGAATACATAGAAGACGCAGCGGAATTTGAAGACGCTGAACCTACAAATGAATCGGAGGAATAAAAAATGGCAAACAAGAAAAACACAGAGCTGGCACCGGTTGAAAATTTCTCAATCGTAAGCCTTTACGAGAACATGGATCCTGAGCTGATGGCAGAGCTTCAGGACGAAATGGCAGACCTCGATGCCGAAAGCGGCATCGACTGCCGTACAATAAAACTTCCTGCGGGCGGCGGCTTTGCCTACGAAGTGCAGGGAGACGATGACGATGATGTAGAGTACTTGAAAGAGATCACTGGCGTGATCATCTTCACCCACAGAGCAAACGGTTTCTGGCCGGGAAGTTACGGATCCGGCGACGATGGAAATAAAATCCCCCTCTGTTCCAGCATGGACGGCAAAACAGGAATGAGAACAGACACTGGTGAAATCGTGACCTGCGAAAGCTGCCCGTACAATCAATTCGGTTCCGCTGCCGATGAAAAAGGAAACCAGAGCCGCGGCAAAGCCTGCAAGAATATGCGTCGCCTGTATATCATGAGAGACGGCAACCCGAATATCTACCTTCTGACGGTACCGCCTACTTCAATCAAGGAAGTTAACCGTCAGCTCACTAAGATCATGGGTAACGGAATACCCTACACCGGGCTTATTGTCGGATTGAAGCTCGAAAAAGCTACAAACGCAAACGGAATCGCATATAGCAAGGTCGTCATCGAAAAGAAGGGGCTGCTCCCTGCAGAAGCAGCGGCAAAAGCAAAGGAGCTGCGCCGTCAGATCAAAGAGAAATACCAGAGCCTCGCTATTACAATGGACGACTACAGCACAGCTCCGCCAATCGAAGCAACTCCGGCAACAGCAGCAGAATCAGAGTCAGAGGTAAGCGACTTCGAGGATGCCGCTCCCATAGACACTTCAGACCTTCCATTCAACTAATCGCAGATGGGGAGTAGTCCGAAAAAGGCTACCCCCCCCCGAAGCGGGTGACAAGATGACAAAACAGAGAATCGGTGGTGATGGGCATGACAGAACGAGATCAAGTTGACATCGATAGTCTGGTGGACTATCAAGCAGAATATACAGCTGTGATCCCTAAATACAAGATCACAGACGGAGGCACGAAGCTCATCGGTCTATGCCCATTCCATGAAGATAAAAAGGAATCATTTAGTGTAGATTTACAAACCGGGAAATGGCATTGTTTCTCAGAGGATGACGGCGGCAATTTTGTATCCTTCTGGGCGAAGGTTCATGGCGTAAATACCAAAGACGCATATAAGCAGATACTCGACAAGTATCACGCCCTCGACGAAAAGCCAAAGCCTAAACCACAGAAAAAGGAATGTCTCGAATCTTACAGCTTAGAACAATATAGTTTTGAAAAAAGACTGCCTGCAGAATTCCTCCGTGAACGATGCCGCTGTGAGACAAAAAAAGAGAGAAACGGTCTGACCTGCCTGCTGATGCCGTATTACAAGGAAGATGATACAGAGCCGGCAATCAGAAAACGATATGGATGCAAGGAATTCCGGTGGGGCAAGGGTAGCAGCGGCAAAATCGGTCTTTATGGTGAGTGGCGACTTCCTGAGATAAGGAGCAGAGGATATGCAGTTCTTGTCGAGGGAGAGAGCGACACCCACAGCCTCTGGTATATGGGAATCCCGGCAATAGGAGTCCCCGGGGCTTCGATGTTCAAACCCCTGCACGCTCCTCTCCTTCAGGATTTAAGGCTATACATACACCAAGAGCCTGACGGAGGCGGTGAAACATTCGTGCAGAAAATCTGCACTGGTCTGAGAGACGGAGGATTCATCGGCAGAGTGTATAAGTGGACTTGCAGCCGTCTCGGTGTCAAGGATCCGTCCGAGCTTTATATGAAGCACGGGCAGGAAGAAGCCGCCCAAATGATCAGGGACTGCCTCAAAGGAGCTGAGGAAATCGACCTCGATGAGGAACAGATTGCTGAGGCAATAACAGGCGCTCCGATCAATCTCCGCCAACCAGAGGGCTGGGTTTATTCAGAAAAAGGCATCAGCCTGATCGATGAAAAGAAATACACACCGACCAATGTATGCAGAACGCCGATCATTCTTACTCAGCGTCTCAAGAGCATTGAGACAGGTGAGGAAAAAATGGAGATCGCATTTAAAAGAGACGATGAGTGGCATACAGCCATTTATCCCAGATCAACCGTCTTTTCAAGCCGAAGCATAACCTGCCTTTCAGATCTCGGCTGCACCGTAACATCCGAAAATGCCAAACAGGTGGTGCGCTTCCTCGGAGCTTTGGAGGCAGAGAACATAGACATCATACCGAAAGCCGATGCTACCGCATCGTTCGGATGGCAACCCGGAAAAAGATTTCTGCCGGGACACAGCGAAGGTCTGGCACTCGACATAGATCCGTCACAACGTAGCATGGCGGCAGCATACTGCCAGAACGGTTCAATGGATAAGTGGATAAAAACCATGTCCCCACACAGAGAGAGGGACAGGTTCCGCTTCATTCTTGCCGCCAGCTTTGCAGCTCCACTTTTGCGGATCGTCAAGCAGAGGATATTCTTTGTGTACAACTGGGGCGGTTCAAAAGGCGGAAAGACCGCTGCTCTCAAAGCAGCCCTGTCAGCCTGGGGCGATCCAGAACGGCTGATGGTTAATTTCAACGCCACACAGGTAGGCTTAGAGAGGACGGCAGCGTTTTACTGTGATCTTCCACTTGGAATAGATGAAAGACAGCTCGCCGGAAACAATCAGGGAGCACTTGAAAAGATCGTTTACATGATAGCAAGTGGAACAGGAAAAGTCAGAGGTGCAAAGGGCGGCGGTCTGCAGGCGATGCATCAATGGCGTACCGTAGCACTCGCTACAGGTGAGGAGCCGCTATCAACGGAAACAACGCAGACAGGAGTCAGCACCCGTGTGCTGGAAATCTACGGCGGACCGTTCGATAACGAGCAAGACGCAGCTCTGATGCACCAAAGAGCAGCAGCAGACTGCGGATGGAGCGGTCCTGCCTTCATTGAGAAGATCATCAAACTGGATGAGCGAACGATCTGCGACGCTTACGAGAATATGCAAGACTTCGTCCGGGCGGTCAGTGAAGGAAAAAACGGCTCTCATATTTCAGGTATTGCCGCTGTAGCACTTGCCGATGCGATGATCGACAGCTGGTTCTTCGGCGGCTCAAAAAAGACACCCCCCATCGAAAAACCGGAAACGATTCCGGAATTTTTAACGGTGCTGGAGATCAGCCCTGAGAGTTGGAGAGCCGCCCAGAAAATGGCTGAGAACATCCTGATAGAACAGGTAGAGAGCAACAGCACCGATGTCAACGAAAACGCCGTACAGTTTGTCACGGACTGGGTTCTGTCTAACAAGGCATACTTCGGAACCAAAGCAATAGGCACTTGTCTCGGAATGACATCCGATCAAGGCAACATCGTGTACATTTACCCATCGATCCTGAATCAGGCTCTGAGCAAGGCAGGATACAGTCCTCGAAAGACGATGAAGTATATGGCCGAGAAAGGGCTTGTAACGACCAGCTACGACAAGACAGGTAAAAAGAAGTATTCCATCATAAAATGGTTTGAAGACAGAAGCGAACGATTTGTCGAATTTTTTATAGGAAAAATAGCACCCGTCCGTGATCCGATAGATGACATAGACGACGGCAGCGGCAACGAAAGCACCCCGGAATACAGCTACACTCAAACAGAAAAAGGTGAGCAGATATATATGCCGGAAGACGGTGATCTGCCATTTTAAGTGCGAAAGAAACATTACACCTACTTACACCTAAAAAATAGTTAGGTGTAAGGTTAGGTGTAATGTGAAAAAGCCAGTAATGATGCGGCTTTGAAGGCATACCTTACACCTAATTAAACTAATTTATATAAATACATACCTAATTTATAAAATTATTGCAGAATGACACGAAATCGTGCAATAATGCAATAAATTTAAAAAAACAGTGTATATTCAAAAAATTAGGTGTAAGGTGTAAGGTTAGCCCGAAAACCCAGTATTCATCAAGGGTTTTTACATTACACCTAATTTCAGAATTAGGTGTAATGCCGGACTTATCAACTGAAAAATGACAAAATGTTGAAAACTCAGATTGCACGAAAAAAGGAGCGTGAACAAAACGGCAAACTTTAATAAGAAAAACTACGAATCAAGGATAAAAATGCTGACCGACAGAGCCAAAACAAAGGATCCCAAAAAAGACGACCTCGACCTCGGAGAGATCTTCTACATCGAGATTCTGAAAGCCTACATAGCAAATTTCAGAGTCAAAAACATCACCGCCGAAAAGTTGTCCGAAAGACAAAAGGCAATAGAGACAGCCCTGCTACAATACTACCAGCAGCGTGAAATGTTCGACTACCATATCAGGATCAACAACAGGTGCAGCCATATCATGACCGAGGCTGAAAAAAGCGGCTGTCCGATCTGCAAAAAACTGGTCAGGGTTTTTGATGGGAGGGATTTGGAATGAAGATAATCGTAAACATTGACGATCAGGAAATGATAGAAGCTGCCAAAGAGATAGCAATCCAACGCATAGCCGTTGACATATTTTCTAATCTTCGTTCAGGGAATATTTATAAGAACGCAATTAAGGAGTGTGTCCGGGAGGTGATCAAGCAGAACATTGATGATCTGTCCAGCAGAGCTGTCACAGCCGCCAGCAAAACGATTGAAAACAAGGCAATAAAAAAGATGTTCGATAAGGTATTGACTGAGGCAGACAAGGAGGGCTGACGATGCAAGCGATCTGGTACGACGACTACGACTCACGAACCGACAAGATCTACAAGCGACCTTGCTGCCCTGAATGCAAAGTGCCGATAGGAAAACTCCCGAGCGGAGAATACAGATGCTATTCCTGCGGCGAGATCGTCCAAGTTAAGGATAAGGAAATGAAAGACTGGTTCAAAGCCAGAGAGGAAACAAAGACAGAGCTTGATGATTGCCATGTACTCACCCACCCGGACGGCTGGTCAAGAGGCTGCGGCGGTAAAAACTGCGTAGAGATACATTACAGAAGAAACAATGCAACACTTGAATGGCAGGCAGTCGGCGGCGAATGTAAAAAGTGCGGTCTGCGGTGGTTTATTTGATGGGGGGGAAAGGAATGAAAAGCAGCAGCCAGCTCCCTATCATCATCGGGCATAAATACCGTAAAGGTATTTTCTGCATCCGCAGCAACATGGGCGGCTACGATATGTACATCATAACGCTCAGAAGCGACCACCAGACTGGAGAAAAATTTGATATGTCGGAGATTGAGCAAATACATACCGTGCTCCACTTCTGCGACAGGTCAGCAGTAGAACAAACGATCGGAGCTTTAGAATGGATTTTGAAAAGAGGTATTGAAGATGACCGTAAAAGAAGCGATTGATGAATTAAAGTACAGCAGAGATATGTGCTATTTTGACCCCAGCACCGGGGAAACAGGCAAACCGTACAGTGAGGAATGTGAGAGGATGGCGCAGGCACTCGACATAGCGATTGAGGCTTTGGAGCACGAGCCTGTCGGAGACTGCATAAGCAGGCAGGCGGCGAAAGATGCAATAAATGAGCATTCTGAGTTTGTGACGAGCGGAGTCAGAAACGGTAGCAAAGTAAAAAAGATATATAAAATGGCTTGCAATCACGTTATTGACATAATAAGCATTTTACCTGCTATTCAGCCACAGCAGAAAACAGGGCGATGGAAAACTCGATCTGAAGGTAGGTTGCATTATTGCAGCGAATGCGGATGGGCACTAATGGATACAGAATCAGGTGAACCGCCTTACATGGGAACAGATTTTAACCGAAGCAACGAAGAACGTTGGACTTGTTGCCCTGGGTGGTGTGGCGAGTTAATGAATTTTTGCCCAAACTGCGGAGCAAAGATGGAAAGCGAGGATCAGAATGACACTTGATGATGCAATAAAGCTTTTGAAAGAGAATTATAAAATAGCCCAAAAGCACGAATTTATAGCAAAACCCCTCTCTTGGGCATTATACCACACCTGGGATGAAATCGACAAAAAAGAGAAACGGAGGAAACTGAGCAATGAACCGAGAAAAGAACATAGCCAGATTTGAGGCTGAAATGAGCAAGGTCAACAGAACAGGCGCAGATAAGCTGATCGCCTATATCAGAAAAAGCGACTTCTACAAAGCACCAGCCAGCACGAAGTATCACCTTTCCACTGAGGGCGGCCTCCTGCAGCATAGCCTAAATGTCCTCGATGCACTCAGAGGCCTGCTGATCCAGAGCGACGGAGGCTGGGAATACAAAGTCGCCGGAAAGACAATCCTCACCATTTCGGATGAGAGTGTGATCATTATCGCTCTGCTCCACGACATCTGCAAGACCTACTTCTACACGACCAGCTGGAGGAATGTCAAGAACGAGCAGACCGGTAAATGGGAAAAAGCCCCCTACTTCGCTGTCAACGATAAAATGCCGCTCGGTCACGGAGCAAAGAGTGCGATGATCATCAAACAGTACATGGAGCTGACCACGCAGGAAATGTACGCTATCTGGTGGCACATGGGCTTTACAGACACGACTGACACCCTCTCCCTCGGACAGGCAATAGAGATGCAGCCAATCATCTGGGCACTTCATACTGCCGATATGATGGCATCGAAATTCATGGAGAGTGAAAGCGGCAACAAGCCCGGATTTGAAGATCTGGGCGGCACGCCACCGGAAGTTGAAGTAGCTCCCGATCTTTACGATGAGGCGGCAGCGTTTCAGGAAGCCCTGCCGGTCGAAGAATGAACCGGGCAGAGCTGATCCGGCAGAGCCGGAAACTCGACCGAAAACAAATGACTAAATGGCTCGAAAAAGAGACAGGCAAAAAGATCACATCGAGCACCTTTGAAAAAATCATGCACGAACTTCTGCCACTGGAGCAATACTACCAGAACGAAGTAATCCGTTTCATCAAGACAATACCGGGAGCTTTCGTGTGGAAAGCAACAGCCGGTCCCTATAGCAGACAAGGCATCCCGGATGTCTGCGCCATTATTGACGGTCACTTCTTCGGATTTGAAATCAAGCGGCCTTACATCGGGAGAGCAACGGAGGTGCAGAAACAAACAATCTGCCGAATCAACCAATCCGGTGGAACTGCCGCTGTGATCAGTTTTGCAGAGCAAGCCAAAGCCATTATTGATAAGTGGAAACAAAGGGACAAATAAAGACACAAAAGGACAGAGGAGGACAGGAATGAACATCGACAACGCAGCTGAGAGCCGCCGCCTGCTAAAGCGGTTTCTCTCCCAGTATTTCAGAGCAAAAGAAAAGAGGGCAATTCTTGAGGACAGATTGAAGCAGCTCCAGAGAGAATTGAAAACCGATCCAGAAATGACACCCCCCTCTTTCTCTGCCGGTTTATTTTCGGAAAATAAAAACAGTACCGGGGATACCTCGCTGGCATTTCAGACCGGGGATATTGAAAGCAGGATCAGATCCCAAATTGAAGCCCAGAAAAAAAGCGTCAGCGAAATCATGGATATTTTAGATTTTTTACCAGCTGAAAGTACAGAGCGTGACATTCTCGAACACCGTCACATCGACTGCAAGACGTGGAGTGAGATATGCAGCCTCGTACACATGACGAAGTCGCCATGTTTCGAGCATTACAACCGGGCACTCGACAAGCTCCTGACCTATGCCAAAGTCAGAGCCACACTCGAAGCCTACGAGGACAGGCTCGCCCGAGAAGCAAGGGATAGCTACTAACGACACCGGGGTGCAGAGCCTACAAGTGAGAGCCACGATTACACAGCCCACAGCAACAGCACCAAGCAGGCCAGAGTAGCAAGGCACACCAACACATTAGACAGCTACCACCCCCACGTTGACACAGGGATGCATAGATCAGAGAGAATGCCCCACGATTTAGCAGCAAGAGCAACAAAGTGTACGATAAACCATTACAAAACCAAGGCACACCCCTCCCACAAAGCAATGTCAGGACTCAGCAGGACTTTACATTGTGTTAAGATGAAAGCAAGGACGACCGGGCAGGGGCGGCACGCAGGGGCGGCACGCAGGCACGATGCTCACTCACACTCAGAGACAGAGCCGCACCCTCGAATTTCAGGGGTGCGGCTCTGCCGATTTTGGCACCCCCCTCCGTCCCGATACCCCATAGGTACTACCGGAGATAAACCTCGCTGCGGGGCGAGGAAGGCTCGAAAGTTTCCCGAATAAAAATCAAAAAAAATTTACCATTTCGTTACGCCAGCCCCACGAAAAGCTGGCAGGAGGTGACATCATGCAGGATTTACCAAATCAAAATGCAGAAATCGCAGGAGAAAATATGCGGTTTGAGTTTTGGAATTTAGAGGATATGATACCGGCGACATACAACCCCAGAAAGAAGCTGACACCGGAGGATCCCGAATACCAGAGCATCAAAGCAAGCGTTCTCGAATTCGGATATTCAGATCCCATCGTCCTGAACTATGATGGCACGATAATCAAAGGACACCAAAGGCGCACCGTCATGATGGACTTAGGCTACACGCAGGCATGGTGTGTAGTCTTAGACATCCGGGACAAACAGAAGGAAAAGGCGTTAAACATTGCCCTCAATAAGATAACGGGTAAATGGGACAACGCTATCTTGAAGGATCTACTACTGGAACTTGACCTCAATGGTTACGACTTTTCGGTAACCGGCTACAGCCGGAATGATTTGGAGGATTTGATCCAGTTAGTAGATGTCCCGGCAGAGGCAACAGATGATAACTTTGATCCCGATGCCGCTGCCGATCAGATCACTGAACCTGTCAGCAAGAGAGGTGATATCTGGCAACTCGGACGGCACCGTCTGATGTGCGGCGACAGTACCAATCCCGATGACGTAGGAATGTTGATGGGTGGCGAAAAATTAGATCTTGTCATTACCGATCCTCCGTATAATGTAGACTACGGAGCAAAGACAGAGTTTCTGGAAAACTACCTCGGGCAGGAAGGAAGTCGCACCAACAGCAACATTCAAAACGATCATATGGACAGTCTGAGCTTTTATCAATTTCTTTTAGATGCTTTCAGAAATATGAATGAAGCAATGCGTCCCGGCGCAGCGGCTTATATTTTCCACGCTGAAAGCACAGGCTTGCAATTCAGACAGGCCTATGCCGATGCCGGACTGAAAATGGCACAATGTCTGATTTGGGAAAAGAATTCCTTTGTTCTCGGCCGTCAGGACTATCAATGGCGGCATGAGCCTATCCTCTACGGTTGGAAAGAAGGAGCCGGCCATTATTTCATAAATGACAGAACGCAAGACACCGTACTGCTCGAAGAACAACTGGACTTCAAAAACATGAAGCGACAAGAGCTGCTGGCATTTGTCGAAAAGCTGTTCCGAGATTACAGCGACCAGACCTCCGTCCATTTTGAGAATAAGCCATCCCGAAACTCGTTGCACCCCACAATGAAACCGGTGCCACTGATCGGACGACTGATGAACAATTCATCCAAGCCCGGATGGATAGTCGGTGACTTTTTCGGAGGCAGCGGCTCAACGCTGATAGCTGCAGAGCAACTCGGGCGAACAGCCTACCTGATGGAGATGGACGAACGCAATGTAGACGTGAGCGTTCAGAGGTGGGAACAGTATACAGGATCAAAGGCAGTGAAACTTAAATGACAGTAGAAAGCAATCCAACGCTTGACCTATTGCGGGGGGGGTGCTCTATTTGGACAATAATGGGAAAGTAGCCGGAGGCGGTTATTACAGAGTCGAAATCATAGCGCAGCTCTTTGGTGTTTCGGTGCGTCGAATACAACAACTGACACAGGAAGGTGTCCTGCCGACTACCGAAACGTCCGAAGGTCGAAGGTACGACCTTGTGCCTACCATTCAGAGCTACGTCCAATACCTCAGCGATAAAGCCTACGGCAAAAATCGTTCCGAAAAAGAACTGGAACTGCGGGAACAAAAGATGAAAGCGGAAATAGCCCTTAAAGAAAGTCAAGGCGAACTTCACCGGCTCAAAACTGAAATCGCAGCCGGAAAGTATATAAGCCTCGAAGAGGTGACTCTGGACTATACCCGGTTCTTTGTCACCTTCAAACGGTTTGCAATGAGCCTGCCTTCGAGGATCACAGGCATCATCGGCAACTACGTTGAACCTTTAGAGGCAAGGCACATCGAAAAAGACCTCACAACAGAAATTCAAAAATTGTTAGAGGCATTCGTTGTAGCCGCCGTCGTGGAGCAAGTAAATGGCACGAAGGCCTAAAAGCAATAGAATCCGCAAATATAACGTCCCGCAATACATCAAAGAATCACTCAGATATTTACGCCCACCCGAAAACATAACAGTTTCAGAGTGGGCAGAGAAATACAGAATTCTCGACACAAAATCATCCGCAATGCCGGGGCCTTGGACAAATAGCAAAACCCCATACCTCACAGGTGTAATGGATGAGTTTTGTAATTTTGAAACCGAGGAAATAATCCTCGCTAAAGCGTCTCAGCTCGGAGGTACAGAGGCGCTGTTCAATATGATGGGGTGGATCGTCCAGCAAGACCCGTCTCCGACGATGGTAGTCTACCCTTCGGACGTTTTAGGAGAGAGCATCTCCACCAACAGACTGCAACCAATGTTCAGACTTTCCCCTCCCCTCAAGGAGCGATGGAAAGAGAATGAGAGTACAAAGACAGAGTTACAGTTTGATGGAATGTATATGACAATCGTCGGTTCTAATAGTCCTGCGAACCTTGCAAGCCGTCCTGTTCGTTTTCTGTTTTTGGATGAGGTGGACAAGTATCCCGGTGCAACAAAAAAAGAAGCCGATCCGATAAAGCTCGCAAGAGAGAGAACAAAGACATTTCATAACAGTAAAATTTTTATGACATCAACACCCACCCTCAAAAGCGGCCATATCTGGCAAGCCTTAGAAGGTGCCGATGTCGAAAAGCATTACTTTGTTCCCTGCCCTCACTGTGGCAAAATGATCGAACTTGTGTTCAAGCAGCTCACCTTCCCAGATAAAGAAGGGCTGAGTTATATGGACAGGTCAGAACTTGCAAACTATGTCTGTCAGGAATGCGGCTCGATTATCACCGATCAGGACAAGCCCCAGATGCTCCGATATGGAGAATGGCAGGTCGTCAGACAGAATGCAGCCGTTCCTCGTACTGTAGCCTTCTGGATCAACACAATGTACAGCCCCTTCGTTCGCTTTTCGGAGATAGCAAGAGAATTTCTGCTCAGCAAGGACAACCCTGACACTCTGCAGAACTTCACCAACAGCTGGCTCGCTGAACCCTGGGAAGACACCAAGCTGAAAACCAGCGCAGATACCGTAATGGAGAGACAAACAGACCTGCCGGAGCTGGAGGTTCCCGAATGGGCAAAGCTCCTGACAGGCGGTGTGGATGTTCAGGAAAACTGCGTTTACTGGACGATTAGAGCGTGGGGCAACTATCTGACATCACAGAACATAGCTCACGGTCAGGCGTTCTCCTTTGCAGAAGTCGAAAGGCTGATGAATTTATCGTACAGCAAAAGAGACGGCAGCCAGATGATCGTGCAATTAGCTCTCATTGACTCCGGCGACAACACCGATGCAGTATACGACTTCTGCGCATCCAATTCAGACTGGGCACTACCCAGCAAGGGAGCATCGCACGCAATGACAACACATTTCAAACTATCGACGGTAAACAAGACCGATAGCAGAGCCTACGGCATGAAGCTGGTGCTCATCGACACCGGGAAATACAAGGACATGATCGCCGGAAGGATGCGAAAGGAAAACGGCTCAGGAAGCTGGATGGTTTATCAGGGATGCGACCTTGACTACGCAGAACAGGTCACATCAGAACATAAGGTCAATGTTCGTTCCGGAAACAGGACAACGCAAGAATGGCGGCAGAAAACATCTCACGCTGATAACCACTACCTCGACTGCGAGGTTTATGCAATGTGTGCTGCCGATATGCTCGGTGCTCGTTCCTTCCACCTCGAAGAGCTGGAGATGGAAACAAGGGAACCGGAACAAAAACCAGAGCCAAAACCTGAACAAGACAGCAGCTGGCTCGGAACATCAAACAGTCAATGGCTGTAGAAAGGAATGAAAACCATGAGAGTACAACGAAAGGCGGTAACCGCAGACACACCGGTGACTTTTACCTTTGAGAGTGCAGGGAGTCAGTTTCTGGTCAAAAACTTCACCAACAATCCGATCACGGTAGGAATTCTCGGTCAGAGCGTGATAATCCCGGCCAACAGTGCACAACTTATCGCAACAAGGATTGATCCGCCGGTGTCAGACCTCACAGACACCCTGACCGTGACAGCGGTTGTTACAGATGCAATGGGGGTTGAAATTCAATGTCTGAACTACTGATAGAACCCCTCATCTTCGGGCTGGGAATGGCATACATAGGGCTTGCACCCGGTGCCGTTTATCCGATGTATCCCGGAGGCGACCCTGACAGGAAAGTAATGACCACACTCTATGCTGCATCGGCGGTAACATCTACAGCGGCAATTCACGTTCAGGCTGACAGCAGTGAACAGGATGGAGGATAAAACAAAATGTCAACAGTAATGGATTACACGCCCTCCCAGATGTTGGCTGAGGTCAACAAAGCCATTCAGGCAATCCTTGTAGGAGGGCAAAGCTACAAGATCGGCTCAAGATCCCTGACCCGTGCAGACCTCGCACTGCTCAGAGATATGCAGCACGACCTTGAGGCACAGGTAGCAGCAGAAGCAGACAGTAGCCTCTTCTCAGATACCTATGTCGCAATTTTTGACGGGAGGTGATCCTGACGAATTGGTTTGATAATTTAATAGGGTTTTTCAATCCTGAGGCAGCGGCAAAGCGTGAGGCTTGGAGACAGGTGCTTGAAGAATACAAGCACTACGACGCTGGAAACAACGGCAGGCTGAATGCGAACTGGCTCGCCACGAATCAGAGTGCAGAGTACACCGACCGATACAGCAGAGACACCGTCCGTGCCAGAGCCAGAGATCTGGAGCGCAACAGCGATATGTGCAACTCCGTCATCGGACCGTTTGTCCGAAATGTAATTGGCAAAGGACTGATACTTCAAGCTCAGACAAGCAGTACAAGCCTCAACGCCGAGATTGAATCGCTCTGGAAAGTCTGGTGCAAAAAGAAGAACTGCGATGTCACCGGAACCCAGAGCCTGAATCAGATGCTCCGAATGGCCGTCAGGCGAAAGAAGGTCGACGGCGGTATCCTTTTTGTAAAGCGATATACAGCCGGTGGCGTTCTCCCCTTCAAGCTGCAGATGTTTGAAGTTGATGAGCTGGACGCAACGCAGGTGACTCCAAAGTACAAAGGAAACCGTGTAGTCGGAGGAATTGAGTACAACAAATTCAACGCCCCAGAAGGTTACTGGATCCGACAGTACGATCTGGACGGATTTACAACGGTAGCCCCGACCTTCATCAAAGCCACAGATGCAATATTCTACTTCAGCAAGCGTCGCCCGTCACAACTCAGGGAAATGAGTGACATGAGTCAGACGATCACCCGAATCAGAGATGTCAACGAATTCATGGTCGCCGTTTCGGTCAAGCAAAGGATCGAAGCCTGCCTTTCGGTATTCATTAAGAGAGCAATACCAACCGCCGGAATAGGCAGAGGGACAGGTGCAACGGGACCACGCCAAACCTACGACGGAAAGACCCTCAGCCCCGGTATGATCAAAGAAATGAATGTCGGAGATGAAGTGCAGGTCGTAAATCCGCAGGGACAAGCAACCGACGCTGCCAGTTATACCAAACTGCAGCAGAGAATGATTGGAGCCGGTCAAGGACTGTCATACGAGGCAACCAGCAGAGATATGTCCGAAACGACCTACTCATCGGCCAGACAGGCGATCATTGAAGACGGGATGACCTACGCAGAAGAAGACGAACTGCTGGCTGATGTCATGGACGAAATCTACGAAACATTCATCATCTCGGCTGTCCTTGCCGGAGCGATAAGCGCACCGGGGTTCTGGGAAGGTCGGAAAGACGAATACTTCCTTCACAGTTTCGTGAAGCAGCCAAAGCCGTGGATCGAACCCAGCAAGGAAACCCAAGCTACCAAGACTGCTCTGCAGAGCGGTCAAAAGACCTTTAAGCAGATAGCCGCCGAAAACGGTACCGACTGGCGAAAACAGATCGACGACATCTGCGAGGTATTAAACTATGCCCGTGAGACTCACGGTGTGGACTTAGGAGGTGTGATACTTGGACAAAAGAAAACAGACGGACTGTACGATGACGAGGACGAGACTGCCCCCGACACTTCACAGATCGTCGGAAATGATCCCACCGAACAAGGGGGCAAGAACTCCGACGATGAACAAACCGAAACCGGGGACGAATGAGCAAAGGGCATTTTCATTCTCCACACTCAGTCGAATGGATGGTGAAGGAAATGAGCGAAAATTCACTCTCTCATTCTCTTCAGAAGAACCATACGAGCGATGGTGGGGTACAGAGATCCTCGACCATTCACCCGGTGCGGTAGACCTTGCCCGGATCAACGAGATCGGCTGCCTCCTATTCAATCATAACCGTGACTATGTTATCGGCAAGATTAACAGAGCATGGATCGAAAATCAGAGAGGCTACGCAGAGGTCGAGTTTGATACAGATGAGCAATCCGAATTGATCTACCAGAAGGTCAAAAGCGGAACTCTCAAAGGCGTATCCGTAGGATACCGCATCGACTCATTAGAGGAAGTCCAGCCCGGAAAAACCTCGGCAGACGGACGGTTCACAGGACCTGCTGAAATCGCAAGGAAGTGGTGGCCCTTCGAGATCAGCATCGTATCCGTTCCGGCAGACGGTACCGTGGGTGTCGGTCGAGAAGCTGAACCAATCAGTGCACCGGTTCCGCTTGAGGTTTTGGAGGCTCAACTTCAAATAAACAAAAATTATTAAATGGAGGTAAACCAAAATGAAGAAGAAAAAGCTCCGTGATGCTCTTCAGCGTCAGCAGGCTCTCGTTAATGCAGCAAGAAGCGCAAACCGCTCTCTGTCTGACAGCGAACAGGCTGAGTTTGACGCTCTGCAGACGGAAATAGAAAACCTGCGCTCAGAAATCGAAGCAGAAGAACGCCAGCAGGCAGGTGCAGCTGTACCTGCGCCCACAGCTCCTGCGGTTCCTGCCCCTGATACCAGCAGCGACCAGCAGAGAGCTGCCGTCGAGGCAGAACGCTCAAGGATCACAGAGATCACAGCAATGTGCCGTGATTTCAATATCGATCCCCAGAGGTTCATCGCTGACGGATCCACGCTTGACAATGTCCGTGCTGAGATCATCAGAGATCTGAGGCAGACCCACGCACCGATTCCCTCAAGAGTTGAGGTCACAGGCAACGGAGAAGACGAATTCCGCAGAGACGCAGCAGACGCTCTCCTGCTCAGATCAGGCAGAGTAAATGTCGAAAATCCCTCGACAGGCGCACGTCAGCTGCAGGGAATGAGCTTGCGTGATCTGGCAATCGAATGTCTGACAAGAGAAGGTCGCAATACCAGCGAACTGCTCAGAATGTCTCCCGATGATCTCTACAGCGAAATGAGCCGCCAGTTTTACAATCCGACTGCCGCATTCCCGGCAATCCTCGACCAGACGATCAGAAAGAGCATCGTAGAACTTTACAGCCACGTGCCTACAACATTTCAGGCATTCACCACCAAAGGTAGTCTGAAAGACTTTAAGACAACCACAGACCATGAATATGTAATCGGTGGTGTCGGCGACTTCCTCCTTGTTCCCGAAAACGGAGAGATCAAGGCCGACATTCCCAGCACACAGGTACTGCCCACCCGTAAGCTCGACACCTACGGTAAGCAGTTTAGTATGACCCGTCAGGCGTTCATCAACGATGACATCGGTTTCCTGACTGAGGTTCCCGGTCTTTACGCAACAGCGGCAAAGAAGACCATCGACAAGCAGGTCTACAAGATCCTGTTCAACAACAGCGCAATCTTCGACGGCAAAACGCTCTTCCATAACGACCACAAGAACCTCATCGGAACAGGAACAAAGCCCACACAGGCATCCATTCAAGCGATGATCCTCCAGATGCAGAAGCAGACGGATCAGTTTGGAGAGGCAATCTACATCACACCCAGAACAATCGTTGTGCCGGTGGGCTACGAGTTTGATCTTGCTGTGATCCTCAGATCTGCACAGGTTACGGGAAGCAACAACAACGACATCAATCCGCTGTACAACTATCCGCTTCAGATCGTGCAGTCCCCCGTGCTCAATGTTCTGGCCGGTTCCAATGCTTGCCCGTGGTTCATGTTTGCAGACGGAGCATCCTGCAGAGGCATTCAGGTCGACTACCTCAACGGGCAGGAAACACCGACCGTCAGACGTATGGAGACACCCGGACAGCTCGGCTTTGTTTGGGATATGTATCTCGACTGGGGCATCAGCGTCAGAGACTTCAGAGGCATCTGCAAGAACCCCGGCGTAGCACTTTAATGCAGAAAGGAGAAATGAACTATGGCAACTGCTGCATTTTGGCAGAGAGGTGAAGCCCTGGACTATTCAAACACCAGCGGCTCAAAAATCGCAGCCAACACAATAGTCGTGGTTGGTTCCAGAGTCGGCGTGATCGGTGGCGACATCGAAAACGGCAGCACCGGATCCATTCACATGGGCGGCGTTTGGGAGATGCCCAAGACAGGATCATCTGCAATCTCCCTCGGCCAGACCGTTTACTGGGACGGTTCCGGCATAACCAATGTATCGACCAGTAACACGGAAGCAGGCTACGCAGCAGCCGCAGCCGGAGCAGACGCAACAAGCATTCTGGTGAAACTCAATGGCTGATCTCATAGCTCTGCGCCCTATCGTCTGCGGCAATACGGAGTACCAGACCGGGAGCATTCTGCCATCAGACAATCCGGATACAGACACATGGGTAGCGTGTGGTTCTGCATTTTGGAGAGAAACAGAGCCTGCCGCACTACCTGCAGCAAGGCTGATGTGCGCAGAACCCGGGCTGCCGGGAACTGCCGTAGGCGGTGAACAGTCAGGTGAAGATCTGGTCGGCAAGGTTCCAATGACACCGACACGGAAAAGGAAGTGACACCGAATGGAAAGCCTGAGTTTCAAAGAGGCAATTCAGAGAGACATAGACGAAGTCTTCTTCAATGTCGATGAATTCTCAGATGCTCACACCATAGACGGCGTGCAGATGCCTGCAATGATCGACGACATGGAGAACATCGAGCGTGAGAAGAAAATGAAGTCCCACATGGACGGAATCTACGCACGCCAGATCCTCCTTTATGTCAAAGCGTCGGATTTCGGTGCATTACCTGCACAAGGGAGGATAGTCACTCTTGACAAGAGGAAATACACTGTAGTCGATGCGACAGACGAGGGCGGCGTTTATACCATTACTCTGGAGGCGAACAGGAGCCGATGATCACTTATGAATGGGACTTTGATGACCTGAGCTATGTGCAGAGGAAGCTCGGAGCAATGAAAAGCGAAGCGAGAAAGGTTCTGAAAAACGCTGTAAACAAAACAGCAGTATCCGCACGAGTAAAACTGCGTCAGGAAGCACAAAAACGGTACACAGCAAAAACAGCAGGTATTAATTCCAGAATCGACATTAGCAGAGCTACCATTGCATCTCCTACCGCTACACTTAATGTCAAGGGTAAAACTTTAACAATGCCTCGCTTCCGCACCACAGCACCCAAAAGCGGTGTGAAAGCCGAGGTGTTGAAAGGAACCGGTCTCAAAACCGTAGAAGGTTCTAAAAATATCAAGGCCTTTGTTTCAAAGGTAGCCAGCGGCAACAAGAAGTCCGGGAAAGTCACTATGACAACACAGATCCTTCAAAGAGTAGGCAAAGAAAGATACCCACTCAAGGTTCTGCGCTCCCCTTCCGTTCCGAAAATGATCGAAATGGTCTACGACGGAAAGCAAATCACCAGCACACCTCTCAAGCAGGAAATAGAACGCCTTTATAGGCACTATGTAGACCAAGAGATAGAAAGGACACTGAACAGCAAATGAACGCTTTGAAACTGCAAGACGCTATCGTCAACGACCTTCAAAAACTCTTTAGTAAGAGAAAATATCTGACCCCTGACAGAGAAACTGCTGCCGTTTCCGTTTTCGCTCAGAATCTCCCGAAAAGAGACTCTGAAGACGATGATGACCCCTTCCCTTACATCATCGTAAGGCTCGACAGCGGCGACATCGAGAACCAGACAAGTGATTACAAAGTGTCGGTATTTCTTCTTGTTGGAGTTTTTAACGACAGCAAAGTCAATCAGGGACATAAAACGGTGCTGGAGATGATAGAGCTGATCCAAAGACACTACGAAGAAACCCCTCTTCTCGACGGTCAATTTGTATTCACCGATCCGTCCCATTGGGCGTTACAAGACGAAGAAAGCTACCCTTTCTTTTTCGGAGGCGTTGAAATCAGCTTCAGCGTTCCGGCTCCAAGAAGGAAATGGAGTGATCTCGTATGAGCAAGATCGTTTATGTCGGACCCACAATTCCCAGCGTAGCAAACAGAAACACATTCTACGACGACACGCCGTCAGAACCACTACAGGCGGCGGTTCGTGAAACGCCATTCCTCGGTAACCTGATCGTGCCTATAAGCAGACTTTCTGATGCCTTGACTCAGATCAGGAACCAGAAGGGCGCAATTTACACAATTTACAAAAAAGCACTGGAGCATTACAGTGCATAACGAAAGGAGAAAACAATATGCCTTATCAGCATGGAGTGCGTGTACTCGAACAGGCAACCGGCGTAACAGCCCCAATCACAGGAACAGCCGGTCTGCAGGTTGTATTCGGTACTGCGCCTGTTAATCTCGCAAAGAACCCTACAGGGGTAACAAACAAGCCGGTCATTGCTTACACTTGGCAGGAAGCAGTCGACCAGCTGGGCTATTCAGACGACTGGGCAAGCTACACCCTCTGCGAGGCAATGTACGCCTCGTTCAAATTGTTCGGAGTAGCACCCGTAATTTTTGTCAATGTCCTCGACCCGGCAACACACAAAACAGAGGTTTCAACCGCCGCAGAACTTACGGTAACATCACTGCAGGCAACGCTTGAAGTCAAGGGAGTCCTGCTTTCTACAGTCGCCGTCAAATCATCTTCAAGTGGAACTGCTCTGACTGTCGACACCGACTACACTCTGAGCTTTGACGACAGCGGCAACGTCGTGATCACCCTTCTGGCAGCAGGATCGGCGGCATCAGCGGCAAAAGTTTATGTCACCTACACCAAGCTCAATCCGGCAGGGGTTACAGCATCATCAATCGTAGGATCAACAAGTGGCAACACCGAAACAGGCCTCGAAGTCCTCAGACAGGTCTATCCGAAATTCGGAATGGTACCCGGACTGATCATCGCCCCCGGTTGGAGTCAGAACTCAGATGTAGGCGTAGCCCTTGCAGCTAAATGTGAGGAAATCAACGGATACTTCCGCTGTGAAAGTTATGTCGACATCGACTGTAACACAACAAACGGTTGCACCGTTTACTCGAATGTAGGTGCCGCAAAGGCAGCTGCAGCAATCAACAGCCCTCACGTCATGGCTCTCTGGCCTTGCGTGAAATCAGGCTCAAAGATTTTTCACGCATCAGCGGTCTGGGCTGCTCTTACACAGTACACCGACGCTCAGAACGACGATGTCCCGAACCTCAGTCCGTCGAACAAGAGCCTGCCTATTACAGCGACCTGCCTCGAAGACGGAACCGAAATTCTCCTCGACCAGACGCAGGGCAACACAGTCAACGGCTTCGGAGTTTCAACGGCAATCAATGTCAATGGTTTCAGAAGCTGGGGCAACAACAGCGCAGCCTATCCGTCAACGACTGACCCGAAGGATCGCTGGTTTGCCTGCCGCCGTTTCTTCTCTTGGTGGGGTAACAGCTTCATCCAGACTTACTTCCAGAATGTAGATGATCCGGCAGACTACAGGCTCATAGAGAGCATCGTTGACAGTGAAAACATCAGAGGAAACGCCTACGTTTCAGCAGGAAAATGTGCTGCAGCTTACATCGAATTCAACGAAGATGAAAATCCGGTTACAAGCATTCTCAACGGGCAGATCACATTCCATCAGCATCTGTCGCCCTTCGTTCCTGCAGAAGACATCCTGAACATTCTGGAATTTGACCCGGAAGCTCTCACGAGCGCACTTACTGGAGGTGAATCATAATGGCTATCAGCGGAATTCCTGAAGTCCTTCATGACTTCAATATTTATAACGCAAAGAACAAGATCGTCGGTCTGACCGGTGAGGTTTCTCTCCCGGACTTCGAGGCAGTCACCGAGACAATAAGCGGTGCCGGAATTCTCGGAGAAATTGAGACGACTATCGCCGGCCGCTACGGCAGCATGGAGCAGGAAATCCCCTTCCGCTGCATTGACGAAGACTTCTTCAAACTGATAAGCCCCACCCAGAGAGTCGAGCTGACACTCAGAGGAGCAATTCAGTATAACAAGAAATCGGACGGCTCAACTGCATATATGGGAATGAGAGTGGTCTATCGTGGCCGCTGCAAGAAGATCTCGCTCGGAACTGTTAAGCAAGGCGGTCCTATGGACAGCTCGATCACGATCGAGACGACATACATCCTCATCGAGATGGACGGCAAAAAGAAGATCGAGCTTGACAAGATTAACGGAGTCTTCAAAGTCAACGGAACAGATCTGCTGGCAGCAGTTAAAAAGCTGACATAAGGAGGAAAACATCATGGAAAATGAATCCCTGACACTTACATCCGAAATCGAGGAAACCGCAGAGGAAAGCTCTGTGGTCGTCCTCAGCAAGCCCTACACATTTGAGGATAATATTTATAAAGAGCTTGATCTTTCAGGTCTGTCGGAGCTTACAACAGAGGATATGGTAGCGGCTGAGAAGTACATGAGCCGTAACGGTAACATTTCCGTAATGCCGGAAATGAGCATCGAGTATGCCTGTTTTATCTGTAGCAGAGCTACCGATCTCCCCGTTGAGTTTTTCAGAAGACTCCATCCCAAAGATGCGATCAAGATCAAAAACAGAGTAACAGGTTTTTTCTACGGCGAGGGCTAAGCCCGAAAGACGCAAAGCAGCTACGGAAAATTTGCCTGAAACTTTCCCTCTCCCTTCGGACAGGCGTGGACTTTTTTCTGCGCCTGCCTATAGGGGATCTACTCGAGACAGCAAAGGAGGCGGCAGATTTAATTCATGGCAAGCGGAAGTAAAGAGTATCAACTCGCATTAAAAATAGCAGGCAGAATTGATAGCAGCTTCACAGCCGCCATTTCAACTGCCTCTAAAGCGACAAGCGCACTCGGAACAGCCGGAAAAGCAGTCGGCACAGCAATCGGTACAAGCATGAAGGTGGCAGCCGGAGCTTTGACCGCTACCGGTGCTGCCGTCGCCGGAATAGGTGCATCAAGTGTCAAGGCCGGTGCAGAATTCGATACTGCAATGTCACAGGTCGCTGCGACAATGGGAAAGACCATGCAAGATATGCAAAGCGAAGTCGGAACGGTGGATCTCGCATGGGGTACATTTTCCGGCAACCTTAGAGAGTACGCTCAAGAAATGGGTGCACATACAGCATTCTCAGCGACCCAGAGCGCAGAGGCGCTTAATTACATGGCACTCGCCGGATATGATACACAGACATCAATGGCAATGCTCCCGAATGTTCTGAATCTCGCCGCAGCCGGATCAATGGATCTGGCAGCGGCATCCGATATGGTGACCGATACACAAACCGCTTTCGGAATATCACTTGACAGAACATCACAGATGGTTGATGAAATGGCAAAGGCTGCGTCAACAGGCAATACCAGCGTTTCACAGCTCGGTGAAGCATTCCTGACGGTCGGTGGTCTGGCACAGGAACTGAATGGTGGTATAGTAAAACTTGCAGACGGTTCTACAGCAACAGTTGACGGTGTGCAGGAATTGGAGATTGCACTTACAGCAATGGCTAATGCCGGCATTAAAGGAACCGAGGCAGGAACCCATATGAGGAATATGCTGTTAAAACTGTCCAGCCCCACATCTGACGGTGCAAAACAGCTGAAAGCTCTCGGTGTAGATGTCTTTGATGCAAGCGGGAAAATGCGGTCGCTCTCTGACGTGTTCGGAGACTTATCGACAAAAATGGAAACCATGTCGCAGGAAGACAAGATAGCCGCAATCAGCGATTTGTTCAACGCTCGCGATATTGCCAGTGCAGAGGCTCTTCTTGCCGCTGTCGGTGACGACTGGGATTCAATAGGAGCGTCAATTCTGGATGCTCAGGGAGCCGCTCAAGAGATGGCAAATACCCAGCTTGACAATCTAAACGGCGATATAACACTTTTCAAGTCTGCACTTGAAGGCACGCAAATAGCGATCTCCGACGCAGTAACTCCTGCCTTAAGAGATATGGTTAAATTCGGCACCGACGAGCTGGATAAATTAACAACTGCTCTGAAAGATGGAGGCATAAGTGGTGCCGCCGCTGCTCTTGGAGACGTTCTATCAGACGTTCTCCAAAAGATAGCGTCATATGCTCCCGATTTTTTGAACATCCTATTCAAAATAACGGACGGTCTGATGCAGGGGCTGAGATCAAAAGCTCCAAAGTTGGCCGCAACAGCCGCAAATCTTGTGTCTCAGTTTTTAACAGGATTCCTCAGTTTTTACGGAGACTTCTGGACAACAGGCGCAACGCTTATCGCTCAATTTGCAAGTGGTCTGGTAAGCAAAGTGCCGGAAATCGTTCAGAGCGCGATCACGACAGTGAAAAAACTTAAGAAGGGAATAACATCTCAGCTCCCGACCATCGTGTCATCGGTAACAAAAATCGCCACAAAGCTGATCACCGGTCTCGGGCAACTTCTCCCTGAGTTTATAGAATTCGGCGCGTCGCTGATCATTCAGTTAGTCGAAGGAGTATCTGCTGCCGCCCCACAATTAATAACAGCAGCAGTAGATACCATATTCAAAGTGGCACAGAGCCTCGTCGCTCAGGTTCCGAGTTTACTGTCAGCCGGTCTGACATTGATCGGTGCTGTTGCAGATGGCATCGTCTCCGGGCTGAATTACATATTCACAGACGGAATAAATATCGTCCTCGAAATGATCAACGGCATTCTTGAAGCACTTCCTCAGCTGATCCAGCAAGCAGGAACGGTGGTGTCGAGTTTCGTGACCGGGCTGACAAATGCCCTGCCTACCATCATTGACGGAGCAATAAAGCTGGTCGGAGGTCTCATCGACGGAATAATTCAGAATCTGCCTGAGATCATCAAAGCAGCTCTTGATCTGGTCGAGCAGCTCGGGCTTGCAATTCTCAATGCAAGAGGAAAACTGATCGATGCAGGAATACAGCTGATCACCGGCTTAATTCAGGGTGTAGTCGATAACCTGCCAACAATAATCGATACCGCAATAGAGATTATTGACACCTTAGTTTTAGGGCTTGCTGAGGCTCTGCCTACGCTTTTAGAATCAGCAGCAAACATTGTAATCAGTCTGGTCACAGCGATAGCAGAAAATGCGCCCAAAATCATAAAAGGTGCGGTCGAGATAATCACACAGCTGAGAAACGGTTTCTCACAAGGACGCACTCAGATCCTGAAAACAGCCGTGCAGCTAATTTCAACTCTGGTCAAAGGACTGGTTGACAACCTGCCTAAGATAATCGATGCAGGAATACAGCTTGTAATGTCACTTTTAGACGGCATCATAAGCAGCCTTCCGACAATCATCAACAGCGGCCTGCAGGCAGTTTCAACTTTAATCACCGGTATCGTTCAGGCTCTGCCGGAACTGATAAAAGCAGCTATACAGATTATTACTCAACTGATCAAAGGGATCGTACAAGCGCTCCCGAAATTGATCACGGCCGCTATTCAGATCATAACCGAGCTTGTCACTCTGCTAATCGAGCACGCACCGGAAATCATAACAGGTGCAATCGAGATCATAGCTCAACTCGCGGTCGGTCTTATAGAGGCACTCCCCGACCTGATAGCTGCAATTCCCGAGATCATTGAAGGAATAGTCGAGGCACTATTCAGTATCGACTGGGGTGAAGTCGGAGGAAAACTTCTAACGGCTCTTAAAGATGGATTTACAAAGATGGGTCCTGCTTTGCTCTCGGCTGCAAAAAATATCTGGGACAGCATAAGTACAGCGGCGTCCCAGGCTTGGAACGCTATCAAAAATACAGCAGCAACCATCTGGAATTCTATCAAAGACGCAATAGCCAATGCAATCACAGCAGCGAGAGATGTCTTTGTTTCGATCGTTGGCGCTATTAAAGGCAAAGCAGAGGAAATATGGAACGGGATCCGTACCACAACGCAGACAGCGTGGAATGGCATAAAACAGTTTATCACCGACCCGATAAATACTGCAAAGAACGCATTCACAACCGTTACAAGTGCAATAAGCACCACAGCGTCAACAGTTTGGAACAACATAAAAACTGCGACTTCAAATGCTTGGAACGGCATCCAGAGTGCCGTAAGCAACAAGATCACAGCGGCAAAGAATACATTCACTAATGTCAGCAATGCCATTAAAAACGGTGCATCGACGGCGTGGAACGCTGTTAAAAATACGACCTCTACAATTTGGAACAACGTCACCAGCACAATAACAAGCAAGGTAAACGCCGCAAAGACAGCCGTATCTAATGTGTTCAACGGAATAAAATCAGCAGTATCAAATGCCCTTAATGCCGTAAATAACACGGTATCCTCGATTTTTGAAAACGTCAAAAAGACGATAAGCGACAAAATGACAGCGGCAAAGAACACCGTAAGCAATATCATCGATAAAATCAAAAACTTTTTCAATTTCAAATTCGAGTGGCCGAGTCTGCCGATGCCGCATTTCTCAATTAACCCTTCCGGTTGGCAAATTGGAGACTTGCTCAAAGGCTCAATCCCATCACTCGGAATTGACTGGTATGCAAAAGGCGGTATCTTAGACGGCGCTCAGATCTTCGGAGCCGCAAACGGGAAACTCCTCGGTGGTGGTGAAGCAGGTAAAGAAGCCGTTCTACCCCTTTCTGAACTATGGAGGCAAATGCGATCCATTATCGGAGAGGCTATAACCAGCGTCCGCAACGACGACAGGATAACAGTTCTTACAGACAGACTGGATGCTTTGATGGTTGGAAGCAGGACAGATCCCCTGCAAAGCATAGTTGATCATCTGGCAGGAAACCAAGGCACTAACTCGTCACGGAGCAACAGCGAAAACTACCAGATCACCTATGCTCCTACCTTCCAATTCTACGGAGCCGCTCCCTCCAAAGAGGATATAGTGGATGCCGGAAGAATGAGTCAAGATGAATTCAATGATATGATGGATGAATGGATCAAGCAACGTGACCGTCTGAACTTTGCATAAGGAGGGATCGCAATGAAATCCTATACAACAATAGCAGGCGATACCTGGGATATTATCGCAAAGAAGGTATACGGAGACGAACTGAAAGCTGACCGTCTGTTGACGGAAAAGACCAACTTCCCCATCTTGGACTATGAGGTATTCCCGTCCGGTATCACCGTAAATCTCCCCGAAATCGCAGAGGATGATGAGCTCGACTCAGACCTTCCAGATTGGAGGAAAGACTAATGGCAATAGCAAGACATTCAACCGTGAGTCTGACATATAACGGCATAACAGCCACTCAGATGGAGGAATACATTGTATCGTTTAAGTACACAGATGTTTCCTCCGGGTCGAGTGACAATATCACCGTGGAGCTGTCGGACAAAGATCGTCGCTGGATCAATTCATGGTTCCCGCAAAAGGGCGATAAATTAAAGCCGACTCTGATCAAGCACCGATGGGATCAGGATGACCAATCATATAGCCTGAGCTGCGGAACATTTGTTATTGATGATTTTTCGTTCAAAGGTAACCCGATCCAATGCACTATCGAAGCAGCGGCGATACCATCAACATCCGGCTTTAAAGTTACCGAGAGAACCTATACCTACGAAAACACGACGCTTAAAAATATCGGTCTGGCGATTGCTAAAAGAAACGGCCTGAGCTTACACTACGAAGCAAAAACAGTATCAATCGAAAATGTCGTTCAAGACAAAAAGAGCGATTGTGCTTTTTATAACGATTTGATCGTTAAATACGGACTCGCCCTCAAAATTTACAATGATCGGCTTGTGGTTTTCGACGAGGCGATCTACGAAGCAAAACCAGTTGTGGCAACACTAACAGAGTCAGACTTTGAGCCGGGGTGGTCATGGAATACCTCTCTTGCAGGGACTTACACAGGCGTGCGTTATTCCTACACGCACGCCCAAAAAAACAAGACATTTACTGTCAATGTAGGCAGCGGTAGTCGAATCCTGACTTGTGATGACGAAGCAAGCAATCTGACAGAGGCGACGCTTATAGCTCTCGCCAAAGTCAATAACGCCAATAAAAACACGACTACAATGAAAATCACCCTCAGAACTCCCGCAAGAACGATACTGGCGACAAACTGCGTTAAAATACAAGGATTAGGAAAGCTCGACGGCAAATACTATGTCGAAAGCGTAACCTTATCAATCGGGAGCAGCGGTACAAAATCAACGCTCAATCTGCGTAAAGTAGAAAACAGACTGACGGTAGTGCCAGCAAAAAGTAAGACTTCAAGCTCGACAAAAGCTGCGACCACCACGACATCTACAAATGTCAAAGCTTCAAGTTCTACAGCCGAGAAGAAAAAACAAACAGTCGTATTTAAAAAAGGCGATAAAGTCAGAGTAACTAAAGGAGCCAAGACATATCCGGGCGGTTCTCTTGCTTCATTCGTTTATACGACTATCTATGATGTCATCCAAGTCGGCGGCAAAGACCTTCCTGATGACCGCATCGTCATAGGTCAAGGAAGAATCGTGGTAGCAGCCGTCAAAGCGGCCGATCTATATAAAGCATAGGAGGATGGTAATGGCTAATTTGCAGGAATTGAGAATTGGAAAAATTTCAAGCATCAATTACAAAAAAGGAACCGCCAGAGTAACCTATGAATACCGCGATGATACGACAACGGTAGAGCTTCCATTCCTATCATGGGAATACCAGATGCCCGAAGTCGGCGATATGGTAGTAACAGCTCATCTCTGGGGTGGCGCAGCAGCAGCAGTTATACTCGGGCCGTTATGGCACGATGGGCATAGACCCGTCAGCGGCAAAAAAGGCCTCTATCGGAAAGAATATGAAAGGACACAGGGAGCCGCCTATGAGGAATACAACGATACCAGTAAGAGTTTCAAAGTTGTAGCCGGAGGCGTTACCCTTACAATGCAGGGCGGTATTCTGACTGTTAGTGGCAGCATGAAAGTTACAGGCGATCTTTCAGTATCAGGTGACCTGACGGTTTCAGGAACAATACACAATTAGGAAGGGGTGTCGGTCAATGGCAACGATAGGCAGCTGGGGAAAAACATTAATTTTTAAGACCTCAGATACCCAAATATTGACATTTGAAAAAATGTCCAGAACTGTATCTGCTACATGGGCTACGCACTCCAGAATGAAAAAGAAAGACAGGTCGGAATTCATCCGTCCGAACACTCAGACTATCAATTTTACAATAACGCTCGACGCTACCCTCGGAGTAAAACCCAGAGCGATGCTCGACACGATTACATCGGCAATAGAATCGGGAGCTGTTAATACACTTGTTATAGGAGGCAGAAAAGTAGGCAGTTACCGATTCGCCATTAAACAAGCAAGTGAGACATGGGAATGTGTCCTCCAAAAAGGAGAACTCGTACAAGCCAAAATCTCACTTACAATGGAGGAATATCTATGACACTTAAAAACGTCGAATTCAATGTCAGAGGGGAAATACCCGTAGTTGAAGATATCCTCCGCTGCCTTAGAAATCTGATATTAACGCCGGTAGGAACGGTGCCGCTTGATAGAGATTTCGGAATAGATCAGTCTATTCTCGGGTTGCCTATAGACGTGGCACAAAGCCTTCTCGCCGTCGAAATCATCGATAAGGTAGATCGCTATGAACCCAGAGTAAGCGTTGCAGAGGTGAAACTGACAGCTTCCATCGACGGAAAAATAACAGCAAAGGTGGTGATTGAAAGTGGCTGACACATTACAGTCGGTTTATGAGCTTCCTGATGTTTCATTCACCGACAACGACACCCTCAAAGCGATGCAGACACGCATAATCGCAAACTACGAGTCCCGGTACAAGGAACTGACCGGGAAAGAAATTAGTCTCGCTCCGGCTGACCCGATAAGGATCCTGATCTACGCTCTGACACTTGATCTCTTCCAGATCGAACAATATGTCGAAAGAGCCGGAAAGCAAGATCTTCTGAAATACAGCTACGGAGACTACCTCGACAACCTCGCCGCCGGTCGTGGAGTTACAAGGCAGCAGGCGGCAGCGGCAACAGCTACGATCAGATTCACGCTCTCGGAGGTAAAGACCTACGCCGTAGGCATTCCTGCCGGAACAAGAATCACCAACGGAGACGGCGTTTATTTTCAGACGCTCGAATATGACGAAGTCCCGGTCGGCTCTTTAACAGTTGACGTCGAAGCAGAGTGTACCGAAACAGGTGCAGTAGGAAACAATCTGACTGCAGGACAACTCAATATCCTCGTTGACCCGGTCGCTTATGTAGTCTCAGTGGAAAATATCGATACCAGCAGTGGAGGAACCGACCTCGAAACAGACGAAAGTCTCGCTGAGCGTGTCTTCCTCGCTCCATCAAGCTACAGCGTAGCAGGTCCCGATAATGCGTACATTTACTGGGCAAAGACCTACAACAACAACATCGGCTCGGTTATGCCTACAAGTCCGAATCCCTGCGAAGTCAAGATCTACATCCTGATGAAAGACGGAACGATCCCGGAAACCAGTGTCGTCAACGGTCTGGAGAGCTACCTGCAGGACAGCAACATCAGACCCCTCACCGATCAGGTGACGGTTGCTGTTCCGACAACTCAGTCATTCACGGTAGATCTGACATACTACATCAACCGCAGCGACAGTAAAAAAGCCACATCAATACAGACAGCTGTCACCGATGCCATTGATGAATACATAAAGTGGCAAACAACTGAAATCGGCAAAGACATCAACCCATCAGAGCTGATCAAGAGAGTCATAACCGCAGGAGCCAAAAGAGTGACGATAACATCACCGACATTTACTACAGTAGGCGATACCTCGGTAGCTCAGATCGCTCTGAACGGCAGCGGAAACCCGGATGTTACCATCACCTACGGAGGGCTTGAGGATGATTGATCTTTACAACGGAAAAATCACAGACCTTCTGCAGAACGACTCCGAGTACAATGCTGAGGTTCAGGCTCTGGCTTATGCCCTCGCATTAGAGAAAAAAAGAATAATGAACGAGGCAGACAAAACCAGAACCCTCGCAATGATTGAGGAACTCCCGGAAGAGATACTGGATGTTCTCGCAGTCGAGCTGCGCAGCCCATACTACACCGAGGACATGACTATACCGCAAAAAATAGATGTTATCAAAAACACGCTTGTCTGGTTTTACAGAGCCGGAACACCCGCTGCCGTATCAGAAATGGCGGCGGCAGTGTTTGGCAGCGGTCAGGTCGTAGAGTGGTTCGATTTTGACCCGAATGACGGAGAGATCATACCCGGAGAGTTTGACATCGAAACCGGTGCAGAAATTCAGGATCCGCAACAATTTATGCCCGTGATCCAGAGAATCATCAACCGAGTAAAGAACACCAGATCTCACCTGCGATCGGTTCGTTTTCTCAGGATCATCCACACCCCGGAAACACCAAAAATCCTGCCGCAACACTACACAGCAAAGACAATCACCAATGTGATCAGAGAAACAATAAGCCCGACACCACCCGTCAGAGCCGCTGCGTTTCTGCAGTCGATACCGACGGTAACAATCAGGTAGGTGCTTATTATTCAAAAAAAGAGGAAACGCCTCGCCACCACCGGGACGAATCCGAAAATAAAAAGGAGGTAAACAATAAATGGCAGCAGACTTCAATACAGGCGTGCTGACTACCAGAGGACTGGCGCTTCTCGCTAAATGGCAGCTTGGAACCGTAACCCCTACGATAACCCGTGCGGTTATCGGTTCAGGAACTTACACATCCGGCGAAAGCATAACAGACAGAACTGCTTTGAAAAGTCAGAAACTCTCCGTAGGTATCAGCACCAAGTATGTCCAGAACGGCTCAACCGTTCTCCTGAAAGCAATCTTTGACAACACGACTGTTACAACAGGCTTCAGAGTTACAGAGATCGGCATTTATGCCATTGACCCTGACATCGGAGAAATTCTGTACAGCATGGCGGTAACCGCCGACGCAGCAAACGCAGACTATCTCCCTGCCTACAACGGAACCTATCCGTCAACAATCGTTTTCAATTACCAGATCGAAGTAGGAAACGCATCAAGCGTGACCATTCAGGCAGGGACAGGAGCCTACGCTCCTGCAGACGACTTCAACGCCCTGAGCAACGATGTGGATGCCGTCGAGATTTCCGCAGCTGCAAACGAGCTGGCGATCCGTCAGACAATAGCGTCACTTCTTCAGGATGAACGCCAGATCGCAAAGCTGGTCACAGCGGCAAGCTCGACAGAAACAGGAACCGTCACGCTTACCAATACTAAAGACTATCCGTTTAATGACAGCAAAACCACCATCGCTATAACGAACACCAGACAGAATCTGTTCTATGATGTAGAAGCAACGGTTACAGCTTACAGCGGCGGTCTCCCGGGAGATATTGTCATTTCGGACAAACAGCTCAACGGCTTCAAGATTGAGTTTGACGGATCAGCAAAGAGCGTGACTGTAGCATATAAAATCAAGGAGGGTATGACCGTATGATAATCATTAACAAAAATGAAGGAACCAAAATCCCGTATGAAGTAAGCGGCAAGAGGATCACCTTTGATGATGACCTCTCTCTGAACCTTGCAAAGCAGGAAAAGGACTGGCCAGTTCATATCGATGTCTGTGTAGACGGAGACGGTAATCTTTGTAACGGAACCGGTGCGGGTCTTTACTATGTCGCCCAGATCGACATACCTGCCGCTGTGTACAACGACGAACAGGTCAGGCAGCCCCTCGACATGGACACTGTCACGCTCACTCTTTGGAGTATTGATGAGCTGACAGAGTCAACCGACGAATAAAAGGAGGAAAAGCAAATGGCAAACTTTGATGTAGCAGACCTCGCTCTGCAGGCCGTAGCACCCGGCAACAAGCTTCTGTACGATGACAAGGGACTCCCCTCGGTAATGGTTTATATTCCGAAATTCAAACTCAGTGAAGTGCTGACAGGGGGTGCCGATGTCTATCATCCTGCGTTCATCATTAACGGAACGGTGGTCGACGGGATCTATATTTCTAAATATCAGAATGTAGTCGAAAACGGCAGAGCCTACAGCCTGCCCGGGAAAGACCCGAAAGCAAATCTTACATGGGACACAGCCCGTGGCTATTGCGAGGCGAAGGGCGCCGGATGGCACATGATGACCAAAGCAGAATGGGCAATGATTGCCCTCTGGTGTAAAGCACACGGCATATTCCCGAAGGGCAACAATAACTTCGGTAAAGACTCAACTGAAACTGCCTATCAGGCAATTCCGATGACATACGGAACCGGAGCCGACGCAGGAAAAATCTTTCATACTGCAACAGGAACCGGTCCGCTGACATGGAGCCACGACGGCACAATGAAGGGAATCATGGATCTGAACGGTAACGTTGCTGAATGGGAAGGCGGCTACAGAACTGTCTACGGAGAGCTTCAGTTCCTCGTTAATAACAACGGAGCTGACAAGAGTCATTCACAGTCAGCGACATCAGATCAGTGGAAAGCGCTGGATGCTACCACAGGTGAATTTATAACGCCGGATGGCACCGGAACTACCACGAACTCCGTCAAAGTTATTGTGGCATCGAGCAAGCCTAAATATGTCAACGCAATCGATAGAAGCGAAGGCTCAACAGAACTGAGCGATAATTTCAGTGGTAAGATCACAGAGATCACCTGCAGTGAAGACATAAGTAGTGCCGCCCAGACTGTCCTGCGTGCATACGCTCTTCTCGCCGAAAGCGGATCATCTGCGACAGATTACGGCGACGGCGATGTTATATCGTTCAATAACAACGCCAGTGAGCGTCTGGCCTACGGCGGTGGCAACTATAGCTACGGTGCCGCCGCTGGTGTATTCTACAGCTACGGCAGCTACAGCACCCGCTCCGGCATGTACGTCAGCATCGGCTTCCGCTCCGCTTATGCCGTATTGCCAACTGCGTAACTGATTCCTGATGAGGGCTGCGCCAGCAGCCCTCCGAAAATCAAAAAGTGAAAGGGCTGAGAATGAATGTACGAATCCCAGAATGACTATCTGCGAAACATCCCTGATGAGTGGGAACCGACCGACAGCATCCTACAGAAGAAAATCTGCAAGATGATAGAGGATACCTATCCTATTCTAAAGAATTTTCCAAAAACCGAAAGATACGGAATGACCGCTGATATTAAGAGGATTATGGACAATATGGTCGAACTGACCATAGAGGCAGATAATCACCACAGGAAAGCGGCTCTTGAAAAGTTAGACATAGTCAACAAGAAATTGAAAAAGTACATTCGTCTCGCCTTTCGCCTGCAGTTTATGGCTCCCCGGCATTATAAACGGTGGTCAGCAATGACTGCCGAGATCGGTAGAATCATATACGGTAGAATATCAGCAAATCCAAGAATAAGTAAGTCATAGGGAGATGGATACAGCGTCTGGCCAACGGCGGTGGCAACTATAACAACGGTGCCAACGCTGGTGTATTCTACAGCAACGGCAACAACAACACCCGCTCCAACATGAACGTCAACATCGGCTTCCGCTCCGCTCTGCCTCAACAAAAGGGCAAGATGACCGATGCCCACGGACATCGGTACAGAGAGCCGCATCAAGCGGCTCGTTCCAAGAGGCAAAGGATCCGTCCCCCCTTGCTATAAGCAGAAAAGATAAACAGCAGCGGTAGGACAGTCAGCTGAACACCGACCGTCCTCGTAAGTCCGGCAGCGATAAAACCGCCCTGAGCCGCTGCGAAATTATTAGAGCAAATGCCAATTAAAAATATTTATGACGAATTTACATCATTTCAGGCTCTCCTGCAGGCAGAGAAAGATGTCGCCAAAGGAAAGAGCGATAAGAGGGATGTGCTGATTTTTGAGCAAGAGCTGGAGGATAACATCCTGCACATCAGCTCAGAGCTTCGCAGCGGCTGTATCCCAAAAGTACAGTACAAGTGCTTTTATGTTTTCGTTCCAAAGGTCAGGAAGGTGATCTACATTGATTATCCGAACAAGATCATCCAGAGAGCCTTATACAATGCGATCAATCCACGGCTGGTCAAGGGCTTTATTTCAGACACCTACGCCTGCATTCCCGGGCGTGGACAGCTGGCGGCGATGCGCCGGGTTGAGCAGTGGATGAGGAATACCAGAGTGAATCCGAGCAACTGGTACGTTTATAAATTCGATGTAGCAAAGTTTTTCTACAGGATAGACCACAAAGTCCTCCTGACATTGCTCCGCCAAAAGATAGCAGACAGCCGAACAATAGATCTGTTGGAGTATTACATAGACGGAACCAGCGTGCCATTCGGTCTCCGGCTTTCAGACGACAGACAGGATCCGACAGAGCTGTACGATGTCGGCATACCGATAGGCGGCGGTCTGAGCCACACCCTCGGAAACTTATATCTCGATCCACTCGACCAGTACGCTAAAAGAGTGTTGCAGGTCAAACGCTACGCCAGATACATGGATGACATCGTCATCATTGACAACAATAAAGAACACCTGAAAGAGCAAGGAAAACGACTGGAGGAATTTCTGAATGAAAAGCTCAAGCTCGAATTCAACCGGAAGACATCCCTGCGTCCGGCTCGATGCGGTGTTGAATTTGTCGGATGCGTTATTCACGATGACCACACGAACCTACGAAAGAGCACGACGCTCAGAATGAAACGCCGTCTTTCACAGGTGGAGGTGCAGTATAACCGTGGAGAAATCATCCTTGACAAAGCTCTGCAGACGGTTGCATCTTACGAAGCAATGCTGAAACAGGTCGGGATGCACCGTTTCAAAGAACGTCTCTGGTCGGGCTTTGTCCTGAAAAAAGGAAACCTGCAGGAAGCAAAAGCAAGACCAATCCTTTATTCGGAGGAATAACAAAATGAACCCAGAACTGACACAAACCCTATGCGACATCATCGACACCCAGAACGAGTTAATAAGGCGGCTGATAGAGCTGCTCGGACAGTTTCAGGCGGTCGATGATTACGAGAGGGAGCTGGAGCAGCGACAGGAAGAATACGCTGCAGCTATCGGGATGAAGGAAGGGAGGTGAATGCAATGGATACAGAGATCGTATTCACACCTGCCTCGCTCTTTGCCGGGATTCTCGCCGTTTGCGCCGGAATATCCTGCATAGCTGCCGCTGTGGGCTGGATCATCAAAGTAATAAACGCCGCAAAGCAGCCAGCCAAAAGAGTGGAGGAAAGGCTCTCGGCTCTGGAGCAAAAGTCGTCGGAATACGAAACCTACTTCATCAACGACAAGAAGCGTCTGGAAGAAATGGAGCAGGGAAACAAAGTCACCCAGAGAGCAATACTCGCTTTGCTGTCTCACGGCATCGACGGCAATGACATTGACGCAATGAAGGCCGCAAAGAAAGAACTGCAAGACTTCCTCATCGGAAAGTAGAAAGGACTGATACACAATGAAAAAGAAAGCCCCTCAGCAGAGGGAACAAATCACAAAGGAAAAAACGACACCTGTGGAAAAACCGATAGCTGAGGCTCCCGAAAAGGAACCGTTCACCCCGTACACAGTAGCGGTCAGAGCTTCGATACTTAATGTCCGCAGAGAACCGACAGTCGCCAGCGAGATAACAACTCAGCTCCGCAAAGATCAGATCCTCATCATTTCAGAAGAAAGAGACAGCTGGGGTAAACTGATGTCAGGAGCCGGATGGATCTTGTTGGAGTACACCGAAAGGAGAGATCAGGATGGATAAGGAATATCTGAAGAAATGGATCAAGGCGGCAGGGATCAGAGCGTTAAAGACATTTGCTCAGGCCGCCGTAGCCTCGATCTCCGTAGGAGCTGCGATGAACGACATCGACTGGGTGCCGGTTCTTTCCGTAGCAGTAGTAGCAGCCGTCTGCAGCGTGCTCACCAGCATCGCAGGTCTGCCGGAAATTGAAGAAGGGAGCAATGAAGACTCATGAAAAAAGGTATAGACGTTTCGTATTGTCAGGGCAATATTGATTTTAACAAGATCGATAAAAATCAAGTTCAGTTCGTGATTATTCGCTCCTCTTTCGGATGGGAAGCGAACCAAAAAGATAACTGCTTCGAGCGTAACTATGAAGGATTCAAACGGCTGAAAATACCCGTCGGAGCATATCATTACTCCTATGCCAAAACCGTCGAACAGGCCGTCAAGGAAGCTAAATACTGCCTTGAATGCATAAAAGGAAAGAGCTTTGATCTTCCCGTGTTCATTGATATGGAGGAAGCCTCCTGCGCTGCAGCCGGCCGCAGAGCCTGCACAGACGTAGCAAAAGCATTCATCCAGACAATGGAGAAAGCAGGCTACAGTTCAGGCATTTACACTAATCCGAACTGGCTTGAAAACTACCTCTACAAAGACGAGATCATCGGCAAGGTCAATCTCTGGCTTGCTCAGTGGGGCAGCTCAAAGCCGTATTGCGACTGTATGATATGGCAGTACGATGTCGGGAAGAAAGGTGCTATCAGCGGTATAAATGCAGATATTGACCTTGATTATTGTTACGCTGATATTCAGAGCAAGAGTACATCTGCCAATAAAACGTCAACAGTTCCCGTGAATGTTCTTGCTGACAGAGATAAGTTCCTCAAAAAAGCTGCTGAGTACATCGGAAAGAACGGCTATTATGTATGCAAGACAAAGCTCGGTCTTGATACTATCTTAGATTGGTGTGCGTTTGCCGTTTCTGCAATAATGAAAGATTGCGGTTTCATTGGCAAGTACACAGATGGAGTACATTCCTTTGCTTCTGACGAAGCAAGATACGGCGATGGAAAGTATGGCACCTTCTTCGTCAAAGGCAGCAAAGCTCCACAGGCAGGCGACCTGATTATGTTCAGGTACAGCAGCTTGTCTCCGATTGACGATTACTCTGCGAGCCATGTAGGTATCGTAGAAAAGGTTGACGGAAACACTATAACCACCCTTGAAGGAAATGTAGAAGGTAGCGGAGATAACTGGGCTGAAACCTCTACATTCAAGCGTAAGACAAGATACCTGAATGACAGTAGCGTTTACGCTTTCTTCCGTCCTAATTGGAGCAGCTCTATTACATCTAACTCTGCATCAACTCAGAAGAGTAGCAAAACCGTTGATGAACTCGCAAACGAAGTTATCGCAGGCAAGTGGGGTTCTGGCGACGACCGTAAGAGCAGACTGAAAAATGCAGGTTATGATTATACTGCTGTGCAGAACAAAGTAAATGAAAAACTTCTCGGATCAAAGAAACAGCTCAAATCCACAGAAGAGATAGCTCGTGAGGTCATAGCAGGTAAATGGGGTTCAGGTGACGAGAGAAAGAAAAAGCTGACCTCGGCAGGATATGACTATAACGCTGTGCAGCTTCTCGTTAACGCTCTTATGTCCGGCAGAAAATCCGTTGACACCATAGCTCGTGAAGTAATACAGGGTAAATGGGGCAACGGAGAAGAAAGAAGAAAAAAACTTACAGAAGCAGGTTATAACTACTCTGAGGTACAGAGTAAAGTAAATCAGCTTATGAAGTAATATCGAGACAACCAACCCCCTCGGATCACAGGATTCAATCTTGTGGTTCGAGGGGCTTTTTTGTTTATATATGAAGTTGATGCCGTACTATCACAGCACTATCTCGGATACTATGAATCAACAGAAGAAGCCGAAAGGTATAAAAAAGTCAAAGCTATATGGGATGAAGCGTGCAGAATACGAAATGAGAAACAAAGAGAAACCGAAACGATCCCAATGCAGGCAGAGCTATACACCGACAGTTACTACTTGGATAATATGTGAGTTTCAGATTCGATAAGAAATGCATCGAAGCAGGAATGACCAGAGCTGACCTGTCCCGAAAGAGTGGCGTGCATATAAGAACTCTGGAGGCGTGGGCGTGCAGAAAACGAGTACCGAGAGACGTGTACGTCCTGCAGAAGATAGCGGTCGCCCTCGGATGCCACATCGAAGATCTTATCGAGCCGGAGCCAGAACCAGACTCCGAGACAAAAGAATAGCGTCCCGGCAAAAAAACCGAGACGCAGAAAAAGGCACCCTGCCGCAAAGCAGAGTGCCTGATTATTTATCGTCGCTTTTTCGGCAGCGACATGGTCAGAACAAACACCGAACCAACGAAGTAGATCGCCGTCGGGTTCGTCTGACGCTCCGTGAGTGGACACTGGGAGAGCTTAAACGAACCCCCCTCAGCCCCAGCCAGAGCTTCCGCTTCGGTGACTATCTCACGCTCAACTGTGTTCTGAGTGGTGCCGGAATAATTGAAGGCGATCCTGATGTGATCGTCCCAGAGATAGACAGCGGCTATGAAGGTATCGATGACCCTGCGTCGGAACTCCTTGTCGTCGCGGTTTCCCTTTTTGAACTCCTTAAGCCACCAGACAATAAACTCCCTGTCGATGTGCGTGATCGACGCTTCTTCCAAAGTAATAGCATCCTGAATGCGTGATACTTCGCTCTCAAGCTCCAGTAGCCGCTGTTTTGTCGAGGCAGTGATAATACCTGCTTCAATGGCTTTCATGACGTTATCGGCTGATTTTTTGGTACTTTTCAGTTCTTCCTGCAAGGAGAGCAGCTGCGCTGTGTTGCCTTCTCGTTCCTGATAAGCCATGACCTGATCTGCGATCCATTCAATTATATCAGGCTGCAGAACGGTATCCAGAGCTGCATTCATAACGACATTCTCTATCCATTCACGGCTGACGTTTTCCTTTGTGCAGGTTTTCTTGTTGCGGCGGCTGTTGCAGACATAATAATAATGGACATCGCCGTGCTTGCCTGTCCCGGATACACCAGTCATAGGAGAGCCGCATAGACCACAAAAGAGCTTACCCGTCAGCATATAGTCCCCATTTTCACGATGCCGCCCCTGCGGCTTTTTCTTTGCATCCAATTTCCGAGCCACCTCCAAGAAAAGAGCTTTGTCGATGATAGAAGGGCAGCCTCCCTCAATGCGAGTATCTGAATAGATATACACGCCAGTGTATAGTTCGTTTCGGAGCATACGGTGAAAAGAGTTTTTATTCCACTCGCCGCCCCTTTTCGTGCGGATGCCCCGTCGGTTCAGATCAGCGGATATCTCGACAAAGGGAACGCCGTCGGCAACCTTCCGGAAGATATCTCTGACGATCTCTGCCTCGGCTTCGTCAATGGCATAGCGCCCGTCCTCTCCTTTCCGGTAGCCGTAGGCAATGGAGCCGCTGTTGACCTTGCACTCTAAAGCATTTGACTGCAAGCCTCTGCGGATGTTCTGGGCGAGGTTTGCAGAGTAGTATTCTGCTGATCCTTCGAGGATCGATTCCAGAAGGATACCCTCCGGACCGTCCGGGATACTCTCCTTCGCAGAGAGCACACGCACCCCGTACCGTTTGAGCTTGTATTTATACATAGCGCTGTCGTAACGGTTACGGGCAAAGCGGTCAGTTTTCCAGACAATGACATACGACCAGCCCCCATGAGCCGCATCCTTAAGCATCTGCTGGAACTGCGGCCGCTTGTCATTCGTGCCGGACAGATGCCGATCGGCGTAAACCTTCACTATCCTCAGATCGTTCTGACGGCAATAGGCCTCGATATCCCGAACCTGATCCTCAATGGACGTGTCCTTCTGGGCGTGGGAGGAATAACGAGCATAGACAACGCAGCGGTGCATTTCGGAATCATTTTCGTTTTTAATTGACACATTATCACTTCCTTATTCTGCCTATTGCCGCACAAAGAGTTTTATTCAGAGACAGCAACATTAAAGGTAGCGGTCTGTTTGTTTCCGTTTCCATCATACTGAACAACATTGATTTTGAATGATCCAGCGTTCTCTACACCGATGCAGCTCTGAGCATTGCAGGTAGCACCCACAGGAGCTTCCTGAGCATATTTTTCTACATCACCCGGATAGCTTGAACCCATTACACCAGCACTATCGACAATGGAATCATCCATACCGAAAAAGACACCATCCATAGCTCCGGAATCATCGACATACCCGATATTTTTATAGGTGTAATCAACTATGTAAACAGCCGCCGGCTCTGTTTCAGCGTATTCGTTGCGTTCCTTCGTTTCTGAAACAGAGTTGACTACAAGTGACCACTGACCGTCAACAGTCCAAGTTTCGCCGATATTATATTCGGTTTTAGTCGGTTCTTCGGCTTCTTTGCTTTCCAGCTTTTCGTCAGCAGGTGACGCTTCGGTGTCTTTGCTTTCAACGCTTGCATCTTCCGCAGACGACTCCGTTTTGTTTTCTGAGCTTTCACTCTGTGTTGATGATGTTCCGGCTTTGCTTTCAGCGTTTCCGCTGCCGCTGTCAGATGTGCTGCAGGCACAAAGTGACAGCGCAAGAGCAAGGGAAAGAGCTACAAATACAACTTTCTTTTTCATTTTGCATTACCTCACTTTATAATTTTTCAGGGAGCCTATCCATTAAGGACAGGCTCCCCTTTTTGCTTTTTTTCGGCTTCACCGGGGGAACCCTCCGCCATACCAGATTTTATCGCCATGATTAAGCCGCCAGATCATGAGGCTCCTGATTTTTCCTTTGCTGTCTCTTGTGCCTTGAGCTGTCGATCCAATTCGGCGTGCAGCTCTTCAGCGGTCATTTCTTTAGGCATTGCAGGCGTTCCGGCAGGGATATCGTCGCTATTTATAGCGGCAGCAATGTCCATCAGACAATCGATCAGATCAGCCCTGACTTCCGGACGGAGCAACAAGAATTTCTCAAGAACTATGTATTCACGGTGCGTCAGACCTCGCTCCTGAGCCAGAGCGTCCAGAGCAGACGACGGAGCCGGGGCGAACATCTCACCCTCGCCGGTTCGGAGCCATTTCTCATTTACATTGAATTCCCGACAGATCAGAGATATGACGGAATCAATCGGCTCATTGCGACCAGCCTCATAATTTGCTATTGTGTTTCGCTTTATTCCGATACGACTGGCAAATTCTTGCTGAGTGAGGTCAAGCATTCTTCTGATTTTTTTAATGCGTTCTTCCAATAAAATCACCCCCCTCGACTATTTGTATTTTACCACAGAAAAGTCACGCTGTCAACAAAAAGTCACGAAATCAACAAAAAAATACTTGACAAGTGTGCGTTTAGGACTTATAATAGTC